>Ga0180437_10004243_pt1 | contig 20551 bp, 14 predicted proteins | sample SS_ome_4_FD_132410 | JGI IMG/M metagenome (GOLD analysis project Ga0180437, IMG submission 132410) | Hypersaline lake sediment archaeal communities from the Salton Sea, California, USA - SS_3_D_1 metaG | ecosystem: Environmental > Aquatic > Non-marine Saline and Alkaline > Hypersaline >... | reverse complement strand
GATGGATTCAAGGGCCTGATATTCGATACCGAGTCGGACCGCTGTCGTAACCGTTTCGCACAGGCCACTCAACTGGGACAATACCTTCGTGTCGCCGGCGTTGACTCGAGTGAACTCTACAACTGCTCTTTTCCCAACATCTCCCATCACCGCGACCTGCCCTATGACCAGATGAACGAGTTCTGCAAGGGCGGCCTGATGCCTATGGCCTATGGCACTTTCTTTCCACCGGAGAGCACCATCCCTCCCGAGAAGCAGGCGCAGCGTGTGATCGATGAATGGACCTATGGACACCACGCCTATTGGTGCCGCCGCTGGGGATACTGCCCACCCTTGTACCCGGTGCTGGGCCCCTACCGCGACGAGCAGGGTACCGTGCGTATGAGCCCCGGCGAGTTCCAGATCTGGCTCACCAGAATGGCGGCACATGCTCCATCCTTCTTCAGCGTCTTCACTGCCGCCGTTCTCGACGATGACCTCCTGCCGCTCATCCGCGCCTGTCCGTTGGGCGATGGCCTCCCGCCTGTCCTGACCGACATCTCGGTAGAAGTGGTGAGCCCAGAGGCAGGCTACCTAAACGTCCGTCCGAGCCCCTCCACCGCGTGGCCCCCTATCGGGCGGATAGACCATGGGACGGTTGTGCAGGCCCTGGAGACGGAGACAGATGTACAAGCAAAAGTCGGACAGGATGGTGAATGGCTTCACATCCGTACTCCCGAGGGCATTGAGGGCTATGTCGCCGCTTGGTATCTGCGCCTACCTCTGGAAATCGTGGAGGAAGGCATCCAGGTGGAAGTGCTGAGCCCTATTGCGGGTTACCTCAACGTCCGTCCCAGTCCCTCCACCGATCGATCGCCCATCACGCAAGTGGACGACGGGACTGTGCTGGATTCCCTGGAGCCGGAGGAGGACACGCGGGCGAAGGTAGGCCGTAGATATCAGTGGCTCCACATCCGCACTCCCCATGGCATCGAAGGCTATGTCGCCGCCTGGTACCTCGGTCTCTACAAGGGTCCCGACGTAGGCGGGGAATCCATTCCTTATGTGTTCGTTCAAAGTGCCGGAGGACTGAACTTGCGGAAGGAACCAGGGACAGAGCCTCCGACCTGGCACGTTATGGACAAAACAGTCTTGGAGGTGCACGAGGATCCAAGCAAAGTGGAAGACAAGATAGGGAAGGACCGATGGATCATGGTTCGCACGCCCAGCTTGCATGATGGATATGTGAACGGTCTATATGTGCGGGCCAAGCAGTCGACGGACAGGCGAAAGCCAGTCAACGACGCTGACTTGCCTCGCGGGGAGTGCGCGTGGATCTTTGGCATCCACGGTGCGACGGCCGACACAACTGGCGATTTCCGTCACCTCTTCCACGGTAAGGACAAGACTGGGTGGGTGCTATTCACGCAGACGGTGGGCACTGATCCATTTCACAGCGACGGTCACGATGTGACACGTTGGTCCGACAGTGGCTATGGCGTCATCATCCGTCTCAATCACGCCTATGAGCCTGGCGGCACGCTGCCGGTTCGTGCCCACTACGCCGATTTCGCGCGGGCCTGTGCTCGTTACGTCCAGAACTCCAGAGGGTGCCACATCTGGATTATCGGTAACGAGCAGAACAACGTGCGCGAGCATCCAGGTGGAGCCGCGAACCCCATCGAGCACATCACCCCGCGTATGTATGCTGAGGCTTTCAACCTGGCATGGCGGCGGATCAAAGAAGTACAACCTAGCGCTGTCGTCGTGCCTGGCGCGATAGATCCCTACAACACCTATCCCTGGGCCAGACTGGGTGGTCGACGGAATCGGCCCTTGGAGTATTTCAAAGAGATGCTCGAGCATATCGTCGAACTGGATGGCATCGCTTTGCACACATACACCCACTGGCTTGACCCCAGCTTGATTACCAAGCCGACCGTCTTCCAGGACGATTTCCTCCAGCCAGGCACGGTCAAGGAGCACTACTACGACTTCCAAGCCTACCGGCCCTTCGCCGAGGCGATTCCGGCAAAGTGGCGCCATTGCCCAATCTACATCACCGAGTCGAACCACTGGCTGGCGTTGGAGCACCAACCCCGCAACCCGGCGGAAGAGAGAAGAATCGGCTGGCTGAACAGGGACAGAAGTTGGGTACAGGCCGCCTACAAGGAGATCGATCGCTGGAACAGTATACCCCACGCCCAACAGATTCACTGCCTGCTGCTCTACCGCTGGACGGGCGATGCGTGGGCCATCGAGCACAAGGGAGAGATACACAAGGACTTTAGAACGGCGCTGAACAACGACTATCGCTGGCGAGGCTAGGCGATCACCTTCGGTAACCGTGGACAGGGAGCTGTTCGTTCTTGTCTGCCGCTGACTCCTGAGCAACCTTCTGACAAAGCAAACGAGCAAAGGAGCAACAGAGATATGACAGATACCAGCTATATCCCCGTGGACGTTATCGCGAACTTTATGATGGACGTTTTCCAGGGGCTTGGCGTCCCGGAAGACGACGCGCGCATCTGTGCCGACGTGCTCATCACTTCCGACCTGCGCGGCATTGAATCTCACGGCGTGGGCCGCCTCAAGTATTACTATGATCGCATCCAGGCCGGCGTCCAGTTCACCAAGACCGAGGTCAAGATCGTCAAGGAGACGGAGACGACTGCGGTAGTGGATGGTCAGCACGGTATGGGTCACGTTGTCGCCTACCGTGCGATGCGGATGGCAATGGGCAAAGCCAGGCGATACGGACTGGGGGGTGTGGCTGTTCGTAACGGCACTCACTTTGGCATCGCCGGGTACTATCCGCTGATCGCTGCTAGGGAGGGGATGATGGGCTTCACCGTGACCAATGCCCGGCCCGCCATCGCCCCTACTTTCAGCACCGAGCCTATGCTGGGTACCAACCCCATCGCCTTCGCCGCGCCATCTGACATGGACTATCCCTTCTGTTTCGACGCTGCTACCTCCATAAGCCAGCGGGGCAAGATTGAGGTGGCAGCACGCGCGGAGAAACCCGTACCTGAGGGCTGGGTCATTGATGACCAGGGGAATCCCATAACCAACCCGGATCAGATCCTGGAGGACCTGGGCAAAGCGACGGCGGCGCTCCTGCCCCTTGGTGGTGCCGGGGAGCTCCTGGCAGGGTACAAGGGATATGACCTGGCAACTATGGTCGAAATCCTCTCCGCATCGCTTTGTTCAGGAGTGTTTATGAAGGATCTGCTGGGATTCGCGCCCGACGGCTCTCGCCGTCCCTATATGCTGGGCCACTTCTTCTTGGCCATAGACATTGAGCACTTTATCCCACTCCGTGTGTCCCAGTTCATCACCGGTCAGATCATGCGCGCTCTGCAGAATGCCCGCAAAGCGCCCGGTCAGGAGCGTATCTACGTGGCAGGCGAGAAGGAGCACGAGAAGGAAAAGCTGATCCGGGAGCAGGGCGTCCCCATCAACCCCAACCTGCGCCGCAAGCTGCAGATTATGCGGGATGAGTTAAACATCTCCGGGTACGAGGCTTACTTCTAGACAGGAAGGAGTAGCGATCGCCGTGGGCCACCCCACACCCCACCTGGTGCGGGTGTCCGCCGGGCCGTGCGAGAGCTGACGGAGGCGGAACCCGAGGGACTGCGGGACGCGTTCGGAACTAGGCAGCGCCGACAACCTGGCAGCCCAGGCGATCAACGCAGTGATCACCTTCAGCCTGTACCCGGTGGAGATCTTTCCCGACATGGTGCAGGTGCTGCTCTACACGCTCATCCCGGCAGCTTTCGTCGGCTCCATCCCAGCGACGCTGGTGAGCGACTTTCGGTGGGAGCGACTGGCGACATTGGTCGCCGTCGCCGCTGGCTTCACGCTGGCGTCAAGATTGGTCCTTCGCAGGGGGCTGCGACGCTACGAGTCCGGTAACCTGGTGATGGTGAGGGGTTAAAAGAAGGGGGGGGAGCGTGTGCATACACCAACCGGACAACTTGTGATATAATCGAGCCATATCAAAGAGGTGGTAGTATGAGCGAGCACACGAGCAGCCAAACAAACACCGAGAACTCGGCAACTCCGAGCGCCACGTTCGAACAAAAACAACAAGAGCTAGACCTCATCCTGGCGATCGACCATATCCGTGACACGCTGCCCGAGCCATCGGCCATGCTGACCGGTATCGCCAACGTTCTCGCCGATCAGTTCCAGGCCAACCTATGCCTGCTGTGCCTGTTGGACCGCGAGACGGGGACGCTGGAGCTGAAGGCGATCAACGATCGACGCGAGCAGTTCGGTCAGTTGGAGCCGCTGATCACGCGGGAGGTGGCCCAGCAGGTCGTCAAAGCCGACGACGTCGCTATCTGGAAAGCGGACGCGGTGCTGCCCAAATCAGCTCTAGCCGGACTACCTGAGAGCCTGCAACTGGCGGCCGTTCCCATCGTTCTGGAGGACAGGCCATTGGGCGCCCTGTTGCTCGCCCGCTCCCAGCCACCGTTTGACTCGGGTGACGTGGAGCTGCTCAGAATCGCCGAGAGCCAGATCGATTCGGCCGTGATCCAGGGCTATGCCCACTACGATCTCCAGCAGCGCAACAAGGAACTGGAGACCATCTACCGCATAGATCGCATCCGCGATCAGAACCTCCCTTTCGACGAGATGCTCAACAGGGTGCTCCAGGAACTGCGTGGGGTCATCCAAGCTGAGATGGGCTTTGTCATGCTCTACAACAGGACCGGACACCGTTTGGAGCTACGAGCTTCGACCAACGATGACCTCTTCCGAGTATCCCCCCACGGCGAAGCCGTGGATAGGATAGCCAACGAGGCATTGCAGCGGGCAGAGGTCATCAGCTACAATGATCTGGGCGACGTCCTGCGCTCCATGATGTGCATCCCTCTGATCCTGAACCAAGAGATCATCGGCGTCCTCGGCGTCGTCAACCGGTACGGCCCGCGAGGGTTCAGGTCCGAGGATCGCCGCCTGCTGAGCGCTATCGGCAGCCAGATGGACACCGCCATCTTCGAGAGCTTGGAGCGGCGCCGGTTACGGCAGGTACTCGGGCGGTCGGTAGATCCACGAGTTATGGAACGACTGCTGGCCAATCCCGATGTGGAGTTTCTCAAGGGCGAACGATCCGTGCTCAGCGTGCTCTACGCGGACATACGGGGTTCTACCAGCCTGGCTGAACACACAGATCCTGGGTTGCTGGTCGAGTTCGTGAACGATTACCTGGGTCGGATGACAGAAATCATCCTTTCGCACCAGGGCACCCTCGACAAGTTCGTCGGCGACGAGGTGATGGCTCTGTTCGGTGCGCCTTTTCCTCAACCAGACCACGCCCTGCGCGCGGTGCGTGTGGGCCTTCAGATGCAGGAGGCTCACCAAGCGACGATGGAAAACTGGCAGGCGCGCGACTTGGAACCAGCGCCTATCGGCGTCGGCATCGCCACCGGCGAGCTGACGGTTGGTGAGATGGGGTGCCCCCAGCGAACCGATTACACCGTCATCGGAAGAGCGGCCAATCTGGGATCGCGTATCTGTGGCGTAGCCAAATCTGGACAGGTGCTCGTGAGCCAGGCGACGTATGAACTGGTCAAAGACCAGGTGGAAGCCACACCGGTCACGGGCCTGCGTCTGAAAGGTGTAGATCACGAGGTCACCGCCTACCACGTCACGCGTGTCCTTGGGTAGTCGCGTTTTTCGCTTTCCACTTTCCGTCCAATGGGCATCGTCTTGATGCGGGTTCTCGAATCCGCTCCCGATCGCTACGATCGGGGCATCCACCTCCTGACCTTGGGACAGCAGAGGGCGGCATATAACCGGCTGGCTGCCAGGATCGAGCCGGGCTGGCGGGTGCTGGACTTGGGCACTGGTACTGGTGCACTCGCCCTGCGAGCGGCCGCGCGAGGGGCAGAGGTGGTCGCAGTAGACGTCAACCCGACGATGTTGGCAATGGCCCACCGGAAAGCAAAGGCGGCAGGTCTGGACGACCGCATCACCTGGCGAGAGATGGGCGTGGCAGAGTTGGATAGCCTCTCTGACAACGATTTTGACGCCGTCTGCTCAGGTATGTGCTTGTCCGAACTGACTCCGGACGAGCGCCGTTATGCCCTGCTCCAGGCTCGCCGGCTCCTGCGACCCGGGGGGCTCCTCCTGTCGGCAGACGAGATCCGCCCTCGAGGCATCGCCCAGAGATTGCTGCACACAGCGGTGCGGGTTCCACTGGTCGTTTTCACGTGGCTTCTCACCCAGACCACCACCCACGCTGTGCCGAACCTCGTCGGGCTGATCGAATCAGAGGGCTTTGAGGTGACAGCGGTGCGCACTGCTCTCCTGGGCGCCTGGGCCGAGGTGGTGGCGAGACGACCGAAGGCAGTGGCGGAGGAGATGGGGAAAGAATGAGGCTGCCCTGGCCAATCCTGTGGCTCCTCACGACCGCCTTCCGCCTGTTCCCATGGCCCGCCCGGACAGGCCTGCGGACAGTGGGCAACCCAGGGCCAGGCTCTCCAGTGATACTCACCAGCAACTTTGCCCTCACCGTAGCCCGCGTGGAGCGGTCGCTTCAGGGGTTGGACGCGTGGCTGCTGGTGGCAAACAGCCAGGGGATCAACGTCTGGTGTGCCGCAGGCGGCGGCCATCTCACCACCCACGATGCCATCTCGGCCCTCAAGACCACCCACATCGCCGAGCGGGTCACTCACCGACGGGTAATTCTCCCTCAACTGGCAGCAGTCGGAATCGAGGAAGACGAGCTGCAGAAGCAAACTGGATGGCAGGTGAGTTGGGGGCCGGTAGATGCGCGTGATCTGCCTGCCTTCCTGCGGGGAGAGGAAACCCCACAGGTGCGGCAGGTCGTGTTCGAATCGGGTGGACGGCTGGAGATGGCCGTGATGTGGGCCGCACCTCTCTCCCTCCTGGCCCTGATCGCGCTCCTCTTCTGGCCTGCCGGCTTCCTACCCCTGGTGACCATGACCTGGGGGCTGGCGCTGGCCGTCTATCTGGCTTTTCCCCTCTACGAGCCACTGGTAGCCCAGGGAAACCTGGTGGGATTCGTCGTCTTGTTGGGTGGGCTGACGTTGGCCGGGACAGCGCTGGTGGGAACGGTGACGAACTGCCTCACTCTCCCCTTTCTTCTGCGCTGGGGTGGACTAGGGCTGGTAGTTGTGCTTGTGCTGGCCTTCGACCTGGCCGGGAGCACGCCCTTGTACAAAAGCTGGACGCACAGCGACCGCCGATGTCGGGTGGCTCTCGAACCGGACCGGTGCATCGCGTGCGGGCGCTGCGCTCAGGTCTGCCCGCGGGGTGTGTTCGCCGTAGGGGAGATCGCCGTGCTGCCCGGCATCGAGCGCTGCGAGCAGTGCGGCGCGTGCATCGTCCAATGTCCCACAGACGCTTTGGCCTTTGTGACCCCAAGTGGGGAGAGGATACCACCGGACACCATCCGTCGCTACAAGTTGAATCTGATGGGACAACGAAGGCAGCCCAGTTCTTAATCGCCAGACGCGTTGAACGAGTTTGCCCGCGTGGAGCACGAACTGAAGACACGCCTGCACCAATGGATGACCGAGACCGAGGATCCGCTCCTCCGGGGTGCAATTACCGCGCCGTTCCACACGATGGCTTTGCATTCGCTAGGAGTCTGATAGGCAGATCAGCGGCCACCCCGTAGAGAAAGGTAGCTGTTGGTGGCTCAACGGTGGCTGTAAAGGTGTCTCTGTTGTCTCCAGAGCAAGGTCATGATATACTGAGGGCGCAAATCCGCAGGGAGAGGAGAATCCGACGTGACCCCCATCACCCAGTTTGCTGACTATGTCATCCAAAACGTCGAAACCGTTATCGTCGGTAAGCGACAGCAGATCGAGCTATTGATGGTGGCCCTGCTCTGCCAGGGCCACGTGCTCATTCAGGATGTGCCTGGCACTGGCAAGACGATGCTGGCCCGAGCCATCGCCGCCAGCATGGGCATCAGCTTCAAGCGGTTACAGTGCACGCCTGACTTGTTGCCCAACGACATCACCGGAGTGAGCGTGTTCAATCAGCAGACCAATGCTTTCGAGTTCCGACACGGTCCGCTCTTTGTCAACATCCTGCTGGCCGACGAGATCAACCGGGCCACGCCTCGTACCCAGGCCGCGCTGCTAGAGGCGATGCAGGAGCGCCAGGTCACAACAGACGGGGTCACCCGCCCACTGCCAGCGCCGTTTCTAGTGCTGGCAACTCAGAATCCCATCGAGTACGAGGGCACCTTTCCCCTACCAGAGGCCCAACTCGACCGTTTCCTGATGCGCCTCTCACTCGGCTATCCCGAGACCGACGACGAAGTCCAGATGCTGCGCAATCTCAGAAAACAGCACCCCATTGAGGCCATCGGTCAGGTAGTAGACGGAACCGAACTGCTGAACCTGCACGACACTGTCACCGATGCACACGTGGACGAGTCGCTGGAGCGATATATCCTGGCCATTGTCGGATCTACTCGCTCCCATCCCGATGTCGCGTTGGGAGCTAGTCCGCGCGGCTCGTTGGCCCTCTACAAGACCGGCCAGGCGCTGGCCGCGCTGCGCAACCGTGACTATGTCATCCCCGATGACATCAAGACACTGGTTCCGCTCACTCTTGCCCATCGACTCATCATCAAGCCGGAGAGCCAGTTGCGCGGTCGTACCGCCGAAGCCATCCTGGCCGAGATCCTGCAGCGCACGGAGTTGGACATTGGCGAACTGCGGCGCAATGCGTGATCCGTGATATGTGGCTAGCAACTCGCAACTCAATGGGGTGCCTTAGACAACGCATCACTCCGTGCGTCTCGCGGTTAGTGCCCCAAGATTGATGCAATGCGTAATTTTGCACTCTTCCTGCTGATCCTGTTTCTCATCGCTGCCCTCCTCCGCGTGGACTTTTTCTTTACCATTGTCTACCTCCTCTTCACCGTCTATCTACTCTCACGTTTATGGACGCAGCGCACGGGAACTTGTCTGCAGGTCGAACGAAGCTACACGGACCGCGCCTTCCCCGGTGATCAGGTGCCAGTGGATGTGATGATACAAAACACAGGCTGGCTACCAATCCCCTGGTTGGAGGTGCACGAGTCACTGCCTGTGGAGCTTATCGCGCCTCCCTTTCATCGCCAAGTGGTCACCTTGAACCCGCGAGAACAGCATCGGCTCCGCTACACGCTTAACTGCCGTCAACGGGGCTATTACGCCGTCGGTCCGATGACGATGCAAACCGGCGATCTGTTGGGCATTGCGCGTCGCATCCAAATGAGGATAGCGCCAGAGCATATCATCGTCTACCCCCAAGTCGTTCCTCTCCAGCAGTTAGGCCTGCCCACGCATTCTCCACAGGTGGCGCTGCCCGCCCAATCACCCCTGTTCGAGGATCCTGCCCGCATCATGGGGGTGCGCGACTATCAGCGAGGCGACTCTCCTCGTCGCATTCACTGGACGGCAACGGCCAGCGTGGGCCGGCTCCTCGTAAAACAATACCAGCCAGCTATCGCCCGCGAGACTCTCATCTGTCTCGATCTAGACAGGGGAGACTACGCACAGCGTCAGCAGTATGTCGCCACCGAACTCGCTATCGTCGTCGCTGCCTCCATCGCCAGGCACATCATCGTCGAGGAGGGCTTGTCTGTCGGATTGACCACGGAGGCCAGGGATCCGCTGTTGGATAGCCACACCCGATTCTATCTGCCACCCCGTTCAGAGCGCGCCCACCTGATGAACCTGCTGGAGTTGCTGGCCCGCGTGCAGATCACGTCGGCAGGATCGTTCACCGACCTGCTGCGAAGAGAGAGCGTCAATCTTCCGTGGGGAGCCACACTGGTGATCATCAGCGGGCGTGAAAGTGAAGCACTGTTCGACACGCTGGTTCATCTGCGGCGGACTGGACTAGCCGTCGCACTGATCCTGATACAACCGTCTCGTCCATCCACAGAACTACGAAAGCGAGCTGACCTGCTCGGAATGCCGATCCATCGGCTATGGAGAATCAAAGACTTGGAGGCTTGGCAATGACCCGCCGTGGAGCGTGGGTTGAGAACCTCTTCCAGCCACTCACGATCGCGGGGATGCTGGGCTGCATTGTCCTATCGCTAGTCGATTTGATACGCTTGTTCGCCCCCTCCTGGAACGGCACATTCCTTGTCGTGGGATGCGCGTTGGCAGGACTAGAGGCCCACTATTCGTATCGGCTGATTCGGGTCAAAGAGATACGGGGTACGGATGTCACACGCTTCCGTGCCGTTGAGATTGCCATGCTGTTCGTCCTACTCAAGGCTGGCAGCTACATCGGTGACAGGTGGTCCGACGTGTTGGCAGATGTGCTGATCTGGCCGCTTGATCCCTTGAATACCCTTCTCAACCCGGAGACTGTCGTCGCCTTCATACTCGCCTTTCTCTCCTGGTCAGTGTCCACTCAGACAGTCAGGGACCTGGAGCGGATCGGCGACCCTCCGCCACGCGGCCGCGGCTACATCCCTCCCAGAGACAGCATCGCCCACCGCTTCTTCTCGGGTGGCACGCTTCTGCTCATTCTGGCTGGCATCACGCGAATTGGGATCGCTGCCCTGACAAATCTGAGCCGTCCGCCGGTGCCGGGGTTGGTGCTCAACGTGCTGGTTTACTTCCTATTGGGTCTCGCAATGCTGGGCCAGATACACTTCACCACATCACAGCGGCAGTGGGAGGCGCAGAAGATGACAGTGGCGACCAGATTGGCAGGCCGCTGGGCAGGGTACAGCCTGGTCCTCATCAGCCTGGCAGCACTGGTGGCCTTCTTGCTCCCGACTGGTTACACGATAGGCCTGCTGGACATAGTCGCTGCAATAATCTACACCCTCGGCTATGTCCTGACGTTGCTCAACCTGCTACTGTGGTTTATCCTCAGCATTCTTCTGACGCCGCTGGCCCTGCTGTTTGGCAGAGAGCCCCCGCCTCGTCCGAGCGTCCCTCCACCACTGAAGTTTCCTTCGCCAGGGATGAGCACACCTGGCGCTAGCGGGACTGCCCCTACCTGGTTGGAGTTGCTGCGATCGCTTCTTTTCTGGGCCGCCGCAGTGACGATGGTCACCTATGTGACCCGCAGCTACCTGCGCGATCACCCCGAACTCGTGGATGCATTTGTTTCACTGAGGCCGATCCATGCGCTACGCAATTTCCTGCTTGCCCTGTGGCGTCAACTGATTGGGTTGGCAGAGGTTATCAACGAGCGCATACCTCTCCGAGTGTCGGTGCGACGTACGCGCACGCAATCCTCAGATTCGCCTTTTCGCTTCTTCCGACTGGGTGCACTCTCGCCCCGCGAACGTATCCTGTACTACTACCTCAGCATCCTGCGGCGCGCGAGCCAGTTGGGTCTACCTCGCAAGCGTACTCAGACACCCCATGAATATGACAAAGCCTTGAAGGACCACCTGGAACAGGCGCAGCAAGAAATGACCCATCTCACCCAGTCCTTCGTCGAGGCGCGCTACAGCCGCCACACCTTTGATCGACGACAAGATAGCCAGGTGCGCGCTAACTGGCAGCAGGTTAAGGCCGCGCTGCGAGCACTCAAGCGCAGGGCGCAGACTGGATCTTCGAATCCATCCGACCGCACATCTACAGATTAGGAGGTCACAATGAAAGGCTTGACATCATACCGCTTGAGCACCCGTGCTGTTCACGCTGGTTCTCATCCGCCCCGCTCTGATTTTGTCCCTACCATCCCACCCATCCACCCCTCAGTCACATACCACTACGAACACATGGAGGATTTGGATGGTGTCTTTGGCGGGACGCGTCAGGGGTACGTCTACGCCCGCTACGGCAACCCGACTGTGACTGCGCTGGAGGAGGCTGTCGCCGCGTTGGAGGAAGGAGAGGCCGCTCTGGCTTTCGCCTCTGGCATGGCGGCCATTCACGCTGCCCTGTTGGCTGCGGGAGCGCGGAGCGAGTCGGCAGTGGTCGCCGCGCAAGACGTTTACGGCGCCACCTACGCCCTGCTGGACCAGCTTATGCGTACCCAGGGCGTCAAAGTGCGGTTCGTGGATGCAGCCGACCTGGAAGAAGTAGAGGCAGCCTGCAAAGAACTGGAGCCGGTGGCCTTGTTGGTGGAGACCATCTCCAATCCTCTGCTCAAAGTCGCTGATCTGCCGACGCTATCCGACATAGCCCATCAAAATGGGGCAGCCCTGCTGGTTGACAATACCTTCGCCACGCCCTGCTTGGTCCAGCCCCTAAGCATGGGCGCTGACATGGTGATTCACAGCAGTACCAAGTACCTGGGGGGTCACGGCGACGTGTTGAGCGGCGTTGTGGTTACCTCGAAGAAACGACGGGCGGAGCTGTTCGAGGTGCTCAAGGTGACGGGTGGTAATCTGGGACCCCACGAAGCCTGGCTGGTGCTACGGGGAATCAAGACCCTGACGCTGCGCATGCGCCAGCACAATGAAAACGGCTCGGCAGTGGCCCGCTGGCTGGAGGCTCATCCCAAGATAAGCCGGGTCAACTACCCCGGGCTTCCATCCCACCCGCAGCACGAACTGGCGAAGCGGTTGTTCGCGGGGCAGGGCTATGGAGGCATGATCTCTTTCGACATAGCTGAAGCCGATCAACAGCAGGTCTTTCGCTTCTTCGAGTCGCTGCATCTATGTCTGCCAGCCACTACCTTGGGAGATGTCTACACGCTGATGCTGTATCCAGCACACTCCTCTCATCGCGCACTGAGCCCGGAAGAGCGGACACGCATCGGCATAGGCGAGGGGTTGGTGCGGTTGTCGGTGGGAATCGAGGCGGTGGAGGACATACTCAGCGATCTGGAGCAGGCGCTGGACACATTGCCGTAACTCACTAATCCGATCTCGCAGGACGAGGACCAGCAGTGACAGCCTCCTCGTAGACAGAGACCAAGCGCGCGGTAGCAGCCGAGATCGAGTAACGCCGCACTGCTCGCGCAGCCTGTGCCCCTAGCGCTTGGCGGCGTGGGCCGTCGGCCAGCAGTCCCAGCACGGCTGTGGCGAAAGCGTCCTCTCGAGGTGCCGCCAGCAAGCCCCCACCCTCGGCCAATACATCCGCCGGGCCAGGAGCTTTCAGCGCCACCGCAGGGGTACCAGCAGCCATCCCCTCGATCAGCACCAGCCCTTGTGTATCCACCAATGAGGTGAAGACCATCAAGTCAGCCGCGGCCGCATAATGCGGCACCTCGCTATGTGGAACGAGACCCGCGAAGACGACAGAGCCGCCAAGATCCAGTTTCTGCACTGTGCGTTTCAGACTGTGCTCGTGAGGTCCTTTGCCCACCAACAGCAAGCGAACCCGGGGGCGATTGGCGCGCACCAGGGCAAAGGCACGCAGCAGAAAGTCCAGGTTTTTCTCTTTGGACAACCGCCCAATGTACAATAGCAACTCAGCATCCCCCAGAGTCAGATCAGCGCGGACGCGATGCGGGGCTAGGTCTTTGTATTGACTCAGGTCTACTGGCGTTGGCACAACCGTCACAGGGACATCATCGCCATAATCCTGGATGATGAGGTCACGAATACTCGGCGTGGGGGCCACAATGTGAGCGCACCGCTCCAGATACCGCCCGATGATTTCCTCAGCCACCACTCCAGCCAGCCCCGAGACGAGAGGAACATACTGCTGAACATACTCGTCGTAGCGCGCATGGAACGTAAACACCAACGGTAGTTCCAGGTCACGAGCAAAAGCAGCTGCCAGCTCGCCCATCAAGACCGGATGCTGGCTATGGATGACGTCTGGCCTGATCCCATGCACCGTGGACACCATTGTTGTTTTGAAGGGAAGCACCAGCGAAAAGTCCAGTCGCTCGGGCAAGTCCAGTGCCGGAAAACGGAAAACGTAGGGCTCCTCGTCCTGATAGCCCGCGTGCTCAGGGGCGAAAATGTGCACGTTGTGTCCACTTCCAATCAGACCTTGGCGAAACATCGCGATCGACGTAACCACTCCGCTAACGCTGGGTTTGTAGGCATTACTAAACATGAGAACGCGCATATCCCGTCCCTTCAGCTCATCTCGTCGTGAGCCTGATCAGAGTATACCACATCCTGACACATTAGGGGAATCAGCCGTAACCCGAGTACCAAGCGCGCTCCAGCCTCTGCCCATCGACCATTACCGAATTCACGCTTTTCGAGTATAATTCAAGAGCTCCCAGTATGCACCAGATAGGAGGCCCAGGTATGAACGCCCGGAAGAACCGCCGCTCGATATTTCTCGTTGGGGCGTGTATGATGTGGAGCGTCTTGGCCTGTAACGCCCCGGAAAGCCCAACGCCTTCTATTCCACAACTCCCGACCACCGCAGCGCCGCTGGCACGACAAGCCAGCCCGACGCCATCCCCACGCCCCACTGATACCCCTGTTCCAGATATCCCGGGGCCCGGCGGCTGCAAGCTCAACGCTGCCTACATCGCTGACGTCACCGTTCCGGATGACACCGAGTTCGCTCCTGGCAAAGCCTTCACCAAGGTGTGGCGCGTGCGCAACACCGGCACCTGTGTCTGGGAAGAAAACACCCGGTTGGTCTTTGTCTCTGGCGAGCCGATAGGCACAGCAACGACCGTGGAGGTCTCATCGATAGCCCCTGGCTCTACCACCGATCTCAGTGTGGACATGGTATCGCCGACCGATCCCGGAACCTACCGTTCCACCTGGCAACTTGAGAGTCCCGATGGCACACGCTTCGGCACCCAGGTCTATGCACAGATCATCGTGCCGGAGCCAGCTACACATACCCCCACATCAACGAAAGAGCCTACTGAGACGCCAACACCAGCACCTACTCGGCCAGACCTGATCATCACGAATCTGAAGATAGACACCGATGACCCACGCCAGGGGATCCCACTCCACGTCGTCGCCACACTGCGCAACCAGGGCAGCGATGTTGCAGAGAACTTTCACTGGGCGTGGAGGATCTGCGTACGCGACGATGAATGCGACCATATCGAGGCGCCGGGCGCCTTCACACTTGAGCCAGACGAGGAGATCGTCGCCCAGATGTCATATCTCTTCGACGATTGGGCCATATACACGACAGAAGCATGGATCGATTCTGGCGAGGAGATCGAGGAAATCGAGGAGACCAACAACACACGTCAATTGGTCATATCAGTCAAGCAAGGCCTGCCGGACTTGATTATCTCAGCCGTCGACTTTGCTCCAGATCCGCCTATTCAAGGACAGGACACAACCGTGCAAGTCAGTGTTCGCAACCAGGGATCAAAGCCAGCCGGCGCCTTCGATATTGAATGGTGGGCCGGGGTAGACTTCCCCGAACCCTCCTGTGAATGGAGCCTGGCTGTAGGTCTGGCAGAACAAGATATGGAAACCCTGGACTGTGTTTTTTCCTATGCCAGTCGGTACGACAACATCACCACACGTGCCATCGTGGATGTGAATGACGCCATCGCCGAACTGGATGAACTCAACAACGTCCTGGATAGAGATACTCCGGTGAAACGTCCTGCCTACCACCACCCTACTCACCATCTACACCCGTCTATCGCCACGCGGTGATCTCTCCTGCAACAAAGTCCGTGAGTTCAATAACCAGCCCACCTCCCTCAGCCCGCCAGCGATCATGCGGCCGGTGGTTGACAGTCACGCGCTGGGCCGAGGGGAAACCGTTCAGGATCACTATCGGTGGGGCAGGCAACAAACCCGCGACGCTTAGCTGCAACACCGCGTCGTCGGCCACATAAGATATCTCGACCGGTGGCCCGTTCTCATCGTAGATGGTACAACGCCCACCAGCGTCAGCATATACGTTGATCACCAGCCGTAGATCGGTGGCCCGATCGGTGTAATCCACAGCCGGCCCCATAGGGATAATCGCGCCGCGCCGGATGAAGAGAGGCAGGATCTCCAGTGGCGCAGGATAGTTGAGCCAAATTGGCCCCTCGTAGATCTCCCGGCTCCAGTAGTCCACCCACTCGCCCGCTGGAAGGTAGACCATACGCCGATGCGCTCCTCGCTCGAGCACCGGCGCTACCAGCATGCTATCACCGAAGAGATACTCGCTATCTAGGTGACGAACATTGGGATCGTGAACGTACTTGAGCACCAGGGCTCGCACCACGGGAAGTCCCGTCTGCGCGGCCTGCACTGCGGTGGAGTAGATGTAAGGAAGCAAACGGTAGCGTAGCCTAGCGTAGCGGCGAATGATTGCCTCGACCTGCTCACCGAACTCCCATGGCTCGCGTGGAGTGGTGCCGTGAAAGCGGCTATGCGAACTGAACAGACCAAACTGCGCCCAGCGGACATATAACTCGGGATCGGGCTGACCGAAGAAACCGCCGATGTCGTGGCCGTAGAACGGTATGCCCGAGAGACCGATGCTGAGAGCAGCGCGAAGCTGATTGGCCATATGGGGAAAGTCCGCAAAGGGATCACCACCCCAACAGGTGGGATAACGCTGCGAGCCGGCCCATCCTGAGCGACCCCACACCAGCCCGCGTCCCATCATCTCCTCGATCACCTCGAAAACGGCACGATTATACAGAAGTGGGTAGAGATTGTGTGCCTCTCGTCCACTCATCCCGTTGTGAAAGACGCCATCCTCCGGTACCGCTTCGCCAAAATCGGTCTTGAAGACGGCCACACCTTGCTCCACGAGCGGGCGGTGGAGCGATTGCCACCACGTCACAGCCTCCGGATTGGTGAAATCTACGATCGCCACTGGAGGGACCTCATCGGCCCAGCCACGTATCATGTACGGCCCGCCGTTCACATTCTTCACAAAATAACCCTCTTGACGCCCCTCGTCGAAAATCGGCGCACCCTCAGCGACGTACGGATTCTCCCAGAGACAGACCCGCAGCCCACGCTCACGCAGCCCCGCGATCATCTCCTCCGGATCAGGGAAGCGCGACTCATCCCACTGCAGATCACACCAGTTTGCAGGATCGCCCATCCACCAAGGATCCACATGGATCACGTCACAGGGTATGTTGTGGGTGCGCAGTTGCTCGGCCACGCGCTCGACCTCAGCGCGATTCTGATACCCGCAGCGGGACATCCACAGCCCGAAGGACCAACGGGGCGGAACTGGCGCGTAGCCGGTTAGGTCGCAGTACAGACGCAGAATACTGGACGGTTCCGGGCCGTAGATAAGAAAGACGTCCAGCTCCGACCCCTCGTGGGTGAAACTATGAGTCAATACGGAGATGGTCGCCAGGTCGAAGGTGACGGGGAAGGTCGTGTTGACAAAGAGGCCATAGCCTCGGGTAGACCACAGAAAGGGGATATTCTTATAGGTTTGATGGCGAGAGATACCAAATGCATCTTCAGCCCAGAGCTCAAACCGCTGACCAACGCGGTTGATGCGGGCGAATTGCTCGCCCAGGCCGTACAGGTCCTCGTCATGGGCCAGCATCAACGTCTCATGCACCATCATCCGCCCGGTCTCGGGATCCCACAGGAACCCCAGGTCGGTCAAGCCAGGAATTATGCGCGCATCCATCGAAGCCTGGGGTGTGCTCTCGCTTGCCTCACGACAGATAGTCTCGTCGACAGTGTCCAGGAGATGGATAGCCCAGGGATCACGGGCCACATCCACGCGCAGAATCTGGGACGATATATCCAACCGCTGGGGGGCCTCTGAAACCATGAACGGGACAGGATCCCATTCATCCTGCACAAGGAGTTGGCCCCGGACTGGAGCGGGTTTCTCCGACCGGAATCCCTCCCGTCGCATTCGCAGCCGCACGACTTCGGGCAGGACAAAGCCCACCTCTACCTCCACCGGAGTCCCAGCGTCGGTTTCAGCACGAAATCGCACGCCGTGTAGCGTGCGCTCGAAATCGTGCCAACGGGCCACGCGCTCATAGCCAGGTGCAGCGGTGATGGTCTCCACTAACATATGCCTCCGTGGTTATGGTCGGACTTGCCTATAGTATGAACCGAATCGCGATTTTGGCAAGTGTGGAAAGAATAGAGAACAGGCATTGAGGCTACGTGAAGCATCGTTCTCACCCTCCTTATCCATCTCTCCTGAGATGACGAATCCCGTGGTCGTCGGCTACGATCACGTCCGTCACAAGCCCCAGGAACATCCCGTGTCCCACGATGCCCGTGCGACCATCCAACCGTACCGCCAACTCAGCCGGTTTCGAAATCGGACCAAAGCGGCAGTCCAGGATCAGATTGCCCTGATCAGTCAGGAACGGCGCATCGTCGCTGTCTCGACGCAGGGTGACCTCCGCCCCTAGCGACTCCAGGTAGGTCGCCTGGGAGCGCCAACCGAAGGGGATGACCTCTACCGGCACCGCCCATCGCGTGCCCAGCGCAGGGGAGAGCTTGGAACCGTCCACCACAATCATCTCGCGGCGGCTGGCCTGGGCAACAATCTTCTCACGCAGAAGCGCCCCGCCGCCACCCTTGATTACGTTCAGGTCAGGGTCCACCTCGTCGGCGCCGTCGATCGTCAGGTCTACAACGGGGTGGTCGTCCAGTGTAGTCAGCGGGATCCCCAAACGTCGCGCTTCCTCCTCGATTTGTAGCGAGCACGGTACGCCGAGGAGACGGCGGAGCTGCCCGATGCCAACCAGTTCCGCGATCCGACGCACAGCGAAAATGGCCGTGCTGCCGTGTCCCAGCCCGACCACCATCCCCGATTCCACGAACTCCACCGCTCGTTCGGCGGCCTGTCGTTTGAATTGCGACACATCCACTTTGGGTGCTCCTCAGTCCTGCTCTCGTTCCGCAATCATTTGCTGTACGATGCTCGTGAGCGCAGCCGGATCATCGACAATCCACCGCTCGTGGAGCAGTCGCTCAACCATCTGTTCGGAAGGTCATTGGATCCCCCGTGACCTTACGTTCATCTCATCCAAATGCTACCAAATGCTCGAACTCAACCGTGCGGCAGCCCCAGACCATGACAGGCCACCCCTAGGAGGGCAGCCTTGGGGTTAAGGATAACACGCACCGGTATCCGCGACAACAAGTCCGCAAAGCGTCCCTTGCGGCGGAAGGCCTCCAAGAAGCGTGGGTGCTCAAGCGCTGGCAAGATGCGCGGTGGAATCCCACCACCGAGATATACACCGCCCGTCGCCATAACCGTGAGGGCCAGATTCCCGGCCTCCGCTCCCAGGATGGAGACAAAGGTGTTCATGACGGCCACACAAAGCGCGCACGTTCTTTCACCGTCAAAGGCAGCCTTGGCGATGACTGGGGTAGGATCGTCAGCCATGGCCAGTTGCTCCGCCAGCCAATCGGGCTCCCCCGCATAGCCACTGTCCTTGAGATAAGCGTAGATATTGGGTATCCCTCGCCCAGAACAGACTCGCTCGACACTGACGTGCCCGAAGCGATCCTGGAGGTAACGCAGCAGCTCGACCTGGAGCGAACTGGTCGGGGCAAAGCTAGCGTGGCCGCCCTCAGAAGGGTGATTCTGGTATTTCGCCCCATCCCAGGTGAGGAATGCCTCGCCCAGGCCAGTCCCCGGGGCGATGACGGCGATAGCTCCACCCGAGACTGGTCGGCCCTCGTTTAGGGTGTGCAGATGGGCTGGCTCCAGCCAGGGTATGGCGTGAGCGATAGCAGCCAAGTCATTCAAGAGGTGCACAGACGGAAGTGACAGCGCCGTCTGGAGTTGCGCCTCATCCATCACCCAAGGCAAGTTCGTGATCTTGGCTCGCCCCTCCAGCACAGGACCAGCCACCCCGATGCTGGCGCGCTCCACGTCGAGGTCGATCTGGGATAGGAACTCGCCCACGAGCGCCTCCAAGCTGGGATACTCAGTGCTGGCGAAGGTCGCCTCCGCCAGCGGAGCGTGGGGGCCAGCCTCACGGGAGAAAACGGCCAGGTTGGTCTTGGTTCCACCGACATCACCAGCGAGCAACATCGCTACCCTCCTCCACTTCTCCTATCTCAAGCCCAATGGTAAGACAACTAGACTGCTCGACATCTGGCAAGTGCATACTGCCAGCATCAGCGTACCTACCACTTTTTACTCCATAACACTATTGCTCGCTCGTTGCCACGTTCGAGTTGCGACCTGGAACCGCACCTATTCCCCAACCAATCCCTTGCTCATACCAACTGGCTTTGGTTCCGAGTAGCTATCTTTGCGAGTCGGCGACGTGCATCGCTCAGGAGCTGCCTAACAGCCGGGATGCGCAGGACAAGCAGCAAGACCAGGACAGCACCGTGCCGCAGGGGCCTGCGCAAATCCTTGACCAGCCACGCAAAATGCAAAATAGCCAGCACACTCCCCAGATATACCAATCGGTGCAGCCGCCTCCAATTCCTGGCCAGTCGTTTCTGCCAACCTCGGGTAGAGGTAATTGTCAAGGGCAACAAAAGCAACCCTGCCGCAAACCCAACCAGTACAAAGCGCTGCGAGAAGATGGCCGGTCCAAGTAAGTCAAGATCAAATCCATAGTCCCACCCGGCGAAAATCAAAAAGTGTAGGGCCACGTACAAAGAAGAATACAACCCCAGCGTACGGCGCACGCGCACGACCCTGTTTAACCCAAGGATCGTGGCAATGGGAGTACAGGCAAGAGACAGTATCAGTAATATGAGTGCTGTCCTGCCAGTGCGAGTTGTGATCTCTTGTATTGGGTCAATGAG
>Ga0180437_10004240_pt1 | contig 20584 bp, 14 predicted proteins | sample SS_ome_4_FD_132410 | JGI IMG/M metagenome (GOLD analysis project Ga0180437, IMG submission 132410) | Hypersaline lake sediment archaeal communities from the Salton Sea, California, USA - SS_3_D_1 metaG | ecosystem: Environmental > Aquatic > Non-marine Saline and Alkaline > Hypersaline >... | reverse complement strand
GCTCGTCGTCCTCCCCTTCGAGAACCTGGGGGCCCCGGAGGACGAGTACTTCGCCGATGGGATCACCGAGGAAATCACGGCTCGCCTGGCGGGCATCCATAGACTTGGCGTCATCGCACGGACGAGCGCCATGCGCTACAAGAACACGGACAAGACAATCCGGCAGATCGGAGACGAGCTGGGAGTCCAGTACGTTCTGGAGGGGAGTATCAGGTGGCACCGAGGTGCGGAGCACGAGAGCCGTGTCCGGGTCACTCCCCAGCTGATCCGCGTCTCCGATGCCACCCACCTCTGGGCGCACTCCTACCAGAAGAGCATGGTTGATATTTTCCAGGTCCAGTGTGACATTGGGGAGGCTGTAGCCGAAGCGCTGGACATCGCGCTCTTGGAACCTGAGAGGGCGGCTCTCGGGTCGCGACCGACTGAGAACATCGATGCGTATCAGGCCTACCTCCGGGGTCTGGACCTCGGACGGGCAGTCGACTACTCGAAGGAGAACCAGCTGCTCCAGATCCAGATGTTCGAGCGCGCGGTGGCGCTCGATTCAACGTTTGCCTTGGCGTACGCAATGCTCTCCTGGGCGCACTCATTCGCGTACTTCGACGGGCACGATCCAACGTTTGAGCGAAGGACGCTGGCGAAGGCAGCGGTAGAACGGGCTCTCGAGCTCGATCCGCAGCTCCCTGAAGCGCATCTCGCGCTCGGCTACTACTGTTACTACTGTCACCGGGACTACGGCCGGGCATTGGAGGAGTTCGCCATCGCGGCGAAATCCCTTCCAAACGCCACGAGCATACTCGTGGCGACCGGTTACATCTGGCGCAGGCAGGGCCGTTTCGAGGAGGCGGCGGAGAACCTGAAGGATGCCATCACGCTGAGTCCGCAGGAAGGCGGGCTGTACGACGAGCTCGCCAACACCTGCAAGTACCTTCGGAGATACGCTGAGGCGGAGCGCTACTGCAATCGGGCGATCTCCCTGGCCCCAGACCAGGTATGGCCATACATGGCCAAGGCCGACAATCACCTGCTCTGGCAAGGGGACCTCCGCAAGGCCCGGGCTACGCTGGAAGCCATGCCAGAGAAGCATGACCCCTCGTCGCATTACTACTGGTTCCAACAGGAGCTGTACCAAAGGAGGTACGACGCCGCACTGAAGCGGCTTCAGCCCGCGGGCTTCAAGTCGTACGAGGATGGCAGCTGGTGTGTCCCGAAGTCGATCTATGAGGGGCAGGTCTATCAGCTCATGGGCAAGCACGAGCTTGCCCGGGCCGCTTTCGACTCAGCCCGCGTGTGGCTCGAAGCGAAGGTCGAACTCCGACCCGACGACCATCGTGTTCGCAGCTCACTTGGCATTGCATACGCTGCTCTGGGCCGAAAGGACGACGCGATCCGGGAGGCGATGCGGGCGCTGGAACTGTGTCCTATATCGAAGGATGCTCTGGTCGGCGCCTGGCGGTTGCAGGGCCTGGCCCGCGTCTACGCGATGGTCGAGGAGCATGATGCCGCTCTGGACGTGATCGAGCAGCTGCTGTCGATTCCGTCGATGTTGTCGGTTTCGATGCTGCGCCTGGATCCCATCTGGGATCCGCTGCGCGAGCATCCGAGGTTCAGAGAGTTGGTGGGAGAGTAGGGAATCGAGGTAGGATCAAGCCAAGTGGCCGCAGATTGTCCAGACGACGTCACATGGGTCCTCTGAGTGCCGGGCAGGAGCCCGACACTCAGAAAGAAACCCGCTCCTGCCATCTGTGAACTCTGCGAAATCCGTGGCTCGCGGTTTGGGTTGAGGGCCTTATGATCGGCAAGATCATTTCTCACTACAGGATTCTGGAGGAGCTCGGCCGCGGCGGCATGGGCGTGGTCTACAAGGCCCAGGACACTAAGCTCGATCGCACCGTTGCGCTCAAGTTCCTCCCCGCGGCCCTGACCGCCGATCCGGATGCCAAGGCGAGATTCGTCCACGAAGCCAAATCGGCCGCCGCCCTCAGCCACCCGCACATCTCCCACGTCTATGAGATCGACGAGGCCGACGGCCAGACGTTCATCGCCATCGAGTACATCGAAGGCCGGACCCTGAAGGACGAGATCGAGGCGGGTCCCCTGAAGATCGAGCGCGCGGTGGACCTCGCCGTCCAGGTCGCCCAGGGTCTCCAGGAGGCTCACGAGAAGGGCATCGTCCACCGCGACATCAAACCCGCCAACATCATGATCACGCCCAAGGGCCAGGCGAAGATCATGGACTTCGGTCTCGCCAAGGCGCGCGGGCAGACGGTGCTGACCAAAGTGGAAACGACGCTCGGCACCTTCGCCTACATGTCCCCCGAGCAGGCCCGTGGCGAGGATGTGGATTCCGGGACCGACGTCTGGTCCCTCGGGGCCGTCCTCTACGAGATGGTGACCGGGCGACGTCCCTTCCCGGGCGAATACGAACAGGCGGTGATCTACTCCATTCTGAATGAAGACCCGGAGCCGGTGACCGGACTGCGGACCGGCGTTCCGCTGGAACTGGAGCGCATCATCCACAAGTGCCTCCGGAAGGACTCCCGGGACCGGTACCACGGCACCCACGATCTCATCACCGACCTGCGGCAGGTGTCCGCCGTGGAGACGACGGCTGCGTCGGTCCCCGGAGGCAAAGGGTCCCGCTGGGCTCGGTGGTCCTGGCTCGGCGTCGTCGCAGTTCTCATTGCCGTGGCCGCCCTCCTTCTCCCTCCCTACCTCAAGTCTCCCGAGACGCCTCCGACCGCCGAGAGGAAGATGCTCGTGGTCCTTCCCTTCGAGAACTTGGGAGACCCGGAGGACGAGTACTTCGCCGACGGAATGACTGAGGAGATCACGTCACGCCTCGCGGTGGTGAGTGGACTGGGAGTGATCTCGCGCACGAGTGCGATCAAGTACAAGAACACCGAGAAGTCGCTGCCGCAGATCGGCGTGGAGCTGGGTGTGGACTATGTCCTGGAGGGGACAATCCGGTGGGAGCGAGGTCCGGAGATGAATCGAGTACGGGTGACGCCCCAGCTCATCCGGGTGAGTGACGACACCCATCTGTGGGCCAGCAGCTATGAGCGTCCACTGGAGAGCGTGTTCGCGGTCCAATCCGACATCGCCGGACGGGTCGCCGAAGCCCTCAGCATCGCCCTCCTCGAGGGGGAGCGGAGGGCACTCGACGCCCGGCCCACCGAGAACCTGGCTGCATACCAGGCGTATCTTCAGGCTCGGGTGCATCTTCGTCACCCGGACTACGCCGAAGAACACATGCGGCTGGGAATACAGCTCCTGGGGCAAGCCGTGCAGATGGACCCGGACTTCGCGCTCGCGTACACCGAGCTGTCCAAGGCGCATTCCGGCCTGCACCATTGGAACTATGACCGCTCGGGGGTGGCGGTCGTTGAGGCAAAGGATGCGGTGGACCGAGCTCTTGAGCTCGGCCCGGATATGCCGGAAGCCCACCGGGCTCTGGGGTACTACCACTACTGGTGTCATCGAGAGTACGATCGTGCTCTCGAGGAATTCGCCATCGCATCAAGAGGTCTGCCCAACGATTCGGATCTCCTTGCCGACATCGCTTACATCTGGCGCCGCCAGGGGTTGTTCGAGCAGTCCATTGAGAGCATGAAGAAGGCGGCCGAACTCGATCCTGTGAACTCGAGGCTTCCAACGCAGATTGCACTGGCGTACGCCGTCCTTCGAGAGTTCCGGGAAGCAATCGTCTGGTGCGATCGCTCAATCGAGATCGAGCCGCAGCAGCAACATGCCTACATTGCCAAGGGGGCGGTCAACTGGTTGCAGGGCGACCTCAGAGGGGCACGTGCAGCACTTGAGAGGAGGCCCGATGACGACGGAGATGTGGCTACGTACTACTGGGTCGGTCACGAGTGTTTCGAGAGGGATTACGAGGCCGCCTTGGCCCGCCTCTGCCGCTTCCCGGGGGAAGTGATGCGGTTTCAGGACGTTCTTGCCCCAAAGGACGTGCTCGCTGGCAGGTTGCACTCTGCGCTGGACCAACCCGATCAAGCCCGTCCCGCCTTCGAAAGGGCTCTCGTGCTGCTGGAAGCCGAGCTCGAACAGCGGCCGGAGGATCCGAGCGTGCGCGCGGCTCTGGCCGAGACGTACGCGGGTTTGGGCCGGACAGAGGAGGCCATCCGCGAGGCGGAACGCGCCGTCGAGCTCAGGCCGGTGTCAAGCGATGCTCTTGTCGGACCGAGCTACCTGTACGATCTGGCAAGTGTCTGTGTCCGGGTGGGCGAATATGAGAAGGCGATGGACACGCTTGAGTACGCCCTGTCCATTCCGGGTCGCGCGTCAGTAGGGCTGGTGAGTATCGATCCCTGCTGGGACCCCCTGCGGGACCACCCGGAATTCCAGCGCATCATAGAGACACACTCGCAGGATGGACGTTGATGCTACGGCGCGCTGGCGACCGGGCGACGAGACAACGTTCCACCGCCGAAGGGCGGCGTCACTGCCTGATGGATTACAGGCGTGCCGCTCGGCTGCCCGAGCTCGATCCTCCCGCACCCGACAGCCATGGCGCCGGCCCCGTTTGACATCCAAGGTCGGTCACCCTAGATTGTGGTATCCGGTGTACTACCCCGGGTGCTGGAGGGCATGGGCGCCCTTGTCACAGGGAGGGGGACCGCGATGACTTGGAGACGGACCGCCGTACTCGGACTCTCACTGGTCGCCCTGGCGGGCGGGTTCTGGGTTGCGCTTCGAGCCGGGTCGGCTCAAGACATCGACCTGCGAGAGAAGGGGCACACGATGGCTGATCATGAGAGAACCGAGAACCGGGGCTTGCCGAAGGCCATGTTCGCCGCGGGGTGTTTCTGGGGGGTGGAGGCCGCCTTTCGCCAGGTGGACGGTGTCGTCGAGACCGCCGTGGGCTACAGCGGGGGACGGACCGACAACCCGACCTATCAGGACGTATGCTCGCACACGACCGGACACGCCGAAGTCGTGCTGGTGACCCATGATCTTGAGCGGGTCTCCTACGAGAGGCTGCTCGACGTGTTCTGGAATTCTCACGACCCCACGCAGCTCAACAGGCAGGGGCCCGATATCGGCGACCAGTACCGTTCCGCCATCTTCTACTTCACCGAAGACCAGAAGCTGGCCGCGGAGGCCTCGAAGGACCGCCTCGAGAAATCCGGCAAGCATAAGAAGAGAATCGTCACGGAGATCACGCCGGCCTCCACCTTCTACCGGGCCGAGGAGTACCACCAGCGGTACCTGGAGAAGCGGGGCCAGGGCGGCTGCCCGTCGCACTGACGCGGCGTTCGTCTCCCTCCGGGCTTCGTGAGTGAAAGAGCAGGGCTTCCGCGGGAGGACCTACTCCTCGTTCCTGTTTCCGTTCCTGGCGTGGACGCCCGCCCGCAGGCGGCGGAAGCTACCCTCGAGGAGCTCGATCCCGTGCAGGACCGCGACGGTCAACAGTGCGAGAACGACGGCGGACACATAGTGGCCGAGACCGATCGTGCCCCCGATGGCGGCCAGGATCCAGATGACGCTGGCCGACGTCACACCCGTGACCACCCCCTCACGGATCAGGATCACACCCGCACCGAGAAACCCGATCCCCGTCACCACCTGGCCCAGGACGCGCGCCGGATCCCCGGCGGGACCGACCAGCGAAGCCCCGAGCGAAACGAAGACCTGCGTTCCCAGGCAGATCAGGATGCTGGTGCGCATCCCCGCGGGTTTCCCGCGGATCTGTCTCTCGAACCCGACCAGCGCGCCGCAGAGTACGGCGATGCCGATGCCCGCCCAGTCCAAGGGCGAGACGAATTGCGAAGGTTCCATACGCTTTCCTCAGGAGTTACTGCCCCAAAGATCCCCAAAGGGGCGGGGCGGAGCCCCGCCCCGCGGCTGCCCGCGTGAAGGCACAAGGGCAGCGCGATCATAGGCCTTCTCGGCCGGACTGCAAGGGGAATGCGAAGGACGGTGAGGCCGACTGTCGCCGCCCCGTCACCGGGGCAATACGGCGCATGCGCGCGCGACGTGGAGGCCGCAACGACCTGACACATAATAAGTTAGGCTCACAACGTCCGCCCCGTCGCCCCTAAAATCGCGCGAAGGCCGACTCCTACTGGGTGCGCCGGAAGATCAAGAAAGTCAGGTCGTCCGACTTGGACGGGCGGTCTGCGGTGGGCTCAAGCATCCGGCGTTGAGCCTCGGTGGCGACTCGTTTCATGACGGTCTCCAGCCGGCTCTTCCTGATCATCTCGACGATCTCGTCGGTCCGCAGGTTGTCCGTGAGACCGTCACTGGCCAGGAGGACCGTATCCCGGCGGGCCATGGCCAGAGGCGGGCCCACCTCGATGTGCATGCCGGAATCACCGACGACGTTGGAAACGACGTGGCGATCGTCGTGCTGCATGGCCTCGCGTTCGTCGATGATCCCGCTTTCCACGGCATAGCCGACCGGAGAATGCGCCACGGTCTGCACTTTGATCCTGCCCCGCAACCCCACCGCTAGGATGGCGGAATCGCCCGCGTGGTAGGGCCGCACGGTCCGAGCATCGACCTCCACGACGGAGAAGGTGCTCGCCGCGCCCGTCCCCGTCGCCACGACGGTCCGGTTTGCACCCTCGAACCCATCCATGATGCAGGCCCGCAGGCTCTTGTCCTCGCCGAGGCCGTTCTCCAGGGCCACCTGCAGTTCCAGGACCGCCAGGCTCGAGGCGAGGTCGCCACCACGGACGCCCCCGACGCCGTCCGCCACGGCCAGCACGGCCCGGTCGTCATCAATCACGAAAACGGCCGCCGAGTCCTCGTTCCGATCGTGGGCCGGATCGGGCGATCGGGCCGAGAACACGCCCACAACACCCCCGGCCGCCGCGATGAACTGCGGCGTGTCCATGTCCACGCTTGTGAAGATGTAGGACTGCATGGGTCGTCTCACCGTTCGGACGGCGTCCTGCGGCACCCGGTGAACTTGGGCGCTGCCTCGAGCTACTTCGGCCGCTTCGTGGAGAGGCTTGAGATCCGAGACCGCGCTAGGCGGAGGAGAGGATCTCGATGATTCTCCTGGCGAAGAGATGGCGATGGTCCCCGGAGCGGGCGGTCACCAGATCACCGTCGACCACCACATCCTGATCCGTGTAGACGGCGCCGTAGGCCCTCGCATCGCCGATGAGGTTGTTGTGAACGACGACCCTCCGGCCCTTCACCAGTTCCGGCGCAGGGGCCACGAGCCACAACCCATGGCAGATGATGCCCTTGAGGATTTCTCTTTTCGCGAAGGCCCTCCGGAGGAACTCGGTCGCCGGCGGGATCTTGTTCACGTCTTCGGTGTAGCGAAGCCGGTCGGCCACTATGCCGGAGGGGACGATGATCGCCGAGTACGTCCCGAGCTCATGATCGTCGATGTCCTCGAAGCTCTCCTCGCAGCGAAACGGAATCTTGTATTCGTGTCCCTTGAACTCCAGCGAGTCGTTGCCCCAAAGCCGACTGAGGAAATGCAGATCCACATCTTCCTCAGCGAAACGCGACCGGTAGTACCAGATCTCCGGCTCGTAGTAGTCCGACTCCATGAGAATGCCAATCTTCTTACCCGCCAGACTCATGCCGGTTCCTCCCTGCCTCGAGTCCCTTCCCGCTGTCCTGTAGACCCTTCTCTTGCGGCCTGCAAGCCTGGAATGTCACCCGCGTGGGGGCTGCGAGGATTTCCCGCGCTTCATGGCCAGCAGGACCCGGTTGCGGTCGTTCACGCGCTCATAGCCGAACCGGTCCACTCCCCCCATGGCGAGGAACACGCCCAGACCTCCGATCTCCCTCTCCTCCAGGGGCTTCTGCAGGTCCTCTTCCCCCGGCATTCGATGCGCCCTGGGATCGTACGGGGGAGCCGTATCTTCAATGGTGACAATCAATTCTTCGGGGGCCATCTCTGCGGTCACCATGATGTCGCCGCTCAGCCCACTGTCCTGGTATCCGTGAGTCACCGTGTTGGTTGCGAGTTCATCCACCGCCAGCATCAGGGCGTAGGCCGCATCATCGGCAAGGTCCGCGGAGGCGGCCGCCGCCTTCACATACGTGCGGATGGGCCCGAGAGAATCGAGCGTGCCTGGGACGATCAGAGGATCCATGGGGAGTCGCCTATTCCGTGTAGGTGTCCTGTAGGTACACCGAGTGATGAAACCCGCTCATCTCGATGGTCTTCAGCACCGGCCCCTGAGCCCCGACTACGTAGATGCTCACGCCCTCGCCCATCTTCTGTTTGGCGAAGATCAGAACGCGAAGTCCTGCGCTGGCCATGAACGCCAGCTTCTCCATCAGCAACACCAGCTTCGTGGGGTTCATGGCAGCCGCCTGTTCGACCGTTTCCTTGAACTTCTGTGCCACGCTGGCGTCGAGCTCTCCTTCGAGCAGGATTTTCGCCACACCGTCCTTCTCTTCGAGCGTCACATTAAGCGCCATGCTCATCCCTCCCGCTTCGTTTTCCTCGTCTTCTTCCGAACCTTCTTCCCGGATGTTCGGCTGGCCCGGCTCCTATCTCGGGGGCCGGCATCCTTGGCGACCAGGACGACCACCGACCTCCCTCCAACAAGGTACTCCCGCTGGTTTTCCAGCGCCGCCTCGCGACCCGGCTCGCAGATATCCTGCGGGGCAGGTAAGGCCGTATTGGCGAACACGTGCCAGCGCTGTCCCGCCGGAGGGGCGGGAAGCTCAAACGGAAGTCCATCCCAGTATGCGTTCAGAGCCACGTAGATCGTGTTGTCCTCAACGGTGCCGCCCCTGGCGTGCTTCCCACAGAGCATGAAGGCGAGTGTGCGTGACGTCGAGGACCAGTCCGCTTCCCACGCCCGCGTTCCATGCCAAGTGACGTCCGAGATCCCGCTCCCCACATAGTCCGCGTTGCGCGGGTAGTCGCGGGCCCGAAGCACTGGGTGTGCGCGCCGGAAGGCGATCATGTTCTTGAAGAACCTGTACAGGCCTGCGTTCTTCTTCACCAAGCGCCAATCGAACCAGTTCAGCTCGTTGTCGTGACAGTAGGTGTTGTTGTTTCCCCCCTGGGTCCGGCCGACTTCGTCTCCCATCAGGAGCATCGGCACGCCAAAGCTCGTCATCAGCACGGCCACCGCATTCCTCATGAGCTGGTGCCGAAGACCGGTCACGCCGGCATCGTCCGTTCCGCCCTCGTACCCGCAGTTCCAGCTGTGGTTGTCGTTGGAGCCATCTCGGTTCTCCTCGCCGTTGGCCTCATTATGTTTGTCGTTGTAGGAGAAGAGGTCGTAGAGAGTGAAACCGTCATGGCACGTGATGAAGTTAACAGAGGCCGACGGCCGCCGCCCGCTCTTCGTGTAGAGGTCGGGTGAACCCTGCAGCCTCTGTCCCATGTCCCCGATCATTCCCGCGTCGCCCTTGAGGAACCGGCGAATGTCATCCCGATACTTGCCGTTCCATTCCGCCCACCGCCCGTACGCGGGGAACTCGCCGAGTAGATACAGCCCCCCCGCGTCCCAGGCTTCCGCGATCAGCTTGCACTTGCCCAGGATGGGATCATAGGCCAGGGTCTCGAGCAGCGGGGGATTCGGGAGCGGCACTCCCCAGGGGTCCCGCCCGAGGATCGCCGCAAGGTCGAACCGGAAACCGTCGATGTGATACTCCGACGCCCAGTAACGCAGGCAGTCCAGGACCATGCTCCGGACGATCGGGTTATTGCAGTTGAGGGTGTTTCCGCAACCGCTGAAATTGAAATAGTAGCCCTCGGGGGTCAGCATGTAGTACGTGCCGTTGTCAATGCCCCGGAACGAGATCGTGGGCCCATTCTCGTTGCCCTCCGCCGTGTGGTTGAACACCACATCCAGAAGTACCTCGATTCCGTTCTTGTGCAGCTGCTTGACGAGGTTCTTGAACTCGTCCACCTGCATCCCGAGCGCCCCGGTGGCCGCATATCCGGTCTTCGGAGCGAAGAACCCCACGGTGCTGTAGCCCCAGTAGTTGTACAACATTTCGCCCGTGGTCGGGTTCCGGCGGCTGTTCTCAAACTCGTCGAACTCATACACGGGCATCAGCTCGACGCAGTTCACTCCCAGATCCCTCAGGTACGGAATCTTCTCCATGATCCCCGCGTACGTGCCCGGATGGTTGACTCCCGAGGATGGATCCGCGCTGAAACTCCGAACATGCATCTCGTAGATCACAAGGTCTTCGATGGGCGTCTCCAGAGCGCGGTCGTCTTCCCAGTCGAAGTCCTCGAAAACGAACCGGCCCCTGTGCGGAAACGGATCCGACCAGTCCGGCTCCTTGCCCCAGACGTCACGCCCGCCGATGGCTCTCGCGTATGGATCCAGCAGGATCTTGTTCTTGTCGAAGCGATGCCCGGCCGCCGGGTCAAACGGCCCATCCATCCGGAACCCGTACTCGATGTTCTCGTAGTCGAGCCCGAACACCACCATGCAGTACACGTTTCCGACCCGAAACGAGTCTGGAAACGGGATTTCCACCATCGGCGTGCTCGCGCGTTTTTCGAAAAGGACGAGGGTGCACGAGGAGGCGTGCCTCGAAAACACCGAGAAGTTGACGCCGCCCGGCACGAGCGTTCCGCCAAACGGAAACGGCTTGCCCGGCCGCAGCTTGAAGCCCTTGTACTCGTGGGTCGGGTAAACGTCGATTCGTGCGTCCATGGACACAGCCCCTATGATTGGACAACCTGGATGGCCTCGTCGACCGTGTCGCAGACGACGAAGAAACCGAGGAATCCCGTGACCGACATGGTGTCCCGGATTGCCTCCGAGAGGCCCACCAGGGCCACCTTCCCATCGGACGCCGTGGCGCGCCGGTAGATCAGGAGCATCATCCGGAGACCCGCGCTGGACAAGAACGTCAGGCCGCTGAGATCCATGACCAGCGTATGGTGCTTGTCTACGACCGGGAGCAATTCGTCCTGAGCTTCGGGCGCCGTCTTGCTGTCGATCTCGCCCTCGATCGAGACGATGGCCACGCCCTTCTGTTCTGTGGTTGTCACCTTCATGCTTGCCCTCCCATCCGGTCCTTGCTCCCCGCTCCGGACCGGCGAACCCCATCTCACACCGGCGAAATGACCGCCTTCACCCGGAGATCAGACCGGGAATCGGGCAGTTTCACCGTCAGCCCCTCGGCGTCGAAGTCCTGGTACGCCTTCCCGTCCATCTCCACGGAGCTCAGGCGCACACTGCCTCGCGGGAGGATATCCGGAGACACACGGAGCACCCGATCCTTGAAGCCGTCCGGCCTGGGCTTGAAGTAGTAGGCCGTGGGCTTCTTCGTGGCCAAGAGGTTCGTGTAGGCTGCGGCCAGGTAGCACAGTTCGGTCGAGTGATAGGCGCTCATCGAATGGCTCCCCTTCAGCCGCTCCGTGCCCAACAGGTAGGGCGCGCCGTGCGCGAGCACGTTGAAGTACACGCCCCCGTCGTCATGATCCAGGAAGAAGGCGTTGTAGAAGGCCGCAGCCTCCCGCGCATGCTTCTGGTACACCTCCTTGCCCAGACACCCGTAGAGGATCATGTAGGCCAGGATCGCCTGCTCCTGCTGCCACCACGCCTTGCGGTCATGCCATGCAAACCGGTGTTGTTTCTGGCCCGGCCGCAGCTTGCGCTCGACGACATCGTACCATCCCCCGCGTTGACGATCCGACCCCACCTGCGGCATGAGTCTCGCGATGCGCTCGGCCAGGGCCACGTATTTGCGCTTAGGCTTCAGGTTGTTCATGCGCATCAGGTTCCACGCGATCTTCAGATTGTGCCCGACCACCGCCCGGTCCTGCTGCCAGCCCCAGGTTGCGTCATGGCTCCAGTCCTCGTGGAACTTCTCCTGCACGAAGGGGCTGTTCTTGTAGTCCTGGAAGTGCTTCTCGATCGTGTCGAACGTGTGCTCCAGGAACTCGGCGTAGCGCTGCTCCCCGGTCGCCAGCCACAGGTTGATCAGGTACGCCGGGGCATGATCTCCGACGGAGTTCCAGTTCTTCTTGGCGCGGTTGTTGCCCTTGTCGAGCGTTTCGGAACGAGGGTCCAGAGTGATCGGGTCGATGTGGGAGAAGTATCCGCCCTTCTCTCTGTCCCTGTAGTACTTGTCGAACAGATCGATGGTCTTCTCCGCGTCTTGCAGAATCCGTGGATCGCCGGTCACCCGGTAGGTCTGGATCGGACCGGCCAGCGCGTAGATCTGCTCGTAGGCGGGAAGCGAGTCGTAGTCATCCCCGAATTCCGACGTGAGAAGCTTCTGCTCCCGGTCGCCGGACACCTTGATCCCATGGTACCAGTAGATCAGATCTTCGTCCGGGTCGTAGAAGCGCATGTGATCTCGAAGGTATTCCGTTCCCTTTTCGGCGCCCTCCAGCAGCGCGTCGTCACCCGTCAACAGGTACCCGGACGCGAGCCCGTAGACGAGGCGAGAGATCGTGTCGGTTTCCTGGAGATAGTCGCCCTTCTTCTCGCCCGTGAGATGCAGCAACGTTCGATAGTTCCGGAAGTCGATCGGCTCCTTCGGGTGGTTGAATTGCCAGGTCAGGTAGTTGCAGGCGATGGAGTGGATTTGGTGGCCCCACCAATCTGGCTCCTCGTGACGGTACGCGTTCGGACTCTCACCCGGGAACACGATGGCTTCGGCTTCCATCCTCTTGCCTCTTCCTTCCGGATAGAAGACGCCGTAGGAATACACGAGCTGCCCCGGTCGAAGCATGTCGTCGAGCCGGTCGGTGCAGTCGCAGTATTCCTGACCCAGGTTTCGGGTAGTCTGCGCGCACGTGATGGGTGTGAGAGCGACCTCAAACCGTGCCCCGTCGGTCGTCCGAACCGAGTAGACGCGGTTGACCGCATCGTAGTCCTCGATGTAGCCCGCCACCAAATCCGACAGAGAGTACTTCATGTCGGTTCTCCCCCATGAGTCTGAATGGGTTGATCCACAGAACGCCCGCCGGACAGAATCGGCCTTCCCGACCCGCCAGGTGCTAACCATATCCCAATCTTGCGGCATGTTCTACAAGAAAGTCAGAAAGTCGTTGTAGTCGCCTCCGGCATGGAGGAGAATACGCGGGGCCGTTTCTTCGAACAGGCGGGACTCCGCAGATGCCACGCGTGTTAGGCAAACTCCTGAGAATCCGTGAGGGCGAGGGAGCCAAGGTGCTCCAGTTCGCCACCATGGCTGCCCTGATGGAAGCCGGTGTCGCCGTGGGCGTGAGCGCGGCGGACTCGCTGTTCTTGACCCACGTGGGAGCGGACAAACTCCCAGTCATCTATTTGATTACGCCCCTGATGATGCTCCTCTACATCCCCGTCTTCAGCTATCTGATGGGGCGTTACGGGATCGACCGACTCGTCAATCTGACGCTGGCCGCGCTGTTTCTGGGCGGTGTGGTCTTCGGTCTTGCATTGACCTCCCGGTTCATGCTTCCCGATGTTTTGTGGAAAAACAATCTGATTTACTACTTGGTGAAGCTCTATGCGGTCTTGTGGTCCGTAGGTCTGTATACGCTTCTGTGGAGTTTTATTGACGCCTATTTCGACATCCTGGACGCGAAACGTCTCTTCTCGTCCTTGAGCGGAGGCTCGGCGTTTGGCGCAATGCTCGGCGGTGCGCTCGTGACGCTCTCCATCCGCTTCATGGACGTCGCCCATCTCCTGACCCTTTGGGCGGTCCTGGCTCTGGCGACCTTCCCCGTGGTCATGCGGCTGCGCCGCCGCTGGAGCAAGATCCCCTCCGACGACGGCGAGACGGGAGACGCCAAGGCGAGTCTCGGAGCGCAGACCCGGCTCATCGTCGAGGCCGTGCGCCACTCGCGGTACGTGCATCTTCTGTTCCTGGTGTTCGTCACGATGCTGCTGCTGACCACGGTCTGCGAGTACCAGTGTATGAAGGTGTTCGAGGAGGGTCGCGACGAGGTGCAGGTGGCCGCGCTGTTCGGGCGGTTCTATATTTGGGTGAACCTTTTCAATCTGCTCGTGAATTTCCTGCTCTTCAATCGATTGGTCATCCTCATCGGCGTGCGCAACACGGCCATGATCCAGCCCATCATCTACACGCTTGCGTTCAGTTTCTTCGTGCTTCGCTACGGATTCGGGGCGGCCGCCTTCGGTTTCTTCGCCTACCAGGGCTTCCTGACGTCGATCGAATTCAACAACCAGAATTTCCTGTTCAACGCGCTTCCCCAACGCGGGAAGGCCTCGATTCGCACCTTCATCGAGGGCATCGGCGAGCCTCTGGCTACCGCCGTGGCCGGTTTCTTCCTCCTCCTCTCGGCGCCGCGACTCAGTCCGGAGTCCATCTCCCTCGTCGGTCTCTCGGGCTCCGCCGTGCTGTTCTGCCTCGTCCTGGGCCTGCGCTCGGCATACGTGCGGGCGATGCTGATCAACCTGAAGACCAGGTGGCTCGATTTCTCCCGCCCCCCCCTCTGGAGAACCCTGCGGGCGGATCCCCGGGAGCGGGGCATCTTGGAGCGCGCTGCGCGGTCCGGGGTTCGGTCCCGCGCTCTGCCCGCCATCGCCATGATTAGGGAAACCGACCACGAGACCGCGCTGGACGCCCTGCTGTCCTTCCTGGACCAGGCATCCGAGGAGGATCAGCGGGCCGCCGCGCCCCAACTGGCGGCCCTGCTCAAGAAGGAAGACAGCGAGATCTTCCGGCGTGTGCTCCTGTGGCTCAAGCAGACGAGGGCCCGCCTCTCTCCCAGCATCCTGACCGAGCTCGGGCGCTACGACTTGTTGAGCCCCGAGGAGGTGGACTCGCTCGCCCGAGCTGATTCACCGGATGCCCGAGCGGCCGCGGCGGTGGCCCTCTGGAACAGCTGGAAGCCGGAGGACAACCTGCGGGGGATGCGGTTGATCCACGACCTGATGCAGGGCCCCGGGGACGAGAGACTGGCCGCGATCGGGACGATCGGGAAATCGGAACACCCGAGGTATGCCCATTTCCTGGCGCGCTACCTGGGCGATCCGTCGTCCAGAATCCGCAGGCAGGCCCTGGCCGCCATGTCCGACCTGATCGACGAAGAGTCCGACAGACTCCTGAGCGAGTTCCTGCTCGTCATCCGACAGGGCGATCATGCCGAGCGGCTGATCGGCCTTGAGGTTCTGTCGAAGATCCGCAACGCGCACTGCACCCGGCCCCTCGTGCTGATGAGCCATCTCCTCACGCCCTTCGAGCGACGCCGGGCGAGGTCGGTCCTGATCGAGATCGGGCTGGAGAGTATCCCCAGCCTCACGTCGGTCCTGGAGGATCCCCGTTGTCCCATCGTCGGGAAGTCCATGGCAGCGAGGACGCTCGCGCGGTTGGCGTTCGCCCAGTGGGAATCGCTCGCCCCGAACATGATCGACCGCGAGATCCGGAACGCCTACGACTTGCTCTGCGCCCGGAGGGTGCTCGCTCAACACATGTCCGACTCCCCTCCCCTGGAGGTCCTGGCCCGTTTCTTCAAGGACAAGCACGCCGCCACGGTCAACTTCATACTGGAGATGCTAACGATCAGCGGTCGCCTGCCGGACTTCGAGATGATGGCGTCCTCACTGCAGTCCTCCAACCCCAAGAGCCGGGCGAACGCCATAGAGACGATCGAGCAGGGCTGCACCCGGCGCGTGTTTGCGCTCCTCCTCCCGCTCATCGACGCCCGCCCCTGGGGAGAGGCCGCGGAATTCTACTGCAAGACGTTCGACGTGGAGCTGCCCTCCTTCTGGGACATGCTGCTGAGCACCTGCGACGCGCCGCGGCCACTCGGCGCCGCCGCCGCCATGCAGGCCCTGTTGAGCCGGGAGACGGCCGAGGACGGATTGCCGCCGGCGGTTCGCGAGGTTCTGTACGAACAGATTCACCGGCGACTCCTCGAACCCTGGCTCCACACGGTCGCGGACACGGTCTTCTCGGTCCTGGCTCGGCGACACATGCCGGACAGTCCGGAGGCCGCCCGACGAAACATCGTGGAGAAGGTCCACGCACTCTGGTCCACCGAGTTCTTCCGGCATGCCGAGGTGGACAGCGTCGAGATGATCGCGCGGCGAGCGATCGAACAGTGCCTGCCGGAAGGACACCGCATACGTTTCGAGGGCGAGCCGTGCAGGAGCATCTACGTGGTGATCGACGGCGAAATGCGGGTGCGAACCCCGGACGGGGAGAGAACCGTCGGGCGCGGGAGCGTCCTGGGGACCGACGCGCTTCTGGGCCCGAGAGACCGTCACCAGGAAGCCGTATCCGACGGCGTCGTGGTCCTTGAGGTTTCTACGGCTTCCCTGCTGGCGGTCGCGGAGACGCATCCTGACTTCGCAGTCGGTTTGCTGGCCCGCAAGCTCGAGGCGAGCCGGGAGGTCGTCGCCTCATGAAGCTGCGCCTCTCCTTCGAGCGAATGACGATCTCGACGAGGGTCATCCTCGTGGGGTTCATGATCACGGGGTTGTTCGTCCTGACCACCTTCCTGTGGGTCCTCCCCGAAGTGGAGGAAGCGCTGCTCGACAAGAAGAAGGAGAAGACCAAGGAACAAACCGAGATCGCGTGGGGAGTTCTAGATTACTACTACAGCCAGGTCAAGACCGGGGCGGTGACCGCGGAAGACGCCAAGGCGGCCGCTCGCGCCACGGTCCGCAGTCTCCGGTACGGCCCGACCATGAAGGACTACTTCTGGATCAACGACATCAGCGGAAGGATGCTCATGCACCCGTACCGGGAGGATCTGCTCGGTCAGGATCTCTCCGACCTGCAGGACGAGATGGGCAAGTACTTCATCCGCGAGTTCAGTGAAGTCTGTCGCGAGCGCGGCGAGGGGTTTGTGGAGTACCTCTGGCAATGGCAGGACGAAACGGAGAAGGTTGTTCCCAAGATCAGCTTCGTCAGGCTCTTCCGGCCCTGGAACTGGATCATCGGAACCGGAATATACGTGGAGGACGTCAAGGCCGAGATCCGCTCGCTGAGAATCGGCATCGTGATCGTGTTCCTCTGCCTGGGCCTGGCCGGCGCGGTCCTCTCCAGCCTGCTGGGCCAGGCTGTAGCCAAGAGCGTGGAGGAGGCCCTCCGCAAGGGAAAGAGCGCGTACACGTTGCTGGAGGAAGACCTCGGGCTGGGGCGGGAAACGTCCCTGCGGCTCAGGCAGTTCGTCCTGGTGGTGACCATCCCCGCCCTGGCCGTGATCACGGGCGTATGGTGCGTGAGTCTCTACCACGATCTGTACGCGATCATCATGGATGGATTCGACGCCAAGCTGTACAGCGTCAGCACGGTCACCGCATCCTTCATACGCGGCGACGACCACGCCGAGATCGATCGCCGGGAGAGTGAACAGGATAGTCTCTACCTCGAGTACGTCTGGCCCATGACGGCCATCCTCGAGAAGGCCGGCGTGACCTATCTCTACTCACAGATGCTGTCGGACATCGGTACGTCCTCTCGCTACGTTCTGGATGCTTCCGGAGGGGAGGCTCATTCCCCGATCGGTTCCGAAGAGGAGCTGACGCCAACGGAGTATCGCGGCGCCCAGAACGTGCAGACTCACGGCACGGTTCACATCAGCGAGGTGGGCCCCACGGAGAACTGGGGATTGCTGAAGACCGCCTTTGCGCCGATCTACGATCGGGAGGGCGGCATCGTGGGCATGGCGGGGGCGGACGTGAATATTGCGGCAATCCGGGAGGAGACCCGGGGCGCCCTGTTCAGCGTCTCGCTCATCGGGATCGGCGCCATCCTTCTCAGCATCTGGTTCTCCTTCGTCATTTCCAGGAAGCTCACGGAGCCCCTCGACGCGCTCAAGGACGGGGCCCTGAGACTCGCCTCCGGCTCCTACGATCACCGGATCTCGATCGCCCAACCCGAAGAACTCCGGAAGCTGGGACTGGAGTTCAACAGGATCGGCCAGACCCTGAAACACACCTTTGAGGAGCTGGTCGCGGTGCACGTCGATCTGGAAGCCAGGACCCGCCGTCATGAACTGACGGCGGCGATCGACAAGTCGCTGGCCGGCGCCTTCCCGGCCGAGAGCCCGACGAGCGCCGCTTCATTCTTCAACAACAGAGCGGAACATAAGACGGCGTCCGGCTGGGTGGCCCGGGACACAGCCACCATCCTGTGGCTTGCCAGACCGGCGGACGATCCCATGGAGGCGGTACGGCGCCGCAGCGACATCGGACTCGTTCTTGGGCGAATCCTGGAGAGTTCGAGAAGCACAACGTCCGACTTCGTCGCCCGGGTCGAGGACATGTACCGCGAGGAGACACGCGCGCTCCTCGTCTATCTTCCGGGGGAGAGCCGATTGTACGCCGTCTGCCACGAGCGGATCTCGCTCGGCCTTCTGTGCGCCGGATCCCCGCCGGAGGAGAAGAACCTGACGGGCACGCCCACGGTAGATCTCGCCCGGGGAATGATGGTCGTTGTAAGCGACCACGAACCGTCCGTGTCTCAGTCGGTCCTGGAGCGGCTGGCCTCCTCGGGCATCGGCCCGGACACTCCCCTGCCGTACGTGCTGGAAGCCTTGAAGGGCGAGACCAAGTCCTTCGACTGCAACCGCCAGGTGATGGTCGCGGTCTTCAGGAATCCGGGAGGACCGACATGACGACTCTGGAAAATCTGTTCGCTCTCGGATCCGCCCCCGGCTTTGAGCGGCTGCACGACACCGAGCTGGCCGTGATCGCCCCCGTGGTGGTAGAACGCCGATTCCCGCCGGGCGCGACGGTGTGCGAGGCCGGGACGACGTTGAACCGCGTGTACGTGGTCGTTGAGGGTTCGTTCGTCACCGGCGCGGGCGAGCTCATCCCGGGTATCCTCGGGCTCGGGTCCGTGCTGTTCGACACCCCGGTCCGAGAGACGGTGCACGCTTCTGCCACAGAGGGAGCGGTGTGCCTAGCGATTTCCAAGCCTCACATGTTCACGATCGTCTACCAGTGCCCGACGTTTGTGTGCGAGCTGATGGGAGTGAAAGACCTTTCGACATGACGCTTCAGACGCAGAACGGCATGTACGTGATCCCTGTCTTTCTCGTGTTGGCCATCGCGATCAGCGCGATCGTGGGCTTCGAGGAGCGGAACGCGACGCTCTGGGGGTTGCGAGAGGAGGCGGGTTCGTTGGCCATAGGTCTGGCCGAATTCATCGGCGCGGAAGGATTCGCGATCTTGACCGAGGGATCCCCGGAGGACGAAACGACACAGGAAGTCCTGCGCCCGGTCCGCGGGATCCTGCGGTGGGAGCGCGCCAAGCGCATCTTTGCCGTGGCTGAGGGGAGCACGCCGCTCCTCTTCGATGTCGGAGCCTGGGCCGGGGACTCCACCGGCGCCAACGCGGCGGGTCCCGCATCGGACGAGCCCCCTGGCCCGGTGGACCTCCGTGTAGTGGACCGACCCCCGCGTGGCAGGATCATGCAGGCCGCGGCCCCCGTGCTGGATCCGTCTGGAAGAGCATTGGGCCACGTGTGCGTCGAGACGGACGCGTCGGCGCTCGACCGCCAGCGGCGAGAGTGGATCCGGGACTCCGTCTTCCGCCTCGTCACTGCCCTCGCTGTTGGCCTTGCCTGCTCGGCCATTCTGTCCTGGGTCCTGAGGAGCAGGATCCGCTATCTCGGCCTGGCGGTAGAGGCCGCGGCCGGAGGCAACTACGACACGGAATTGAGCCCCCACTTCGGGCTTATCCGTGAGACCAGTGATCTGGCCAACACCTTCAGTACCATGATGAGTATTGTCCGGGGGATCGTGTCGCGGTCCCGGCGGAACCTGCTTGGCGTGGAGCGCTTTCGCACCGACGAAGACATGGCCAGGGCCATTGACGCGAACTGTTGGAGGCCCAAACAGCTGTCGCAGGATGGATTCGTAGTCCTGATCCGCAGTGTCGGGAGGCTTCCGGCCGGGAGTTTCTTCGATGTCTTCTGTGTGGGGGACCGTGTGTACGTACCGTTCGGGCGCGTCCAGCCCGGGACCGCGCTCGGCGCCGCGCTCGCCGGGTCGGCCGTCCTGTCCCTCCTCCGGCAGCTTCTGGCGCGGGACAGTATGGAAGCCATCGCCCCTGAAGTCTCAAGACTGTGCGATATCCAGGAGCTGACGGTACTCGAGTGGTTCGGTTCGGATCCGCGATTGCTCGTTCACCGGCTTGATTCCCGGACATACACGTCCGACGCCGTCGACGCCGTGGAGACGGGGCTGTTCACCAAGGCATTCCACAATCTTGGAGAGGAAGCCGACACACGAATCCGCCTCTTCCTGAAGGCCTTTCCATCTATGTCCCCCGGGGACCTCATGGAGGAATTGATGATGCTCGTCTCGGTGATCCAACCCATGCCGAGCGGAGTTCTGACAGTGATGTCTCTCGAGTAGGGCGAACGAGGCGTTCCCGCGTGCTGGCCATCTCGGGGCGCTGTGAAAGTGAGGTACAGCGGATCATGTTCCAACACCTGACCCTTCGCTCGAAGATCTTGTGGATCGCCTTCGCCATCATCGCGTTGTGCACGACGGTGCATACGGTCAATTCCTGCCGACAGCAGGAGAAGTTGTTTCTGGAAGGCATCGACCAGAAACTGCGCGCGGCGGCCTATGCCCTGCCCCGGATTCTCCCCGAGGGCTACCACGACGCGATCACGGGTCCCGAGTCCATCGCCCCCGAACAGCATCGCCGGACGCTCGACCTCCTCACGGCGTACGCAGATGAGGTGGGCGTG
>Ga0180437_10004239_pt1 | contig 20593 bp, 11 predicted proteins | sample SS_ome_4_FD_132410 | JGI IMG/M metagenome (GOLD analysis project Ga0180437, IMG submission 132410) | Hypersaline lake sediment archaeal communities from the Salton Sea, California, USA - SS_3_D_1 metaG | ecosystem: Environmental > Aquatic > Non-marine Saline and Alkaline > Hypersaline >... | reverse complement strand
TGGGCGACGTGTACAAGATCGTCGTCACGGGGATCACCGCGGAGGTCGGAGGCGATACGGCGTACGTCCCCGCGATGGTATGGTCAAACTACATCGTCGAACACGCGGACGTCAAGGCTGCAGTGGACACGATCGAGGCGACGCTGGGCGCGGTCGACGACGCTGCAGCGGAAGGCGCCGTCACCGATGCCGATACCGCGATGGCGTACCTGAAACAACTCGTCACGGCTGCGATCACCATTGCGGCCGACGTGGTCAACATCGACGGCGACGCGATGCGCGGCACAGACTCCGCAGCCCTCGCGTCGGTCCTAGGCGCACTAGACGACACAGCTGCAGCCGGGGCGGTCACAGACGCCGACACGGTGATGGCCTACGTCAAGCAACTTGTGACCGCAATCATCACGATAGCCGGTGACGTGGAAAACCTGGACGGTGACGCAATGAGGGGGACCGATTCAGCCGCCCTCGCTTCCGTCTTGGGTGCACTGGACGATGCGACGGCTGAAGGCGCGGTGACGGACGCCGACACCGCCATGGCTTACCTGAAACAGCTAGTCACGGCGATCATAACCATCGCAGGCGACGTCGAGAATCTGGACGGGGACGCCATGCGAGGGACGGATAGCGCCGCGCTGGCTTCGGTGTTGGGTGCCCTGGACTCTGCAGCCGCTTCGGGGGCTGTCTCGGATGCCAAGGTCGTCATGGCGTACGTCAAGCAGCTGGTCACATTACTGATTGACGGGACATACGGGCTGTCTGCACTGCAAACGGACGTTGCGGCGATCCCCACGGATGCCCAACGGGGAACCGACGACGCCGCGTTGGCTTCCGTGCTTGGGGCGTTGAACGATGCCGCTGCAGAGGGTGCCGTCACGGATGCGGACACCGCAATGGCATACCTCAAGCAGTTGGTGACTGCGATTATCACGGTTGCGTCAGACGTTGAAAACCTCGACGGGGATGCGATGCGTGGAACAGATAGCGCAGCGCTTGCCTCGGTACTCGGGGCACTTGACGACGCGGCGGCTGAGGGTGCAGTGACCGACGCGGATACGGCCATGCAGTACGTCAAGCAGATCGTCACCTTGCTACTGGACGGCACGTATGGACTGTCGGCCGTTCAGACGATCGTCAACGCGATTCCGACGACTGCCATGAGAGGGACGGACAACGCGGCCCTCGCCTCGACGCTGGAAGACGCAATGCAAAAGGCGACCGGGCCAGCGTACAACCAGGATACCGACAGCCTGGAAGCGATCTCGGAAGCGGTAGCGGCGATTCCTGCGGATGCGCAACGTGGGACGGACGATGCTGCACTAGCGTCTGTCGTCGGTGCCTTAGACGATGCTGAGGCGTCCGGACCGGTAACCGATGCCGATACGGTTATGCAGTACGTCAAGCAGCTAGTGACGGCCGTAATCTCGATCCTGGAGGACACGGGCACCGATGGCGTTGTGTTGGGGTCGAAAGCTGCAGCATTCGGGAAGCTGGCCGGCGAGGATCAAATCGCAGCCACGACGGAGGACCTGAACCAGGCGGCCGGAGACTACGATCTGTTCACCGGTACGACGCAACCGGTCCTACTCACGGCCCTCACGATCAAGATGCCGGACGACGTAGCGTCCGATGCGACCTTGACCAGCATCTCCGTACAGACGGACGATACGACGGCAGCGGAGATCATCTCGTCCGACGACGGTGCGGTCGCGAACCTGACCGCCGAAGCTGAGTTCTCGTGGACTGGCGCGGTCCGGATCAACACCGGGACGAAGATCCAGTTGACGATCAACGGCGGCGCGGAGGGTGCCGAGTACATCACGACGGTTACCGCACTTTGCAAGGCGATTGCTGATGGAGGATACCTTGCGTAGAAAGGCAGCGACAGAGAACTGGCCGACCACGGGGTCGGATGGTCGGATGGTGTTCACGTGTATCTGGTCGCGTCCTATGAGCGACCTCGGCCTCGCGGCATATCAAGGAGGAGACATGGCGAAGGGCGTACCGAAGCGAGACGGTAGTGGAGGAGGAACCCGCAAGAATCGGGGGCGCGGCGGCTGCGCTCCATCCAAGCAGCCAAGCAAAGGCAAGGGGAGCAACCGATAGGTCGGAGGAGACCATGAGCATTGCCGAGCTGGGACGTGGTCCGGCTAGAGGATAGGTACGGGAGGAATCTGGGCGAGGCATAGAGGGAGGACACGGCGCGTCGTCATCGTGTCGGCGTGCCGCGAAAGGAGATCGACTCCATGAAGATTGTGTGGTGTGGTAATCATCACGGGCAACCGACTGGCTACGGCGTCATCTGCAAGAACGTCGTCAGTCACATCCAGAACAACTCGAAGCACGAGATGGTCGAGTTCGCCATCTCGGGAATCCAGCGTGTTCTACCATCGACGTGGGGAAACGTCAAGGTCTACGGAGCGTCGAACTACGGCGGGCAATTTGGACTTGGCGATTGGGCGACCGTCCAAGCGATCGAGAAGCCGGACGTGTGGATGCTAAACTTCGACACGTGGGCTGCGGGGCCAAACATCTCGAAGATCGGACTCAAGTACGCGGTCTACCCGCCGATTGACCATGATCCGCTACCGCCTGTGTGGTCAGACGTGCTGAAGGGCGCGGTAGACATCGTTCCCTACTGCCAGTTCGGGGAACGCGTACTACGGAAAGGACTGGGCATCACCGCGCCGATCAGCCCGTACATTCCGCACGGCGTTGATACGCAGGTCTTCAGGCCGATGGACGTCATCAAGTCCGAGGTCTTCGGCAGAGAAACGCCTGAAGACGCGTTCGTCATCGGCATCTACAAGAACAACCAGGGAACGCGAGCGAAATACGACGTGCAGCTACAGGCGTGCAAAATGTTCATTGACACGGTGAAGGACGACAACGTGCGAATTTACGTGCACGCATTCCAGACGGGACATCAGGCGCCGGACCTTGCGGAGCTTGTCCAGCGGTTCGGGCTGACGCAGCACGTGTACATGATCTCGCCGATGCGCTACCGCTATGGGATCAGCGAAGAAGACCTGGCGCGGACGTACAACGCGTGCGGCGTCATCCTGAACGCCGTCTCCGGCGAGGGCTGGGGTCTGCCGATCACTGAGGCCTTCGCTTGTGGAAGGCCGGTGATCGCGACAGCGTTCTCGTCGATGCCCGAACTGCTCACTGGCGCAGAGGGGGAGATCAAGAAGGAGCTACTCGCGACAGGTGAGTGCTACGAGGCGGAGCGCGGCTGGCTCGTACCGACGGCGGGAACGGAGTGGACGCTTGGTAAGCATTCGACGCGGCGCGTCTTCCATGCGCGCGACGTGGCCGGGGCGCTCATCAAGGCGTACGAGGATCCGGGCAAACGCCGCGAGATGGGGCAAAGAGCGCACGAGTGGGTGCAGAAACTGGACTGGCGGAAGGTCGGCGACCAGTGGATCGACTACTTTGACAGACTCTCCGAAAAGGTGACGCCGAAACAGTACACGTGGAAGCCTCGCGAGGATACGGAGCCCGTCGGTCAGATGAGGACGGCGTGCGTCGTTTTTTCGTTCAACCGGCCGGACTACCTAGTGCAGACGCTCGACTCGTTGGCGAAAAACACGATGGCCGACGAGTGCGACTGGTATCTCTACCAGGATGGCTGGAGAAACAACCCGCGCTACCCGTACTGCTCTGAGGAACACGAGGAGAACCACCGTACGCGCGTACAGCAGTGCGTTGAGATCATGGAGGGCTTCCCGTTCAAGTACAAGGAGATCGTCGCCAAGGAGTACAACGTCTGCATCGGTCGGCAACTCCAAGAAGCGAAGGAACGGCTGTTCAAGGAGTACGACCACGTGATCTTTTTCGACGACGACCACGTTGTGAGCCGGGACTACATCGATGTTTTGCTCCGGATGCACGAGCAGTTCCCGGATGCGCTGGTCGGTGCGCAGGCGACGGAGTCGCGACACATTCCGATCGACGCGGCGCTTGATGAGGTTGGTATCACGCTGGAGCACAAGGGCGACGCCATTCCCGTTGCCGGTCGTTGGCGCTGGCTTGGCTACCTCGTGCCGAAGTCCGCCTACGAGGCGACGAAGGACGAGATGGACGAGTACATGGAGTTCATTGGTGCAAGCTACCGAAACATCCCGGACCACGCGGTGCGCGTGAAGTACGGCGTGGTTGTCACGGGGTTCGACGGAGTGCTTGACAAGATCTGCGACCAGAAGGAGATCAGGCGGATTGCGACCGTAGTCCCGCGCGCACGGTACATCGGCAAGGTCGGCACGTTCAGCACGCCGGAGGCTTACGAGAAGATGGGCTTCCCGCCGAACGACCGATACGAGTTCGACGAACCGGAAGGGCCGTTCAACGTACGCGGCAAGACGGAGAAGCGAGTCGAGGCTCACGGGCACATGCTGCTCCCGGACCACCGCGGCGTATTCGAGGGTGCCGACGACTGGGTCACGGAGAAGATCAAGGAGTCGGTAAAGGAAGGTGACGTAGCGCTAGACATCGGCGCGTGCGTCGGCTACTACACGGTCCTCCTCTCCGACCTAGTTGGGGCGGCCGGGGAAGTCTACGCGTTCGAGCCGGACCCGGAAAACGTCGACGTTCTTTTCCAGAACATGGGGGATATGGGCAACGTCACAGTCGTACATAGGGCCGTGTCGGACAAGGCGGGGTCGGCAAAACTCTACCGCAGCAAAATCAACTCCGGGGACCATCGTCTCTTCGAATCGTATGAAGGACAAGAATCAGTCGACGTGCAGACAACTACGATCGATGATTACGCCGGGATGTCTGTTACGCCGATACTAGTTGCATTTGTCAAGCTCGACACTCAGGGCGCGGAAGGAGCAGCGCTGGACGGGATGCTCGGTGTGCTGGAGGCATCTCCGAACGTCACGCTGCTGGTCGAGTACAGTCCGAAACTGCTCGCAGAGTTCGGCTCCGATCCGGAGCAATTCCTACGCGGGATCGAGGCCGCTGGGTTCAAGATCGTCGAGGCACGGGGCATGGATCATGCGCCGACGGTAGAGGATCTGTTGGAGAAGTATCCGGTTGACGAAGAGCGCTTCACGGACTTGCTGTGCCTGAAGGGGGACCGAACAACCATCGATGGTGCCAATGCCGTGGCTTCGGTTGAGCCGGATTGGTCAACGGACGCGACGGAAGAGGATGTGACGGCAGCATGATCCACGCCTACTGGTGCCAGTGCGGGAACAACTTCGGCGATCTCCTGACGCGCTACTGGATCGAGCGCCTGACAGCTACGAAGGTCGAGTGGGTGCCGCCCGACCAGGCCGAGATGTTCGGGTGCGGGAGCATCCTGGACTCCGTGCCGATCGGGTACACCGGGATGCTGTTAGGCACTGGCTCGATGTTCGGCCATCGGGCACGGCGCGACCTCCAAGACGCGGACATCAGAGTGCTGCGCGGTCCGTTGACGGTGGAGCTCATCCTTGGCAGTCCATATTCTCATGATGGGATACAACTGGGCGATCTCGGGATCTTGTTCGCGTTAGAGCGTCCAGATGTGAATAAGGACTGCAAGGTCGGCTCGCTGCCGCACTACGACGACCGGGAGCCGTACGAGTCCGATTGCCACCTGGACATCCGGGGTGGGATCGACGTTCTCGTTGACCAGGTAGCGCGGTGCGAGCGGATCGTCTCAAGCTCGCTGCACGGGATTATCCTCGCTGATGCACTAGGCGTGGAGAACAAGTGGGTGGATTGTCTGAGGGTACGTGGCGGCGGGTTCAAGTTCCGTGACTATGCGGCGTCGTTGGGCGAGTCGATCGAGCCCGGCGTTTGGCGGCTCGGTAACCAGGAAAGGATAGCGGCGATGGCGACAGCGTTACGCGAGGTTGTCATTGAGGCAGTCGAGGGAAGGTGATGAGAAATGCAGGTCAAGTGCGACAACCCGGCGACGAAGAAGCTCGTCCTCGCCGAGTTCGGCGGCTACTCCGTGACATTCTCGAAGAACGGGTTTGCCACGGTCACCGATGACGTTGGGCGATACCTTGTCCGGCACTTCGGGTCGATCAACGAGGTCGTGAAGGAGAAAAAGAAGGCGTCTGCAAAGACAGGAAAGAAGGCGGCGACCGCAGCTGCGGAGCCGGAGGAAGGTGATTGACCTTGGTACTCGAAGCTGCGATTCGCGAGCAGCGCCTGGATTCCATGCGCGAATCGAGCGGGACTCTGCCGACCAGCGGGGTGTTCGTTCCGTTCGGCGACGTGGTGAAGCGGTTTTCATGGACCCCGGATGCGTCGGTATCGGCGCGGAGGGGGATTGGGAGCGTTGACGCATTGGAGCACGACACGGGGCTTGAGTCCCACTCGTGCATGGTCGCCTACCTGTTGCAAGGATCGATCGCGCAGGCGGCAACGCTTGAGACGGGTGACTCGACGGGCACCGTTGCGGCCGACCAGATCCGATGGACGGCCGACAAGCTTGGTCACGACGGCAACGAGATCACGGTGACGTTGATTGCCGGGACCGCCGATGCTGGCGGCATCTCGGTGATTGACAAGGACATCGTGTGCGAGGTCGGCACGGCATTGGCCGACGATCTTGTGACGTTGCTGAACGCGGACAGCCAGGTCGCAGCGCTCGTTACCTGTGCGACGACGTCCGTCACGTCTGCGACGGGCACGGTGCAAGTCGCAGGAATCGCGACGCTCAACTCTGGTGTGTCGACGCCGTTCAGCGAGGCGCTCTACCGCGACGATGACGGACAGGTCGAAGCGCGGACGATCGTGCTCCGCGAGAAGCACTACGAAGGCGGGACTGCGGACTACGGTCTGCGTACCTATGTCGTGCTCGAAGGCGCGAAGCCTGGGACCGCACGGCTCGCCGGGGACCCTGGCGCACCAGGGCCGATGGAGGTCGAGATCAACTACACGGCCGAGAAGGGCCGGCAGTACGAGATTTCGCAGCCGTCGACCGCATGCGTCCTGCTGGTCGTGTCTTCGGAGACGGCGACGGACAACGGGAATGCGACGTTGACCGTCGAGGACGACGACGGGAACCAAGAGGCGATCGTTGTCGGCGGAACGGGTTCCGCGCTGTACGAGTCGATCGATGCGATGGAACTCGACGCGGATTGCACCGGGACGCTCACCGTTCTGCAGGGTTCTACCGCCGGGGCAACGCTTGCCGTGATCTACGGGAAGACGGACTACGCGAACGCCGAGGGCGACACAGGCGTGCCCATTCTCCCGACGAGCGGATCGCGTACTGCGACGCTCGGTACGTCGTACGAGAAGTTCCTCGGCGACACAATCGAGTATGGGTCCGGCGGAACGCTGGCGTACACGATCAACTCGGCGGAGTTGTCGGTTGACAACTCGATCGAGACGCAGCCGCGCAACGATTCGCGTAAGCAGCGCGTCATCGAGGGCAACCGCGTTTTGCAGTTGACCGCTACGGTTCTCGGCGAGGCGGAGTACCAGCGTCAGATCACGCGACACCTGCAGGTAACGACTGCGGACATCATCTGGACGTTGACGAACAGTACGCTGACGCTCGAAGGTGCGGCGCTCACATCGGTTGGCGATAAGTCGATCGAAGAGGGCGGCGCGTACATGCAGCTGAACAACACGTTCGAGGGGACGGCGATCACGATCGCGTAAGGGGACGTACCCGCCGTCCGAGACAACCTGGCGACCACCGACGGGCGGCGGGGCGTACCCGATGAGAAGGGAGGATTGATAGCTGTGAGTACTGGCATCTTGATAAGTGGAACGGAGATCCGCAGTTGCGTCCCATGGTGGGCGTGGCCGCTTGAGTTGTTGCACCGTCTCGTATTCGGTAAGTGCGAACTTGGCCAGTTGCCGGATGCGGAAACTTGGGAAGGGGAAGTGAAAGTTGTCAAGGGGCTCCCGCGCCCACTGTGCAAATGGTGGCTGCGGTGGGAGGAAGTCACGCAACAGCGACTCAGGAAAATGAGGCGCCACAGGAAGCTAGAGGAATTCAAGCAGCGTGGGCGCCTCTGGGCGATCGATCACGGGTACATCTGGCTGATTAGCCGCCTATACCACGCGATCGGATGGAAGTTCTAGTGTTCCTTGATTGATGCGTCGTCGCTCATCGTGTGCGGCGACGTGTAGACCCACTATCGGAGGTGGACTGTGACGAAGACGATCCAGCAGCAGAACAGAGAGCAGCGCGCAACGATGGACTCGTTCCGCGTCAAGCGCCACGGAAGCGGGAAGATCGTGCCGCAACAGGAGGAGACGGAGTTCGGAACCGTGCTGGTTGTGCCGATGACATACGGGGACGCCGAGGCGATGGCCGAGCAGAGCAAGCAGGAAGACGGCTTGAACGCAGCGACCGTCGCGAAGCACATCCGCGAGCACATCACGGAGCCGGATATGTCCGGCCTGAACGCGACGATGATCCGCGAGGAGTTCAAGGCCCCAGCGGTCAAGGAGCTGCTCGACGCGATCAACAGAGCGTCGGGGCTTGGAGACCAGATGGAGGTCGAGGTCGGCGAGGACGGGAGGACGAAGGTGACCGAAAAAAACCCTTAGAGCGTGAGGAGCTTGAGGCTTGGCTTCACACGCAGGGCTATACCTACGTCGGGCCGACGTCCTTCTACCTGCTGACGATGGACGAGATTCGCAGGCTACAGCGCGGGTTCGCGGCGTTGAACGAGGACAAGAGCGCCAAACCTAGGGAGTCCGACCAGCGCAAGCTGACGGAGTTCATGGAGAAGCTGAGGTCGTGATGGAGTAAGTCATGTTCGGCACAGGCGGATTCCAAAAGAACATCAACGTCGTCGTCGGTGGTAACGCCTCCGCGTACATCCGACAGATCGGGATGGCCACCGCGACAACGAAGGGGTTCAAGCTCGGGGTGGCGGCGGCCGGAGCGGCCGTCGTCGCCCTTTCCGCCGTGTTGATCGGAAAGGCCGTCCGCGCAGCCGCCAACTTTGAGCAGGCGATGGCCGACGTGCGTGCTGTCACCGGGGCGACCGGAGACGACTTCGAAGCCCTGATGGACAAGGCCAAGGAGCTTGGCAAGGTCACCAAGTTCACCATGACCGACATCGGTGCCGGCATGGAGGCGCTGGGCCGTGCCGGGTTCTCGACACAGGAGATCCTCGGTGGGGTGGAAGGCTCCGCCTACCTTGCGGCTGCGGGCGGTATCTCGCTCGGTGAGGCGGCCAACATCTCCAGCAAGGCCATCCGCGCGCTTGGCCTGGAGGCGTCTGACGCGATGCGCGTAGCCGATGTGTTCGCGGCCGCCGCCGCCAATGCCAACGTCGATGTGACGATGCTCGGCGAGTCTCTGAAGTATGTTGCGCCGCTTGCGCGCTCGGCTGGATTCTCGCTTGAGGAGACCGTGGCGGCGATCGCCAAGCTCGGCGACGTTGGGATCCAGGGCAGTATGGCCGGGACGAGCCTGCGGTTTGCGTTCGCGGAACTGCTAGCGACCAGTGACGAGTTCAAGGGGAAGCTATCTGAACTCGGCGTCACGCTCGAGGACATCACAGGCCCAGGCGGGGAACTTCTCCAATTCTCAGACTTGCTGGCCGTGCTCAACGAAGCTGGCGTATCGACTGGCCAAGTCATTGAACTGATGGGCAAGCGTGCTGGCCCTGCGATCACTGCACTCGTCCAGGAGAATCCAGCGCTGCGCGACTTCGTCCAGATGCTTGAAGACGCTGAAGGCGCGGCCAAGAAGATGGCAGACATCCGCCTCGACACGCTCAAGGGGCAGCTTGACATCCTGCGCGGCTCGTGGGAGCTGTTCCTCGTCGAGGTCATGTCGGGGAATGACGTGTTCAAGGGCTTCCTCCGCGAGACGCTCATCCCGTGGGTCAACAAGATGGTCGAGTGGGAGGAACAGACCGGCACGATCAAGACGGCGCTGAAGGACCTGTTCGAAACGATCACGGGCGGGTTCGAGTGGATACTGAACCACTGGAGGCTCATAGCTGGCGGAATCCAGGCGATCGTCGTGGCGTTCCTCGCGCTCACCGTCGCGAAGATCGTGACGGGTATTGTAACACTGACCGGAGCGGTCACCGGGTTGAACGTAGCACTCGCTGCGACTCCGGTTGGTTGGATGGCGGCGCTTACCGCGCTCGCTGCATATCTTGGGACGAAGATACCGGAGATCTATGACATCGTCGTCGGCCAGTTCGGCGAGGGATTCAACGAGCTGACGCGGGGCGCAGAGACTGCGCAGAAGGTCACGCAGAAGATGGTCGACTTCCTTGAGCAATCAACCGGGGAGGCAGCGGATTCCATCCTCACAAACGTCATCGCGACCGAGTCAGAGATGGAAAGCCTCGCCGAAGATCTCGCGCAAGCACAGTCTGAGGCGATCGCCAGTCTGGAGGCTGGTACGCGGCTCGATGCCGTCGTCAATGCTTTCGATGGTGCAGTGCGTGAGATCCTCGCAAAGCACGACATACTCCAAGAAGGCGTCGAAAAGACGTACCGGAACATCCTGGAAACGGCTGTCGCGACGTGGCGCGAACTCACCGGAGTTGAGGCCGGTGGATTCGTTGAGGGCATGGTGTCCGCAGCGCGGGAAAGCGCGGAGCAGATGCGTCAGCTCATTGCGGACTGGCGTGCAGCGCAGGCCGGTGTCGACGCTGGCGGTACGCCCGGCGCCATCGCAGCCGCGATCATGGCCAACGAGGCTGAGGCTCTGAAAGCGCAGCTCGAATCGCTGACGGCTGAGTTCGGCGCGATGCTCAACCCGACACAGGACGTGATCCAGCAGCTGGCTGACCTCGCGAAAGCGGCGGAACGGCACCCGGAGATTTACACCGCAATCTACGACATTCTACAGAAGTCGCTTACAGAACAAGAGGCACTGTTAGCGGCACAGAAGGCGCTAGATATCGCGACGGGGGACACGGAAAATGCGATCACCTATCTCAAGATCGCTCTCGGTATGACGGAGTCCGCTGCAGACACGGCGGCCAGCTCACTGTTTGATGCAGCTGGCGCTGCGTCTTCCTTGGCTGATGCCCTTCGCGCACAGACGATCTCACAAGCTGGCTCCATTCTCGGGACAATTGACGAGATGATTGCAACGATTCAGAGTGGAACGCAGCGGACTGTCGAACAAGTTGAGTGTCCCGGAGGTATCTGCCCTGTTGATGGGCAGGCGATGCTGACACTTGATGACACGACCGGTGCTTTGGTCAATGAAACCGAACTGACCATCGGTGCCGTCGTTGACCTTACTTCCGAGATCAGCGGCGCAACGGGAGTCATCTCCGCATTGCGTGAGTCGTTGTGGGGTCTTGGTCTCGGCTCTTCAGCGGTCGGCCAACAAGTCGAGCAGCTCTACCAGCAGATGCAAGGCTACACGGAGGGGATGAACCCAGAGAAACTTCTCGCAGAGCAGCAACGTGCCGCAAACGAGGCGCAACGCGCCGCGGACGAAGCGAAACGTCAAGCGGAAGACGTACAGCGCGAGGCGCAACAGCAAGCAGAGGAGGCGCAACGTTTAGCCGAGCAAGCCGCGAAGGACGCCGCCGAGGCGCTCCGCTCTGGCTTCGAATCGAAGTTCACCGAGCCGATTGCGAGAGCGCTTGCCACGGGCGATTGGATGGCGGCTGCGAAATCCGTCCAGGCGATGGCTAGGTCATTCCCGGAGCTGTCCCAGGAGGCGGCGGCCGTATCTGAATCGCTGCGCGCGGTCGGCATGGAGGGAATCAGCCAGGTTGATGTCTTGCGGGAGCTCACGAGCATGGAGTCCGGCCTCGCGTCCGTGTTGGAGGACCGGATGCGTCTCGCCGAACTCGCTGGGGACTTCGAGCTTGTCGAGTCGCTGCAACAGATGAAGGACGCTATAGACGAGATGTTCTCGCCCGAGGAGGTCAAGACGTGGAAGGAGAAGGCCTCCGAGTGGCTTGATAAGGGCTGGTCGTCAGTTATCGACGCGTTAGTTGCCATCTTGCCTGGCAAGATCGGCGACCTTGCGAGCACCGCAGTCAACGCCTTCACCGCCGCACTAACGAACCCGCTCCAGGCGTTAGCCTATGCGATTCAATTCTTTGTTCAGTTCATAGACCTTCTCGTCACGGCGAGTCAAGAACGCTTGTTAGCACAGTTAGAGGAACAGCGTGACGCTCTCGAAGAGGAGAAAAGGCTGCTAGAGGAGCAAAGGGACATTCTGCAAGATCAGCTGTCCGAACTCAGCAGCGCGTTCGACTTCTATGTCGATTCTCTGAACCGCGCCGGGACGGTTATGGACAAGATCTTCAGCAACTTCGGACCACTTGGTTCAGTCGCGAGTGTGACAATGCAGGCATTCATCGACTCGGTGAAGATGCTGAATCTGCACGGTATCGACCTGCTCAACCAGGGAATGCTTATGCTGACGAACTTCGTGAGCGGCCTGGTCGATGTGGTAAACAACCTCATCAAACGGTCAGACGCATACCAAGCGGTGCAAGACGAGAGTAGCAGGGCGTGGAAGGCTGTGTCGGACTTGCTCGGGCAATTCCTCTGGCCGCTGGCCGCGCTCATCAAGCACATCCTTGATTGGCTAGGAATCCAGCAGGATGTGAATACGGCAGCTGAGGAGGCGCTTGCCGAGGTAGGCGTTCCGCGCATCTGGAAACGTGAATTCCGCCGGTGGCAGGCGGCGGCTCCGGGCGAGATTGTTACGGGCGGCGGTCCTGGAGAGGTGGAAATACCGGAGTGGGCGACGGCGATTGTCGAGGGTCTCGCAGAGGCGATCGAAGGTCTGTTGGAGCGCTACGGCATCACAAGTTGGGCCGATTTGCTAGAGCGATTCCGCGCTGGATCTGAACGGTTCTGGAACTACGTCAATGCGCATATCCCGCAGCTTATAGCTGCGCTCGGTTCGATCTTTTCCACAATCCAGAATGCGATCGGTGGCGGGATCATAGACGGGATCGTGCGATTGATGGTTCGTGGCTTCGACTGGCTGATCAACGATGCGCCGACTGTCGTCAAAAACGCGGTCGATTTTATCGGCGACGTGTTCGACTTGCTCGGCGACGTGTGGGACTGGTTCGAGGAGCAAGACTGGGGGGAGATCCTTGGGAAGATCCGCGAGAAGTTCGATGAATTCAGCGAGACTCTTGAAGAACTGGAAACGCTCACGGACATCGTTACCGCGATCGACGGCGTGACTGCGGAGCTAAACGACATTGAGACAGCTATCGATGAAGTTGCCAGTGAACTGGACGATGTTGAGACGGCGATCAACGACGTTGAGAGCGCTATCGACAGCATGAAACGCGGGATTGTGATGGCGATCGCTGTCGTTGGCGGAGCGATTACAGGTGCATTGGTCGCACCGATCGGCCTCAAGTGGGCGGGGGCTCTTCTCGGTGCTGCGCTGGGTGGCATCGGAGCGTATATCTGGCAGAACATCCGGGGTTTCCAGCAGGGCGGAATCGTTCCGGGCCGGATCGGCGAGCCGGTCCTCGGCTTGTTGCATGGTCAGGAGGAAGTCCTGAGTTACCAGCAACGGGAACAGCGCGGACAAGCGATCATCGTTGAGAACCACAACCACTTCTACGTCGACGGACGCGAGGTCGCGTTTGCGGCGGTCGACCGAACCCAGCACATATCGAAGTTTCAGACTGGCAGCAAGAACTCGCTCGCCGCGCAAACGAGGAGAACCCGCTGATGACGCAACGCACGATTGTCAAACTGCGTGTAAGGGTATGGCACGACGATGATACCGTTGTCGACCTATCCGACCGCGTGATCTCTGGACCGTTCGTACGCGGTGATGTGGATGCCTCCGACTTCGAATGCAAGATGACGTTTGACAACGCGCAGGTGCCCTACGTGAACAACGACCTGAGCCTCGACCCGAACGACGAACTGTCAACGCTCAACCTCGACGACTCGTCTGCGGTAGACCCGATCCTCACCGAGAACCACAAGGTGCAGGTCGACTACGATACCGGCTCCGGGTGGACGTTGGCGTTCGAGGGCTACGCCGGAGACGACGTGGATTCCGTGTTCGTCGACACGAAGATGCACCGCGTAACGTTCAACCCGTTCGGCGTGACCATGCCGTACAAAGAGGTCAACCGGATGCGCAAGCTCACCTATTACGACAGGGACCTTGCGACCTCGTTGCTGCGATCGATCCTGTTGGACGGGGACTGTGATGGGGATGGATTTACGGACAGGATGGCACACGTTGTTGTTGTAGACGATCCCTTAGCCGCGGTGGACGAGTACACAACGAAGGACGGGATCAGCGTATGGCAGGCGCTGATGGAAGCGATTGCGCCTACAGGTTACGTGCTCGTCTCGCAGTATCACGCTTCGGGCACGGCGTACAACGACGGGTCTGGCGAGTCTACACCGGCGGACGGCTTCTATCTGACGCTGATGGAGCCGCTCAGGGATCAGACCGTTCCGGACCATACGTGGACGGACCACTGCACGCGGCGGCGCGTCAAGTACTCGATCGAGCACGTGCGCTCATGGGTGGCGGTCAGGTTCGAGATGTCGAACGGCGCGCAGCGGACAACCACGCCGGCGACCGACACGACCTCACGTGACAGGTGGGGCATCCCCAAGGGCGACGGAACGAAGATGCACCGGAAGATGATGCTCGTCGAGACGAACAACCCGCTGGTCCGCACGCTCTCTGTCGCCGAGACCTACCGTAACTACGGGCTACACGATCTCTCGACGCCGACGCCGGACGTTTCCGTGGAATTAGACGAACTGTGGGATTCCCCGGCCCTTCGCGATTTCGTCGAATTCCAATTCCAGGACTACACGTTGCAGGTGGGGGTGACGGGCTTGGAGTGGGACCTGTCGCCGGGGAGCTTCGGCGGACGAACGACGATCTTCGGCGCGCAGGACAAGGTGATCGGCCTACGGAACTACTGGATCGGCCAGGAGATGAGCCCCGAACAGAGAGCACAACAGCGCTTGGAGTGGCTTGAGGGCGGGATGTCCAAGCTGCCGACGCCGCGCTGGTTGAGCTACCGGAGATATGCTTACCAGGACGATGAGGGGCGGACACATAGCGCGGTAGACTTGCGATGGGAGCGATGCACCGCGTGGTGGTTCGGGTACACGGGACTGTATGTGAGCCTCGGTGACAAGTATCACTACGCACCGGAACCGGTACAGACAACGCGGGCGTCGTTCGCGACGATTGACGGCCTCCCGCCGGGCGGCAAGGTGTACATCAAGCCGAAGCACTTTCCGGCACAGAATATGAGCCCACAGGGACGGAGGTAGAGAATGGCAATTGACAAGAACGTAGTAACGCTCATGAATCTCGGAACGCTGGCCGCGTCGTCGACGATTCCGGCGAATCCTGGCGGGACGGAATGTACGGAGATCGACACGAGGATCAGGTCATCCCAAGCGCTCACGTTGGAGGGCAGCTTCACGGCAGCCGGGACGATTACGCTACACGTTCGTACGTCGCCCGTCGGCGGGACCGATCCTGCAGACTGGGACACGCAGGACTACCTGGACTTCGACCTCATTGCCACAGCTGGCAGCCGCGAACAGATCACTAAAGGAGTCTGGCCGGACCCAATCTATATGTGCGCGCAGGTCGTGAATCCAGGTACCGAACCGGTCTACGATGTGAAGGTGATCGAGGCAGGACAAGACCTGGAGGCGAACTGACATGCTCCCAACGAGAATACCGGCAGCCGACCTGGAAAGTCTCGGCGATGTCGTGATATCCAGCGTTGCCGACAGCGAGGTGCTGACCTATGACTCCGCGACGGGCAAGTGGGTAAACGCAACCGGACACGACGTGAAGCTCTTCGGCGCGACCAGCGGCGCGTTCGCGATGTGGGACGAAAGCGAGGACAGCTGGCTGATCCGAGGTCCAGCGGCAACGCCTGGGATGCTCGTTTTGCAGACCGCCGAGACGACGGTAGTCGATGGCGACAAGCTCGGGCAGATTGATTTCCAAGCCCCGCTCGAAGCCTCTGGCACAGACGCCATCGTGGTGGGCGCATCCATCTGGGCCGAGGCCGACGACACCTTTGCAGCCGACAACAACTCGACGGAACTGGTGTTCGCGACAGCCAACTCGGGCGCGGTCTCGGAGGCGGTGCGGATCGACCATGACGGCAACGTCGGCATCGGGACGACGACGCCTGCGTATAAGCTCCATATTATGTCGCCGAGCGGAACTCCCAACAACGCATGGTTCACGACAAATGACTGGGTTAGCGCCACTACTGGATCTGGTTTACGATTATACTTTGGTGCTAGTGCCGGGGATACATGCACAGTGTTGTCGGCGACAGACCAGGGAGGTAATTCAGCGGCTATTTTAAGTTTGAATCCAGGAGCCGGCAACGTCGGCATCGGGACGTTGAATCCGAACCAGAAGCTGACCATCGAAGGCACGATGGATCTCAAAGAGCAGGCGGCCGCCAATGCCGACACTGCTGCATATGGTCAGATTTGGGTGAAAACCGCCACGCCGAACGAATTGTACTTCACAGATGATGCGGGTACGGACACACAGATCAGTCCTCATCCACTGGACGCGCCCCCTGAACTCTTCGCACACGGACCGGGGATAGACATGATCGACAAGCGCGTGCAGAAGTACCTGGGTGCCATCTACTGGACAAATCTGATGGGCAACCACATTGAGGAGTCATTCGAGGACTACAACGCGCGGCGACGTGGCGTCCCAGGGCACGTCGATCTAGTGAAGCTTGATTGGTCTGAGCATGTTGCCAAGACACGCGCGGAGTGGAAGAAGGCGTGGATCGCAGAGAACACTCACGACAAGGAAGTACCGCTCGCAGAGGCAGTCGAAGAGATCGAAGTCGAGGAAGAAGATCGGACTGTGAAGCCAATCGGCACGGAGATCGAAAGAACGGGCAGATACAAGCTCGTTGGCAGCCAGGTAATCGAGGAGGAACGCCGGAAGCGTGTCTATCCAACGCGGACAGTTCGCAAGAAGCAGCTCAAGGCTGGACTGAGATTCGAGGAGGAAACTGGGCAGATCTTCCGCACCGTTGTCCCGACGGATACCGAGGCCGAAGCGGAGGCGTCGAGAGAGTTCGCGTGCGATCTTCCGGCGTGGATCACGGAGAGGATGCCGGGGGCATCGTGATGCCAAATGATGCGTTTGTGAAACAGCTAACCCAGTTGGTAGAGGAGGAGGAAACTATGCAGATCGAATGGACGGTGTCGGAATTGCAATGGATTCTTCAGTGCCTGAACACGGTGAGTGTCCAGGGGTTGAACAATCAGCAAGCGAACACTGCTCTTGCCCGAAAGGTTGACGCCGCAATCAAACAGGCCCAGTTGCATAGCGAGACCCAAGCGGTGCAGGAAGAACCAGTGCGCGACGAACAGGAGTAGATCATGGGTTACACGGCGCTGAGGGCGGCGAAGGACCTGTGGGCGATCCACGGACTACCCGAGAACTACGCGAGTGACTTCGGAGAGGAGCTTGAGATCGAGGCGGCGGTTGACGACGTAGCGCCGGCGGCCCCGGGCTCGTTCTCGTTGACCGAGGTCGCCGAGGGGATCCTGCTTGAGTGGATCAAACCGTCGATCAACGACAACGGTAGCACCTGCCGAGACCTCGCGTGGTTCAAGGTGTATGTCCGCGAGGACGCGGAGGTGCCTGAGGACCTGAGTGCTTCTGACCGCACGGTGCTCGTGCAGGCCGAGAGCCACCGCGACCGACAGGCGACGGATGCCGGCGTCACCTATCACTACCGCGTGACGGCGATTGACGCGACGGGCAACGAGTCGGTGCCGACTTCCGACGAATCGGGTAGTCCGAACGCGCCAAGCGCCCCTGATCCGGTTGTCCCCGACGATGCAAGCGGCCTGATCTTCGACGACACGATCGGCGGCGACGGCGTCGTGAGCGGATACGGCATTCTCGGGATTGCCTTTCAGAAGCCGCCTACGACCGTGGTACGAATCGAGCGGATACGGCTGTGGTACCAATACTCGACCGACGCATCGACCTGGCGCGACGAGGATGGCGTAGCTGACCAGTGGACCGAGCTGTTCCCCGACAGCTTCGTCGGATACATGCACAAGGGACTCGACACAGCGGGGGATCGCGCGTACCGCTACAAAGCGACCTTCTTCGCGGAAGACGGGACCGAGAGTTCGACGGCGGACACGGCCGGCGGCGCATCGACAACTGCGGACGCATCGGACAACGACGGCCTCGCCGTTTACTCGTTCTTCGCCATGAACATAGTGTGCCCGGGCGAGATTCGCGCTGCTCACATCCATGCCGGGGAAATCACCGCCAATCACTTGTCCTTTACAGCATTTCAAGTCGGGGAAAACACGCTTGACGACGTGGGCGACGGGACAAACTACAGCCGAGTACTAACGACGGATATCGACGCAGGCCACATCAAGCTCTCAGAGACAGTTGGCGACCTTGATGACATCGGAGACGGCACGACGTACAGCCGAGTGCTCACGACGGATATCAGTTCCGGGCACATCAAGTTGTCCGAGACAGTTGGCGACCTTGATGACATCGGAGACGGCACGACGTACAGTCGAGTGCTCACGACGGATATCGACGCAGGGCATATCACCGTTGTTGGCAGCACTGCGTCGATCAACATCAACAACACTACTTTTGGCAATGAAGGGATTCAACTCCAGTATAATGGGGGATCTCCGCAGCTCTACGTTGGGAATGGGTCTGGCGCTTTCATGCAGTATACGACTGCCAATGGTGTTGAGATCGCCGGCAAGATTACGGTAACAGGCGGCTCTCTTCTAGGGCAGCCCGGCGGTGCGAACGTCCTCTACGATGGCGGCATGGAGCAGAGTTCAACGCCCTACTGGGGAAGTAGCGGGGCACAGGAGACGAGCGGAGGGAGTGACTCCAATAGTTGGTGGAAGCTAACGCGATCGGGCTCTAATGTTGCGGCTGACTCGTTGGACCACGATGGAAGCGTGCGCTACGTCGAGGTGAACGAGGGCGAAGTCTGGGAGTTCGGTGTTGACATCAAGACGGATGGCACATGTACAGGGCGCGCAACGGTCTATGGATACGATAAGGACAAGGTGGCGGTCGGGGGGAACGCTATCACTTCGGGCGATCACGCGACCGGCACGTGGACAACGAAGAGCAACTCGATCACCATTGCAGCTGGAACCAAGTTCCTCCGTTTCCGGGTCCTGGCCCTCACGGCAGATGGCTGGGCGGGGTTCGACAACTGCTTCCTGCGTCGCGCCGATCTCGACTGGAGCTACATTCAGAACGTCGTAGTACAAACCGCCGACATTGAGAACCTGGCTGTGACCGAGGGGAAGATCGCGAACCTCGCCGTGACCGGCGCGAAGATCGCCAACGCAACGATCACCGATGCGCAGATTGGCAGCCTGAGCGCCACGAAGATCACGGCAGGCACGCTTGACTGTAGTGGTATCACCGTGTCGAACCTGAGCGCGTCCAGCATCACGACAGGCACGTTGAGTGCAGGCTACATCTCGGGAGGCACGCTCAACTTCGGGGCGATTAGCCGCTCGGCGTTGGCTGTGCTGAACTCGGAGCTGGCGGGCAGCATCACATCTGACAAGATCACGTCGCTCGTTGCCAGCAAGGTCAGCGCTGGAACCTTTACGGGCTGTAGTTTCCAGACGGCTTCTGGCAATCCGCGGCTCATCATGTCTGCTGATGCAGGCATCGGGGAAGGTCTGCGGACAATCGCGTGGTACGAAGCCGACGGGACGATGAAGCACCTGCTTGGAGAATCGTATGACGAGTTCAACAGCGGGTTGGGCTCAACGCTGGCGAAGTGGGGAGACACAGTCTCCTATCTCCTTAACGACTTCGGCGTGATGACGGCTACGCCGTCAAACGTGTTTTCTGTCAACCAAGGAGCCGGGAACGCAATTGCAGATGACTGGGATACCTACTCGCGCAGTTCATTCAAGGAGGATATCGCGCCTGCAATATCAGTGTTGGACCGGCTTTGTGCTGTTCCCGTCATGTCATATCGCCGCGTTCCTCATGTGTCTGCAGAGGAACTCAAGGAAGCCGCAATCAACGAGTTTGGGCGTGATCGTTGGGATTCAGTCTACCCTGAAGCGATGGACCACCGTGGCGGGGCCTTGCTCGATTGTCCTGACGAGGAGATGCGAGCTTTTCTGGACACGAAGGCGAGCAACCTGCGCCGCCATCGGCGAGGGCAAGAGCAATGGAAGCGCAGGTACTATGGCGTCCTGGCTGATGCAGACGACGTTGAGGCCAATGCGCCCGAGATTCTCTCGCGGGATCGGAATGGGGAGATCCAAGGAATCACGCTTGGCTCCTATGTCGGAATGCTCCATGCGGCGATCCTCGAACTCAACGCGAAGGTCGATGCGTTGGGAGGTTGACAATGGCTGTGGCCTTTGTTATAATGCGGCTCGGAGGTGGCAGAGATGCAAAACCCGAGCATACACTTTCCGCTCCTGTCAGGTCTTTCACTCGTGGTGCTGGGACTTGCCATCATCTTTGGGGCAAGTGTCGGTCTCTACGATGTGAGCGTAGATGTGAGGGCGGACGCGGATACGTTGTTGGTCGGGCTTCATCCGACGTTCCTATGCTGGATGGACACACGCGACCTGTTCCGCGGCATGTGCTACGGCAACGTGATGATCTGCGACGAGA
>Ga0180437_10004238_pt1 | contig 20594 bp, 19 predicted proteins | sample SS_ome_4_FD_132410 | JGI IMG/M metagenome (GOLD analysis project Ga0180437, IMG submission 132410) | Hypersaline lake sediment archaeal communities from the Salton Sea, California, USA - SS_3_D_1 metaG | ecosystem: Environmental > Aquatic > Non-marine Saline and Alkaline > Hypersaline >... | reverse complement strand
GTTGATCCCTGGCAGGTGTTCGCCAGCGAGTTCTACAAGGCCATGCAGGCGGACAAGAACGGCATGTACCTCTCTCTCCTGGTAGTGGTGATCGTGGTGGCCATCACCATCCTCAACACCGTACTGATGTCGGTTCTGGAGCGGCAGAAGGAATACGGGGTGCTCCGGGCCGTCGGAACCCGGCCGGGACGGATCGTGGGCATGGTGGTCACCGAAACCGCCCTGCTGGCCGCGGCCAGCATCGTCCTGGGCTCGATCCTCGGTTTTCTGCTGAATCTGTACTTCTCCCGCCACGGCATCGCCCTGGCCAATCCCATCGAGTGGGGAAGCGTCCAGTTTCGTTATATGAAGGGGGAGATCAACGCCCGCAGCTTCTACCTTCCCACCCTGACGGTGACCGTCACCTCCCTGCTGGTCTGCCTTCCCCCGGCCCTGAAGGCGGCCCGCACCGAGCCGGCGGAAACCATGCGGATGTTATAGAGGAAGCGGAGGAAGCGATGCGATACTACCTGAAGCTGGCCTGGCGAAACATCTTCCGCAACCGGCGGCGAACCTTCCTGACCGGACTGATCATCGGCATCGGTCTGGCCGCCATGATTTTCGTGGACGCCTACGTGGTGGGCATGAAGGACACCATGATCTCCTCGGCCACCTCCTCCTTTCTCGGCCACGCCCAGATCCACCGTGAAGGCTTCCAGGACTCCCAGGATGCTGACCTGACCATCGCCAGGGCGGATCAGGTGGTGGAGCGGCTGGGGGAGGACCCGGCCGTGGAATCTTTCAGCCGGCGGGCCCTGAGCTATGGGACCATTTCCGCCCCTGCGGACATCGCCTCCGTCGTGGTCTACGGCATCGAACCGGAAAACGAGAAAGCCCTCTCCAAGGTGGACGAGTCCATGGTTCGCGGCTCCTACCTGGAGGCGGATCAGGAGGACGGCGCCCTGATCGGAGAGGAGCTGGCCGAGCGGCTGGAGGCGGAGGTGGGCGACCGGATCGTGATCACCGTGTCCCAGGCCGGGTCCGGGGAGCTCTCCCAGACCCTGTTCCGGGTCCAGGGGATCTTCCGCATGCATATACAGGAGATCGACGAAGCGACGGCGTTCGTCCCTCTGAGCGCTGCGCAAAGCATGCTCGGCATCGAGCAGGGGATCCACGAGATCGCCGTGCGCTTCGACCGCACCCGGTACGCCACCGAGCAGGGGGAGCAGTTTGCCGAGGAATATTCCCGCTTCGGGAACGTGGCCGAAACCTGGCCGCAGCTGGTTCCCCAGATCAAGTACGTCCTGGACATGACGAACATCTCCATCGCCATCACCGTGATCCTTGTGTTCGCCATGATCGTGTTCGGAATCATCAACACGATGTTCATGGCCCTGTACGAGCGCACCTTCGAGTTCGGGGTGCTCCGGGCCGTGGGCACCCGGCCCTCCCGACTGCGGAACCTGATCGTGTTCGAAGCCGGTTCCCTGGCGCTGTACGCCGCGGCCCTGGGGATCATCCTGGGAGCAGGGGTAACCCTGATCAGCTCGCTAACCGGCCTGGATCTCACCGGGGTGGAGTTCGCCGGCACCACCTTCACCAGCCGCATCTACCCGGTGTTTTCCCTGCGCCAGTTCACCCTCTATCCCGTCCTGGTGTTCGGCTTCACCTGCCTGGTCAGCCTCTATCCGGCCGGCCATGCCGCCAGGATGTCGGTGGCCGGGGCGCTGCAGAGGGCGTTGTGAGATGATCGGACGGGAGCAGGTTCTGGATCGGACGTGGAATCGACTCGAGAATCGAAGACAATCGCTCGAAGAAAAGCGAAGGAGAACGGCATGAGCGAACAACACGACATCGTGCTCACCAAGGGCGTCAAAAAAGACTACCGCCGGGACAGCGTGGTGGTGCACGCCGTGCAGGGAATCGACCTGTCCATCAAGAAAGGAGAGTTCACCGCGATCGTGGGTCCCTCCGGCTCGGGTAAGACCACCTTCCTGAACGTGATCTCCGGCCTGGATACCCCCACGGACGGGGAGGTCTGGCTGAACGGGGAGCACATCTCGACGATGAGCGGAAACGAGCTTTCGGATTTCCGGCGGGACAACATCGGCTTCATCTTCCAGGCATACAACCTGATCCCCGTTCTGAACGTGGAGGAGAACGTCGAGTACGTGATGTTGCTCCAGGGCGTGAGCGCCGAGGAGCGACACCGCCGGGTATCCGAGATCCTCGAAGAGGTGGGCCTGGGCGGATTCAACGACCGGTTCCCCAAGGCCATATCGGGGGGCCAGCAGCAGCGGGTGGCCATCGCCCGGGCCATGGTGACCCGCCCCGCCCTGGTCCTGGCGGACGAACCCACGGCCAACCTGGATTCCAAGACCAGCGAGTCCCTCCTGGACATGATGCGTGAGCTCAACCGGAACACGGGGATGACCTTCGTGTTTTCCACCCACGACCAGCGGGTGATCGACAAGGCCCGCAGGGTGGTGGTTCTGGAGGATGGAGTGAATGTGCGGGATGAAGTCAAAGAATAGACACGTACGCGCGCGGCCGGCGACCGGCCGGCGTTGGATGACCACCGTTGCGGCGGCCCTGCTGTTGCTGTTCGCCTTTCCGGTCCCCGCACTGGATGGGTCGGTCAACGGATCCTACAAGACCTATTCGAACTGGCTGTACGATCCGCTCTGGCAGGGGGATTCCTACGGGATTTCGACGGGGATCCTGCGCCTGCAGGCGAAGATCTACCCCAGCCAGTGGTCCACCGTGGAGCTCGCCTATCAACTGGTCCCGGAGATCCGGCCCGCATCCCTTCAACCGCAGTCGATTCTTTTCGGCGGCGGAACCGGGGAGTACCGGGTGATCGATCTGCGACGCCGTCTCCTGCCCTGGAAGTCGACGGAGGTGAACAACATCAGCCTCTCCCAGGAACTGGATCGGGCGGCGGTCACGCTGCACCTGCCCTTCGCCGATCTGTCGATGGGGAGGCAGGCGGTGGCCTGGGGCAGCGCCCGGATCGTCAATCCCACGGACGTGGTCGCTGCGCCGCGCTTTTCCGCCGTGGAAAGCGAATACCGGCGTGGAGTGGATGCGGTGAGGCTCCGCGTTCCATTCGGGACCATGCACGAGGGCGACGTCGGCTACATCTTTGGCAGGGATTTTCGCTTCGACCGCAGCGCGGCCTTCGGCCGTCTGAAGCTCTACCTCCTGGAGACGGATGTCAGCGCGCTGGCCATACTGTTCAGAGAGGACCTTATGGCCGGACTCGACCTGGCCCGGGCTATCGGGGAGGCCGGGGCGTGGCTGGAGACGGCCTATGTCGTCCCCGACATCCTGAGCGGGGACGATCCGGCGGATCTCTGGGCTGAGGACTACCTCCGCCTCTCCGCCGGTCTGGACTACAACTTCAGCGGCGGCTTATACACCTACCTGGAATATCACTTCAACTCCCCCGGCGCAGCCGACGCCTCCGAATACCTGCAGCTTGCCGGTGACCCGGCCTACGTGGATGGAGGGGTCTATCTGTTCGGACGGCACTACCTGGGCCTGGGCGCCACCTACCAGATTACCCCTCTCCTGCCGGCCACCGCCCTGGTATTGGCGAATCTGACCGATCCTTCGCTCATGCTCTCCCTGTCGCTGGAGTACAACATAAAGGAAAACGTCTACGTGGAGGGCGGCTGCACCCTCGGCTTTGGGGAGAACCCGGAGCTTCTCGGCGGGGAACCGGCGGAGTACCGCTCGGAGTTTGGATTCTATCCAAACACGGTTTACACGGCGGTCAAGCTCTACTTTTGAGCGCGGTGCTTCACGCCTCGTTACGCTGGGAAAGCGCCCGCTTGAGGGTCCGTCCCGAAAATCTTCGGTAGACAGTCTCAATCAGGAAAGACAGAAGCAGCATACCTGCAGGGATCGAAACCTTCCACGTTGTATCCAGTGCAGTTTGTACCAGGAGCAGGACCAGCGCTGCGGTACAACCCAGTGTTCCCAGAAGGGGCAGCCACCTTCTGCTGCGGGTCTGCCGGAACAGGCGAAGGTTGGCCGCGTTTACCGCGGCGAACACGATCATGAAACCGGCGCTTCCCGCCATGGCGATGCTGGAAAGATCGAAGAGGTTGGCCGCCGCAAGGGTGACCGCGGAGGTGATCAGCAGGCCCTCAATGGGCTTGTTCCAGATCTTCCTGTCCAGGGATTCGGGCAGCTCCCCGTCTTTGGCTATGATGAAGATCACCCGTGAAGCGCCGTAGAGGGTTGCGTTGATCGCAGAGGCGGTGGACATCAAGGCTGCAATCGTGATGACTGTGAAGCCGAGAGAACCCATGAACGGCTTGGCGGCCGCGGCCAGGGCGTAATCCTTGGCCTCCACAACGGCCGGCTTCCCAGCACGTTCAGAGCGGTGAAAACAACGATGACTCCGCTGATGAGCACGTGCTTCATCAGAGGTTGGAGCTCAGCGCTGAAGAAGGTCGCCCCGTAGCTTCCGAAGGCATAAGCGTAGAGCGAGAGCGTGATGATGTAGTTGAACCAAAGTAGGATATTCAAAGCTCCCGTCAGGATTCCCGTACCGAAGGCCTGGTTTAGGAACTCCACGGTCCCGCCCTGGCTGGGATACGCCACCGAAAGCCTGGCGTAGGAGTAGGATGTCAGCACAGCGACGATTCCGGCAATCGCGAAGGCCACGTAGGTTCCACCGGCGGCCAATTGGACGGCAAGACCGAGCACCGCGAAAATCCCGCCGCCGACCATACCGCCGATTCCAATGGAAACCGCCGACAGCAGCCCGATCTTTTTCTCTTCCATCGATTGCTATTCCACTGCCTGAATCCTGTTTTGTCCTTTTTTCCCAGGCGGAGGTTTGCTCATACCCGGTAAAATGCAAGCGGCCGGCACCGCAGCACCGGCCGCAACGGATTCGTCTATGGTTTCACAAACTCAATTGACCAGTCCTACCACCAGCTCCACACCCTGCCGGAAAATCCGGAAGCTGAGCTCGGTGTTTTTCGGGGTGTTGATCAGAGAGTAGAAATCCGCAACGTTTTTCACGTTGCGCCCGTTTACAGATTCGATCACGTCCCCTTGACGCAGGCCGGCTACGGCAGAGGCGCTTCCCTGCTCCACGGCGGCAATCACCACGCCGTTTTTGGCGGCGGGAAGCTCCAGAGTCTTTCGGATGTCCTGGTTGACGTCGATGATGTACAGTCCCGGCCAGACACGATTGGCCTGCTTGCTGATCTCGCTCTCCTCGGCTCTGGCGGTGATGCGGGCGGTTACGGACAGCGGGGAGCCGTCTCGAATCAGATCGAATCTTGCCCTCTCCCCGGGCCTCAGGTTCCCGACCAGCTGGAGGAGCTGGTTGGCGTTGTCGATCGCGATCCCGTCTAGAGCCGTCACGTAGTCGCCGGGCTGTATGCCGGCTTTGTCCGCCGGGGAATCTTTGAAGATATTGGACACGAAGGCGCCGTTGATTCCTTCCACCTTCATCTCGGAGGCCAGCTCTTGAGGAAGGTTGCCGATGTAGGCGCCCAGCCAGCCGTACTCCACCTTGCCCTTACCGAGCAGGTCTTCGATATCTTTCTTGGCGTCGTTGATGGGGATGGCAAAACCCAGACCCACGTTTCCCCCCGAGGGGGAAGCGATCCAGGCGTTGATTCCCACGACTTCACCGAAGATGTTGACCAGGGCTCCACCGGAGTTCCCCTGATTGATCGCCGCATCGGTCTGAATGTAGTCGGTGAAGGACGCCGCATTCGATCCGGGCATCGAATGTCTGCCCAAGGCGCTCACGATCCCCGAGGTGATGGTCGAGGAAAATCCCAGGGGATTTCCGACCGCAAGCACCCAATCACCCACCTGAAGATCATCGGAGTTCCCCAGCGTGGCCACGGGGACCGGGTCTCTGGTTTCAAAGACCACCAGGGCCAGATCCTTGCGCTCATCCGTACCGACCAGCCTGGCCGTGAACTGCCTCTGGTCGGACAGCTTCACGCTGATCTCCTCCGCCTCTCCCACCACGTGGTCGTTCGTGAGGACGTGCACCTTGTTGCCGTCCCTGCGGACGATCACGCCGGAGCCCAGACCGTACTGTTTGAACTCCCGTTCCTTGGGAGCCGGGTTCTCCCCCTGGGGGCCGAAGAAAAACTCGAAGGGATTGGTCATGACCGGCGCCTTGACCACGTCCACCACATCCACTTCCACGACCGTGGGGATCACCTTCTGCGCCACGGCCCGGAAGGAACTCTGGATGCTCTCTAGGGACTGCACACCGGCAGCCGCGGAACCGTAGACGTCGGCGTACAACGAGCTGGAGGCTCCGAATCCCACCAGTGCCAGCAGCAGAATGAGGACCGGGAGTCCGATTCTCACTGATTTGCGAACTTGTCTGTGGATCATAGAGAATCCTCCTCTAAGAATTAAATCTTTCTTTCAAGTTACCGAGGATGTTTTACCGCATCCTTTCGGCGGCCTTACATTTTTGTAACGATCAGCTCCGGCGCCCTCGCGCAGCCAGCAAACCGGGGTGACGGGCACTGAATATCCGGTACGCCCCCTGCTTGACCAGGTCGTTGATGAAAAACCAGACAAGCGCGTAGCCCCAGACGAAAGCAGCCCAGCTCCAGCCGATGGGCGCCATGAATACCCCGAAGGCGGCGATGATCGTGGCCACAGCCTGGGTGCCGATCACCGCACCGACCAGGATCGGCGCGGGTTTGGAGGACCAAAAGGGTCCCTCCGTGCGGGTTAGAAAGATCGTCAGATGACCTGCAACGGACAGCTTGAGGTACATCAGGGTTTGCACGAAATCCCGGCTGAAATGGAACACCCGCTCGCCGAGATAGAACAGACCGAAGGAGGCGATAACCCCCATGACACCCAGCACCGTGGCCATGCCCAGCACAACCGACAGATTCCAGGCTTCGGGTCTCTGGGAGTAGCGGACCCTGTCATAGGCGATGGATAGAATCGCCCCGTCGTTCAACAGGGCCAGGAGCACGATCATGACCGCGGTGACCGGGTAGAAGTTGAATACCAGGATAGACAGGGTCATGAACAGCAGCACCCGGATGGTTTCGGCGATGCGGTAGATCGCGTAGCTGTTCATCCGCCGGAAGATCTTGCGCGCTTCCCGGACGGCATCGATGATCACCCGTAAGCCCGGAGACAGGAGCACGATATCCGCGGCACTACGAGCCGCATCAGTTGCTCCGGAGACGGCGATTCCGGCGTCGGCCTTCTTCAGTGCCGGGGCGTCGTTGACACCGTCCCCGGTCATTCCGACGATATGCCCCCGCTGCTGCAAGACGTCCACGATGTGGTATTTGTGTTCGGGGAACACCTGGGCGAAACCGTCGGCCTCTTCGATGGCCTCCGAGAGCCGGCCGGCCTCGTGATGAGGCGTTTCGGAGAACATGTCGGCGTTCACTATGTCGGCCCCTACATCCAGTTGACGACCGATCTCGCGGGCAATGGCCAGCTGGTCCCCTGTCACCATCTTCACATCGATGCCCATGTCCCTGGCCGAGGCGATGATCTGCCTGGAATCCTCCCGGGGCGGGTCGTACAGCGGCAGTAATCCGACGAATTGCCACCAGCGTCGATTGTCGTCGGTGCGGGCCACCCCCAGGGAGCGGTAGCCGCGGCCCGCAAAATCCTGGATCGCCGCCTCCACCTGTTTGGCTACCTGTCCGCCATCGGCACTGAGGGAGAGGATGACTTGGGGAGCCCCTTTCGTGACCTTGAACTCCCGCCCATCCGATCCGGTTACCGTGGCCTCGGTACGCTTGTGCACCGGATCGAAGGGTTGAAAATGGCTGACCTTCTCACGCCCGTCGAGGGTGTCCTTTTCAAGCACCGCCAGGTCGATGGGGTCCTGGTTCTCGGCCCGGGAGGCAAGGGCAGCCAGATGAATCACCTGCTCCGGTTTGTAACCGTTTACCGTGAACACGTCTCCCAAAGTCAGGCGATTCTGGGTCAGGGTGCCGGTTTTGTCCGAACACAGGGTGTCGATCCCGGCCATCTCCTCGATGCTGCTCAGGCGGCTCACGATGGCCTGCTTCCCCGCCAGGATGCGGGCCCCCGCGGCCATGGTCACGGACAGCACCGTGGGCAGGGCTACGGGAATGGCGGCCACCGTGAGAATCAGAGCGAACTGGATGGTTGTCAGCATGTTCTCCCCTCTGAACAGGGATACAGCAAGGATCAGCAGAACCAGCGCCAGTGCCACGACGATCAGATAATCCCCGATCTTCAGCACAGTGCGCTGGAAATGGCTCACCGTATGGGCCTCCTCCACCAGAGAAGCGGTCTTGCCGAAGTAGGTGCTGATTCCGGTGGCATGGACCAGGACATCCGCTTCTCCCTGCTTGACCACCGATCCCGAATACACAGTATCCCCGGCTTTCGCCTGAACCGGCAGGGACTCGCCGGTCAAAGCCGACTGATCGACCTGGATCGGATCCCCTTCCAGGACGCGCGCGTCCGCCGGAATGAAGTCGCCAAGCCGTAGCCGTATCAGATCCCCGGGAACCAGCTCCCTGGCCGCTATGTTGCTCCATCTTCCGTCCCGTTTGACTCTGGCCCTCAGCGCCAGCTTGGCCTTGAGGGCCTCGATGGTGTTGCCCGCCTGGTATTCCTCCCAGAAACCGATCACCGCGTTGACCACCAGGAGGACCGCAATAATGGCAAGCTCGGCCCAATGGCGAACGATCGCCGAAAGCACGACGGCGGCTTCGATCATCCAGGGGATCGGGCCCCAAAAATAGGAGAGAAACTTGAGCACGGGGTTTCGCCTGTGCTCGGGAATCTCGTTGTAGCCGAACTCCTCCAGACGTCTCCTCACTTCAGCAACGGTCAATCCAGCTTCGGAGAAACCCAAACGCCGTTTCAGCGCCTCCAGGGATTCCTGGTTGCCCTCCGGCGTTCGTTTATTCACGATCTTCTTGCCCACTGTTTTTTCCTGCATCTCACACCTCCAAAAACGACGCCCCGCCCGACGACGGCCGGGAGGGGACCAGCCGCCGCGCGTTTCGCTTCGGCGGGGCAGTCGAATTCCTTCTTCTCCCAGTTTGCATGCTCATTTGACCAAACCGATCCGATACTCGCTTCCCTCCCGGGTGATATCCAACATGAGCTCACGGGTATTCGGCTCGTTCACCGCGCGGTAGAAATCGGCCAGAGAGTCCACCTTGTGGTCGTTGACTTTGTGGATGATATCACCGACTCGAATACCGGCCACACCGGCCGGGCTTCCCTTTACCACGGCACCGACGATCACGTTGCGGGTGTTGTGTGGCAGGTCGAGCCTGGAGCGCAGCTCCGGAGTGATCTGTACTACGGACACACCCGGCCATAGCCGCTTTGCCTGATCCGCCAAAGCCTGTTCATCCAGGCGTTCGGCAATATTCACCTGGCGGACCAGCTTTTGACTGCCGCGCAGGATGGTAAAATCCGCCGTTGTTCCGGGATCCAGGTTGCCCACGACCAAAAGCAGTCGGGTGGGATCGGTGATATTCTCTCTGTTGACGGCGGTAATCATATCCCCGGGAAGAATGCCGGCTTTCTGAGCCGGGGAACCATCGTACACGCCCGATACAAATGCACCCTGAACTACATCACCATACAGGTTTCCCGCCTCCCTGGGGGACAGGCTACCCATATTGATGCCCAGCCAGCCGTAGGAAGCTTTGCCCTTTGTGATGAGATCCTGGATCGTCGATTTAGCATTGTTGATGGGGATAGCAAAGCCCAGGCCCACGTTGCCGCCGGAGGGCGAAGCGATCCAGCTGTTGATTCCAACCACCCGGCCCCGAATATCGACCAGGGCGCCGCCGGAGTTACCCTGGTTGATCGCTGCATCGGTCTGGATGTAGTCAGTGAAGGAAGCGATAGAAGAACCAGGCAGACTCTCTCTACCCACGGCGCTAACGATCCCCTCGGTTACGGTGGAGTGCAAGCCCAGAGGGCTTCCCACCGCCAGGACCCAGTCCCCGACCTGCAGGGTATCCGAATCTCCTAATTCCGCCAGGGGCACGGACTCCTCGGTTGTGAACATCACCAGTGCCAGATCCTTCTTCGGATCTTTGCCGACGAGCTTGGCCGTGAAGTTGCGTCCGTCCGCAAGCATCACTGTGATTTCCCGGGCCTCGCCAACGACGTGGTTGTTCGTCAATACACAAACGCTCTGCCCGACCCGCTTGACCATCACACCGGAGCCCAGACCCTCCTGGCTGAACTCCTGCTGCCGCGGCCGGCCTTCCGGTCCGTCGGGTGCGAAAAAGAAATCGAACGGCGATCCAATTTCGGGCACCTGCGCTTTAACGACATTCACCACGTCGATTTCCACGACGGAGGGAAGGACCTCCCGGGCCACCTCTCGGAAGGCTGCCTGAATATTGTTCATGGCCTGAAATCCCTCTCCCGCCTGCGCCGGCTCCCGGGTGTACACCAGATCCTCCGGCACCTGAGACTGAGAAGAGCTCCTGGTCAATATATATCCGCCGGAAAAACCGACGGCCAATCCGATTGTAGCGACGGCAACAATCTGAACCGCCTTTGACTTGACAAATGTTTTCGGGTCCATATCGTACCCCCTTGGTTTCGTTGTCCGTTTACAACTTACAGGAGATACGTTTCAGCCGGCTGACCTGAGTGTTACAGTTTTGTAAGGATACAGTTGTTCAGAGGGGCAGACGAACGCCGAAGGTTGCTCCCTGACCCGGTTTGCTTTCGACCTCCACCCGCCCTCCATGGGCCAGAACGATCGCCCGCACCAGGCCCAGGCCCAAGCCCAGTCCAGGCCGGGAGCGGCTCTCATCGCCTCGGAACAGGCGATCCCAAATGTGGGGCAGATCTTTGGGAGGGATACCGGGACCCGTATCGCGGATCGTCACCACAGCCTCCTGATCGCGAAGGCCGGCGCTTACCGTTATCGATCCTTCCTCCGGAGTATATTTGACGGCATTGTCGAGCAGATTGGCCATGACCTGACGGATGCGATTTAGATCCGCCGAGATCGAGATCGGTCCGCTCGCCTCCCGGCTGATGGTGATGTTCTTTTCCTCGGCGCTGTAGCTGTACAACTCCACCATGTCGTCGATAAGCGAGGCCAGATCGATCGTCTTGCGATCCAGCTGAATGACACCGGTCTCCGCTTCGGAAATATCCATCAGACTGGATAGCATGTTGAGGATCCGCTCCGACTCTTCCATGCAGGAAGCCAGCGCTTCTCGATAGGCGCACATCTGCTCTCCGCCCTGGAGGGCCAACTCTGCCGTCCCGCGCAGATGCGTCATCGGAGTGCGGAGGTCGTGAGCCACGTTGTCGAGGGACTGGCGCATGCCCGTTATCAGGGAATCGATCTTGGCCAGCATACGGTTGAACAGCCCTACCAGCTCGTCCAATTCATCTCCCGAACCCGTGGAAGGGACCCGGGCGTTCATCCTGCCGGTATCGATGATACCCCGGGTCACCTCGACCAGGTTACGCACGGGTTTGAGCGAGCGGGAGGAGAACAGAAAGCCTGCCAGCAGACCCAAACCGCCCAGGGGAACAAACACCATGACGAAGGTGCGCCGAAAACGCTGCAGCACTTCCTGCCGCCTCTTTGTACTGATGCCGATCTGGAGGATATTCCCGTCGGACATCTCCAGAGAAGAAACCTCGAGCACGCTGCGCTCCTGGCTGGATTGTAACGAAATAATTTCTCCTTCACGGATTACAGGCATCGCCTCCAGGCGGCCGAGGTTGTAACCGCTCCAATGGGCGGGAACGTACAGATACAGGGTGTTGTTGTTCCTCCCGGCGATGCGTACCATGAACAGCCTCTCCTCCTTGACCAGCCGCTCCAGGGACAGCTCTCTGCGGATGAGCTCGATCTTCCCCGTCTGGTAGATCGCCCAGAACTCCAGAAGGCGGGAACGGATCTCCGCCGCATCATCCCGGCGAAGGGAATTGGCAAGAAAGGCGTAGGTGGTAACGGCCAGCAGGAGAGACCCGGCAATGAAGATGCCGGCAAACAGAACCGTGAAACGGCTGCTAAGGGACTTTGAGGACATAGCCCACGCCTCGAACCGTGTGCAACAATTTTTTTTGAAAATCCTTGTCGATCTTGTTCCGCAGGCGGTGAACCAGCACGTCCACCACGTTCGTCTGAGGATCGAAGTGGTAGTCCCAGACATGCTCCAGGATCATGGTCTTGGAGACCACATTTCCGGAGTTACGCATCAGGTATTCCAGCAGAGCGAACTCTCGGGGCTGAAGCTCGATTTCCCGGTTAGCGCGACTGACTTTTCTGCTCAACAGATCCATAGTCAGATCCCCGACCTCCAGTACATTCTGGCCCTGCCCGCGGGAACTTCGGCGCAGCAAAGCCTGAAGTCTGGCCTGAAGCTCGGAAAAGGAAAAGGGCTTGGTGAGATAGTCGTCGCTACCGCTCCGGAAGCCCTTGAGCTTGTCATCCAGAGACCCCCGTGCACTGAGCACGAGAACGGGAGTCGTATTTCCCCCGGAGCGCAGCCGTTCGATCACCGAAAAGCCGTCCAGCCCCGGAAGCATGATGTCGATGACCATCACATCGTAGGGATTGAGCTCCGCCATCTCGAGTCCCTCCTCCCCGTCCACAACGTGATCCACCGCGAAGCCGGCCTGCTTCAGACCCTTGGTGACAAAGGAGGCGATCTGCTGGTCATCCTCGATGATCAACACCCTCATATGCTTTATTCCATTCCAGCCATCGGATCCTACCTTGAATCGCCCCCCATTATAAGGGATCGCAGGTCTGCCGAAAAGCGTCGGTACATCAATAATACATGAGCAACCATGACCCGGGGATTTCAACACCATTACAGAATTGAAAGGCTTCCTGAGTCGGGTGTTTCTTTCAAAAATGTAATGTTCAGGTAAGGCTGCTGAAACGAAGCCGGGCTACTTTCTAACTGGAGGAGGGAATCATGAGCGTGTATCTTTATTTTTCGATGATACCGGAGGCTTTGATCGCCTCCATGCTGTCGCCGCTGGAGTTCGGCACGTACCTTGCAGTGGGCACCAAGAAACGAACTCGCGGACAGGCGATGTTCTTTTCTCTCCGTGGGCTCGATAAAACACCCTTCAATATCCGGGACCTCGAAAGCCGGTGCGCCCCCCATCCGAACGGCGAACCGAAGCGCTCCCTGTACCTGTCGGTATATCGGGTGTTGGAGAGGATCCCCCTCGACTCCATAGGGAATCTGTTCATGGCCACACCGGACGGCCGGGTGCTCGAGCTCGAGCCATCCGAAGAGGAACCCCGGCACTTCCGACCCTATAATCTCTATCAGGAGATCTGCCCCGTTCATCCGCGCATCGTCAGCACGCTGGATCCAATACGTTTCACCCGCTACATCACCGATCCGGGCAATCCCCTCCACGTGCCCAAGATCTGCTTCGTGGATCTGCGGCTCGGGGAACTGGCCTCGGATCCGGAAAACGGCAGCTCCAATGATCTGCCCTACCGGGCCATCAACCACCTGCGGGATTGTCTGGTCGAGCTGCGGGACAATCCGGGGAAGGGAACCAAGACCGTTGACAGGATCCACCCTCAGGCGTTCCCCTATCAAACCGTGGCGAGCGGGGTCTACCTGGGAAGCGGCAAAGAACTGTTGTTCTACCCCTTTCCCTCCGTCGAGGAGCTGCAGTCGACCTACTACGAATGGTGGCGTTCGGCTTCGATCATGAGCGACCTTGCGACGGTTCCATGAACCCGTGGCACGACTTCAACCCGAATCGGATACGGCCGGACGGCTTCACCGCCATCGTGGAGATACCCAAGGGCAGCAAGAAGAAGTACGAGTTGGACAAGGAGACCGGGTTGATTCGATTGGACCGGATCCTTTTCACCTCTACCCACTACCCGATGAACTACGGCTTCGTTCCCCGGACTCTGGCTGACGACGGAGATCCTCTGGATGTTCTGGTCTTGTGCTCCGAAATCCTGGATCCCCTCACTGAAGTGGACTGCTATCCCATCGGAGCGGTCAGGATGATCGACAACGAGCAGGTCGATGAGAAGATCATCGCCATCCCCTTCAAGGATCCGACCTACATCGGGTATCAGGACATCTCGGGCCTTCCCAGGCACACGATCGACGAAGTGTCTCACTTCTTCGACGTGTACAAGGCGCTGGAACATTCCAAGACTTCAGTCAAGGAGACCTGTTCCCGCGAAGAGGCCTTGAGGATCCTGGCCAAGTCCATCCAGCGCTATGTGGATGTTTACGGGCAACATGATGAAGCTCACTAAACCGAGGCAATTCCAGATACGCAACGAAATCATCCTGCTTTTCTGCGCCGATCCGGATACGGGGCCACTGATGCGAAGAGCGCTGGAAGCGGGGGGCTATCCGGTGTTGACGGCGGATGCCATGGAGCAGGCCGATGAGCTTTTCAGATCCTTCGACGGTGCGATTCGGCTGCTGATCATCGATATTCCATCGATAGGGCAAAACTTGCTGGAAGTCATAGCGTCCCTGCGCAAACGCAATCCTGCCCTGAAGGTGATCGTCGCTAGCAAAGAAGCATCCCCCAGAGAACGTCACGATATCTACATTTCCGGTGTGATCGAGCTCATCCGCAAACCGGTGGATAAGGAACAGCTCCTGCATGTGGTTCGCAGAATCTTGGAGAAATAGCAGGTCAACGAGAGATTCGCAACGTTGTGCACGGAGTTAACGCAGTTAACAATCCTTCCCTGATCGTCGACATTACTATTTTCGGAATGACCCTTGGGTGCATCAATCTGGCCTTCTTCCAGTGGCTGCGATCCAAAAAATCGAATCGCGACCAGAAAAACGACGGGGAAGATCAACCATAGGTTTTTGAAAAAAAGCACCCCTTTCACGATCCTACGCAAGCCTCGTTTGACTTTGGCCTCGAGCGCCAGCTGCTGCTTAAGGGCCGCTGACCCGAGGTGGCTCTGTGTGGTACAGTAGGGTATGTCCTCCCGGCAACCAGTGCTGCAGCGTGTTCCGCCGGAACGGCGGGTATGGTGCAACCGCACCTTGAACCTCCGTGCCATCCGTGCAGTCGGATACGACATGGACTACACCCTGGTTCACTACCGCACGGTGGCCTGGGAGCGGGCCGCCTTCGAATCCGCGTTGAAGCCCCTGACGCTCAGAGGATGGCCCGTACGGGGGTTGCCATTCGATCCAGTCAGCGTGATCCAGGGACTGGCTTTCGACCTGGAGCTCGGCAATCTGGTTAAGGCAACCCGCTTCGGTTACATCATCCAGGCTCATCACGGCACCCGCCCGCTATCCTTCGATGAACAGCGCGAGACCTATTCCAGCACGATTGTGGATCTCGCTGAGCCACGCTGGGAATTCATGAACACTCTGTTCAGCCTCTCCGAAGCCAGTCTGTTCACCCAGCTGGTGGACAAGCTCGACTCCGACGAGATTCCGGAGAGTATCGGCTATCGCGATCTGCATCGAATTCTCCGCACAGCCTTGGACGAGGCCCACAATCTTGGAGAACTGAAATCCCAGATAGCCGCCGATCCGGACAAATTCGTGGAACTCGACCCGGAGCTCCCTCTTACGCTGCTGGATCAGAAGCGGGCGGCCAAGCGTTTGCTACTGGTGACCAACTCCGATTGGGGTTACACCCGTGCAATGATGAGCTACACCCTGGACCGATTCCTGCCGAGCAGGATGACCTGGCGAGATCTATTCGATCTGGTGATCGTGGAGGCACGCAAGCCGTCGTTCTTCTCCGGTCGACACGCGGTATACAGGCTGGTGGACGAGGAGCGGGGACTGCTGCAGCCGCACCGCGGCATGCTCGAGACGGGAGATGCGTACGTGGGCGGGGACGCCCTGCTGGTGGAGTCCAGTCTCGGGCTTTCCGGATCCCAGATCCTCTACGTTGGAGATCACCTGTTCGGTGATGTACACGTGAGCAAGGATATGCTCAGGTGGCGTACCGGCCTGATCCTGAGGGAGATCGAGCCGGAAATCCGCGCCTTGGAGGAGTGCAAGGAGGCGGAGACGGAGCTGACGGCGCTGATGAGCCAGAAAGTGGAGCTCGACAACCGCATCGCTCAACTCCGTTTGGCCCGCCAGCGAATGCAGCAAGGATACGGTCCCAACGTCGCGGTGTCCGGAGGGGATGCTCTGGAGGCGGCCATAAAGGGTGCCGCCGAGGAGAGCCTCAACCTAGACACCCAAATCGCGCCCCTGGCCAAAGCCTTCGGCGCATTGAGCAATCTCAATTGGGGGCCGCTGATGCGCGCCGGCAGCGACAAGAGCCTCTTCGCCCGCCAGGTGGAGCGCTACGCGGACATCTACACTTCCCGGGTATCCAACTTCCTGGCGGCCACGCCCTTCGCCTACCTCCGGGCCGCCCGGAGCTCCCTGCCGCACGATCCCGCCTGAACTATGCCAGCCAGCAACCAGCAGCGATTCACCACTGCCGCTGCGTTGGGATCGCCAATCACGGTTCGCGTCGATTTCCGCGTGCGTTTCCGATCAGTCGTTTCCCTTTTTCTTGTCCTCTGCAACTCCCAAATGTCGCAACACAAGCCCCGCGCTCAATCCCTGGACCACGATCGCAAACACTACGATCACGTGGGTGATCAAAACGATGACCCGGCGCTGAGGCGGATCAGCGGGACGTCCGGAATGAGCGCCAACGCGAACAGGAGAGCGTCCACACGGAAGCTGATCAGCAGAGCTTCCAGGCGGATGAGCACGAAGAGCACGGCGTTGAGGATCTCCTCCACCAGCTCCCAAAACGTTTCCAGGTTCTCAAGGCTCGTCTCGGACATGGAAACTTTCTGGGAAGGAAGCGTAGCCCACGGCATTTACTGCCGCACAGTACTTCCTCTGCTGTTTATTCCCGAAAGCAAGCCCTCTGAAAAGCCACAACTCAGAAAACCCGCCATCGGCAGAGCTTTGCCGTAGCGGGTGTGACAATGCGGACCGCTCTCAGGGGGACAATCACCGACCCGGAGCTCGAGGAAATGGTCAGCTACTTCAGACGGCTCAGGCACAGGACCAATCGATCTGTCGGATTTCAAAAAACAAGAGCGAAGGCTGCCAGTTCGGATCAAGCGTCAATTTCCACCGGGAAGAGGCCGAGCTAGACGGATTGCTCCCCAGCCGCTGCCCTGAACATACCAGCGGCTATCCAGGCACAACCTGCCGCAATCAGAAGTCCTACTGCTATTCTGATCGGCTGGAACAGTGGCGCCCCCTGAAGCTGCGGCATGTAGACCACCAACCCGATAGCAAGGGGAACACCACTCCACTTCGATAGAATCCCCGATTTCCAGACCGCCGTGGCCAACACGATAGCAGCGATGGCGATCAGCAGTAATCCCGCTCCGATAAACAAAAGTCCGGGACCGAATCGGACCAAATTCACCAGGGAGAGTAGATGAGTGCTGTTTTGAGTGAACGCGGTATGGCCGATAACCTGCAGGCCAAATGCTTCAGCCCCGAAGAATGGAAGCGTCAATCCACTACCAAACCAAACCAGAAACAATGCGGCGAAGGTTCGGCGCTCGACCCAGGTCGTTCTCAGCAGAAGATACACTCCGAGGATTCCCAGGGACAGCAGGATGAAGCCGCCCATGCCCAGGGCGTGAGATATTACCCACCGGGCTGAGGCAAACTGAGCGGCCGCTTCCAGGGTGGATTCGTCGAAAAACGGCCGAACCAGCGGAAACAGAGTAAAAAAAACACCGGATAGGATTAAGAGAACCGCGCCCAGACGAGTGTGGGATGCACGATCGGATTGTTTCATTTTTTGACCTCCTGTACAGTCAATACACGGCGCTTGGATTACCTCGGCCTTGCTCGGTCGCTACATCCCCGGAATGATGAGCTGGATAGATACATCAATCCACGGGCAACCCACGCAAACGGCACAAACTGCTCACGTTGGGACACCGCACAAGACTCTGGCAGCTAAGCCGATCTTTGACAACCGTATCTCCTTATATTACTATTTTAGTAATATAAAGTTTTACGGGCATTCCAGCAAGTGCTGCTTCGCCGCCACCCATTGTCTTCAACCGTATTTGCAGCTTGCCGCTGTCCATGGACGCATTGTGGAAGGATCCCAGGTCCTGCTGGCTGCCCCGACGCAGCTGCCGGCGCTCCTCCTGGCCATTGATCGGACGACAGCGGATGGTCTGCCGTCAGCTTTTCTGGTGGATTCGCCTCCTTTTTAGTGGTGTCGGTTTGGTTTGGCAGATAAAGGAGCCCTTGCAGGGCCGTTCACGAACCTCGGACCCCGCATATCTTGCTCTCAATCACGTACAACCAATTCATCCAATATACGAGCAGGCATACCGGATCCCCTCTAGTCTACCTTCGATCAGCCTCGGCCTGAACGTTCCCTTCTGCCCTCCAGCCTTCTGGCGCACTCGAGGCAGAAAACCGCTTCGGGAATCGCCTCCAGCCGGCCCGGATCGATCGCCGTCCCGCAGCTGTCGCAGCGGCCGTAGCGGCCCTGCTTCATCCGGTACAGGGCGGAGGTGATGCGGCGCAGGGTCTCCCGCTCATGGACCTCCAAAACGGCCAGCCGGTCGCTGTCCAGAGCCCGGGACACTCCGTCCGCGCTGTCCCCGGGATCCTGCTCCTCCAGCAGGGCGTGGAACTCCTCCCGGGTTATGCCGATGCGCTCGATCAGGTTGTCCCGCTCCCTCTCCAGCTTGTAGCGCAGACGCTCCCGCAGTTCCCGATCCATGGTGCCTCCTCAACCTCTGCTGTGTAGCGGCTCCGCATCCTGTTTCCGCTCCTCCTGGCGCACTTCCCGGCCGCCGTCCCAAGCGGCCCGGCCGGCCAGCGACGGGTTGAAGCGAAACAGGTTGCGGTAGTCCGCCCCTTTCCGGTACCAGCGGTAGTTGGGGTCTTCGATCATCTCCAGCCAGATCGGATCCACCAGGTTCTTGAACCGCTCGGCGTAGTCGTCCACCCAGGCCACCACCTCGGGATCCCGGATGATGTCCTCCGAGTGCTCGTGCCCCTGCAGGGCCAGGTGCTCATCCACAACCTTGCGCAGCACCTCGGGATTGTCGATGATCATGCAGGGACGCTTGAGGTTGCCCTCTTTGTTGTAGGGGAACTCCTTTCGGATCGCCTTGAAGAAGGGGGAGTTGGCGGCCTCCAGGATCGATTTGTCCCGGATGTTGTCCATCCCGAAGTGGGCGAACACGCAGGGCTCGACCCTGCCGGAATTGAGGATGTGCAGGTAGTTGCGCGCTCCGGCCAGGCATCCGCCCACCGCCGGTCCGTCGTTCCAGAAATCCGCCATGAACAGTGGGTACTGCTTGCGCAGGCGCTCCACCTGCCCTCCGCAGTACAGCCGCTGCTCCGGGGTCGGTACCAGCTCCAGGATCGGGTCCTTGCCCACGGGCATGAACATGAAGTACCAGGCGAAGATCAGCCCCTTGTCCAGGTAGTGGCTGACGAACTCATCCCGAGTGATCAAGTCGATGTTGTCCCGGCTGTAGGTCACGCTCATGCCGAACAGAACCCCGTGCTTCTTCAGCAGCTCCATGGCCTTGATCACCTTTTCGTAGACCCCGTCTCCGCGCCGGCGATCGGTGTGCTCCGCGTATCCCTCCACGCTTATTGCCGGGGCCACGTTGCCGAGCCTGGCCAGACGCTTCACCGTGGGCTCATCGAGGAGCGTGCCGTTCGTATAGGTGAGGAAGTACATGTCGTTGTACTTTTTGAACAGCTTGAGGAGAGTTCGCTTCATCGTGTAGGGCTCGCCCCCGGAGATCACGACGAAATACACCCCCATATCCCGGCATTGTTCGAAGATATCCGCAAGCTCGGCTTCGGACAGCTCGCCGTCCTTGGTGTACAGCCCGGAGTAGCAACCGGTGCAGTTTAGGTTGCAGCGCATCGTGGGACTGACAACGATCAAGCTTGGCACCCATCGCTCATTGGTGGCCAGAGATCTGCGTATCGCCCCGCCCCGAACAGTCCAGTTGTAGATAAGGTTCTCCACCAGCTTGCGCTTGCCCCGGCTGTTTACCAGGTTTCCGACTCTCAGGAACAGGCTGGCCATGCCGGATTGATCACGGATGTCCCGCTCCAGCGACCTCAGGAAGGCGGTCAGCCCCCTGTTGAAGGTGAAATCGCCCATTTCAGTCAGGGTCAGCAGCTTGCGCAGATCCTGCAGCTCTCCGGACAGAGCCGAAGTAATCTTGGAAACCAGCAAATGCCTGCCAATGGGTCCGGAGATCAGTCTGTTTCGAAGGTTGGCTTTCATCGTCTGTTCCTCCCCCGTCGATGGGTTACACCGCTAGGGTAGTACCGGAGGAGGAGGAATCGAATAATCCAAACTGTCTATTTTCGACTCTTAAACTGGTTAAGCCGCAGGTGAGAAGATCCCGCCCAGGGATATGCCTAATAAAAAAACAGGCACGAATTAGGCCAATGCGTTTATTTCAAGCGTCTGAAATTTTCGCTATACGTAGAGATGTGGAACTGGAGGTTTGCTATTAGAGGTGTGCACGCCCATGTAAGGTGTGCAACCAGAGTTGTGCAAACCTAAAAAATAAAAACAGGAGGAAAAACCATGAAACGTGTGCTCATTGCTCTTGTCATTGCGATTCTATCGCTCGG
>Ga0180437_10004229_pt1 | contig 20613 bp, 15 predicted proteins | sample SS_ome_4_FD_132410 | JGI IMG/M metagenome (GOLD analysis project Ga0180437, IMG submission 132410) | Hypersaline lake sediment archaeal communities from the Salton Sea, California, USA - SS_3_D_1 metaG | ecosystem: Environmental > Aquatic > Non-marine Saline and Alkaline > Hypersaline >... | reverse complement strand
TGCTTCACTCCGGCCGTCTTGCCTGCTATTCACCACAATCCAGTCAATTAGTCTCCAAAACCCAGCGGCCCGCTCGTCTTGCGCGCGGGCCGCGTTTGTCTCGCTGCACTAGGGTGTATCTTCCACCCAGGTGATCTCAGCATCCGGCAGGTTTTTCACCCGCCACTTGAGGCACCGCTCCGCCAGTGCGCGAGCATGCTCGTAGTAATCGGGCTCATGGCGGCGCTCGCTTTCATAGCGCACGTACGGCTCAAGCTTCACCCACGCTTTCACTATCATCGGATTCATCCAGGGCATGACCATCTCTTCCGGAATCCAACCCGATTGGGTGAGGAACGCGACTCGGTCGAGCGAGTTGAGTACACGCTTCACAGTATCGCGCTCTCCAGGTGTCAATTCTGGAATTCCGCGCTCGGGATCCGCAGGCAGGTGTTGGTAAATCCAGCGGCGGGCTTCGACGTTCTCCGGAGAATTCAGTTCAGCGAAAAGACTATCTGCGATTTGGATATGTCGACTATGGGCAAGCTCGCCCAACTCGCGATATGCCACGAATCCAGCTCCGAATACGGCCGCTGCGGCGACGACAGTCGACACGCCTTGCGTCATGTCCCAGAGATTGGTTGAAATGCCAACAGACAGCAACAAGAGCCACGCACAGACGATGGCACCAAACAGCGCAATGAATCCACATGCGGTCACGGCGAGAATCATGAGCAACACCGACAGTCTTGGCCGGTCTACCATTTGCACTCCGACTCCTCCTACAAAGCTCCCCTGCTCTCCCGATGCCGAGGCAAACACAGGGATCTGCTGATACATATGGAGCCACGGCCAGCGCACCGCGATTCCGAAGGAGAGTTAACGGGTCCTGGGTTGGTGCAGTTTCAGTAGCCACAGGGCGAGGTTTCCTTCCCTAGGAGCTACCAGAAACCAGACACCGTCGGATGGTCGAAACAGATCAGTACGTGCTCAGGCTGCGAGCGCTTGGGGGGGGTAGCGGTTTTAGGATGCCCAACGACCGCAGAGCGGCCTCAACCCGACCTCTTTCCGCACTATATCATGTCTTGAAAGTCTCGACAAGTGCTCTCGCGACTGCGATATTGGCGGCCCACAGCATGGAGGATGTACACTTCACGGCCGTTGGGAATCGATGACCTCCAATGTACCCAAGGAAAGGCTGTCCTCCCATGCACCGGTGTCTGACCAGAAGGGTAGGACCTCGCGCCTCCCGTCTGCTCTCACCGCATGCAAGGTCAAGGTCAGCGCGTAGCTTCCCGGTGAGACGCCTTCTGGGACCTTGAGACCTCGCACCTCACGTACGAGCTCTTCTCGTGTCCAGAGAGTGCTCGTGTAGGATCCACCAAGGCCTCCCTCCTCCTTGGCCACGACTCGCCCCTCAACGTCTCTGAACTCCAAGGCATATTTGATCGTGGGCAAGGGCGTTTCCCAGGCACGCCACAGGAACGTGACGTGCATCTCTCCTCCCGGTTCCACGTCCAGCGGTGAAAGTTCGTATCCCGTCAGTTGCAGCACATTCCCGAAGTTGGCCCAGGGCTCATAGGGCATCCGCGGCGTGGGAGAAGGCACGAGAGGCTTCATCACTGTGATGGTGCCTATCGTCTCCAGGCCCGCCAGAGAGCCAACGTCTCCGCTCATGGCGATCTCGTATACCTCCACGATGAGTTTGTACTCTATGGGAGGTGTGCCCGGCAGTATGTGGAGGTCGATCTTCTGAGAGACTGACCCTCCTTCGGCCTCCAGCGGCGAAATAGCCGCTGCGCCAGCATCTGTCCACTCGCCGAGATCCGCATCTCCCTCCATCGCCAGTCCCAGGTCGACGCCGTACCGAATCTCCACCTCGTCGTCGAGCTGCCAGTCAAGGGTCACCTGCAACTCGTCCCCAGATCTGGCTGCACGAGGGGCCTGGTAAGCGAACAGCTTTAATCCCCTGGCGACCTCCTCCTCAAGGGATTGAAAAACAGGGTCGGTGGAATACTCCCCCTCTCTCGTGGTCAGATAGCACAACACGCGCATGTAGCTCTCTCCGGCAAACTGCTCCTCCCCCAGTAAACTGCCGTGCTGCTCGAGCCACTGCCGGATGAAACCCTGAGGATCAGTAACGGTGTCGTAGATGCGGTACACCCATACGCGGTTATGGTGGGCGAAGACTCGCTCTAGGGCCTGCGCTGTTTCCTCCTCGCTCGTAGAATAGAAGTCGGAGTCCGGATCTCCCCAGCCGAGGCCCTTTTCGCCCCCGATGGAACCCGTCTGGAGGATGATTGCCCCGCCTCGTCCGTCACCGCCAGGTAGATAATCCGCCAATCGTCCCCGCCAGGCGACCTCGCCTTCGTAGTAGTACAGAAACGCAGGATACGCGTACCCGGCATTGACCAGAATGGCGTCGCCAGGGGCCATTCTTTCCTCGATGTAGCGCACCGCCGCCCGGTGATCGTCAGACGCGTACAGAGGTTCGAAGTGCAAGCGGTAGATCGAGTAACCGCAGGCCACGGTGATCGCCGCCAGGCTCACTGGCACCGCGACGCGTGACCTGTTCGCCAGGCTGACGATGCCCAGAGCCAGGAGCAGATAGAAAGGCGGTGAGTAGGTGAACACGTACCTTACGTGGAACAATGGCGTGCGGAGTGATAGAAGGTAGATGGCGAGCAGAGGCGCGAAGGTGAAACCGCAGAGCAAGGTGCTTTGCAGCCAGCAACGGTTAACGGTCGCTGCTCGCCTCAGGCCGAGCAGATAGAGGGCAAAGATGAATGACAGCACCGGCCACACCAGCAGGCTCTCCGGATCCGCGGACTGCCCCAGCGACAGGGCTGTCCACGACTCTACGATCACCGTAGCCAGACCGGTGAAGCCGCGCCAGGGAGGGACAGGAGGATATAGTGCCTGTCGCGCAGCGACCGGCAGCCATGGCAAGTAAAGCACCAGAACCAGGATCTGGGCCAGCACCCAGCGACCCAAGGAGATGGGCCGGTCTCTGTTGATACGGCTGCTGGCCAGCCACCAGCCGAGGACAAGCAGGTTCACGAAGACCAGAAGGAACGCGAAGTAGTATAGGGTATAGAGGCCCGCTGCTGAGGAAAGGATGTACCCCAACCAGAGCTTCCACGTCCCTCCGGTCGGACCATTAGGGGGCTCTTCGCCGCCGTCCAGATGCTCCCCGCCATCATTCCTCCTCAGGCCCGTAAGCCTGATCAGGCAATAGAGAGACAACAGGCCCAGGAACGCGCCCATGGTGTACATGCGCATCTCTTGGGAGTACCAGAGGTTGAAGGGAGAAACCGCCAGCAGGAACGCTGTCAGCAGTCCAACCCGGTGACCGTACATGTCGCGGGCCAGCCGGTAGCACGCCGCGATGACGATTATGCCAAAAACCAAGGAGAGGAACACTGCGGAGAACTCGCTATCGCCAGCGGCCCGAATCCAGAAATGGAGCGCATAGTAGTAGAAGGGAGGGTGGATGTCTCGGGCTGTATGAAGGGTCAGGCCCGTGATGTCCTTTGCCGCCAAGTGAAGGCTGACCGCTTCGTCGTACCAGATACTCTGATAACCGAGGCGATAGAGCCGCAAGCCGAAGGCGAAGAGAAAGATGAACACCAGCCAGGCCGCACCGCCCCTTGCCGTCTTGTGCTGCGTCTTCCGTCGCGGTGTGTCCCCCGACCCGGTTGCCCGCACCTGGCCCATTCGTCCCTGCCTCTGATCGCCCTGCCAGCGTTGTGCAATCGTAGCATACCTGGATTCGCCCCAGCAACTTTCGAGTTGCGTCTCACCTGTGGTATAATGTCTAGTCGCGGCAGCATCGCCTGCCTAATCAGCGGAGTACGCAGTGAGAGAGCCTCTCCTCGCCAGCTTGTTGATTCTCTTAGTCGTGTGCGGATTGGCCATCTGGACCTATCGGGGTCTATTGATGAGCCTGACCGTCAGATTCCTGGCATCGCGCCTGCCCAATGCCGCCAAGCGTCACGGACTCAGCATAGGCTTCGCCAACCACGACGGGACCTGGATCCGGCTCACCCTTCAAGCTGACCTCGGAAAGACCCTCTCGGAGGTCGTGGGCTATCCACTGGAAGCGGCGGCCTATTCGTGGTTCGCAGGCTTCAACCTCAATCGGCTCTACTCCGACTTCATGAATCCAGACTCCCTCCACTACCAGTGCTGGCTGGGAGCCTACGTCGTCTTCGACAACCAACACCGGCGAGCTTTCGGCTTCGATGAACGGGGAGAGCCGATTGATGGCGAGGCCGTGGCCGTCCTGGAGGCAGATCAGCGACTTGTCCATCGCAGCGCCGGCTGTCCCCACAGGTTCCCCGATGGCAACACCGTCAGGCCCAGGGGCCAGCTCAGGAGTGAACGCGTAGGTGAGGGCGGGCTGTCGTGGTGGTGTGTCTCGGGCGAGGCAGACACCTGGTCCGCCTATCACAGAGGTGCCAACCCCAGCGGCGGCCGTCTGCATAGTCGGGTATACGGCGTGGTCCCCCACTCAGCCGCCCACGATGTGGACGACTTTCATCCGCTAAGGTATCAAGGCGAGTTTTGGATGCGCTACTTCCCCCAGCACAAAGCTACCTGCGCCAAGTTCTACATTCGTCCCCTGTACGCCGATCGGCGCGGGAACGAGGTGGAAAAGGGTCACCACATCGCCGACGATTACCGGAAACTACTGTACGGCATTACTTTCACTGTGGGTTCCCAGTCGTGAAATCGAGCACGGGTCTCATACAAGTCTATACAGGCAACGGCAAGGGCAAGACCACCGCGGCTCTGGGCCAGGCCATGCGCGCCGCTGGGCAGGGCCTCAAAGTCTACATAGTCCAATTCATGAAAGGCTGGCCCCACTATGGGGAGTTGGACACAGTGGGCCAGCATTCCAACGTGACCATGAAACAGTTTGGACGCCCAGATTACGTGTACAAAGAAGACCCAGCCCCTGAGGATATTCGGCTAGCTCGGGAGGCTCTGGAGCACGCTCGAGAGATTGTGCGAAGCGGACAGTACGATCTGGTGATCCTGGACGAGGTCAACGTGGCATTGGAGTGGGACCTTATCCAGCTGGACAACGTGCTATCGCTACTGGACCAGAAGCCCGACAAAGTGGAGCTGATACTGACGGGGCGCTATGCTCATCCCGAGGTCACCGCTCGCGCTGACGTGGTGACCGAAATGCGAGAGATCAAGCATCCCTACCATAGAGGCATCGTCAGTCGACGAGGAATAGAATACTGAGGGAAGAGGCAGATGTTCGATAAGGAGAAACTCGACACGATCCGCCAAGACTATGAGCGGTGGAGGGAGACAACTCTTCGACAGCGTCTGGAAGCGCATCCCGAACGTAAAGACAAGTTCATAACCGCCTCCAGCAAAGAGGTGAAGCGGCTGTACACGCCGCTGGACATCGCCGATCTGGATTACGAGCAGGATTTGGGCATGCCGGGCGAATACCCCTTCACCAGAGGCGTTCATCCCACCATGTACCGCGGCCGTCCCTGGACGATGCGTATGTTCGCAGGCTATGGGACCGCGGAGGAGACCAACGCCCGCTTCAAGTATCTCCGAGAGCACGGCGAGACCGGCCTCTCCGTGGCCTTCGACTACCCCACTCTATATGGCTACGACTCCGACGACCCAGAAGCCCTCGGTGAGTTCGGAAAGTGCGGGGTCGCCATCTCCTCCATGAAAGACATGGAGATCCTCTTCGACGGCATCCCTCTAGGTGATGTCACCACGTCCATGACCATCAACGGACCTGCGGCCATCGTCTGGGCCATGTACATCGGGGCAGCGGAGAGACAGGGTTTTCGTCCGGACCAGCTCGGCGGAACCATTCAGAACGACATCTTGAAGGAGTACATCGCCCAGAAATCCTTCATCTTCCCGCCAGGACCCTCCATGCGCCTCATCGTGGACACCTTCGAGTACGGATCCCATCATGTGCCGCGCTGGAACACCATCTCCATCAGCGGATACCATATCCGAGAGGCCGGCGCCACCGCCGTTCAGGACCTGGCCTTCACTCTGGCCGATGGTCTGGCCTACGTGCAAGCCGCCGTCGAACGTGGGCTGGATGTCGACGAGTTTGCGCCGCGTCTCTCCTTCTTCTTCAACGCCCACAACGACTTCTTCGAGGAGATCGCCAAGTACCGCGCCGCCCGCCGTATCTGGGCGAGAGAGATACGCGAGCGGTTCGGGGCCAAGAACCCGCGCTCCTGGTGGTTGCGCTTCCATACTCAGACCGCAGGGGTCACCCTCACCGCCCAGCAGCCCGAGAACAACGTTGCTCGAGTCGCCATCCAGGCACTGGCCGCAGTGATGGGGGGGACTCAGTCACTCCACACCAACTCCATGGACGAGGCCCTTGCCCTCCCCAGCGAACTGGCGGCGCGCATCGCCCTCCGGACGCAGCAGATCATAGACCACGAGAGCGGAGTCGCTAACTCTATCGACCCGCTGGCCGGCAGTTTCCTGGTGGAGAGCCTCACCAACCGCATGGAAGAAGAGACCTACCAGATCTTCGACAGAGTGCAAGATCTGGGCGGGGTGATACCCGCCATCGAGGCAGGCTACTTCCAGCAGGAGATCGCCCAAAGCGCCTATCGCTACCAGAGGGAGATCGACACCAAGCAGCGCATCGTAGTAGGTGTCAACGAGTACCGCCAGGACGAACCGATGACCATTCCTCTGCTCAGGATGGACCCCGAGGGATACGAGCGCCAGGTGAGTCGACTCAACCAGCTGAAGGAGGATCGCGACAGCGACGAGGTGAACAGAAAGCTGGATGCCCTTCGCGCGGCCGCTGAGGGCACCGAGAACATGATGCCCTTCATCCTTGACGCCGTCCGAGCTCACGCCACCTTGGGTGAAACCTGCGGGGTCTTGAGAGACGTCTTCGGCGAGTACAGGGAGCCCATCTTCATCTGAGGCTCCCTACTGCGAGAACGGCTGCACAGCCGCCAGAGCGCAGGTGGTCACCGCCATGTCACAGCCAGTGTCTACCCTGGCTGTACCTGAGTTGCACCATCCGGGCCGACGCTCCCAGGACAGACCCTTGGCGGTAGCGGCCAGTCCTGTCCCCCCGACCATCCCAAGAATCGCGCCCTTGCGCACGACAGGCTTGTGACCTACCATACCAGGAAACTCTCGTAGCTCTCGCCATGGTGTGACTCAGTCCACTTAAGATGCCAAACCTCAAATCCTTGGATTGGGCGATGCCGAGTAGCTGCTGAGCAGACCTCTGTGTGGATATACCGGTCGCCGATCTGTGAGGATCACGAATGTCAGGAAGGAGTCGAGAACATGAGGACCAAGAAGTTCACCATTCTGCACTCCAACGACATGCACGGAGATTTCCTGGCGGAGGTCGCAGGCGCTGAAGGCGATCTCATCGGGGGACTCGCGCTCCTCTCGGGGTACATCAGTCGCGTTCGGCGGGAAGAAGAAAACGTCCTCTACGCTATCTCCGGTGACATGCTCCAGGGCTCCATCATCGACGCAGAATACCGTGGGATTTCCACAATTGAGATCATGAACTACCTGTCCCCAGACGTGGTCACACTTGGCAACCACGAGGTGGACTACGGTCTGCCCCATCTGCTATTCCTGGAAAAGATGGCGAACTTCCCCATCGTCAACGCCAATCTATACATCGCCAAGTACAATAGACGATTGATGCGCCCCTACGTCGTGCTCAACGTGGCCGGGTTCGACATCATGTTCATCGGCATCATCACCGAAGCCATCCTGCAATCCTTGAGGTCTGATCAGCAGATTGCCACCTTCATCTCCCTGGAGGAAGCCAGCCAGGAGGTAGGAAAGATCTGCAACGCCTACAGGGACGAGGACATAGACCTGACTGTTCTTCTCACACACATCGGCTTCGAGTCCGACCAGGAGCTGGCGGCCCTCCTTAGACCGGAATGGGGAGTGGACATGATCATCGGCGGCCACTCTCACACCATTCTCGACCAGCCCGCCGTGGTCAACGACATTCTGATCGCGCAGGCAGGCACGGGCACCGACCAGATCGGTCGTTTCGACATCGTGGTCGACGACGACACCAACAGCATAGTGGAATGGAAATGGCAGCTCATTCCCGTAGATAGTTCGCTCGCGGAACCCGATGCGGATCTTCGCCAGTTCATCGACTCATTCAAAGAAGAGGTGGACAGGAAATACAACACCGTAGTCTGCCGGCTTGCCCGCAAGCTGACCCACCCACGGCGCGAGGAGGAAACGGCTCTGGGCAATCTATTCGCCGACATCTTCGCTCATCGGACCCAGGTCGACGCCATGTTCCTGGGTAGCGGCTCCATCCGAGGAACTGAGCTGGGCCCCCTGGTCACGCTGGGAGATCTGAGAACCATTTTCGCCTTCGACGATACTCTGTTCAAGCTCTCGATCACCGGCGCCCAGCTGAATCGCATCTTCACCCACGTCATGCGGCCCGAGAACAGAAACAGCGAGGGTGAATGCTATCAAGTAAACCAGGGTGTACAGGCCGTCTACTCCGACGCCAATAGGGCACTGGAGTACCTGGCTGTCCAGAAGAAGCCGGTGCAGGATGAAGGTCAGTACACCATCTGTTTACAGGGGTACCACTTCACCAACTCCGAGCCAAACCTTGGACTGAGCAATGAAGAGTTGACGGCCATCCAGCCAGCGCGCGTTGCCACCACGTCAGCCCGAGATGTGCTCGAGGAGCATCTGCGAGGAAGCCACAACCTCAAGAGCGAGGTGGAGGGCAGATTGGTCTACAAACCTGCAAAGTGATCCTGCCGGGGAGGTCCGACTCTCGGATACCTCGGTGATGAGGGTAGAGCGAATGACTGCTGAAGATGTCCAGGCGTTGCTTGACCTAGATCCGACACTGATGCCCTGGGTATTGGGCGGAGCGGTGGTGATCCTATCAGTGGTAGTGTTCCTGGTGGCACGCTATTTCATCGCCCGAGGCCTCGTCTACCTGTCCGCACGGACCAGGAACAAGTACGATGATATTATCGTGGACCAGCTGCGGCCATTCCGCTTCGCGTGGGCAGCGCCGCTCCTGGTCATCTACTACCTCGCGGGCCTGCTACCGGAGAACGCCCAGTTCATCCGCCAAGGCGTACTGCTGCTGATCCTCTGGCTGGTGGTGCTCACTTTCAACTCCTTTCTCAACGGAGTGAATGCGATCTACGAAGCCAGCCACCATTTCCACGGCATCTCCATCCAGAGCTACCTCGATCTGATCAAACTCATCGTGGTGGTGGGCGCCCTTATCGTGACGGCCTCGGTATTCACAGGCCAGTCACCGGTGGTGTTGCTGAGTGGGCTGGGAGTGGTGATGGCGTTGCTGGTACTGATGTTCCGAGACACAGTGCTTTCGTTCGTGGCCAGCGTGCAGATCAACTCCCATGACTTGGTGAGAGAGGGCGACTGGATCGAGATGCCATCCTTTGGGGCGGACGGCTCCGTCTTGAACATCTCGCTTCATACGGTGAAGGTACAGAACTGGGACAAGACCGTTACAGTGATCCCCACCTACAAGCTACTAGAGGCACCCTTCAAGAACTGGCGAGGCATGGAAGACAGCGGTGGGCGACGCATCAAGCGCGCCATCTACATCGATCTCAACAGCATCACCTTCTGCGACCAAGATACGCTGCGGAGATTCAAGAACATCGGCCTGATCAAGGACTACATCGAAGCGAAGTTGTCTGAATTCGAACAGGCAGGTGCAGTACCCGTGAGCCTGGAGGGTACATCCACCACACCGCAGCTCACCAACATGGAAGTCTTCCAAGCCTACGTAGTCAACTACCTGAGGAGTCGCTCGGATCTTCACCAGGAAGGCATGACGCTGCTGGTTCGCCAGTTGGCCCCCGGCCCAACCGGACTGCCGCTTGAGATCTATACATTCACCAGAACGGTGGACTGGGCAGAATACGAAGCCATCCAGGCCGAGATACTCGACCATCTCGTGGGAGCCTTGCCCCAGTTCAACTTGAGCGTCTTCCAAGAACCCTCGGGCGCCGATTTCCGTGCTCTGGCCAATCTCTCGTAGGTAGCCTAGCGGTAGCTGACAGCGATCAGCGCACTCCAGCGAAGAAGCGCCCGTACATACCGACAAAGGGGATCATAGCTGAGACTACGCTGTCGTCGGGGCCAGGTGTGCACGGTGGGGCTCAGCACACCCATCGCCTGGGGAGCAAACCAGCCGTTTGTCGCGCCCGTGCACGCGGCAAACCCGAGACTGCAACGTGTTGGTCAGAGGACGGGGATAGTAGCCAGGAAGTCCTGCACCAACCTGTTGAACTCCTCTGGCCTCTCCACCTGAGGCACGTGCCCGCAGCGTTCCATCACACGCATTTCAGAGTTTGGGATCAGCCTCTGGGCGGTGTAGGCGTGGGAGAGAGGAACAACCACATCGTGGCTGCCCCAGACGATGAGTGTGGGCACGTCTGCTCCACCGAGCTCCCGATGGAGACTGCGAAACATCGCTTCTCGCTGACCGCGCAGATCGACACCCTTTCTGGCCACCTTTAATGTGTTCTCTCTCAATCCGGGAGTTCTCAAGACTGCGACCACCGAAGCGAGCCACTCGTCATCGACGCAGCCTGGATCATCGAACGCCCATCTCCTGGCCAACGGAAAAGCCATTTGAAACACCCTGAATACCAGGTCTCCCACTACGGGAACCGACCACAAACGTAACAAGGGGTTCAACTCCCGGCCGAAACCTGCACTACCCACGAGCACCAGACTAGCTACCCGCTCAGGGAACTGCACGGCCGTCTGCGCGCAGACTACCCCTCCCAAGGAGTTCCCTGCCAGATGTGCGCGCTCAATCCCGAGCGCGTCCATGAACTGGGCCAGGAATGATGCCGCGTAGGAGAGCGAGAAGTCCTCGATCTCCTTGTCCGACCGCCCGAACCCCAGCAAGTCCAGGGCATACACACGGTACTGCGTGGCCAGCGCCGCGATGTTGCACTGCCAATACTCCAGCGAGGCCGCCAGACCGTGCACCAGAATCAGCGGCGGTCCTTCACCCTCCGCCCAATAGCGGATCTGTCTTCCGTTCACACGGATGTAGCGATCCTCATAGCTGGCAACCTTCATCACAGTACCTCATGCCATGTGTTGGATACCGCACAAGCCAGCCCGACAGACGTTCGGCCGGCACGCGGCGGCCACCCCGGGGATTTCAGCTGCCCTGCCCCCGGCTTCTTTTCGGCGGGAATCGAGTTGGCCAGTGGAGCGAGTCAGAGAACGAACGGCCTGCAACGCAGGAACCGACCATCCCCCTCCCGACCTACGAACTCTCCATCCAGAGCTATCGTCTTGCCCCTGGAGATCGTCCTCACGGGATACCCGCGCACCGTCATATCCTCATACGGGCTGTAGTCAACGTTCATGTGTAGGTTCTCGCGAGACAGTCTCACCTGCTTCTCAGGGTCGAAGATCACCAGATCGGCGTCTCCGCCCACGGTGATGCTGCCCTTCTGCGGTGCCAACCCGTGGAGACGAGCGGGATTGGTGGCCACCAGTTCCACAAAGCGGTTGATGGAGAAGCGCCCCTCATTCACGCCGAAGTGGTACAGGAGGGGTACCCGAGTCTCGATACCAGGCATGCCGCTCGGTATCAAGGAGAAATCATCCCGCCCCCTGTCCTTCTGGCCAGCGAAATTGAAGGGACAGTGATCGGTGGACACAACCTGCAAATCGCCGCCAGCAAGCGCTCGCCACAGCGCCTCCTGATCGCTCTTGTCCCTCAAGGGAGGAGATACTACGAACTTGGCCCCTTCGAATCCCGGTCTCTTGTACTCCTCATTTGAGAACATCAGATACGAGGTACACGTCTCGGCAAAAGCTGACCACCCTCGGCTGCGGGCCTCCTTGACGCGATGGAGGGAATCGGCGCATGTGACGTGGACGATGTAAATGGACGCCCGCGCAATGGCCGCCAAGGCCAAAGCCCTCCCCGTGGCCTCCGCCTCCACCTCAGTCGGGCGACTGCGAGCGTGCCACACGGGGGACTTTTCCCCCTCCGAGAGGTGTTTCTCAACCAGATAATCTATCACGTGGCCGTTTTCCGCATGTACCATCACCAACGCGCCGATCTGTTGCGTCTTCAACAACACCCTAAACAGACTCCCGTCATCCACCATGTAGCGGCCGGGGTAGGCGAGATAGACCTTGAAGCTGGTGACACCCTCCTCGACCAACTCCGGCATCTCCTTCTGGAGGACGTCCTCGGTCACATCGGTGATACCGACGTGTAGGCCGAAATCTATGACGGCCCTGCCCTGTGCTCTCTCCAGGCGCGCCTCCAGCGCCTCGTGCAACGAGTGGCCACGCTCCTGATCGGCGAAGTCTACGATGCTCGTCGTGCCACCGCAAGCTGCCGCGATGGTGCCGCTAACGAAGTCGTCACTGGACATCGTGTCGCCCACGGGGAGCTCCAGATGCGTGTGGACGTCCACGCCGCCCGGAAAAATGTATTGGCCATCCGCGTCTATGACCTGATCGCCCTTCAGATGATCCCCGATAGTGGAGATCTTGCCTGCCTTGATACCTACGTCCGCCCTGTAGGATTCGCTGGCGGTAACGATGGTTCCGTTCTTGATGACAGAGTCCATCAGACAAGCATCCTGTTCAACTCACTCACCAACTGCCCAGGTTTGCCGGGCTGGTCGTGCTCCAGACTCTCAATTGTCGCTGTCACCGCCTCTCTTCTGGCAGGCACGAAGAAATCCTTGAAAGACCGGTAGTGAGGCTCGTAGCCAAAGTACCTGAATAGAGTTCCCAACCTGAAATTGAGACGCTCTTGTTCCGACAGTTCCAGATAACGCTCCATGATCGAGAGCATGCTCCTCTTGTCTTCTGAGAGCTGGCCCCGCACGTCCATGAGGATGTTTGTGGAGTGATCGCTGGCGAAGTAGCTGCCGGCGTCTAGCTGCTGTACCAGCAACAGCTCCTCCCTGACTTTCTCAGCATCGCTAGATTCCTCGAACTGCCCGCTCACCAGCTTATCGTAGAGAGGCATGCCCTGCCTAATCGTTAAGGTTCTCACCCTGATGTAGTCGGGGTTCACTGCATTGAGGACCCGAGCCGTGTGCAAGGCGTGGTTGCGCCAGGTCTCCTCGCCAGCCAGCTTGAGTCTGCCGCCCAAGCCCAAGACCACGTAGAGACACAAAGAAATCCCTGATTCCACGACCTTCCTTCCGCCCTCGATGACCAGGTCCGAGGTCACACCCTTCTTCATGTAGTTGAGCAGAGGGTCATACCCCGATTCCAGCCCAATGTGGAGCCTGCTCAGGCCTGCCTCGTGAAGCTGCCTCAGCTCCTCTAACGACTTCCGTGCCACCGTTCTGGCCCTGGCGTAGCTCGTCACCCGTCGCACGCTGGGGAACCTCTTCTTCACATGGGAGATCACCCGGACCAACTCGTCCGTCTTCATCACCAGGCTGTTGGCATCTTGGAGGAAGGCGGTCCCAAAAGCATCCCCGTGGAAGGCAGCAGCAGCATCGATATCCTGAATGACGTCTTCCAGTGGCCGTCGTTGGAACCGCGTCCCCTTGTAGGTGGGACAGAACTCACACTTGTTCCAGGGACAGTTCCTGGAGGCCCTGATCAACAGGCTCGCCGCTTCACTGGGGGGACGTATGGGGCCAACCTCGTAGGGAAGCCCACCCAACTCCATCACCGCGCAACCAACTCCTTCGCTCCTCTCAGCATGCAGAACATTATACCACAGCACCAGGGCAGACGGGAAGAAGCATAGCGACGAAGAAGGAGCGCTCCCTCGATCATCCGGGCTCACTGCAAAGGACAGCAGGTAGCATACGACGCGGCGTTTGCGCTCCAGAACTCAGATCCTGTTGGGAGGAAAACCTACACAGTCCCGCGAAGACACTCGCCGCTGCCGCAGCCCGATGGTCGGATGTCAGGCTATGCAGTAGCAAGCGCAGCACACTGGTCGCGGAAGACTGAGCCGGCAGAGCGTGCGCTCAGAGACACCTTCACGGCTGCGGCCTCCGATCAGGGTGACGGTTGTTGCCCTCATTGTCCGTGAGTTGGAGGACGTCCTCGTCCGCCCACGCGTAGCGCATGTACAGCTGTAGCGACCCGTTCTGATCCGAGGCATAGATGATCGCCTGCCCATCACTCGACCAGACGGGATCCACCTCCTGCCCAGGCTGAGAGGTTTTCTGCATCTTCTCGCTGCCGTCGGAATCCATCACCCAGATGTCGTAGTTGCCGCTGTTGCTGTCAGTCTCGTGCGCCCAGGCGATGGCCGAGCCGTCCGGCGACCAGGAAGGGCTCTCGTCGCCACCGTCTTCCTCTGTCAGCTGCTCAATCCGGCGGACCGACATGCCATCGCTGGAGAGGATGCCCACGTAGATATCCTGCCGGAAAGGCATGGCGTACCCCTCGTAGTGTGAAAAGGCAATCCGTTCTCCATCTTCCGTCAAATCCGGGGAGGAGTAGCTGAAATGACGATCCCAGAGCCGCTCAACGCCAACCCCGGACTGCGACTCCGGCCCGTCCAATGATACCGCCACGATCTTCAGACCCATGTTCCCAGGACCATCGAAGTACCCACGGCTCAGGTATATGTTCCTGCCATCGGGATGCCACGCGATGCCCTCCAGGAAGACCGAGCCCAAGTCACAAACCCGGCGCTGAGACCCACCGTCGGCGTCCATGACCCACAGATCGATGGTGCCATCCTCCTGGTGACGAGCGAAGGCTATCCTTGTACCATCAGGGGACCACACAGGGAATCCCTCATCCTCGTCCGACTCCGTAAGTCTAACCGGATCCGACCCAGCGCCCAGCACGAAGACCTCGAAGTTGCCTGGAGCGTCGGAGACAAAGGCGATGGTATCCTCCAAGGCGAGCGGTCCCTCAGGTCTCCCTCTCTCCGGAGAGGGGATTGGCGTGTCCACCGGCGGGCCAGCCTGGGGCGCACAGGCGGCCAGGAGCATTAGACCAAGGCCGAGCAACAGAGTGATCTTACTTCTCATGGGCTGGTGAGAATCCCCCTATCGTGGTAGATGCAGATCATTATACACAAGCTCGACGCCACCGTCAATATCGAGTCGATGTGGTTGTCGGGCCCGGGTGCCTGGGCTATAATGGCCCCGTACGACAAGCCATCTTTGACTGGACTGAACATAGCCCGGAAGACAATCCGCACTTGGACCCGCTCGCACGCCGGCGCACGACCCAAGCGCAGCCAATACAGACAAGGAACCCACACTGACCACAAGATTCGCCACCGCATCGTTTGTCAAGGATTCGACCGTCATCTCAGCTCTGAGCTTCCTTGGCGTCGCCGGGGCTTTCCTCCTCGACATCGTGTTGGCCGCCAGGTTTGGGCTGGGCATCCGCACCGATGCCTTCTTCATCGCCATCGGCGTTCCGCAACTGGTATGGTCCATCCTCGCTTCGTCTGGCACCCGCGTCCTCACGCCCATCTTCACCCAACTTCTCGACGAAGAGGGCTCTCACGGGATCTGGCGCTCCTTCAGCTTGTTGGGCAACTTGAGTCTCATCGTCATGCCGTTGATCTCGGCGGCCGGTGTGCTCCTATCACCGCTGGTCGTGGCTATCGCCGGTGCCGGTCTGCAGGGGGAGGCTGCTGCGCTCACCATTACTCTGAACCGCATCCTGTTTCTGATGCTCATTCCCGCCGGACTCATACAGCTCATGAAGGCCGTCCTCAACGCTCATCGCCACTTCTCAACACCCGCCGCCACGACTCTTCTTCAGTACGTCATCATCATCGTGACCATCCTGGTTCTCGAGGGGACCCTCGGCGTTTTAGCCGTCGCCGTCGGATACGTGCTGAGCATGATTGGCCAGGTACTGATTCTTGGCGCCGTGATCCTCACCAAGGGAGGTAAATACGTTGCCACGTGGGATGTCAAGGATCCCATAGTCCGCAAGACGGCCCGACTGCTGACCCCCCCACTTAGCGGCGAGGTGCTGGGGCAAAGCATCGCGGTCATCGAACGAGCCCTGGCCTCTTTCCTGCCACCTGGAAGCGTGTCGGCCCTGGCCTTCGCGGGACGGATTCTGCGCGCGTTGGACATAACCTTCCTGAACAACGTTGTTGTCGCCATCCTGCCCCGTCTCTCGAGTCTGGCCACGGTCAAAGACTTCTCTGGGTTGAAGCGGCTCGCGTCCATGGGCCTGAGAGTTGCCTGGGCGATCACGATCCCGCTGACGGCCCTGGTCGTGGCTTTAAACCTGCCCATCGTTCGCCTGCTTTTCCAGAGGGGAGCCTTCGACCAGCAGGCCGCGGTGATCACGGGCAGAATACTATCCCTGTACATTGTAGGTTTCCCCTTCCTGGCCACGGTGAGGATGCTGGTAGCTGTCTTCTACGCCAAACAAGACACCAGAACACCCTTCTTCATCCGAGCAGCGATGCTTGGCTTCAACCTGGCCGGTGACTTGATCCTGATGAGGCTCCTGGGTGTGTTTGGACTCGCCCTGGCCACATCGCTGACTTACGTGGTTAACGCCTTCCTTGTGGGGCGGCTCCTGCGGAGGAGCATCGGACCACTGAATCTGCGAGTGAATCTATATCTGGCCAAGACCGCGATCGCAGCCTTCGCGATGGCCTTGACGACAGTCGCTCTTCGCGTTTTGCTTGAGCAGATACTGGACACCAACACCTTCTCCGGCCTGCTCCTGCAACTGATCCCGCTTCTCGCCGTGGCGGGCACCACCTACCTGGGTGCTCTCGCCCTGTTGCGAATCGAGGAGTATCAGCAAGTCGTGGGCTGGATCAGGGGCCGTCTACCTCTGAGAGTTACCTAAACGAGCGAATACTTCATGAGCGAACCAACTTCGAACAACGAGGCACAGAGAGGGCGCGTTCTCGTCATCGGCCTGGACGGAGCCACTTTCGATCTGCTGCTACCCTGGCTCGAAGAGGAGTCCTTGCCTCACCTCGCCGAGATCTGGAGGAGGAGCAGCTACGCGCGGCTCCGCACCACCATCCCGCCCATCACGGCCAGTGCCTGGACCTCATTCCAGACCGGGAAGAACCCGGGGAAGCACGGGCTGTTCGATTTCACCCAGTATCGTCCGGGCTCCTACGAGACTCCTTTCGTCAACGCCCAGAGCGTGCAGGCAGAACCACTGTGGGTGACCCTCAGCCGACACGGGAAGCGGGTGGTAGTCCTCAACGTTCCCGTGACCTATCCCCCGAGAGCGGTCAACGGTTACATGATCTCGGGACTACTGACCCCCAGCACCAGGGTAAGATTCACGTATCCCCCAGATCTGTACCAGGACCTGGTGGACGCGATTGGCGACTACGAGATCCTCGTGCCGGTTCGGGATTTCCTCCGCCTGGGCATCCGCGGTTTCGTGGATCGGCTCTGCCACGCGAGCGAGAAGCGAAAAGAGGCCGCTGAGTACCTGATGGGCCAAATCGATTGGGATTTCTTCATGGTCCACTTCCACTCGCCGGACGTCTTGCAGCACGCTCTCTGGTCGCATCTCGATCGTTCTCACCGTGATTATCCCTCCACCGCAGATGCAGACCGCAAGCACGTACGCGGGTACTACCGTGAACTGGACAGAATGGTTGGCTCCCTGGTCAAAGAAGCAGGCGCGGACGTAACCACGGTTCTCATGTCTGACCATGGGCTCGGACCGGCACGCAGGCGCTTCCACATCAGCCAGTGGCTGGCGACACAAGGCTTCCTCACAGTGCGCGCCGATTCCTGGCGTAAGAGGACGCTCGACAGATTCGAGACTGTTCTGAGACGCATCGATCCACACCGGCTCAGGTGGCGAGTCATCGCACCTTTCAGCAAGCGGGAGATGCTCATCCGCCGCTTCACTCAGGAAGCCCTCATCGATTGGACAACCACCAAGGCCTTTGCTCTGCCCAGTTCGGCAGTCATTCGCCTCCAGATCAACAGAGCGGGACGAGAACCCTCCGGTGTCGTAGCGCCCGGCGCAGAATATGAGAAGATCCGCGATGAGATAGTGCAACGCCTGCTGGAGGTGCGAGACCCCGATACCGGCGACAAGGTGATAGAGACAGTCTTCAAGAGAGAGGAGATCTACAGTGGGTCTGCCCTCGAACTGATGCCCGACCTCGTCGCTCAGCCGGTCGGAGGCTATCAGATCGCCACGCGTTTCAGACGCAACCTGCTCTTCAGCGAGCTGCCCGAGGGGTACACTGGCAACCATCGTATGGAGGGGATACTCCTCTTGGCGGGTCCAAACATCGCCCACGGTCAGGCCATGCACGAGGCGCACATTCTCGATCTCTATCCAACAATCCTCAGCCTCCTCGATGTTCCTCTGCCCCCGGACCTAGACGGCAGGGTGCTGGCAGAAGCCCTGGACCCAGACTACCTCCAAACACACCCGCTTCGTTGGGAAGAGCAGGGGCCGACGCCACCTTCCGCAGTCCACCCAGAACAGACTTATTCTGAAGAGGACGCCGAGGAAATCAGGGACCGCCTAAAGGGCTTCGGGTACCTGGATTGAGGCGGTCAGCACCACCGCCAGGCACAGGCAGCCCCCCGATCCGTTCCGCAGTCTCGTTTCGCTAGGGTAGAACCCCACAGGTCTTTCCCAGACTCTTGCTCGTGGCCCGCGCATCGCTACACTCACGCCACGCTGCCTTGCACCAGGCGGGCCCGCAGCAACCCTGCGGTTGTCGAATACCTAGCGCAGGACTATAATACGTAGTCGCAGCCCTTCGGTCGGTCGGAAACCCGCCGAGAGGCAAACCCCCCTGGAGAGCAGTTGGCAATGGACAATAGAGTAGTCGTTATCGGGCTGGATGGGGCCACTCTGGACCTGATCCGCCCGTGGGCTGAGGAAGGTAAGTTGCCCAATCTGGCCCGCCTCATGCAGGAGGGCGTGAGCGGTGAATTGCGCTCCACCATCCCTCCTGTCACCGCACCTGCCTGGACATCGTTCATGACGGGTAAGAACCCGGCCAAGCACGGAATATTCCACTTCCGCACCTTCGATCCATCCAGATACACATCCTTCAGCGACGATCTCGCCACTTCACGTCGCTTCGCCCATGACACCATCTTCAGGCTCGCCAGCGACGCGGGGCTGCGGGTGGCTGCACTCGCCGTGCCCATGACCTACCCGCCGTTTCCGGTCAACGGAGTGCTCCTTTCCGGCTATCCCACTCCCAACCTCCAGACAGCCTACACCTACCCTCCAGACATGGCAGGCAGGTTCGCCAACATCAACATCACCTCCGAGTTCTTCCGCCACTCCGATCCAGAGCGCATCCGCTCCGCCACCCACATGGTCAAACAGCTGACCACGTATTGTCTGGAACTCATGGATGAAGAATGTTACGACCTTTTGATGGTCGTCTACACCAACACCGACATGGCGAATCATTTCTTCCGCAAGTATGTGGACGAGACTTACCCAGCCTACGACCCCCAAGGGGCGGAGATCTACGGCGGCGTGCTTCTGGAGCAGTACCAGCTCGCGGACGAAGCGGTGGGGAGACTCGTGGAACGAGCTGGGACCGATACCGCGGTGGTGATCGTCTCCGACCATGGATCGGGTCTTCATTCGACCCACTACTTTCACACCAACTCCTGGCTAAGCAGCAAAGGTTGGCTGACCGCCAAGAGCGGGATCTCAGCACGTGCGACCAAGGTACTGAGGGCGGGTCTTGAATTCGTCAGAGTGAGAACTCCCTGGGCTCGCGACTTCGTCAAGCGAAGGTTCCCACCGGCCATCAAGAGTGGAATCACCTCAGGCTTGCAGGCCACATCGGCCATCGAGTGGTCCGGCACCAAGGCCTACCGGGTGCCGATGTTTTTCTTCGTCGAAGGCATCGAAATCAACCTCAAAGGGCGTCAACCCCAGGGGACGGTGCAACCGGGGCGTGAGTACGAGGAGTTCAGAGACGCGATTATCCTCGCCCTGGGCGAGGTGACGGACCCCAACACGGGCAAACCCGTGGTCAGCAAAGCGATAAAGAGAGAGGAAGAATACTCGGGCCAGCACCTCGATAGCGCCCCAGACATCGTGGTGTTCTACGATCACGACTATGCTGGCGGGCCCCATCCATCCGGGCCATTCATCACCCCCATGGAGGGCTACACCCTCGAGCGGTGGAGTGGACTGCATCGCATGAACGGCACCCTGATGATGTGGGGACCAGGCGTGCGACGGAACGTCCAGATAGAGGGGGCCCAGATCATCGATCCGGCGCCAACAATCCTTTATCTCCTCGACTTGCCCATACCCGACGATATGGACGGTCAGATTCTGACCAAAGCGCTAGATCCAGACTTGCTGGCCAACCAGCCTGTGAGGCGCACGGACAAGAGCGAGAGGGACGAGAGGCACGGCCGAGCTGAGTACCTCGACGAGGATGAGGAGGAACAGATCAGAGAAGCCCTGCGAGGATTCGGATACATCGAATGATCGCGCTTTATTGCAGCAAGAGCCAGTTCACCTCATCCGCGTGGCGAGGAGGCACGTGTGCCTGACAAGGGCGAAACCCGTCACAAAGTCATTATCATCGGTCTCGATGGCGCGACGCTGGACCTGATCGTGCCTTGGGCCCGCGAAGGCAAGTTGCCTGCTTTTCAGCACATTATC
>Ga0180437_10004228_pt1 | contig 20618 bp, 15 predicted proteins | sample SS_ome_4_FD_132410 | JGI IMG/M metagenome (GOLD analysis project Ga0180437, IMG submission 132410) | Hypersaline lake sediment archaeal communities from the Salton Sea, California, USA - SS_3_D_1 metaG | ecosystem: Environmental > Aquatic > Non-marine Saline and Alkaline > Hypersaline >... | reverse complement strand
TATGTCCTACTGCGCAGGCTAGATAATGCGAGGCTTCCATAATGCCCACAACTGGCTGGTTCAGCATTTCTCTGGCGGCACGAATCACCGGGTGATTGCTGTAACAGCCAATTACAAAACCGTCGAATTCCGATTGACGGGCGATGAGAACCTCCAGGCAAGGACCACAACTGAGCAGCTCATCATAGACGCTTTCAAGTGATCTTGGCCCTCTGGAAGGATTAAGGCAGACCACCTCCGTCCCTGGTGACTTGACCGCCTCCCCAGCCTTGTGAATTTCCCGGGTGAAGTCCTCGGAGGTATTTGGGTTCAGAATCAGTAGTCTCATCATGATCTCCTCTTTTTATGGGGTTGGAAAAAGTCCTATACGGGTGGTTGAAATGAGTAGATTCTGACTGCTAACTCATCTCGCCGAAGAATTGCTGAAATCCTAAAGGCTTGTAGTTGATATGGTTTTCCAGTTTTGCCGGGGCATGCAGAACCTCTTCATTCAGATGCGGACGGAGATTATCCGTATAGACCGGTAATCTTGATTGTCCTTCCATGGGTCCTGGCGATGTGCAATAACTCCGTTGACATCCCCCTTTCAGGCTGGAGATAGCCAACAAGATAATTGTGATAACGTCAGAGCGCCAACTCGCTCCCGCACATGCTAGATGTCCTCTGGATCGTACGGCGCCCCCCAGGTTTTCGGCGGCCTTGTACGCCCCACCACACCTGCAAGTGCAGCTATGGTAAGGATATAAGGCAGCATCTGCAGGAACTGGTATGGGATAGCTGAACCGGTAGTCTGCATCCTCAGTTGGGCCGCATCCGCAGCACCGAATGCCAGACACGCCAGCGCCGTCCTCAAAGGGTCCCACCCCCCCACGACCACCGCAGCGAGAACGACAAAACCACGTCCAGCGGTCATACCTCCAGATGCAAAGTACCCCACTTCACCGAGTGTCAACATAGCCCCCCCCAATGCAGCAAAGATCCCGCTAAGGATAACCGTTTTGTACTTCAATTTAAGCACTCGCAGTCCGGCTGTCGCTCCTGCTTGTGGATTATCGCCAATGGCACGAACATTCAAACCCCAATCCGTTCGATAAAGGATCCAACTGGCAATGAAGGGCAGGACCAAGGCGATCCATACACTCAATGGTTGCCGGAATAGCACGGGGCCGAGGATCGGGATATCAAAGAAGCTCTCGGGGAACAGTACCGGGAACGTTGCAACCCGCTCGGACCGGGTTTCCGAGATCATGGCGAACAGAAGATTGGTCCCACCAAGAGCAATGAGGTTCAGCATGAGGCCAGTGACAACCTGGTTGGTTTTTCGCGTTACGGTGAAGAAGGCGAACGTTAACCCGAGCAGGCTGCCGAGGAGCAAGGTACCAATGACAGCTATGAGGACATTACCTGTAAAGAAGCTGATAGCGACCCCGGCGAGGGCGCCAAAGAGCATAATGCCCTCGATGCCGACGTTGATCACGCCTGATCGTTCGGCAAATACTTCACCGAATGAGACTACAATCAGTGGTGCTCCCCATCGCAAGGATGCCTGCAGCCAATCGATGATCTGGTCACCTGACATATTGTTTCGCCTCCGTATTCTCCTCACCTTCTTGTTCCGATTCGCTCAATTTTTCTAGACGTTTGCGTTCGCCGTAGCCTACCGCGATCACGAAGATTACACACAGTCCTATGATTACTACTGACATAGGTGCCCCGACGCCCGTCTGAATTGACATCGTGGCGCCGCCTGCCTTCAAGGCCGAAAAGAATAATGCACTGGGAATGACACCCAGTGGATTGCCACCTGCAAGGAGGGCCACGGCCACGCATTCATATCCCACACCGGCTACAAATTCCTGAAACACTCGCATCTTCAATCCCATGATCTCAAATGAACCCGCCATGCCTCCCATCACCGCTCCAATCAGAAGCACATAAAGGATCTGCCGCCTGACGTTTACACCTGCATAGCGCGCTGCCTCCGGGTTTGCCCCCAGCATGCGGGTGCGAAAACCAAAGGGCGTAAAGCGAAGTACGAGATAGAAGAAAATACATGCCGCTATCCCGATAATGAAACCGGGGTGCAGGCTGGTACCCCTTATAAGGATCGGTAATTTCGCTGTTGGAGCAATTATTTTCGACATAGGAAAGAAACTACCAGGTTCCGCCAGGGGTTGAGGTTCATGCACCATCCAACTGATAAAGAACATAGCAACATAGTTCATCATAATCGTCGTGACCACCTCGTTTACACCCCTGTATGCCCGTAAATATGCAGGCACCAGTCCCCATAATGCAGCGACCCCCATTGCCGCCAGGATCGCAAGGATTATATGTATAATGGGCGGCACCGGAAGAGGAGCTATACCAACTGCTACGGCACCAAGCGCTCCTGTATAGATGTACCCCTCGGATCCGATGTTCCATAGTGAAGCTTTTATACCGATCGCAACACCCACACCACCGATCAGGAGCGGTGAGGCACGGACCAGCACATTAGAAATCGACACTGGACTGCCAACAGCCCCAGTCAACATCGACAAATACGCATCGAGCGGGTTCACGCCCGAAAGTGCAATAAACACTGCTCCAGCCAGAAGTCCTAAAAGAATGCCGATAAGCGGCCGCACACCTGACAGGGCAAGCTCTCCAATACCCGGCAAGGAAATGAATGCCTGTTTCTCTTTGGTCTTATTCATGTCACTGCCTCCGCCATTTGCCCAAGCATCATCTGACCAATCGTGAATACATCCGCTCCATCACCTTCTACCTCTCCCATCACCTCTCCACGAAACAGGACGATGATGCGGTCACTGAGCGACATGACCTCCTGCAGCTCTGTTGAAATGAAAAGCACCGCCGCCCCACGGTTGCGTTCACTGAGCAGAGTGTCGTGGACGCTTTCTACTGCGCCCAAATCAAGCCCCCGGGTCGCCTGAGAGGCGATGTCAAGGACTGGTCCTGCGTTTAGCTCCCGCGCGACGACGACCTTCTGCTGGTTGCCTCCTGACAAATGCCTAACCTGGACTTCGCCAGAAGGCGTCCGGATGTCGTAATCATTGATCAGATTCCTGGCATGCTCCCTGATGGTGTTATATTTCAGCACACCTCTCTTGGTGTAGGGTGGGCGTGGAAAATCCTTGAGGACAAGATTCTCTGAAACAGTCAGGTCCAGGACTAGGCCCGTTTTCTGTCTGTCTTCAGGGATGAATCCTACAAAGGAAGGATCGTGTATCACGGAATCAACGATATGATCCCGGATGCGGATCGTCCCGCCTGTCCGCTTTCGTAAGCCCACAATACACTCTGCCAACTCGCGCTGGCCATTGCCATCGACTCCTGCTACTCCAACGATCTCGCCAGCGTGGATGGTTAGATTAAAATTTTTCAGTGCAGGTAGGTCGCGGTCGTCGTTGACATTGACATTCTCCATGACCAGGACGGGTTCCTTCTCACTAACGATTGGCCGGGATTTTCGCTCCATCATGATCGGACGACCAACCATCATACGCGCCAGTTCACGCTGTGTTGCCTCCTTCGTTGGCACCGTGCCCACCACATGACCGTCCCGAATGACCGTAATTCGGTCTGTGATTTCTAACACTTCGCCCAATTTGTGACTGATAAAAATGACCGAGCGTCCCTCCTGGGATAACTTTCGAACAGCTCTGAAGAGCTGCTCCCCCTCGGCAGGTGTGAGCACAGAACTGGGTTCGTCAAGGACCAGCAACCTGGCATCCCTGTATAGTGCCTTAAGGATTTCCAGCCATTGCTGTTTCCCCACAGGGAGCTTCCAAACCTCAGTGGAGGGATCCACATATAGCTCATACTCCTCACATAAATTCAATAAACGCTTGCGTGCAGGCGCAAGATCCAGGATCGGAGGGCGGTCTGAAGGAATGCCCAGGATCACATTCTCCAATGCGGTTAGAGCCTCTACCAGCTTGAAATGCTGGTGGACCATGCCAATTCCAAGTTGGATAGCTTTAGCGGGAGATTCGATCTTAACTTGCTCGCCGTCGATGAAGATCTTGCCACTGTCCGGGTGGTGAAGCCCATAAAGGATGTTCATCAAGGTTGTCTTGCCGGCGCCGTTCTCCCCAAGCAAACCCAGAACCTCTCCTTTACGGCAATCGAGATTAATCCGATTGTTTGCCAGGACTCCAGGGAAACGTTTTGTGATCTCCTCCATGCGCAATTTGACTTCATTATCCGTTTGTGCCATAAACACATCCTTTGCCCACATCAGGTTCCTAAGTGAAGGCGAGCCTGACTTGGTCTAACACCAGTTTCCAAGGACTACACTTCGCTCGCAGGAAAGACAAGGGGTTAAATATCCAGTTGCGACGGTTTCTGTGGTGGATATGGACGCGCCCTAAACAAGCATCGCTAAAATGAAATGGGTTCCATAACCACGTCATAGATGGCATGTCGGCATCACAGGCAAAGCCGAGGGCAGGAAAACACCCGGGGCACGCAGTATGTATCACTATGTATCACGTGCCTGGAGCCTCATTGGATGCTTAATATGCCTTCAGGTCATGTGGGTTTGGGTTATAGGTGGCGTGGGAGCGCCACCCATAACCCCGCTGTAAATTAACCGACCAACAAACTACGGGTCGATACCAAGTTCACCCGACTTAAGGCCAGCAATGGCATTTTCCACAGCTGCCTTGCCCTCAGCGGAGAGCAGGTCATTCATTACAAAATCAGTTCCGCCTTCTGCCATACCCAGGACATGGACTTTTCCGTCCCTAAGGTTCCCGCAAGCCTCCTGATAGCCCAGTTCCTCGAAGTTCACCAGAACGCTGCCAACGACCACCTCAGGTGCGACAGGGGCCATGTCAATAACGCTCCCAACAACCAGGACGCCTTCTGAGTCTTGCGCGGCAGTCAGGACGCCAACGTACGCTGCATCAAGCCAAGGCATGACCACATCGTTCCCGTCGGCTATTAGAGCCAGGGTTGCTTCACGTGCCTTGTTGACATCGGACCATGATCCGGTGGCAACCGAGCTGACTTCAACGTCCTTTCCGCAAGTCTGGGCACCCTTCTCAAAACCCTCCAGCATTTGTTTTTGGGGATCGTACCACTCACCTGTAACCACGGCGATCTTGTTATTTTTGGTCATATTGCATGCCATCACCCCAGCTATATACCCGGGATGACGGTAGCTAACTGTGGCTGCTGTCACATTGGGTATGCCGCCGGTGTCGGTTGCAATGCTAAAGACAAAGTCTTGTTCAGGATACTCTTGAGCCACCGTCATGATCGATTCGCCGAATTGACCGCCCTGCCCAATAACGATGTCATTTCCCTCTTGGGCAAATTGGCGTACAACCTCAAGTTGCTCATCCTGGGCTACCTCTTCAGTGTAGGCAAATTCGATGCCACAATCCTCCGCAGCCCTAACCATTCCCTCATAGGTGAACTGATTAAAGGCCTCATCGGTTTTTAATCCGGGCAAGACCATCGCAACCTTAAGCATCGCTTCCCCTTCTTCTGAAACGGCTGTAGGTGCGGGTGCTTGTTGGCAAGCGCTTAAAACGATTGCCGATATTAGTAATATCCCAAATACCATTAGTAGCTTTTTCATGTCTCTTTTCTCCGTGTAAGTTTGTATATGTAGGACTTTCCACTATGATTTGTTTTTTGTTTTCGTTTGTTGGACTAGTATGTTATGTGGGTTCCTCCTTTCTATCTCTTTGTTTATGTTTTCCATCTGCCAAAAAGTCTTTATGGTGCGGGCCATTCATTTGAGGCAATCACCTCCAGACCATTTTCTTTGAGCAGCCAGCTCAAAACGCCGCAGCCTTCACCGGCAACCAGGTTGCCTTCTTTATCGAAGACGCTCGTTTGAGTCACACCACAAGACGGGCTTCCTTTTACAGGATTGCCCTTGTCGCACCGGTCATCTTGGCAATGCGCAAGACCCCGTATGTGCCTTTCATAAACTCTTCTGTAAAATCATCCTCCTCCGTGCTGACCATGCGAATCCCTGGCGATCTGGTCAAGAGATCCTCTGCCGTCCCCCTGACAAAGCCCAATGGGGGGCGAGGTGTTGGAAGACCTCCAGGCTGCTCCGAACAAAGCGGAATCGCGAGTGAGTTCGCAACGAGTTAAACAACATCGTTATGTTCAAACACCAAAGAGGGGTAGTTTACACACCTGACACCAGCCAGGCAGGCACTTACGATTATCGTTTCGCGGCTTTTTTTATCAGAAATTTTACACCTCCATTCGGATTAATTATATTGTATAGTTCGAAATTCGCCACGGTATTCGCCTTACTGCAGCTAAGCCATTTGTGGCTTGCCCATTCTTGGATTTCGGTGGATATTCTCTTTCAGGTAAAAGCTCCGTTTAACTCCATCGCAAGCATGTAGATCTGTGTTGCCCTCCACACGTCTCCAATTTTCAGGTATTCATTGGGCCGATGAGCACACCCCACGTCTCCAGGCCCGAAAACCACGGTGGGCAAGCCTCGCAGACCGTGGCTTGCGAGGGCATTGCATCCATAAGGAACCGGCCAGTGGACCAGAGGAATCCCGCACTTCTCAATCGCGGTTTCCATCTGCCTGAGTATTCCACTATTCGCATCACCTTTCCATCCTGGTAGGAAGTCCTTACCCACCAGGTGTTTGCCTGTATAACAAGCGACATTGATGGTTTCAATCGAGAAGTGAATTTTTTTCTCCCACTCCGTGTCTTTTTGACAGTTAGAAAATCTATCTAATAGAGACTGCTCACTCTCGCTGGGCAGAATTCGGCATTCCCATAACCCCCAACATTGATCTGGCACACTCCCATTCCCCGGGGTGGGGTTCGAACGAATCTCAACCAGCTCGATGACCTCACTGCCCAATGCGGAGTCCGAGCGTTTAGGAATTCCTTTGATTCGCTCGATCGCATTGACTGCATAGTAGATGGCGTTTTCTCCCAGTTCGGGGCGGCTGCTGTGCGCTATGCGCCCCGTTGCGGTCATTCCAATTGTGCATCTACCTTTCTCTGTGAACCCCAGTCGAAGTTCTGTCGGCTCTCCAATAACCACTGCGTCGACGGGGAATGCATCCAGGATTTTTTCAAGTGCCCGACCAGGCATCAATTCTTCGGCGACGCTTGCCGAAACGATAATGGTTCCTGCGGTGGCGGCGCGATCTATGTAAGCCGCAGCACAGATCATTGCCGCTAAAGAGCCTTTCATGTCCGCAGCACCTCTGCCCATCAACATGCCATCTGCAATTACGCCTCCATAAGGATCAAAGGTCCACTGGTCCGGCTCATGAATCGGTACAACATCCATATGTCCGTCAAACAAGAGCGTTGGCCCGGGACGTGAACCTTCAACTACGCCAATGACACTGCCGTACGGGTCAACTTGGATCTGGTCGTAGCCTAATTCCCTCATTTTCTGATTTACCAACGAGGCGACCTGACCTTCGTTTCCCGATGTGCCCGGAATCCGGACCAATTGCTGGGCGAAGCTAAGAACTTCTTCTTGTTGATTGCTGCTGAGCTTCATTTTCCGTGTCCGGTTCCCTTTAGCTTTGATTCAATTAACAAGTGAACCATCGAGCCTTCGAATAATTCTGCGCCCGAGTTTCGGTGAGCCAATTAATTCATAATCCCGGAGAACGACTTTTCCACGGCAAAGTACCGTTTTTGGTTTGCCAAACACATCTCTTCCCTCAAAGGGGCAAAAATCCGTGTTCATGTGAAGTGTTTCAGCTGACATGGTCCATTTAATATCGGGGTCGAAAAGGACAATGTCTGCGTCTGATCCAGGGGCCAGATTGCCCTTCTGAGGAAACATGCCAAACAACCGTGCCGGGTTAGTGGCGGTCAACGAAACAAGACGTGGTAGCGAGATGAGATCCTTCCTTACTCCTTCCGTGTACAGCATGGTTAATCTGGGTTCGATTCCTGGCATCCCGTTTGGAACTTTATCGAATCTTCCCTCGGACAACCGTGTACGGTCTGCGCTGGGCAGCCCTGCATCATCGGATGAAATAACTTCGATGGGCCCCACTCGAGATGCCCTCCATAAGGCGTCTATATCTTTTTGGGTTCGCAATGGCGGGCTGCAAATGAAGAGATGACCGTGCTCCGATTTTAGTAAATCTTCGGTAAGAATGAGATAGTGGGTACAGGTTTCACAGTGAACCGGATCACCTTGAGATTGTGCTTTTTGAATTATCTGGACGCTCTCCAGGGTAGAAGCATGGACGATGTAGACTGGCGCTCGCTCCTCCTTCATGAGGTCCACAACTCTTTGAATGGCAACATTCTCTGCCGACTTTGGCCGGCTCCGAGCATGGTAAATCCAACTTGTATTACCCTGGGCTAACTCGCGCTCCAACCGATATTCTAAGATAGCATCGTTCTCGCAATGGACCATGAGCATGCCACCGCTTTCCGCCGTCGCCCTTAACACTTGCAGCATACTGTCGTCGTCCATCATCCGATCAGAATGGCGGTAGGTTGTGAAGCATTTGTAGGTTGGGACTCCCGCTTCAACCAGCTTAGGAATCTCCGAGAGCGTCTGCTCACTTGAGTCCAACAGGATTCCATGAATGCTCCAGTCGATATATGCCTGTCCGTCGGCCTTCTGCTCGTGCTCCTCCAAATTGCGCAGCAGCGAGCCGCCTTTAGGCTGTGTGGAGAAGCTGATGACGGTTGTAATCCCTCCGAAAGCAGCAGCTGCGGTTCCTGAATGGAAGTCATGGACCGTTTTGGAGCCCATGAAGGGGGCATCGAAGTGGACATGCGGATCTACCAATCCCGGTAAAACTAGCAGCCCGGTAGCATCCAAGACCTCATCGAATGACTCCGGGTCGAAGACACCATTAAGGCCGTGCGAAGCGATACGCTCGCCCTCTATGACAATATCATATTGCGCAACACCACTGTCACTTACAACTGTTCCCCCGTGGATGAGGAGCTTGTTCGTGGTCATGCTTGGTGCACCTCCTGCCAGATTACCGGTCCTGGAGACGGAAGCCTGGTGGTTGTCTGGCTATCGCGCCCTTCCGGCTATAGTTGCCTGATGAGCCCTGATCGTTGATTACTGTCATCGATCAATCGATCGATGTCCTCCGTTTGCCCCTGAAGATCCGTCTAGTGCTCAGGGCTATACCATTGATCCATAATCTCTTCTTGCAGCTCAGTGTACTTGCCATTTTGTTCTTACATTTCACGCAATCGACTCTGGTAGAGCTCCATTAAATCGGTCAGAACAGTGAGTTTTACCTGTGGAACTCACTTTCACCGTTTTTCATGGGACAAACTTTGTGCCGGTTTCTCCAGCCAGGGCACGCTCGATGTTCTCGGGATTGGTCACGATGGCCTGCTTTCCACCTGCTTCTAAATATTCTAGAATGGCCGCCACTTTCGGTCCCATGCTGCCCTTGGCAAAGTGGCCCTCCTCCATATAGCGTCGCGCTTCCTTCAGGGTTACATGATCCAGCCACTGCTGGTCGGCGCGGTTGAAATTTAGGGCAACTTTCTCGACGGCCGTCGATATCAAGAACAGGTCGGCATGCAACTCCGAGGCCAGGAGCGAAGACGCGAAATCTTTGTCGATCACCGCCTCAACGCCATACATGTTTCCATCCTTATCCTCGATCACCGGGATACCGCCACCGCCGACCGCGACCACCACAAAGCCATTCGCGATCAGCGATTGGATGGCATTGGCCTGTACAATGTGGCTTGGGATCGGCGATGGGACTACACGGCGCCAGCCGCGCCCTGCGTCTTCTAACACCTGCCAGCCGTCCTTCTCGGCGTGATCAAGCGCGGTGGCTTTGTCCATGAACGAGCCGATCGGCTTAGATGGGTTCTGGAACGCCGGGTCATTGCTGTCCACAAGCACCTGGGTAACAACGGTTGCAGCCTCTTTGGTTATCCCACGCTTGCGAAATTCGTTGTACAGTGCCATGGTGAACATGTACCCGATAGCTCCTTGCGTATCGGCGCCACAGTAGTCCAGAGGGACCGGGTGCAGTTCATCCAGGGAAAGTTCCGAGCGGCGCAGGATAAATCCGACCTGTGGGCCATTGCCGTGCGTGATGACAACATCCCAACCTTTTTCGATCATGCCGGCAATGTGAGTCATTGACTCAGCGCCTGCTTCATATTGGTCGGGAATCGTCTTGTGGTCTTTGTCTTTGATTAGGGAGTTTCCGCCAACGGCGACAACTGCCACGCGTTTTTCAGAATCGATTGCCATAGATCATACTCCTTTACCGCATGGTGAGTGCCATCACTGCTTTTTGGACGTGAAGGCGGTTTTCCGCTTCATCCATCACCACACTGTTCGGCCCGTCAATCACCTCGTCGGTGATTTCGATATTGCGATCGGCCGGAAGGGGGTGCATGTAGATGCTATCTTCTTTCGCAAGCGACATCTTCTTCTGATCGGTGATCCAGCTTTCGTACTGATCCTGAATCCGCTTTCCCTCTTCAGCATTCTGGGTGGTCATAAGCGGGCCCCACGACTTCGCGTAAACGATATCAGCGTCCCGGAAACCTTCTTCCATACTGTCGACAACCTCGAAGCCAGTACCGAACTTCTTCGCCTGCTCGCGCGCCTGATCCATGATCTCAGGCATCAACTTGAATTCCGGCGGATGCGCCAGGGTGACATTGAGGCCGAAGCGCGGCATCTGTAGGATCAGTGACTGGGGAACCGATATCGGTTTGAGGTAGGAGGCGGCGTATGCCCATGAGACTACCATTTTCTTTCCACGCAGGTCCCGGCCTTTCTTCTCCCAAATGGTGAGCAGATCCGCCAGGCATTGGAATGGGTGGTAAATCTCATCTTGCATGTTGAGCACCGGTTCGCGTGACGCCTCAGCTACCAGGTTGAGATAGCGGTTGCCGATGCCGAAATCACAATGGCGGATCGCGATGCCGTCGAAGTAGCGGCCGAAGATCTCGCCCATTTCCTTTTCAGTGTCGCCGTGGGAGATCTGGGTGGTGCGTGATTCGATAAAGGCGGCGTGTCCACCGAGCTGGGCCATGCCGGCTTCAAACGAGCCGCGCGTGCGTGTGCTCGAGAAGAAGAACAGCATCGCCAGCACTTTGTCTCGCAGGTATGCATGCGGCTCACCAACAGCACGCTTTCGCTTCAGGTCAATCGCCACATCTAATACGGTCTCTACTTCTTCTTTCGAGAAGTCCAGATCGCCAATCAGGTCACGTCCACGTAAATCAGTTTGCATTGGTAATCCTCCAAGATTTTAGAAATAAGTCTAACCAGACATTCGCTTGAGCACCAAAGGTATGCAATTCCCTGGTGCCTGGCTGGCTTTGGGTTACTCCATCTTCCCGAGAACCAGCGCCAAGAGTGCCATGCGCATCACCACCCCGTTGAAAGCTTCCTGCCAGTAGCGTGACCAGCGGGTGATGTCCACATCGGGCGGGATTTCGTCCATACGCGGTAGTGAATGAAGCAGGATGGCATCAGACTTTGCTTTCGTTTCCAGCAGTTCACGCGTGATTTTGTAATTGGACGGGGTCATCCCGATATCCCCGCCGCGCTCATCACGTGACTTGGTGTAATCGGGCTGTACGACTGGTTCAACCAGAATCACGTCAGCATCTCCGATAGCCTGCTCGACATGATCGGCTTCCTTGTAGTCCAAACTGTAGTTCTTGAGATCTTCCTTAAATTCATCCGTGAGCGACATATCGGGTGGTGAGACAAATGTAATTGGGCAGTCGAACTGACTGAGCCCGTATGCGAGCGAATGCATCGTCCGCATGCGCATGTCACCGACCGCAAGCCACTTAAGTCCGTCGATGCGGCCCTTCTCTTTGAGTACGGTGTAAAGATCGGTGAGGATTTGAGTCGGGTGTTCGCCCCAACCATCACCTCCGTTGATGATCGGTACCGAAGCCCACCTTGCCGCCTCGTGTGGGGCGCCCTGCTGGAAATGGCGCATTACGATCACATCGCCGTAAAACTCCAGCATCTTGACCGTGTCTTTGATCGATTCCTGATAGAAATCTCCGGCCCGGGTCATCTTTGCGTCGGCGAAACCGGTTACTTGCCCACCCAGACGGATCATGGCCGCTTCGTGCGCCAGCCGCGTGCGAGTCGATGGCTGGTAGAAAGCTGTCACAAGCGTCTTTTCCCGGAGCATATCACTGTTGCGGCGGTTGACCGCGATCGGTTCAAGCTCACGGGCTACATTAAAAACGCGGAAGAACTCCGCTCGTTCAAAATCCTTGAGGGACAGAATGTCCCGTCCACTGAAGCTTTGCATTGTTTTTTATCCTTTCTGTTTGTTATTATTCGAGGTTGGCGGATCAGCTGGTGAACTCCAAGAATAGTACCATACGCCTTTGCCAATCGCCACTCTCGTTGATTAAAAACCAGATCTATTTATTTGCTGCTGCAATGCTCCTCCAATTTTTGCCATACATCCAAAAGGCCTAACCGCAGTAAACCATCTCTGGTTTGCTGACCGGTCTCGTTTGCCCATCCATGTGCCTCATAGAATTCGTCAAGCATTTCGTTCCACTTGGACTCTTCCAACCGCTCGCCTTTGTATCGCCCCGATTTTATCGGCTCATCGATAAATATCTTCGGTGGCATATCGTCTGCGCGCGTAAAATCCCTATGGATCGTATTGAAGGCTTTTTCAACATTCACAATCCGCTGTCCTATGAGAAACAGGTCATCAGTCGACATTGTTGAACCTGTAGCCTCTGAGATCATTGCAGCCAATTCCTTTGGACCCAGGAAACTGTGATCGCCCCACCAGGTTGTATAGTAGCATATTCCCAGGGCATCGACAACCGCCTTGAAACACGAGTACCAGAAAGTCAGTTTTCCCTTTCCTTCGTATGCGGTTTGATCGCCTGCTGTAGGGATGCCATATAATTTCTCGCCTAATTCGCGTGAGATTGCCTGATACTCCGTAGTAGGAGATCCGTCCAGGTGCCTTCCACCTCTCAACGAGACAACATTACCAAACCCCCAGCCTTTTGCAGCGCGCAAGGCATCGACATTGTCCTGGCCTTTGCAGTGGATGGCATAGTATTCAGAACCTCTTCCAATATACTTCGATGCCTCCTGCACTCCACGCGCCAGCAGGGCACCAAAACCATCATTTTGCGAGATCATCCTTAATAACTTGAGGACACATCCGGCGTCCCCCCAGGCAAGCGGCATACCCCCGGTGTCTTCCGGTTTCAATATCCCCTTTTGATAACAATCAATGGCCCAAGAAATCACGACTCCCGCCGCGTCGTTATCAAGTCCCAGCAGACTGAGTTGTTCGAATATCTTCAACAAAGCCGCGACGTCAGCTATGTCGCATCGAGAACCGAAGGCGAAGACTGTGTTCGCTTCAAATGCGTTCAATTTAAGACCTGCATAGGGGCCTTTCACAACCTCGTAGACGACAAAGCCGCATTGAATCGGGCAATTATGGCAGGAAGGGAATCTCTCTTCCGACTTTCTTACACTGGTTTCTCCATCTAAGATTTTGGGAAAATCGATCATTGCCATTTGGTCGGGATCCCAGTGATCGTCCGCCACGTTCATAGTCGGAAGAGAACAGTTTTCGTTCATATCTCTTGAATATGTCCCGTGGGTTCCTTTCTGACCTACCAGTTTTGCAAAATCGGAGTTCTTCATCAGGGAGTAATATGAGCTTGCTAGCTCTTGAAACCTTTGGGGGTGGGCTATAGAAATTTGCTCGGCAGGCTGGGCCACAATGGCTTTCAGATTCTTTGACCCCATGATCGCGCCCAATCCACCCGAGGCAGCTGCGCGCGTCTTATCGATAATTACAATCGCAAAACGCACGAGGTTTTCGCCTGCTGGGCCGATTGTGAGAAATCTGAGGGCGTCATCGACGAGCTCTTCACGTATCTTCACCTGGGTCTCCCAGGTTGTTTTACCCCAAAGATGCTCTGCATCTTTGAGTTCGACTTTTCCATTGTGGAGATAGAGATAGACGGGGCGCTCTGAACGACCAGAAACAACGAGGTTATCGAAGCCCGCCTGTTTCATGGCAGGCGCAAAATGACCCCCCGCATGAGCGTAATTAATTCCGCCCGTTAAAACATTCTTTGAGCCAATCGAGGTGTAGCATGCGGCAGGGGCTGTGGTGCCCACAAGTGCGCCAGCGCCGAATACAAGCATATTCCCGGGGGACAGTGGATCAACCCCAGGTGCTAGCTCGTTTAGCAAGATCCAGCTGTTGACGCCGCGTCCACTGAGAAACCTGTCAGCAAGGTTGGCCGATTCCTCGACACTCCACCTCCCTGATGTGAGGTCTACCCTGGCGACTCGCCCGGCATATGCGTTCATTGCTCACCCTTGATACTGGTCGATCCGGAATTGTCACTACTAAATCGATTGATAGCAGCCAAAGATCGCGGGAAAGCACCGCTTGGTTCCTTCCTCGCTGGTGAGCTGGCTCTCCAATTCATGGCTGGTGGGGTTCGCTTATACTCCAGTGCACCGAAAAACTTCTACCGATGCGACAATTTTCGGTGGCACAATTATAGATAAACCCCTATTATTAGTTCAACTGCAGGATTTCCCAAATAAAAACGACGATTGTCATACACCTATCAATTACTATAGACAACTCCATTGTTTTCGAATTATGAATATAATTGATGTAGAAAATGGGTGAATCTCCATGTATCAGGCACGCGCACTTCTCTTCATGACCCGGGTTGACGAGTTGAACTCCTTTGGAGGTCATAAAGCATAATCACACGACCAGATCTGTTCATATAAACCAATTTGTTTGTTTTCTGAGAATTAAAACGGCTGGAAATCTTAACTAAGACTGTCTTAAAAAAAGTATCTATTCAACCCAATTGTTACCAGGTAGTTGTCATACAATTGGGTCAAAACTCAAACAATATTTCTCGATGCGGAACGATCGTACTTTGCTCCAACGAATCTATACTGACTTAAACGAGATCATTCAAGGCGCTGAGAATGGCACTCAACTACCATCCGAGCCTAAGCTTGCATCAGAATTGGGAGTCTCTCGAACAATCTTGCGGGAGGCGCTTGCCCTACATGAGATGCATGGTTCGATTGTGAGACGCCATGGCGCGGGGACTTTCGTGATCCATACCAGGCCAAGGATAGATAGCGGACTTGAAGTATTCGATACCGTTGAGGCGCTAGCTGCGAAGAGTGGCCTTGAAATGCGCTGCGCTATGTTAAAAATCCTCCCCCGGGCGGCGAGGCAAGATGAATGCACATCTTTAGGGCTGATGCCTGAAGCGAGAGTCTTACAGATCACCAGAGTGATGGAAGTGGATCAACGCCCTGTGGCATTTATGATGGATGTTGTTCCAGAGGATCTGGTAGATACAGAACAACTTGATCGTAGTTTTGATGGATCAATCTTAAAGTATTTCCTAGCGAAAGAGAAAGGATTCGTGGCCACATCATACTCTGAGATAAAGCCAAAGCTTGCTGGACCACGTCTTGCGGAGTCGCTAAAAATCCAGGAGGGAGAAGTTCTGCTTTCCTTCAACTCGAAAGTATACAACTACAATGGGGAAATCGTGTACATATACCAAGATTTCTTCCTGCCAGAGTATTTCAATTTCCATGTTTTACGAAGAGTAGATCCATTCCCTCAACCTGCCGCGAAATAACACGCTGACATCTGTATCGATTGTCGGCGACTTTTTTTTAATTCCCGTCCTTAATCCACCTCTGTGTTGTTGGGTATGCAGCATTGCCCCCGATCTCGAAGCGGTCATTGGATTCATCCAGACCATATTGAGAGCATTTGATTGCATTGGTTTTAGGTGTAAAAACTTTTTGGGTATCTATCTGGGATATTGTTTTCACAAAAACAACATGATATTCTCCCAGTTGACCGCCAGATCGTAGATCCCCACCGCGACCAGCAGCGCTCCGGCGGCGATGTTTATTGCCCGCGAATACTGGCCGAAGAAGCGCGTCAGCCCGCGCTGGGATGCCCCAGACAAAAATGACAGCAGGAAAAGCGGCAGACCGAAGCCGATCCCGAACCACACGAAAACCCACAGCTTGCTGAAGAATTCTTCGGCGGTGAACGAAAGCGCAAAAATGCCCACCACCAGGGGTCCAGAGCAGGGCAGGGCGATCGGCCCGTACAATAAACCGTAGACAAAGGCATTGATGTAGGGGTTGGTGAGCAGAGGCACCTGGACTTGGGGCAGTTTTTTGAACGGGTTGATGTCCGCCAGCAGCAGTACCCCGAGCAGGATGATCAAAAAATCGGCGATCGGGATGACCACTGTCAGCGCCCTGCCGATGGATATGGACAGGAAGGCGATGATCGCGCCCAGGATTAACATCATGGTCAGCACGCCCGCAAGCACAAAAAATCCCAGGTAGTAGCTGCTGCGCTGGTTGTCCAGTAAACCCTGGCTCCCGCTCAGGTAGGCCAGAAAGCCGGGGTAGAGCGGGATCACGCAGGGGCTGACCGAGGCGACCAGCCCAAGGGTCAGCGAAGTTAGAATTACTTCAGGTGTCATGCTGTTTTATACCAATCCCGCCAGTTTGTGTAAAGACTTTTCACAGCATTCCATAAGGGATTGCTTCCCATCGGTGCCCCAGAGAGCCCTGGCGATTTGCTGTAACGAGGGTCTACATACCCTCGTTAAGAAATGGCTCCAGGGCAGCCCCCAGTTCAGCGGCGCTCTTCACCCCAAAGGGAAGCGGGTGGATCGTCCCGCTCCGGTCAATGATATACATCGGGGCGGAGGGTGGATTTAAAAACTGGGTCCCCAAAAGGGTGTCGACCTCACGCAGGGCTTCGGGCGGGGCTACCGCGTATAACCAGTCGAAGCCGTTGTTCGCAAGGTAACCCGCCAGGTCAGCCGCGTTTTCATTCGGGTCAATATCCAGTCCCAGGCTGATGAAATCATCCCTCTCACCCAAGGCTTCGTGCAGCAGCCTGACCTCATTCTGCTGGCGCAGGCAGGTTGAGCACCACATCGCCATATTCTCGACCAGGATGACCTTGCCCAGGTTATCCTTTATGGTGAACTGTTCTCCGGTTGTTGGGTGTGACAAGACAGTATTAAAATAAGCCGGCAGTTCCACTGCTGGCTCAGCCTCCATACCGGAGCTGTCACTCCCCGGTATTTCTGCGCTTGCGGGGGCGGCCCCCTGGCCTTCCTGGGCGTTCATCGTATCGCCAGAGCCTTCATGCTCCTGCATGGTACCCTGATCCTGCATCTCTTCCGTCACAGCCCCCTCCATCTCCGGAGAGGCTTCCGACTGGGCTTCGGCAGGGGCGCTTTCAGCCGCCATTTCCGCGCTTTGCGGGGCGCCACCACAGGCGGCCAGGATTAACCCGCCCAGCAAAATAATCCCAATAATCATTTTCGTTTTTTCCATTTATTACCTCCTGACAGGTTATTGACGTTTAATCAAAGAAAATCTTACTTCCAAGTACCTGAAATAAATGCCGTGTCAGTTTCCCAGGATTTCCTTACGGGTAGTTTATGTAAAGCTTACAATTTTATTACCTGCCGGACACGGCCCTGTAATCCTTTTGTAATCTGGTTCAACCCCCAAAAAGGGTAAAGATTGGTATGATAACCGCGATGAATGGGAACCTGATTTACGTTGTTGAGGATGAACCTTCCATCGCCGAGGTCGTTTCGCTGTACCTGCGGCGGGCCGGGTTTAATGTATCGGTGGCGCAGGACGGGGAGCGCGCCCTGGAAATGCTCGCTGCCAAGCTCCCGGATTTGATCGTCCTGGACTTAATGCTTCCGAACATCGATGGGCTGGAGATCACCCGCTGGCTGCGCGACCGCAGCGATGTGCCAATCATCATGCTGACCGCCCGGCGGGAGGAAGCCGACCGCATCGCTGGCCTTGAGATGGGGGCGGATGATTATGTCGTCAAACCGTTCAGCCCCCAGGAACTGGTCAGCCGGGTGCGGGCGGTCCTGCGCCGCTCGCTGCCCGGGCCAGACAGCCAGGACAGCCAGGACCTGGTTTTTCAAAATTTAAAGATCAACCCACTGACCCGGATCGTATCCCTGGACGGGTTAGAACTCTCCCTGACCGCCAGGGAGTTTGATTTATTATGGCTGCTGGCAAGCCACCCGAGGCAGGTCTACACCCGGGTCCAGCTGCTTGACCGCGTCTGGGGCCATTCGGAATACATCGATCCCAGCACAGTAACCGTGCATATCCGCCGGCTGCGCGAAAAGATTGAAGCCGACCCCTCCAAACCCGCCCGCATCCAGACAGTCTGGGGCGTTGGATATAAATTTGAGTCCTGAAACCGGATCGATCTGGTTTCCCTGAAGAAAAATTATGAACCAGACCATCAATTCACACCGTTTTCCGCTGCCAGCCCGGCTTGTCATCGGCATCCTGGGGATACTGGCGCTCTCGCTGGTGGCGTTCTATCTCATTATGAACCCGCCCATGACCGAGATGGGTTTGATGGCGGTATTCCTGACCATTACAGCGGTAGTCTCCGGTCTGGCAAGTTACGGCGCCTACCGCCTGGGCTGGCTGGACCGCTCGCCTACCATCCTGGTGACCCTGCTGGGTGTTTATATGCTCTCCAGCGTGTTGACCTTTATCAATATCTGGTTGACCGCCAGGCTGATGTTCGCCAGTTACCACGATCTGCTACTTGCAACCATCCTGCTTGTTTATGCCGGCGGCATCGCGATTGTGATTGGCTACTTTTTCGCCAGCGCGCTTACCGAAAGGCTTCACCGGGTGGAGACTGCCGCCGAGGCGATCAGCGAGGGCGAACTGGAGACCCGCCTGCCGGTCCGCGGCCGGGATGAAATCGCCCAGCTGGCCGGGTCCTTTAACCAGATGGCCGAGAAACTGGAAGCGGCAGACCGCCAGCGCCGCCAGGTGGAACAACTGCGGCGCGATCTGATCGCCTGGATAAGCCACGACCTGCAGACCCCGCTCGCCTCCATCCGGGCGGTCATCGAAGCCCTGGCGGATGGGGTGGTAGAAGACCCTGAGACCGCCCAGCGCTACCTGCGGGCCGCCAAACGGGATACCGAATCGCTTTCGACCCTGATAGATGACCTGTTCCAGATGGCCCAGCTCGACGCCGGAGGTCTCCAGCTTGACCTGGAAGACAACTCGCTTTCGGACCTGATTTCCGATACGCTGGAAAGCTTTTCGGAAGCCGCCCGGAACAAAGGGATAGACCTGAGCGGGAGCGTCTCGCCGGATGTGGACCCGGTCTGGATGGACGCCCAGCGGATTGGCAGGGTGCTGAACAACCTGGTCTCAAACGCCCTCCGGTTCACGCCCACGGAAGGGAAAGTATGGGTGCAGGCTGGATTATCCGGCCGGGATGTCCTGGTCGAGGTCAGCGACAACGGCGAAGGGATCCCCGCCCAGGACCTTCCCCTGATCTTTGAGCGGTTTTACAGGGGCGAAAAATCGCGCAGCCGGATCACCGGCGGCGCCGGGCTCGGCCTGGCGATTGCGCGCGGGATTGTCCAGGCCCACGGCGGGGAGATCCATGTGGAAAGCGAACCCGGTCAAGGGACAAAATTCTCCTTCACACTGCCAAAGAGCAGGTCCGGCTGAGGCTAATATAATAATTTTCTTATCCGGATGTAATATATATGTAAGCTTTCAGCTATAAACTAGGTCCAAATCTAAAATTTCAACCCGTACCGGTATAAATCATTTAAAGGTAAAAATACGATGGCGAATCTTAAAAATTACAGATCGGTCCCGGTCAGACCATCCGAGATCACCGCGGAGCATCTCTACCTGAACCGGCGCAGTTTTTTAAAGGCGATCGGGATTACCGGCGCCGGTGCCCTGCTGGCAGCCTGCGCAGTGAAACCCGAAAATACGCCGGGGACCGCGCTGGTCGATAACCCGGCGCCAAGCCCCATCAGCACCATTGAGTCGGTCAGCAGTGCGGCCGTCGACGAGCTCGGTGACCCGCTGAACAGCTTTGAAGAGATCACCAACTTCAACAATTACTACGAATTTACAACCGACAAGACCCGGGTGGCAGGACTGGCGCAGGACTTCGTCAGCTCGCCCTGGGATGTAAAAGTCCACGGTCTGGTAGAAAAGCCGAAGACATTTGGGATGGAGGAACTGTTAAAATTCGAGCAGGAGGAACGCATCTACCGCATGCGCTGCGTGGAAGGCTGGTCGATGGTAATTCCCTGGCTGGGCTTCCCAATTTCCAGGCTGCTCAAAGAAGTTCAGCCGCTTTCGTCGGCGAAATACCTGCGCTTTGAAACCCTTGTGGATCACGACCAGATGCCCGGCACAAACAGCCCCCTGTATCCGTGGCCCTACCAGGAGGGCTTGCGGATGGACGAGGCCATGCACGATCTGGCGATCCTGGCAACCGGTTTGTACGGGCAAACCATGCCGAACCAGAACGGTGCCCCGGTCCGGCTGGTAGTGCCCTGGAAATACGGGTTCAAAAGTATCAAATCCATCATTGAGATTGAGCTTGTCCCCGAAGAGCCGGACACACTCTGGTCGACGATCGCACCGAATGAGTACGGCTTTTACGCAAACGTCAACCCGGAGGTGTCCCACCCGCGCTGGTCGCAGGCCAGCGAGCGCCGGATCGGCGAAAGAGAGCGCCGCCCGACCC
>Ga0180437_10004225_pt1 | contig 20622 bp, 20 predicted proteins | sample SS_ome_4_FD_132410 | JGI IMG/M metagenome (GOLD analysis project Ga0180437, IMG submission 132410) | Hypersaline lake sediment archaeal communities from the Salton Sea, California, USA - SS_3_D_1 metaG | ecosystem: Environmental > Aquatic > Non-marine Saline and Alkaline > Hypersaline >... | reverse complement strand
TTCCTCACGGTCCTATCCGGGCTTCAGGACTGGCGGCGCGGGGTTCAGCCGGCCTGCCCGGTCCGGGCGGTCTCACCACCACCGCCTCGTAAACCGACACCGTTCGCTGCTCAGACTCCTTTTCGAGCACCACCTCGTCACCGCCAATCTTGACGATTGTCTCGCCTTGGGAAATTTCCTCTCCGACACGATACAGTTCTGCGTCATCCTGCGACGCCCCAAGCAGCGCCCTATCATCCATTATGCCGAACAACATCGCCGGTCGCGGCGGCGGCGCGGTCCGTTTTGTTCCGAGAATACCTTTCTCAAGGATCAGGTCATACTCCTCCAGAAGCTTTGCTTCGTCTCTGGTTGGAGCAGTGTCACCGCTGAGTTTCAACGATTCGGTCAGCCCTCTTAAAAGGCGTCCCGTGACGCCCCAACGCACTCCCTGCACAAGGAGTAAAAAGACGAGAACGCCGACCATTGCAAGCAGGCAATTATCCGGCCCCCATTCCCGCAACTTCGCCGCCGCCCGCATAACAACAGATCTCCTGATCACCTCGTTACGAACTCATAGCCCACGATATCCAGGCTGACCTGCATGTTATCGCCCTTTTTCAAATCACGACGCAACTGTATCTGCTCGACCCTTACGAAACGCTCGCCCTTTTCCAACGCGTGCAGCAGCTTAATAAGGTTCTGCACATTGCTCTCGAGCCTAACTTGCAGGGCAACCGAGTTGAAATGCCTCGTTCCCCTTCTGCCGCGAGACTGTCTCTTGGGCGAGATGCGCTCGATCTTCACCCCCGACTTCTCGGCGGTGCGTTCGAGGTGTGCGGCCAAGCTCACACCGCTTGAGGGTCTCCCAGCTTCAGGAGCAGCCTCCTCCGGGGCCGCAGCCTCCACCCCGCTATCCCCCCCCGGTTCCTCCTGTTCACCGGCCACAGCGGCCTCCGTGGATTCCGGGCTCGCCGCAACGACGGCCTCATCCGCGGGCGCAACATCTGACTCGCTCTCTCCCGGTTCCTGCTGTTCACCAGCCACAGCGGCCTCCGTGGACTCCGGGCTCGCCGTAACGACGGCCTCATCCGCGGGCGCAACATCTGACTCGCTCTCTCCCGGCTCCTCCTGTTCACCAGCCACAGTAACCTCCGTGGACTCCGGGCCCGCCGTGACAGCGGCCTCCTCCCCGGGCGCTACATCTGACTCGCTATTCCCCGGCTCCTCCTGTTCACCAGCCACAGTGGTTTCCGTGGATTCCGGGCTCGCCGTGACAGCGGTCTCATCCGTGGGTGCATCCTCTTCCTCGCCCTTCGCCAGCTCGTCCTGTTCACCCGCCGCAGCCAGCTCCGCTGCCACCGCGCTCGGCACGACCAACTGTGCAGGCACTCCAGATGCTTCCGGCCCGAGCAGCGACCCAAGCCTGCGGACAAGAACCTCCCGCCGCTGCAAGAGCAAATCCTGCTCGTGAACGCGTTCCCGAAGTCTGTCAACATAAGCAAGCTTCGGCCCCAGCTCAGTACCTCTCCGGAACCATATCCGCGATAACGGCACGACTAGATACGCAATCACAAGGATCGCGCCCGCGATGATCCCTCCGATACCAACCGCCTTTCTGTCTCTGCTCGTGAGGTTCATCGTCGCGCGCCTCCCGCGCCCGCTCTCAGCTCGCACGTGATTTGAAACGCGAAACCATCCTTTTCCTTCGTCGCGCCCAGGAATCTCGGGTTCGCGAGCGCTGTCGAGGCGCGCATTGCAGATATGGCCTTTTCCGAGACCTCTTCGACCGATTTCGTCATTCCCGCTATCGTTATCTTGCCTTTGGGATCGATCTTGAGCGTTTCGATCTTGACCTGCGCAGGCAACGCCTCAGCAACCGGGACGAGAGCGTCCAGGATCGAGCGCTGGCGTCCGCTTTCGTATTGAAGGATCTCCACTTCATCCTCGAGTCGCTCAAGATCCGGCAGTAGCGGCCGGCTCTCCTCAATGACGTGATTCGCTGCCCTCAATTGACTCGCTCGAACACCGAACAACGCTGCGATCAGCGCCGCAAACAGCGCAACGTTTGCGCATATTAGGGCAAACCTCTTGTTGCGCAGGTCAATCTCGCCGAATTGCCACCCCTGCTGTCCGCGGAGCGCAGGAGCAGCCGTCCGCTCGCCGCGCAACCTGCGGTGGACGGCGATCAGCGCTCCGACACACTCGGGGAATACCGTAAGCAGCTTGCCGCTTCCAGCGGCCGGGTCGACGACGTCCAATATTTCCGGAAGGCAAACGCCTTCGACCGCCAGTCTCAGTCGTGCGCCGAGCGCTTCTCTCATGCTGTGGTCCCCGATTCCCTCGCCCGCCACCAGCAAGCGTTCCGGCCGCTCCCCGCCGGTGCGCAGCGAGTAATCGTAGACGGATTGGTCCAACTCGTTGGCGAGCCGGGAGACCACGTCGTTCGCAGAGCGCTCCTCCCCGGGTACCACCCCATCCAACGAGATACGCCGCACGTAGCGCAGCCTGCCCGCGTGCGTTATCGCCAGGACGGCTCTCTTTGCGCCCACGCTGACCAACGCGACGGTATCGACCGGCGGTGCGCATGCAACGGCTAACTCCGCCAGACCCGCGCCGTCGAATTCCACACCGGTACAGCGCTTACCATTCGCGCGCAATTCCTCGTCGGCTTCCTTGATCTCTGCCGTGCCGGTGGCGATCACTAGCACGCTTCCGGCTGTCGCATTGGCCGGCTCCTGACGTTCCCATACCCAGGTGCTTTCGGCGACAGGATAAGGGAGCTCTGTCTCCAGGCGCAACGCCACCATGCGTTCCGTCTGGTCGGCGGACGCACTCGCCAGGTCGAGAAAACGACAGACCGCTCTGGGCGAGTTCGACACGAGAATGACGTCGGCGCCGTTTCCGAGCTGGCTCAAATCCGGCGTTCCATCCATACTCTTCAGGACCTCCGCTCGGAACACCGTGATCCGGTCGCCGCCGACCTCACCCTCAACGGCTTTCCATTCTCTCTCGCTGGTCCGCTCCAGGACCAGCACGCGACGATTCTTTGCCAGGTGCAAACCTTGCCCTCCAGATAACTTCAGCACGAAAAGTGCTTGCCTCTTCGGCTGCCTATCCTCCTCTACATCTTCTCCCAACAACTCACCGGTCTACTCGAGCTCACGCCAGTGCTGGATCTTCGCCGTATCGCCGGTTCGATCGATAACTGCGCCCACGCAGCAGTACATATCGCCTGTTTCCAGGACGCCGAACGAGCGCACGCTGAAAACGTCCGAACGCGCGCTCACCAGCTGATACAGCTGTTTGAAGACATCCATCGACACCCCTTCGACGTCGAGCAAATCGGTGGCTGTTTCGAAACCGGCCGTGTGCGTCCGACGCCAGGTAGTAATCCGTCGCGCAAGGGCGTCATCAAGTCCCGGCAGGCACGCGAGCACTTCGACCGCAGCGGTGTTGACGTTCACGACGCCTTTGAGCACCTCTTCGTCTTGCGTGGTTACCTCGTCGGCGATCTGGCGGAACTTATTCATGTCGAATGCCTTTTGGCCGGTGCCTCTCACGGTCGTCTGCGGTTTTTTGTCACCGCCCTCTGCCTTTTCCGGCTTTTTCGGCTGCTCCGATGGCTGGCCGCCGCTTTCTGACGAGCCCTCCGGCTTCTCGGGAGTCTTTGCTTGCTCGGACGCTTCACCCTCGGGCTTCCTCGGAGTCTTCGCCTGCTTGTCCGACTGTTCCTTCGGTTTTTCGGCAACTTTCTCCACGAGTTCGACATCTAGCAGGTCAGCTATGGAGGCAAACTTGTTCTTCTCGCGATGTGCGACGATCGACTCGGCCTCCTGCTCGGTTATGCCGGTCACGGACTTGGCGATCTCGTCTGCGCTCGCGCTGTTCAGGTTTATGCGCTCGCTTCCGTCGGACGCGACGTTCCGTGCTGCCGACCAAGTCGTTAGGTAAACCGCCAAGCCGCCGTCCAGCACGCCGTCCGCGTTATCCGGCGGCCAACTCTGGTCGCCATCGTCCTCGTTCGGATCAAGCAAACCGTTGCCGTTCTGATCCTCGCCGTACAGTGTCAACAGATCAATCCTCTCGCTGAGAAGCAGATCGTTCAGATCGTTAAGGCCACCCTGTTTTCTCAGGGCCGCTATTTCGGCCGCGAGGTCGGCATCCATACCTGGCACCCGCTCGAGGACCGACGCTTCGGCGGTACTCACGTTGATCTTCGCGGATTCGTCCGCGATGCCGTAGACCGGCTCGCCGTCCTCGTCCATGCCTGCGCAGAGAGTGTACGATCCCTCGCCCAGCTCGACATTCTGGTAAGTCCGCGTGTCGTCCTCGCGAAGATCGGCCTGCGACTGCACCCTGTCCCTGCTTTCGATCAAGTCGGCCACGGCTTGCTCCACGCCGGCCCGTGCCAGGAAAAAGGTTTTTGCGGCGCCGCCGGTGCTCGCCGTCACCTGCAACCTGAGGTGCGACGAGAACCCCAGCTCCAGAGCCACCGCGCAAAGGATCGTCATCACCCACAGCACGAACACCAACGCCATTCCACGCTCGATCCGCCGCTTATCGGGCCATGATCGGGACCGTGGTGCATAAAACCATGGGACTCTCAATCTCATCTTCGTCCACCACGACAATCTGGATCCATACCGCATCTGGAAAACTCTTCTCGTCATCCCAACCGGACTCCCAGAACAGCCCGTCATAAAATTGCAGGTTAAGCTCAGCCACGAACGGACCGGCAAGCGACACGGCACCACCCTCGAGCGGGTCGTCGTCAAGCGTGCCGTCCTCCCGGCGCAGCAGCCACTTGACCTCAGTATCAGGATCGTTCTCAATATAATAGCCGACCTCGCACCGGCCTCCTACGTCCGGCTCACCCCGGGCCAGTTTCACCCGATCGGCGGCTACAAAATCGATTGTGTCCGCGTCCAACCCCTCATACTCCGCGTCGAGCGAGACCAGCAGGAAATCGCCGTGTTTGACTGCGGCCCGGACGTCGGCGGCCATCGCTTGAAGAGCCGCTTGCCCATGCGATATCATCGCGCCGTAACGTTTCGCCTTCGCCGCCGAGCGAGTCCCGGTGGTGAGCGCCGCGAATCCCGCCCCCGCCAGGAGCGCCAGCATGCTCGTGGTGACGAGCAACTCAACCAGCGTAAAGCCGCGACGATACCTCATTGTCAGCTCCGATCAGCAACGAGCGTGGTTAGCGCGTACTCCTTCTCGCGCCCGCGCTCGGTCCAGGTGACCGCGACGCGCACCTCCATAAGGCCGGTCTGGTCCGTCTCTTCTATCTCGCACGTCCAAGAGTGCTGCGGATAGTCGTCGCCGAAGTCGCCGCTGTCGTCCCCGGGATAAAGCGTGCCCTCGGCAATCGTCTCTTCAAGAACCTGCTGCGCCAAGAAGACGGCTTGGGTGTACCCGAGCGACGAGGAGGTCGATCGCAGGCAGGTCGTGAACACCTCCATCGTGCCCAGAACGCCCAGGCTGAAGATTGTCAGCGCAGCGATCATTTCCACCAGGGAATATCCCTCCGACCGGCGACGGCTTTGGTGCATCATCATAAGAGCACCTCCCTGCCGTGTACCTCGCCGGTGGCACCCATGATCTCGATCTCAAAACGCTCGCCCCGCAGGCCCGTTAGCTCGATCATCGCATCGTCGGCCCCGCCGTCGCTCCTGAACGTGATCGTCTCCCAGACTTGCGACGGGGATATGCCGAGCGGAGACGGCTCCCCACGACTAACGGTAAGCTGTGTTCCCTCAGGCAGCTCCATGCTCGCCAGAACGCGCGTCTGCGGTTCCTCCCGCTCGGCCAGCCACGGCAGCGAAACCGTGCTCATCGACACCCAACACACTCGACGGGCGGTGTCGAGATTCACCACAACGGGCCGGCGCCGGGCGACCGCAGACAGGTACGCGAAGTTCATGAGTTCACAAAGCCTGTTGCCGGTGGCCGGCAGACCTGTGTTCCGTAAGGCGGTCGCCATGGAGGGTACGATCATCACAGTAAACATCGATATGATCGCGAGCACCACCATCAGCTCGATCAGCGTAAAACCGCCCTTCATGCGGAACGGTTTCTCCCAGACGGCACACCTTTCGAGAGAGACTGTCAGACAGCTAAAACTCTTCACTTTCAACGTCCACCCAACTTACTATATCGGCGTCGTCGCCCTCACCGCCCTCCTCACCGTCCTTCCCGAACGAGGCGACTTCGTACGGTTGTGAAGTATGCGTGCCTGGACACTCGTAGATGTAAGGATTGCCCCACGGATCGTTCGGTATCGGCTTTTTCGGATAAGGGCCCTTCCATTTCTCAGTCTCTTCTTCGGGCGCGAAGTAGAGTATGCGCAGACCCTCCTCGCTCGTCGGGTACCTGCCCATGTCGAGATAGAACTGATCGAGCAGGCTCTCGATCATGGCTATGTCGGTCTGTGCCTTGGTCTGAGCGGCACGTTCCCTTTTTCCCACAATGTTGGGAAGAATCGCGGTCGCGAGTATCGCCAGTATCGCCAGCACGACCATCAGTTCGATAAGCGTGAACCCCTCTTCCCTCTTGCCCTTCTCTTTCGTCATTTCAATCACTCCTATCTCACCATTGTGCTCAACTGGAATATCGGAAGCATCATAGATATAAGAATGAACCCCACGATCCCCGCCACGAACAGGATCATCGCAGGAGCAAGCAGCGATGTCATTACCTTGGTTGAAGTTGCCGTTTCCCGGTCGTACGCGTCCGCGACGCGTAGCAGCATCTGGTCGAGGTGTCCCGTTTCTTCACCTACCGCAACCATCTGCACCGGCAGCGGCGGGAAGATCTCCGCCTCCTTCATGAGGGCCGCCAGCGACTCGCCGGTGCGGATCCGTTTGGTCATGTCGCGGACCGCCGTCGCGATGGCCTCGTTAGCCACCGCGGGTAGCACGATGTCGAGCGCTTCGACAATAGTTATGCCGCCATGGGTCAGCGTGCCGAGCAAGCGCGTGAATCGCGCGATCTCCACGTTGCGAGTTAACGCGCCCAGCCACGGGACGCGAAGCTTGCACCGGTCGACGAAAAGCCGTGTCGCCCTGTTCCGCAGCGCCGCCCTCAACCCCGCGACAGCCGCCACGACCGCCACAGTGATAGCCCACGCATATCCCGTAACAATATGCGAAATCCCCAACAGCACCCTCGTCGGTGCAGGCAGAGATTGTCCCACCCCTTCGAACAGCACCTCAAGCCGGGGTATCAGAAAGGCAATGAGCACCACCGCCGACACCAGACCCAGGAAAAGAACCAGCGACGGGTATGCGACCGCAGCACGCACTTCGCCTTTCCGGGACTCCTCTTTCTCGTAGAGTTCCGAAAGTTCCACCAGTTCCTCGTCGAGCGTGCCGCCCATCTCACCCACGCGCACCATGCTCGTCATTAGCTTCGGGAACACCCGAGGATGTTTGCCGAGCGCCGCCGCGAACGTGCTTCCACCCTGCACGGATTCGCGTATATCGGTGAGTATCCGCCTGGCTCGCGCATCTTTCATCTGTTCTATGAGCACATTGAGACTTCTGACGATCGGGACGCCTGACGCCGAGAGCGTGGCTAGCTGGCGGGTGAAGGTGGCAAGGCGGATGACTTGTCGCTGCAACCGGAACCGGATCCCGCCGCCGACATCCTCCGTTTTGCGCTCGCTCAGATCCAGCGGATGTTGACCGCTGTCTACCAACCGCTGAAGCGCCTCGCGCCGGGTGGCGGCGACAATCGTCCCCTCCGACAACCGGCTGTCCTGTCCGACGAGCGCTTTGTACCAATAGGTCGGCAACTCTTGTCTCCCCTATCGGACCGGCCCGGACAGATCAGAACACCGCCCGGCGCTCTGCTCAGTCCTTGCCGCTGGTATCCTCGATCTGCTCCTCGATCTGGGTAGCCCGGATCACCTCTTCCGGGGTAGTAATCCCGCGAGCGACTTTCAACCAGCCTGCCTCGCGCATAGTCTGCATTTTGGATGCCACCTGCCGGCGAATCACCGACGCCGACGCCCGCTGCAGTATGAGGTCGCGAAGGCCATCATCCACAATCAACAGCTCGAGTATGGCCGTACGCCCGCGATAGCCGGTACCGGTGCACTCGGAACAGCCCTGCCCGCGGTACAGCGTCACTTCGGTCTCCGCGCCCAGTTCCCGTTTGATTTGCGCGAGCTGCGCCTCGCTCGGCTGAACCTGTTCGCCGCAGGCGACGCACACCTTGCGCACCAGCCGCTGTCCCAGTATCCCGCGGGCCGCCGACGCGATGAGATACGGTGGCACGCCCATGTCCAGAAGGCGGGCGATCGACTCGGGGGCGTCATTGGTGTGCAGCGAGCTGAGCACCAGATGGCCGGTGAGTGCCGACCGAATAGCGATCTCCGCCGTCTCGCTGTCCCGTATCTCGCCGACCATGATGACGTCGGGGTCCTGCCGCACGATGGAGCGCAACCCGTTGGCGAACGTCAGCCCCCTCTTGGGCCGCACAGGTATCTGGTTCACACCTTCCAGCTCGTACTCGACCGGATCCTCGATCGTGATGAACTTCCGTTTGCTCGTGTAGATCGCGTTCAACGCCGCGTAAAGCGTCGTGGTCTTGCCGCATCCGGTCGGCCCGCACACCAGCGCGATACCGTGCGGGTTCCTCAGGAGCCGCCTGAAACCCGCCAGCGTGCCTTCCTCAAATCCCAACCCATCCAACCCGAAGAGGAACGACGCTTTATCTAGAAGACGCATCACCACACACTCGCCGAATATCGTCGGGATGGTGGCAACGCGCACGTCCACCTCACGTCCCTCGAAGTTGAGCTCGATATGCCCGTCCTGAGGCACGTATCGTTCCGCGATGTTCATCTCCGCCATGATCTTCACGCGGGAAATGATGGCATCCTGGAGGTGTTTGGGTGGAGCAGGCATCTCGTGAAGGACGCCGTCGATCCGGTACTTGACTTTCAGCTTGTTCTCGAACGGTTCGATATGAATGTCGCTTGCCCGGTCGCGTATAGCCCTCGCGACAATCAGATTGACGAGGTTGACAACCGTCGGTTCGCTCGCGATCTCCCGGAGATGGCCGACCTGCACGTCATCCACGGCCTCTCCCCGGTCGGGCACTTCGAGATGCTTTATCATCCTCTCCACCGAGAAACCGTAGAAAGTCTGCATGGCAGCTTCCATGTCGCTCTCGGTACAGATGGCGCGCTCGACCGCCTTGCCGGTGAGTATACGGATGTGCTCTACCGTCTGGAAGTCAAAGGGATTCTGCATGGCCAGGAGGACGCTGCCGTCCCCCTGCGTGACAGGTATTACACGGGCTTTGTGGATGAGCTCTGAAGGTATGCCGGCTGCGGCAGTATTGTCGATCTTCGTCTCTGACAGGTCGACGAACCGGATTTGCAGGGCTTCCGCGAGCGCTTTCAGAGCGCTCTTCTCGTCCGGCCAGCCCAGCCCCGTCAGACAACGCCCCAGGCTCTCCCCCGTATCGCGAAACCGGTCCAGTGCCTCTCGAAGCGTCTCCTCGGGAAGTTTACCCACGACACGACCCCCTCAACGGCTACCCCAGTTCTCAATGACACCTTGTTCTACTGAGTAAATGCCCGTATCCGCTAAGAGCGATCAAAACAACGTAGCGAACAACCCCCGGGCTACAACAGTATTGTAAGAGTCCTCAAGGTTCGGTGCCAAAGAGCCCGTGCCGTTGCCTTCGGTGAGCGACCCACCCGACAGGGAGCGCACGCCAAGGCCTGAGAAGGTACTGATCCGCAGAGGCACTCAAGTCTTATAACGTCATTCGAGTGTTTTTATTGTCATCCGACCCTATGATAGCACCAGCACCCTGTCTTGTCAATGCCACCGCGGCACATCTCTCCCCCGATATGCACCCCTTACACTTATAATAACGACAGAGAACCCGTGTATGTTTACACCCTCGAGATTCGCGTTTGGGTCGCAAATAGTCCGCGTCGAGCAACGGCTGGAACGACCGGCACAGGCCCGTGCGGAAGTCTGCTCATGATAAACACTTCCGGCTCGCCGGTGGCTTGTGCAAGCTCAGTTTACTCGCGTGGGAAGGAACCGAGATCATCTTTCAGCATGATAACAGCGTCTTCCCCCGAGTCCGAGTAGTATTCCCTCTGTATGGCAACTGGCCGGAACCCGAACTTCTCGTACAGGCTTATCGCAACGAGATTGGTCTCTCGCACCTCCAGAGTCGCCATGGTTGCGTGCCGGCACACCGCCGTGTTCAGAAGGTGCTCCAATATCATGCCGCCGTATCCCCGCCTGCGGTAAGCCGGATGAACCGCGATGTTCGTGATATGGATTTCGCCCGCTGCCCACCAGAACCCGCCGTATCCGATTACCTCCGCGTTTAACCGAAAAACCATGAAATATGAATCCGGTCGGCGCATCTCTTTGAGAAACAACCGTTTAGACCACGGTTCGGGGAAAGAAAGGTGCTCTATGGCGAGAACGTCGGGAAGGTTCTCGACTGCTAGAGGTTCGTACGTTACGTTGGCGTCTATCACTTGGCGCAGCACTCCCGGTTTACGAGTTGGCGATAGGCTCGATGAAGCTCGCGGGTTACACTACCGGGCGTACCGGCACCGATCTGCGCATCTCCAACCTTCACCACGGGCAGCACCTCCACGGTCGTATTCGTAATAAACGCCTCGTCACTCCCGAGCAAATCTTCGGTTCTCAACGCAGTTTCCCTCGGTTCAAGGCCGACGCCCTGCGCCAGCTCAAGAACTGTCGCCCTCGTTATCCCGGGCAGAATGCCGCTCTCCACCGAGGGCGTCAGAAGCTCCTCAGCTCGCACCATGAACACGTTCGTTACGCTCCCTTCGGTCAGAAAACCGGCCGCGTTCAACATAATGGCATCGAACGCACCGGCATCGTCAGCCTCAGCCTTTGCAAGCACGCTGTTGAGGTAGTTCGCCGATTTGGCCGCCGGACTCAGTGCGGCGGGATCCAGCCTCTGCGTCTTCGCCAAGATAATCGCGACACCGTCGCGATAATACTCCTCAGAGTAACCTTCAAAAGGTCTCGCCGTGAACAGGGTGGTCGGATGCTGGTCGTAATCCAGCGTGAACGACGCCTCACCGACACCCCGGCTGACGGTCACCCGCGCAACCGCCTCCGTCAGCTTGTTGACCGCTACGACCCTGTCCAGCCGCTCGTGGTACTCGCTCTGAGCGAAGGGAATTTCGAGCCGTACAAGCGACGCGGAACGCTGCAGCCGTTCCCAGTGGGCATCCCCCCGGAACACTTTCCCGTTATACACCCTGAGCGTCTCGAACACGCCGTCCCCGTAAAGAAACCCCCGGTCGAAAACGGAAACGCACGCTTCCTCCTTCGGGACGAGTTGCCCGTTAAGATCGACCTTCAGCAAAGTTCTCTCCTGAGATCGCGGCAATATGTAAAGCTCCTAATAACAAATACTTAAGCGTGTTTAACGCATCCTGCATCAGCAATCTGGCTAAGGTAGGCTTTGCCTTGGGTTTTCCCCCGTCTACCGTCTACCGACTACTGTCTACCGCCTTATCTATCCCGCCCGCGCTGTCAGAGCCTCAACGAGCGCCCGCGCCTTATGCCATGTCTCCAGATACTCGTCTTTCGGGTCGGAATCGGCCACAATGCCACCGCCGACCTGGACGAAAGCGTGCTCTTTTGCGATCACGAAGGTCCTGATTATGATATTGAGATCCATGTCGTCGGAAAAACAGATCCATCCGGCCGAGCCGGTGTACGGCCCGCGTCTAACCGTCTCCAGTTCGTCTATGATCTCCATACACCTGACTTTCGGCACGCCGGTAATGCTGGCTCCGGGAAACACCGCTTTCACGAGATCGACTGCCCCCCTACCCTCCCGTATCCTCCCGACAACGTTCGACACGATGTGGATTACGTGACTGTATTTCTCCGTCACCTTCAGCTCGTCCGGATGGACTGAACCGTATTCGCATACCCTGCCGATATCGTTGCGCGACATATCCACGATCATGATGTGTTCAGCGGTCTGTTTGGGGCTGAGAAGCAGTTCCTCGGTCATTGCGACGTCACCTTCCGCATCACCGCCCCGCGGTCGCGTTCCCGCAATCGGCCGCGTGTCAACACGTCTGCCGCTCAGCTTCACCAACCGTTCCGGCGAACAACTTACTAGCTGGAACGTGCCGAAATCGAAGTAGAACGCGAACGGCGACGGGTTAATCGCGCGCAACGACCGGTACAACGCAAGCGTATCGCCCAAAAACTCGGCGTGAATACGCTGCGATAGGTTCGCCTGGAAGATATCTCCCGCAGCGATATACTCTTTGGTTCGTTCAACCATTTTCGCATACGATTTCGCATCGTGCGTGCTGCCGAGAGTTCCGAATCGGTACTTACCCCGCGTTGATCCTTCCATGGCCCGCGGCGATTCGACCATTTGTTTCAACCGCTCGATCTTGAAACAGGATTTCTCGTACGCCGCGTCCGGATCGCTCTCCTCGGGCGACACCGCACACACCTTGACGGTGCCGTCAGACCGGTCAAGCAGAACGATCGTGTCAACGAAAAGAAAACACGTCTCGGGCAACTCGAGATCGTCGTCAACGGTGTCCGGCAGCGATTCGATAAGGTTCTTCACGTCATATCCGAAAAAGGCGACTGCGCCTCCGTAGAAATCGGGCAGGTAATCCACCCTCGGCGAACGGTACCGAGCCAAAACTTCCTGCAGCCGGTCCAACGGGTTGCCCTCGTACGTTTCGGTCTTCCTGCTTGAACGAAACTCCGACCGAAACCCTCGGCTCGTGAACACCGCAAACGGGTTGCCGCCTAATATGCAGTATCGCGCCACCTTGAGCGGCCCGTCGGCGCTGTCTAGAAGGAACGGATACCGTACGCGGGTCCGGATCCGCTCGAAAAGCGTCACCGGGTCGAACGGCACGTCCTCCAACTCGCAATATACCGGCGGTGCCGCACCATGGCGGTCGAACAACTCTCGAAAGAGCAGTTTGTCCGGGAGCGCTCTAGTCTTTACTATGCCTACGTTCATTTCCTTTTGCGTTTGCCCCACTTACGTTCCGCCTCGGATTGCCGCAAGTAGATCGGTTCCAACGCGCAGATATCGTCAGACTCACCCCTGTCGAGCCGCGACCGCGCAATTGCCGCTACGTTCACCGCTCGCGGTATCCACAACCGCTCAGGGGCGAACACCGCGCGTTCCCCGAGCACGGCGACGATCCTGTCCCGGTACAAAGATATGCCGTCTCCCAGAATTACGACTGTGCCGTCAACCTCGCTAAACAGATCTTCCACGGTCAGCACCATATCCTTCGACAGTTTCTCGCACACTCCGTCAGAGAACCTGTAAAACGCGGCGTAAACCTCCCCCATTCGTGCGTCAAGCATGGGACACACGATGTGATCGGAGAACGATATCGACGAGGCCAGCGCGTCAAGCGTCGGCACGGCGACGAGCTTCTTCTCGGCGGCAAGAGCCAGCCCCTTGAACGTGGCCAACCCTATGCGCAGTCCCGTGAAAGAGCCCGGTCCTATCGCTATAGCCAGAGCGTCGATCTCGTCGATTTGCAACCCGGCGTCATTGAGCACGCGGTCTATCGTCGGCATAAGCCGCGCAGAGTGCGTCTCCGACACGTTCAGAGTGTACTCGGCGACGAGAGATTCGTCCTCGACGACCGCAACGCTGCCTGTCTTTGTGGAAGTATCAGCCGCAAGTATTCTCATATCAGTCCGGTGAGTGTGTCGCTTCCCATCACGTCCGACGTGCAAGGATTATCGCACGAAGAGCGGATTGGATCAAGACAGACGACGCGGTACTGTATGAGGAGAGATGGTTGGCCGGCGTTACTCTTGAGCTTTGCGGGCTTGCCGGATGCCTCGACGAACCAGCAACAGGACCACGCCCAACAGCGGTACCCACACTACCGACCAGATGCCGAGCCAGATGATACGTCCCGCGACTCGCTGGAAGAAGCCTATCAGCGAGCGCGTGGCCTCGCTGGCGATCTTGGCTATGCTGTATGTCTCAGGCGGCACGACGGACTCGGCTTTCGGCCTTTCCTGGAGGGATATGTTGATAGTTGAGAACGCTACGCGATGGCTGAGGAACCGCAAACGGCCCTCCAACACTTCGATCTGCTCGCGTACACGTGTGAGTTCGTGCTCGACTTTCACGATATCCTCGAGCTCGCCTGTCCGGTCGAGGTGTGCGAGCAGCCGTTCTTCGGTTCGTTTCAGGTTGCGCAACCTGGCGTCAGTATCCACGAACTGCTCGGTAACATCCTCGGTTGTCACCTGCCGGTTCATCACCTTGCCGAGCGGTTCGAGCCGCTCCATGGACGATTGGAACTTGTCCGCCGGCACGCGCACCTGGACGCTTATTGACCGCCGCCCCAGTCGGTCGACTGCCTCCCGGAAGTCGGACACGTACCCGCCCAGTTCCTGCACCGCCGCAACCAACAGGTCGCTGGCTTTGCGCGCATCTTCCGTTTCAATCACGAGGCTCGCGTTCTTGATGAGATAGCGATCGGCTCGACTTACCTCAAGGGTCGCCAAACCCTCGTCCGCCTGGGTCGCCGCGCTACCCAAGCCACCGCGGCCAGCCGTGATGGCGTCACGGGAGCCGCCCGTAAGGCCGTCACCGGCCACGCTGAGTTTTTCCCGGCGTTCTGCTTCCTCGTATATCCCGTTCCCCCATAAGTCAACGTCATAGCCAGACGTCGGCTCTTCGGACTCTTCTACAGGCTTCATTTTTCTATGTACCCGACCAACGTGGCTCGGTACTATGAGTGACAACAGAATGAGCCCTGTAACGGCAAGAGCCACGATTTCTGCCACATGCAGCCGCCAGCGAAACCGAGGCACCTCTCGCTGCCGTCGCGCAGCTTCCGATGCCTTCTCCAGCCGGCTGGTGATCGCCTCCCGCTGGCCCTCGGTCAACGCATGGGCGGGCTCAGTCTTGAGCGCTTCCGCGGCCAGCTTCGCCGTTGCGCGCAGTTCAGCAACGGTTTGCCGCAAGGCTTCATCCTCTTCGAGCGCCTTCTCGACGGCTTTCCGTTCAGCCTCGTCCAACTCGCCGAGCACGTAAGCCGTAAGTTTTTCTTTATCAATATGATAAGTCATTATCCTACACCTCCCGGACGAGGTCGATTTTGCCCCGAAGTTGTTCACGCAGGTCGCTCAGCGCTGCAGCGACCAGCCGGCTCACCATGCCGAGCGATATGCCCATAACCTGGCTGATCTCGCGGTAAGTCATATCGTCCTGGAACTTCAGGCGGAACGCCTCCTGCTGGTTTTGCGGAAGCGTACCCAGTGCCTCGAACACCATCCCGTAAGCCTCGCTGGCCGCCGCAACGGCGCTCGGCTCGGGACCCTTGCTTTGAACCGACTCCGCTTGACCTTCCTGCAGCGAATCCATACGATCCTCCTTCTTGAGGACGTCCAGCGCGCGGTTCCTGCAGACCGTGTATAACCACGCCGCCAGGTGCCCGTCAACCTTGGCCCGGTCCGCCTCGCACAACCGGAGGAACGTGTCCTGGACCACGTCGCGCGCCAGCTCGATGTTGCCGGTGATGCGGGCGGCGTAACGGATGAGAGGCCGCTCGTATCGGGCCAGCGCCGCACGTACCCAATCGGCTTTCGCTAGAGGTTCGCCACCCATCCCAATGTCCCTGGACTTGGTTGTTCAACCAGTTCGTGAACCGTCTCCACTCTATTTAACGTTTCAACAGCGAATTTGTTCACTCGAACCGGCGGCTGCCCCCGAGAATACGAGTCCGTTTATGCAGTGGCGGAGAACCCCGGATCTCCCATTTAGGCGCCATAGCCGGAGCATCCTGACGTCTGCAAATCGTGCATACCCATCTCCTCCATTGTGACTTCCTTGCACAGGTATCCGAGTTGTCCACCCCTGAGATCCCTTGGAATGGCGGGATCCAGACGTTGGCATGAAGGTTGCCTTTCATAAAGACGAGGGTCGCTGGAATACAGGGCGACTCAGTGAAGTGGAAATGCTCTCGCTGGTGAGAGCGCAACGGAAAGGAGGTTTGGACAATGAAGAAGATACTGGTGACAATGACGGTTTTGGGGATGCTGGTGGTGCTGACGGTCGCCCTTCCTGAGATTTCGTTTGCTCAGGGTGAGGGCAAAGGCGGTTGCAGACTACAAGCGCAAACCGGCCAGCGTACGTGTGAGTGCGACAGACAATCCGGTGACGACCAACGTAGAGGCGAAGGCCGCGGTCAGCGCTTGGCTGAGCGCAGAGGCCGGCGCAACGAGCACAAAGGCGAGTGCGTCGGCAGAGACCGCGCCGAACGTCGCGGTCAGGGCCGGATCCAAGGCAGAGGCCAACGCAAAGAGCAACAACGTGAGTCCGGCGCCGGAGGCCGCGGGCAAAGACATGCTCGCCAGCGGGCACACCGCGAAAACCAGCAGGGTCACGTGTGCGCAAGAGGATCCGCCGCAGAGGGCCATGCTGCACGTCGTGGCGGTAATCAGCGCGGCGCAAAACACTGCTCGGGGGAATGTAAAGGGTAGCTGATGCAGTCCCTCGGCCAATCTGTATGTGATAACGCAGCCGGGCGGAAGAAGCGAGTCCGCCCGGCTGGTATCCAGAAAGGAGGTCTCAGAGATGTCTGGAGCAGCAGAATCCAAATCACAATCTGCAGGGCGGTTCCTCGTCGACTTCGTGATGTTTGTTTCCGCACTGGGCACGATACTTACCGGCGTTGTACTCTGGTTGTGTGTCGGTAAAGGACCGGCCGGGCAGAAGTTCTTCCTCGGCTTGCACCGCCACGAATGGGGCGACCTGCACACTTTCTTCTCGCTTGCATTCGTTGCGCTGGTCGTGGTCCATCTCATCCAGCACTGGGCTTGGATCAGGATCGTTGCGCTGAAACAGGTCAGGCGGACGACGGGGATCTGGAGCATTTTGAAGACTACGGGAGCCGCAATACTTGTTCTGGGGACTATCTGGGCGTTTTTCGCGACGTTCGGGAGCAACCCCGAGTCATATAGCCAGGGTGGGCGAACTAGAGCAGGCAAGCGGCAGCCGGGCATCCACCAGAATGCTGCGGGCAAGATGTCGGTATCCAGATCTGGACGGCGCTTGCGGCGGGGACGGACCCACTCCGAGCTATACATCGAACAACCACAGCTTGAAACCGATGTGACCGAGTGATAGACTGAGTTTGTGACCGGATCTTGTGCGAGTCGGTCTCGTTGGCCTCGGCAGGAGACAAAACATGAAACTCCGTCGTGCGACGTTGTTGAGCTTATTCATAGCTCTCTCCGTGGCGGCCGTTGTTGTTTTCTGGTTGTGGAGCGACTATGTTCAACAGCAGAAAGCGCTCGAGCGGCTGCTGATCGTGCGGGGAAGAGCAGTGCTGTCCGCTCTGGAAGGCGGTATGCGGTCTCATCGCCGCATGGGAATGTGGCTGCGCGGGAACATCGATGCAATTCTCGAGGAGACAGTCTCTGCACCCGGTATTCTCGGTCTGGCAATCATAAGCAAAGAAGGCGACCTTATTGCACACGGCGGTACCGTGCCTGACAATGTCAACCTATCACTCGATCCGCAATGGACATCTAACGGTCTTGTGCTATTCCGCGAAACACAGTTCGTCGCGTTTCAGGATGAGGCTTCCATGATGGGCCGGCAGATGAAAGGTCGCGCGCGGCGCAACGAAACGGCGGCGTCTCCTCCCCGGGAAACGGCATGGCTTATGGTGCTGCTCGACGATTCGGAATATCTCGAGTCGCTGGCAGGTGCACGACGGCGGTTCGCCGGATCGATGACCATCACGCTGACGGCGATACTGCTGGGAGTGGCTCTTCTGGCCCTGGTGCAACGACACGGGAGACTTGCGTCGGAACTCGCTCTGGCCAGGGAACGGCAGGAGCGGTTCGAGGAGCTATCTCTTCTGGGCGCCGGGCTTGCTCATGAGACGAAAAACCCGCTCAGCGTGATTCGAGGTGTGGCACAGTCGTGGCTCGACCGCTCTGAAGTACCGTCCGAGACACGGACCGAGGCACAGCGAGTCATCGACGAGGCCGACCGCGTGGTCGGTCGAATTAATTCGTTCCTGACATACGCCAGACCTCCGTCGCCGAAAGTTGTACCAATCGAGTTAGGCAAAGTCGTTGCCGAGACAGTTAGCCTGTTTCGGGACGAAGCAACTCTGAAAGACGTATCCGTTCATGTCGAAACCGAGGCCGTTCGTGCGGCGGCCGACCCGGACATGATCCGACAGGTAGTCGTGAATCTGATGACGAACGCTCTGGCCGCATGTGCGAAAGGCAACTCGATTACCGTCGAACTGGTTCGTGCCGAAGGCGGTACGCTCGCCATATCCATACAGGATACTGGGGAGGGGATGAATCCCGAAGATCTGCACCGCGTTACCAAACCCTATTTCACGCGGCGCGAAGGAGGCACAGGTCTCGGTCTGGCTATCGTCGAGCAGATCGTCGAGGCGCACAAATGGCGGCTCGAGATTGATTCTTCTCCCGGCAAAGGTACCACAGTACGTATCACAGGTATTGAAGAGGTCGATTCACAATGACCGATCACCCCCGATCTCTGTCGGTAGCAGTTGTGGACGATGACGCTGATCTGAGGAGACTGCTGCGTCGCGCTTTAGAGAAGGCCGGGTACGAGGTCTTGGAAGGGGGTGATGGCCGGGAGGCTGTCGAACTTGCTCGCACACGTTCGCTGGACGCTATGGTGCTCGATGTACGAATGCCGCAGATGAGCGGGCTCGACGCGCTTGCGACCATCAAGGCCTGCTGCCCGGAGATCGTTGTCATTTTGCTCACCGCCTTCATCGATGTGCGCGACGCGGTAGACGCTATAAAGACCGGAGCACACGATTATCTCGAAAAACCAGTTGATCTTGACGAACTCGTTGTAGCCGTCGATGAAGCGCTCGGCGTGCTACGGGCGGAACTGCCGTATATCGAGAGTGAAACCCCATCACTGCCTCGGGGTATTGTTGCGGAGAGTCCTGCAATGTTGGCCGTGTTCGGGGAAGCATCGCGGGTTGCTCCGACCGATACGACGGTGCTCATAATGGGCGACAGCGGGACGGGCAAGGAGGTTCTTGCCCGCTACATCCATGATAACAGCAAACGTCAAGACGGGCGGATGGTAGCCGTCAACTGTGCGGCGCTTCCCGAGAACCTTATCGAGAGTGAACTGTTCGGTCACGAACGGGGTGCATTTACGGGAGCTGTCGATACCAGGACCGGACGGTTTGAAGAAGCGTTCGGTGGTACGCTGTTTCTAGACGAAATCGGCGAGATGCCGTTTGCACTGCAGCCGAAACTGCTTCGTGTTCTTGAGGAACATACCGTCCGTCGCGTCGGCGGAACGGAAGACGTGTCGGTTGACGTTCGTATCGTGGCGGCCACCAACAGGCCGCTCGAAGATGACGCACGCGAGGGACGGTTTCGGGAAGATCTCATGTACAGGCTGAACGTGTTTGCTCTGCGCATCCCGCCCCTTTCCGAACGGCGTGAGGATATACTGCCTCTGTGCCGCCATTTTCTTGCCGAGGAAACCGCCGCCAACAAACGTTTTTCCCCGGCCGCCCAGAGGGTGCTCCTCGACTATTCTTGGCCCGGTAACGTTCGTGAACTGCGTAACGCCGTGGTCAGAGCGGCCATAATCTCGCGAGGTTCTCTGGTCCTGCCCGAAGATCTGCCCTCCTTTCTCAGCACCGCCGAGGGTGAATCGGAACCTGTGTCTGGATCCACCGTGCTAGTGGGCAATATGGACGAGATCCAGAAACGGGCCATCCTCGAAGCACTCGAAAAGACCGGCGGCAACAAGACCCAGGCCGCTAAACTTCTGGGTATCAGCCGCCGCAACCTCATCTACAAACTGCGATCTTACGGAATGTAGGTATTCCTCTTCCCATTGCGTTTCGTGCTGGGGCGGGAATAGCTCTTCGCTTCTGAGCTCATAGGTATGTGGCGGCTTGCCCTCGCCCAGCACCGGCTAGACATTGCCGGCCGAGTTTCTTGAAGCCACGCGATCCGCTACTGAGAAAAATGGTCGAGAAAGGAACTTGCGGTTTCGGGGAGAAGACATGGTGAGGCGTCGATCTGCATTGACAAATCGACGCCAAGCGATTCAACACCCGTGTGGGCAAATCTGATCAGACTATCGTTTTCTCGGTATCAATGTCGAAGAAATGGCATTTGTCCATGTTCAATGCCATTAGATGCTCTTCATTTACCGCAGGCTCTCGCTTCGCCTGAACCCGCGCGATGAAACTGTTGATCTTCGTCGCCAGGTACAGGTATATCTCCGAACCCATCGGCTCCACGACCTCTATCCTGGCTTTGGCGGTACAATCCGGGTCGGCGTCGGGTATGTCCGCTGCATCCTCGATGTCCTCAGGACGTATACCGAACGTCACCTTCTTGTCGATATAAGCGCTCAATGCCGAACGCATACGATCAGGCACCTTCACCTGGAACGTACCCTCGTCGAAATAGATCGAGCCGTCACGCCTGAGCAGAGTGCCGCCTATGAGATTCATCGGCGGGCTGCCGATAAAACCCGCGACGAACTTGTTCACCGGGCTGTTGTACAACGTCAGCGGGTCCGCTATCTGTTGGAGACGACCGTCCTTCATCA
>Ga0180437_10004223_pt1 | contig 20630 bp, 13 predicted proteins | sample SS_ome_4_FD_132410 | JGI IMG/M metagenome (GOLD analysis project Ga0180437, IMG submission 132410) | Hypersaline lake sediment archaeal communities from the Salton Sea, California, USA - SS_3_D_1 metaG | ecosystem: Environmental > Aquatic > Non-marine Saline and Alkaline > Hypersaline >... | reverse complement strand
GTGCCATCGCGGCCTATTTCTCGACGGTGTGGACCTTGGCTTGGCGCGAATGGACCGGTCTTTCAAGCCCGGGTACCACTACGTCGGCGCACCCCCTGACGTGAACGACAAGACACGAGGCAATGCACACAGATAAAACGAGAAAGGAGATAAGATGAACACAGGGTCGACACCCTGGCAAGTTGATAGCCATGATTTTCCCCACGGGGACGATAGCCGGCAGAAACTGACTTTTCTGCTGCGCTACGCCATCCTGGCCCCCTCAAGCCACAACACCCAGCCCTGGCAGTTCGCCGTTAGCGACGACGGGATTCGCCTGTTTGCAGACAAGGCCCGCTGGCTGCAAGTCGCCGACGCTGACCAGCGCGAATTGCACATCAGCCTTGGCTGCGCGCTGGAGAACCTCCTGGTCGCTGCCGAGCACTTTGGCTATGGGCACCAGGTGACCTACTTTCCCGAACCGGCCGATGAGAATCTGGTTGCGGCCGTAACCTTGACTGCTGGCGGTGAGCCGCCTGACGTCCGGCCAATTGAGCTGTTCGATGCCATCCCGCATCGACATACCAACCACAACATCTATGAAGAGCGCCCCATTCCTGCAGGCGACCAGGCGCGCCTGCAAGCTTGTTGCAACCAAGCAGGTCTCTCGCTGTACTTGACGAATGATGCTGAGATCAAGCGCCAGGTAGACGAGATGATCGTGCGTGCCGATGCCATACAATTTGCCGATCCGGCCTGGCGCGAGGAATTGGGCTACTGGATGGGCCAGGGCGTCTTTGGTACGTCGTGGCTGATGTCCAAAATGTCTCAATTGGCCGTAACCTACCTGAATCTGGGCAAGGGCCTGGCCAAGAAGGACTCGGAACTCTTGATGAGCGCACCGGTCTTGGCCGTCATCGGTTCACAGGCGGATGACCGCACGGCGCAGGTCCAGGCAGGACAGGTCTTTGAGCGAGTCTCGCTGATGGCGACGGCGCTCGATATCCACGTCCATCCCATGAGCCAGATTCTGGAGATTCCCGAGTTCAAGTCCCAAGTCGCGGAGCTCATCCCGGAGCCGGATGTCGTCCCGCAGCATACCTTCCGCTTAGGATACGCCGAGCCGGAGGATCACAGCCCCAGGCGGCCGCTGGAGGATGTGCTGATCTCCGAAAACGAGGTGTTGGCCAGGTGACCAGGCAACAGACTGCCAGTTTGACTAGGCGCAAAGCTACCCAGCTAGATGACACGCTGGGGAGTTTGAGGGGTGATCAAACGTCTAGGTCGTTGGCGTGCGTCATCGGTCAATGGTAAAAGGCGTGCTGCCTCAAAGGAGCAAAGGAGAAATAGTGAGCAATGGAATCCCAACCAGGTCGAAAACTGGGCTTAATCAAGCGGTTTGGCGGTTGGTTGAAGCGCGCCGGCCGGGCGGTCACCCCTGGGCCCCGGGCGTGGCGAGGGGCGGCGTGGGGAGCGCTGGTCACGTTGGCCATCATCCTGTTTCTGACGGCGTACGGCTTGTTCGGTCAGGCTGCGCCTGCGTGGTTCCTGATAGGCACAGTTCTTTTCCTGGCTGTGTTCGCCGTCGTTGGCGGTCTTCTGACTCTGGCCTGGCGAATTCTCAGAGGCATCCCGGCGTTCTACATCTGGGTGTTGGCCTCTGCGGTGCCGGCCTTTGCCTTGCTGGCGCTGACGGCGATGAGCGTGTCGATTGGGGTCATCACCGTGGGCCTGGGCACCTTGGCCGTGGCCTCCTTGCTGGGCGCCAGCGTGTTGGAGTTGGCGAGCGGCGGCTGGCGGCAGGCTACCAACGTGCAACGGGCCATCACCCTCGGGGGGCTCTTGCTGGGGCTGGCGGGGCTGATAGGTGGTGGGGTCTGGCTGCTTGATGCCGGGTCGCCGTCGACCGATCCGCCCGATGCGGAAGCACAGGCCAATGCACGGATCGACCCCCTGGAAATGCCCGATCCTGCCCAACCAGGGCCGTACACCGTGCACACCCTGTTCTATGGGAGCGGGGAGGATCGGCATCGCTCCGAATACGGAGCAAGCGTGGATCTGGTCACCCGGTCGGTCGACGGCTCAGCGCTGATCGAACGCTGGAGCGTCTTAAGAACGGCGTACTGGGGCTTCGACCCCGAGGCCCTGCCGCTCAATGGACGGGTGTGGTACCCGGAAGGGGAGGGAACCTTCCCGCTGGTCATGATCGTGCATGGCCAGCATCCTATGGACGACTTTTCAGACCCCGGATACGCCTATCTGGGCGAACTGCTGGCCAGCCGAGGGTTCATTGTGGCCTCGGTGGACGAGAATTTTCTAAACCTATCCCCCTTGGTCGATCTGCTGATCGTCCAGTCATTGATTGAGGAAGATGATCTGCGCGGCTGGCTGCTATTGGAACATCTGCGGGTCTGGCGAGATTGGAACGAAAATCCGGACTCCAGATTCTTCCGGAAGGTGGACCTGGACCACATCGCCCTGACCGGCCACTCGCGGGGCGGGGAGGCAGTGGCGGTGGCGGCGGCGTTCAACACACTGCCTTACTACCCTGACGATGCATCCGTCCAGTTTGACTATGGCTTCGGCATTCGCTCGGTGGTGGCCCTTGCGCCGGTGGAGGGCATGTACCAGCCAGCAGGCCGGGATGTGGCGCTGGAGAACGTGAACTACCTGGTGCTGCACGGCGCGCATGATATGGACGTCTTCACCTTCCAAGGCGATAGACAGTATTCGCGGATCCACTTCAACGACGGCGGTGACTGGTTCAAGTCGGCGCTGTACATCTACGGCGCCAATCACGGACAGTTCAACACGCGCTGGGGGCGCAAGGACCTGTTCGAGCCGGTGATGCGCGTTTTCAACTTGGAACAGCTCCTGCCAGGCGAGCAGCAGCGCCAGATTGCCAAGGTGACGATCAGCGCGTTTCTGGAGGCGACGTTGCAGAGGGAAACTGGATATCGTGTCCTCTTCCAGGATCTGCGGCGTGGGCAGGCGTGGCTGCCGGACACGATTTATATTTACCAGTACCAAGATTCGGCCACGCACATGGTCAGCACCTATGAGGAGGATGTCGACCTGAGATCGACCACGCTACCTGGCGGAAGTCTGACCGGCGAGAACCTGACCATCTGGCGCGAGCAGCCTGCCCAGGCGAAGTGGGAGGACTTGGGCGACCAGACGGTCTATCTAGGCTGGGATGCAGAGGCTGAGACGACTCCAGCCAGCTACGTGATCCAAGTCCTGGAGCAAGCCCTGACACTGAATGAGGCAAGCGTCTTGGTCTTCTCTATGGCCGATGCCAACGAGGACCCCACGCCGGAGGTGGACGACAAAAAAGATGAAGAGAAAGAATTCGCCAGGGAGCCCATCGACCTGACGGTGGAGGTGATGGACAGTGCGGGAGAGGCGGCATGCCTGCCGTTAAGTCACTTCTCGCATCTGCAGTCGCAGCTCGAAGGGCAACTGGGCAAGACCGGGTTTATGTCACCTTTTCCCACGTCTGAGGCAGTGCTGCAACACTTTGAGTTCCCACTGGGGGATTTTGTCGCCGCCAATCCCGCCTTTGATCCTGCCCATCTCGCACTAGTGCGTTTCCTCTTCGACCGCACTGAGGCGGGCGTCGTCGTGCTGGATAACGTGGGCTTCCGCAACTGAGGAGGTACTGTGGATTTCTATCTCGTACGTGTTGGAAAAGCGAAAGATGTGTGATATCAGCAGACGTCTCCGTTTTCTGGCCCTGCAGTCCTGGCAGTCCTTATGCCGCACACGGTTTATGAAAGCACATAGCGCTCAATGCAGGTGTTATACCCACATCGATTCGCTGCGATGCGTTACGTGAACCAAGGGACCAAGAGAAGGTGAACGAGGTTCTTCTTTCGCTCGTTGACCGAAGGCCAGTTGCGCGTTGGGCGCTTGCGGCAGCCTTCATCCCCGTGATGCTTCTCAGCATCCCTGTGTTGTTCAAGGTAGGCCAAGCCACTCGCTTTGGACGAGAGTAAAGCACCGCGGAGACGCAGAGGGTCGCCAATTTCACCGGGGAAGTAACAGAAACGGGATCCAGATGACCGGCTGAGGGCGCGCGGCCATTGTTCCTGGAATAGCACACGCCGACAATTTAACAATGCGAGGAGAGAACATAGTGTGATTGTCACAAAGATACTGAGAAAAGACTTCCAGAGAAAGAAGATCATCACCATCGTGGTGTTCGCTTTCATCCTGCTCTCGGCATTGCTTGTCGCCAGCGGCGCCAACCTGATCATGGACCTAAGCAGCGCCCTTAACGCACTTATTGCGAAATCAAAGGCGCCGCATTTCGTGCAGATGCACGCCGGGGAGATCGATCAGGCGGAGATCGACCGCTGGGCGGCGAGGAACAGCCTGGTGAAAGAGCAGCAGACGGTGGAGATGATCACAGTCGACGGCTCTACCCTCTACGTGGGCGACAGCGAAACCGCCGAAGAGAACAGCATCATGGACATCAGCTTCGTCACCCAGAACCGCTCTTTCGACTTCCTGCTGGATCTGGAGGATCGGGTCATTCACCTCTCGCCGGGAGAAGTGGCCGTGCCCATCTACTACATGCAGAGAGACAATCTGAAGGTGGGCGACACGGTCAGGATCAGCGATGGGGCGTTCGACAAAAACTTCACCATCGCCGCCTTCGTCCGCGACGCCCAGATGAACCCCTCCATTGTGCACTCCAAGCGCTTCCTGGTGCACGAGGATGACTATGCAGCCCTGCGAGAGCACTTCGCCGAGACGGAGTATCTGATCGAGTTCCTCCTGACGGACGCGGGCCAAGTGGACACATTCAGCCAGGCCTATCAATCGTCCGGCCTGCCCAAAAAGGGCCCGTCCGTGGACCGTAATCTGTTCAAGACCCTCAATGCCCTGACGGACGGCATCGTCGCCGGGGTGGTCATTGTGCTCAGCCTGTTGCTTATGATCATCGCCATCCTCTGCCTGCGATTCACCATCCTCGCGACCATCGAGGAGGACTACAAAGAGATCGGCGTGATGAAAGCGATCGGCATCGCCCGGCGTGATATCAGGCGCATCTATCTGGCCAAGTACGCCGTGATGGGCGTGCTCGCCTCCGTGTTGGGCTCCCTGGCGTCGCTCTTTCTCGGTCAAGTTCTCTCCGCCAATATCACGCTCTACATCGGACAGGCATCCAAGGGCTTGCTACAACACGCCGTGCCCTTCGTCGCCGCCAGCAGCATCGGGCTGATGGTGTTTGGCTCGTGCGCCGTCGTCCTCCGGAGGTTGAACCGGATCACGGCGGTGGAGGCCCTGCACTCGGGGACCGTCGGCGAATCTGCGAGGAACCTGCCCGTGCTGGACCTGAAGAAGAGCAGACTGCTCGACGTCAACGTCTTCCTGGGGTTCAGAGATGTGGTCCAGCGATTCAAGTTGTTTGGGCTGCTCTGCTTCGTCTTTTTCTTCTGCGCCTTCGTCATCATCGTACCCGTGCACTTCCTCACGACCATCCAATCGCCCACCTTCATCTCCTACATGGGGATTGGGCAGAGCGACATCCGGATCGACCTGCGGCAGTCAGACAATATGGCCGACAGATTCGAGAGCATGGTGGCCTACCTGGCCGACGATCCCGACGTTGAGCGCTTCTCGCCCCTGGTGACCTCCCAGTTCACGATGCTCGGAAGCGATGGCGCCCCAGAGACCATCAACATCGAGACCGGGGATTTCTCCATCTTCCCCCTGGATTATGTGGCGGGGACAGCGCCGGAGCGGGAGCACGAGATGGCGCTCTCGTCCCTGAACGCCAAGGAGATGGAAAAGGACGTCGGCGATAGGATCACACTGCTGGTGGATGGACAGGAACAGGAGATGACGGTCAGCGGTATCTACCAGGACGTTACCAACGGAGGCCGGACGGCGAAAGCGGTGCTGCCTTACGATCCCGACAACGTGCTTTGGTACGCCGTAAGCCTGGACCTGACGTCCCAGAACCGCATCGACGACAAGGTCCGTGAGTACTCGGAGGCCTTCTACCCGGTCCGGGTCACCGACCTGGAGGGCTATCTGGCCCAGACGCTGGGCAACACGATCGGCCAACTGAGGAAAGTGACGATGGTGGCCATTGCGGTCGGTCTGGCCGTGGCCGTGCTCATCACGTCCCTGTTCTTGAGCATGCTCATCAGCAAGGACGCCTCGCAGATCGCCATTATGCGGAGCCTGGGCTTCTCCTTGCGGGACATTCGGGTTCAGTACCTGAGCCGGGCATTGGTACTGCTGAGCCTTGGCATCGTGCTCGGAACGGTCTTCTCGAACACGTTGGGACAGCGCCTGGTCAGTGCCTTGTGGGCCTTTATGGGCGCCTCCCAAATCAAGTTTGTCATCGATCACATTCAAGCTTACGTTCTATTGCCGCTTCTGCTGATGCTCGCCGTCTCCATCACCACGCTGATCAATATGGCTGGCATCAAGGAAACCAACATCGCCGAAATGATTATGGAGTAAGGAGCAGACGAAAATGACTATCCTGCTGGAGTCGAAACAGCTCAACAAGAGCTTCATATTGGGTAAGCACAACGAGCAGCACATCTTGAAGGACGTGGACCTGCAAATCGAGAGAGGTGAGTTCGTATCGGTGATGGGCCCTTCAGGGTCAGGAAAATCGACGCTGCTGTATAACATCAGCGGTATGGACAGAATGACGTCTGGGAGCGTCGTTTTTGACGGGCAGGAGCTGTCAGATCTCTCGGAAGATGCGTTGTCAAAGGTGCGCCTGACGGATATGGGATTTATCTTTCAGCACATTCATCTGCTGAACAACTTGTCCATCTTCGACAACATCATTCTGCCGGCCTATCTGGCGCGGAATGGCGGCCGTACGATGATCAATCGGCGGGCGGCCGAGTTCATGGAGAAGGTAGGCATCGCTGACCTTGCGGATCACGAGATCACGCAGGCTTCCGGTGGGCAGTTGCAGCGCGTGGGCATCTGCCGGGCGCTCATCAACGAGCCCTACATCCTGTTCGGGGATGAACCCACAGGAGCCCTGAACTCCAAGGCCGCCGGCGAGATTATGGACCTCCTGGCCGATATCAACCGCTCTGGAACAACGATCCTTCTGGTTACGCACAACGCCAAGGTCGCGGCGCGAACCGAACGGGTACTCTTCATGCTGGATGGCAGGATCGTCTCCGAGAGATGGCTGGGCAAGTACGCTGGTAATGGCGACATCAGAGCGAGGGAAGAGAATCTCTCCAGCTGGTTGCTTGAGATGGGATTCTAACGTTTTCCACATCGTCAACCGTACGAAAAAGAGGTATCGTCATGACTCACGCAGTGTACATAGTTCTCGGTCTCATTGTCCTTGGCATCTTGGTCAACCTGATCTGGCGGGTCCTCTCTCACCGCCAGGCCTTGCCCTGTCCCTCGTGGCTGGGCTGGATGGTAGAGCTGGACAACCCCTTCACGCGGGTCAACCGCGCCCAGTTCATCGTCGACCATCTGGATCTGGAACCCAGCATGAAGGTGCTGGATGCTGGCTGTGGTCCCGGCCGCGTCACGCTGCCGCTGGCCGAGGCCGTTGGCTCGTCGGGTGAGGTGGTCGCCCTGGACGTCCAGGATGAGATGCTGGCACGCGTCCGCGCCAAGGCGAAGGCGGCGGGCTTGACCAACATACGATACCTTCAGGCCGAGCTGGGTGAGGGGAAATTTTCGCTGGACGGCTTTGATCGAGTCGTGCTGGTGAGCGTGCTGGGGGAGATACCGCATCAGGCGGCGGCCTTGCGGGAACTCTACGATGCGCTGAAGCCCGGCGGGATACTCTCCATCACCGAGGTCATCTTTGACCCTCATTTCCAGGGCCGCAAGAGCGTGCGGCGCTTGGCCCAGGCCGCCGGGTTCAGGGAGAAGCGCTTCCTGGGCAAGCGATTGGCCTATACCATGCACGTCGAAAAGCCTGGAGAGGAATGCGCTTCAGAAAACGACGAAGCGAAGTGGTAGAAGGAGAACGTAACATGCAAACCAACACCACCTATGCCGGAATCTGGAAACGCTTCTGGGCGCTCGTGATCGACGGATTGCTCTTTTGCGCCATCTTCTTCCCTGTCACGCGCGTCGTGAAGGGCGTCTGGCTGATGAGCGCCACCGACCATCGCTGGGCCAACGGCTTATTTATCACCGATCCATTATGCCTGATCTTCCTGGCACTGATGGTGCTCTACTTCGTCCTGCTGGAAGGCTTGGCAGGGGCGACGTTAGGCAAGTGGGTGCTCGGTCTGCGCGTGGTGCGCACAGACGGGGAAAAGCCGGGCCTGGCCCGTAGCGTGATAAGGAACCTTCTGCGCCTGGTGGACGGGCTGCCGGCTTTCAACATGGTGGGCGTTGTCCTCATCCTGCGCTCACCCGAAAAGGCGCGCTTCGGCGATCGGGTGGCAGGCACGCGGGTCATTCGATCTCAGTAAAACAAGACGGGAGGTAAATCAAAATGTCACGGTTGCAATAAATCCCTTGACATTCTGGAAGGACTGCTCTAAATGCACTTAATAACTTCTGATCAAACCACCCTATTCTATGAAACCTATGGCGAAGCCAAGGATAGACCGATGGTCCTGATCCACGGCCTGGGTGCGGATTATGGGATGTGGACACCCCAGATTGAAACCTTGCCCTCTCAAGGATTCTTTTTGGTTGTTCCCGATGTGCGCGGTCACGGGAGATCTTCTCCAGTGGAAGAATTCGACTTCCGTGATTGCGCCCGAGATATCTGCGAGCTTCTCGATCACCTTAAGATGCCTAAAGCCAATCTTGCGGGGGTGAGCATGGGTGGGGTCATCGTACAGCAATTCGCTTGCGATTTCCCCGAAAAGATAGACCATGTGGTGATTGCCGACAGCTTCAGCGAAGTCCGCACGCCCTTGGAGACGCTGGGCGCTTGGTCAAACTGGCTGACCCTGAAAATATTCCCGTCACTCTTTCGCAAAACGCTCGAGAAGGCTTATGGCAAACCCCACATGGAACGGGCGCGCCAATACTTTCAAATGGCCTTTCAAAGGATGGACCTGGAGCAGGTAGCCAAAGCCCGCGTCGCCCTCAATCATTTTGATATCATCGAGTGCTTGCAGACCGTCCATACCCCTACTTTGGTACTGGTTGGCGATCAGTTCGGCGCTTTTGCCATCAACATGGCCAGAAAAACCGCCGATGCCATACCCAACGCAAAATTCAACGTTCTGGAAGGGGGCGCTGATCCGTCTAATTTGACAGTCCCCGAGAAATTCGAGCGGGCAGTCCTGAATTTTCTGGTGTATGAATAACAGATTTGGCGGAGTGCACCGGTCGGCCGGCCCGGGCCCCAGACGTGGCGAGGGGCAATGTGGGGAGCGCGCTATGTGGGCCAATGGCGTAAGACGGCGGCGTACCTGGAGTCCAACGAGAAAGGGATTGGACAACCGGATGTTGTGGCTCTTTTGATTACCGGGATGAGGAGTCGTCTACGAATTGGGGACAAGTATTGCCAATGCGATGGAGAACGGGTTAAACTAACAACGATGAAAAAAAATGAAGGGAGATTTGCCATGCGTACAGTAGTGGGGTTATTCTGGAAGGAGCATGTATTCAAATCGCTTATCATTGTGAGCGCCGTTATCCTGGCAGCCGTGATTGCGGTCAGGCCGCTGGAGGTGCCACCGGCCCGCCCTGTTGCTGCAACTGACAGGTTCTCCGTGGAGCGGGCGCTGGCAGACCTCGAGATGATCACCGCCGCGCCCCGCTACCCAGGATCCCCCGGTTACCAGGCAGCCCGCGAGTATCTCGTCGCCGAGTTTGAATCGATGGGGCTCGATCCGGAAGTCGCCGACACGCTCTCAGTCAACAGTGGTGAAGGCGGCGCGAACATCGGCCGGGCGCGCAACATCGTCGTCCGCATCCCGGGCACGGACAACACCGGCGCTATCCTGCTGGCGGGCCATCTCGACACGGTTCACACCACCGTGGGAGCCAGCGACTGCGGCGGTTGCTCGGCGGCCGTGGTGGAGACCGCCCGCGCGCTGCTGGCCGGCTCGCCCCTGCGCAACGACGTAATCCTGCTGCTGGAGGATGGCGAGGAGACGACGCGCGCCGGGTCGCTATCGTTCGTGGAGCAGCACCCCTGGGCGGAGGACGTGCGGGTGGCCATCAATCTGGAGGCGATGGGAACGGGTGGTGGCTCCCTGCTGTACGTCACCGGGCCGGAGAACGGCTGGCTGATACGCGAGTCGCTCCGGGTCATGCCGTCGCCGGTGGCCTACTCGTTTGTCAACGACCTGATCTGGCTCACCGGGACGGGCGGCTCGGATCTCGATCAGTTCCTGATGGCAGCCGACGTCGGGCTGGGGTTGGTGTATCTGGAGAACGTCCCCGCCTACCACACGATGCAGGACAACGTCGCCAACCTCGACCCGGACACGCTCCAACACCAGGGCGCGACCATGCTGGCGCTGGCCCGCCACTTCGGGGACCTGCCGCTGGATGGAACGTTGAAGCGCCAAGATTTGGTTTATTACAACCTGATCGGTCACCAGGTCGTCCGCTATCCGGCCTGGGCAGGTGTGTCGCTCGCGCTGCTGGCAGCCGCCGGGACGCTCGCCCTGGTTGTTGTGGGCCTTCGCCGGGACCGTCTGACAGGGCGCGGCATTCTCATCGGCGTGGCAGGATTCCTTCCACTGGTGCTGGTGGCAACGCTGATCTCCGGCGGCGTATGGTATCTGCTGCGGGTGCTTGACCCCCGGCTGCAAGTCTTCCTCATCGGCGTGACTTACGACCGCGAGTGGTACACACTGGCCTTCGTGGCTCTGAGCGCAGGCCTGATGCTGGCGGGCTATCGCCTGTTGCCTCGCCGGAGTGCCGCGGACCTGGGCGTCGGGGCACTCGTCTGGTGGGTGGCGCTGGCTGTGCTGACGTCCTTTCGGCTTCCCGGCTCCAGCTATGCCTTCGCCCTTCCCGCCCTCTTCGGTCTGATCACGCTTGCCGCAATCCTGTTCCTTGAGGGCAGGTCGGGATGGGTTAAGAGGCTAATCCCAGCACTGGGGGCCGCCGGCGCCGTGCTGATCATGGCGCCGATGATCAACTTCTTAGGCATCTTCAGCGGGCGCGCCGAAGTGCTGATGGGGCTGCCGCTGATCGCCATGCTGCCCGCACCATTCGTGGCCCTGTTGGCAGGGCTGCTGCTGCCGGTATTCGAGGAGATAACCCATGGCCGGCGTGGGCTGGCATCAGCGGTGTTGGTAGGCATCGGCATTCTTATCCTGGCTGGCGTCGCGCTGACGGCGCGCTTCACCGAAGACCGCCCCAAGCCAAATATGGTAGCTTACGTGCTGGACGCCGATACCGGAGAAGCGCACTGGGTGGCCGGCGCGGCCCCTGTGGCCGGACAGCGCCGGTCGCTGCTGGACGAGTGGACGTCGCAGTTCTTCACCCAGGACGTGGAGGAGACCCTCTACAGCCCGTGGGGGGCCTGGGCAGAGAACAGTGTTCCCGCTTACCGCAGCCCTGCCCCGCAGCTCGATCTGGCCGCGCCTTCGGCTGAGATCCTAGAAGACACGACCGACGACAGCGGGCATCGGCATCTACGACTGCGCATCGCCTCTGACCGTCAGGCACCGACGATGATCGTCCGTATTTCAACCGAAGGACAGATCGTGGGCGGCGCCGTGGCGCACAGGCAACTGGACGGCATGAGCGCGGAGACGCCACGATCAGCGCTTGTCTTCGGTATTCACGCTGCGGCGGATGACGGGCTGGAGGTGACGCTGACGCTCCAAGATTCATCGCCAGTTACGCTTCTGCTGGAAGACCACTCGTACAGCCTGCCGGACATCGACGGCATAGCGATCCGTCCGCGCCTGGCGTGGATGATGCCCTCGCCAACGTTTATAAGCGACGCCACCGTCGTCCGGCGCACCGTAACCATTCCGTGATCGGTGTACAACACTGGTAGAGGATATTGCTGTTGGTCGAAGCATGCGTGACTGAGAATTACGTTAGCCGATATGGAAAATTGAGGTGTATGATGAGAATTCTGCCTATTCTTGTTGGTGTCCCTGTTTTCCTGGTCTTGCTGGGCTGGCTGGGATTGCGTATCAGACCTGCACCTTTGCCAGCTTTTCCCCAGCAATCCGTGGATCTTGAAACCGTTCCTTTGCCTGAGGATTTGCCCGTCCCGGTTGAGCGCTTCTATCGCCAGGTCTACGGCGAGAAGGTACCGGTCATTGAGTCATTTGTGGTTACCGGCCGGGCCAAGATGCGCATTATGGGGATCACCTTCCCGGCACGTTTCCGTTTCACGCACATCGCCGGGCATGCCTACCGTCACTATATCGAGACGACGATATTTGGCCTGCCGCTGATGAAGGTCAACGAGCGTTATGTGGACGGGGTGAGCCGACTGGAGTTGCCCTTCGGGGTGGAAGAGGGAGCGAAGGTGGATCAGGGGGCTAACCTCGGGTTGTGGGCCGAAACGCTGTGGCTGCCGTCGATCTTCATCACGGACGCGCGCGTGCACTGGGAGCCGATCGATGAGGAAACGGCTTTGCTGATTGTACCTTTCGGTGAAAAGGAACAGCGATTTGTCACTCGGTTCGATCCAGAGACTGGCATGCCGCGTTATCTGGAATCGATGCGTTACAAAGGCACCGACAGTGAGAGCAAAGCCTTGTGGATCAACGAAGCGTTGCGCTGGGAAATCGTTGATGGAAACACAACCGCTGCGGTCAGCGCGGCCACCTGGTTCGACGAGGGCACACCCTGGGCTGTCTTCACGTTAGAAGACATTCGCTACAACGTGGATGTGGAGGATTATATTCAAGCGAAGGGTCCTTGAACATAGATACAAAAAGATAGACCTGTCTCAGTTCCTTATGAGCACAACAGCAAGATTTCCCACATAGAGGTATAATATTCCTGTGAAAGAGGGCCAGGTGATTCTTCAAGATGGGAGGCAAGCTACTCTGTAGGCGCGATCCCATGACTGGTACCTTCCTATGGATATTAGGAACCTATGATTAGGGGGTAACATACTTTATGGAGCATTCCGAGATTTCGTTCGTTCCACTGTTGGTCGTCGTTGCCCTGGCGTTCCTGGTTCCCATTCTGCTCTCCCGGATTCGAGTGGTCGCCATTCCCGTCGTCGTCGGGGAAATCATCGCTGGCATCATCGTCGGCCAGAGTGGCCTAGGCCTGGTCGATGAAACGGTGGGTCTGCGGCTGCTATCCGAGCTGGGATTTGCCTTTTTGATGTTCCTATCCGGGTTGGAGATTGATTTCTCCAGTGTGCTGGGGAGCGAAGGCAGGGCAGGGAATACCGACAAGGTAAAGCGAGCGCTCAGAAATCCCTTTGTGGTTGGGCACGTACTCTTTGGCTTAACGTTGATTGGCTCGGGGCTGGCGGCCTTCTTCCTGGCGGGCCAGGGACTGGTTAACGATGCGTGGATCATGGCTCTCATCCTTTCGACCACATCGCTGGGGGTTGTGGTGCCGGTGCTCAAAGAGCGGGGGCTGACGGGCGAGCGTTACGGGCAGAATATCTTGGTGGCCGCCTTGGTTGCGGATTTCGTCAGTATTTTGCTCATCAGCATTTACGTGCTGCTGCGCAGCCAGGGGCTTACCAGCGAGATATTGTTGGTGCTGGTGCTGTTCGCCGCTTTCGTGGCTACCTACCGGCTGGCAACCTTCTCCCGGGAACATCTGCCAGCGGAACGTATCTTTGAGGAACTGTCGACAGCCACTTCGCAGATCAAGACACGCGGCGCCCTGGCCCTGGCCTTAGTGTTTATCGCCCTGGCCGAAGGTCTGGGCATCGAGATTATCCTGGGTGCGTTCCTGGCCGGTGTCATCGTCTCGCTGCTTTCCGACGGAGAGAGCACTGCCTTGCAAGAGAAGCTGGACGCCATCGGCTACGGTTTCTTCATCCCCATCTTCTTTATCATGGTCGGCGTCCGCTTCGATCTCCCGGCACTATTGGGTTCAAGCGCGGCACTGCTGCTGGTGCCACTGATGATCGGCATCGCCTACGCGGTGAAGTTCATACCCTCGCTCTTGTTTCGCTTCTGGTATCCGTGGCGCGAGACGTTGGCCGCTGGCGCGCTGCTCAGCTCGCGACTGTCGTTGATCATCGCTGCCTCAGCCATTGGCCTGGAGTTGGGCCTCATCTCAGATGCCATCAACTCGGCCGTTATCCTGGTGGCTATCATCACGGTCACCATATCGCCGTTGCTGTTTAACTGGTTGATGCCGCAGCGTGAACCTCGTGACCGGGTGGTCGTCATCGGTGCGCGAAGTGATGCCGTGCCTCTGGCGCGGCGCTTGCGTGATCACGATTTGGATGTCGTTTTGGTGTGTGGCAACGTAAGCCAAGGTCGGCAGATGCAGGACGTCGATATCCCCGTCATTTGCTCTCAACCAACCCTTGCCGAAGCGCTAAGGCAAGCCGAGATACAAAGAGCCCGAGCCATCGTGGCTATGGAACAAAGCGACGAGGACAATCTGCGCATATGCCGCATGGCGCGGAACATATACGGCATCGAGAACGTCATTGCCTGGGTACAAGACCCGGCTCAGAATGACAGATTCCGAAAGCTGGGTGCCCGGCTGGTGAACCCGGCCTACTCTACGATGCTTATGATGGTGAGCATGGTTTTGAGCCCAGGCGTGTATTCCATAACCCCGGACGTTGACGAAACGCAAGAAGTCCGTGAGGTGAAGTTACGGAACTCCAGTCTGGTTGGACAGCGACTGGCCGATCTGGGACTTTCGGGAAGTGTCACAGTGTTGATGATCGAGCGCGGCGGTGACGTCTTGACGCCTGATCGGGAGACCCGGCTGCGCGCCAATGATACCATCACTCTGGTAGGAAGTGGGAGCAAGGTGGACGAAGCAGCTCGGTGGTTTGCGCGGAACGGAGCTTGACATCATCCTTCAGAAATTCGACTTGACAAATCCAGTTTTGTCGATACACTAAGGTAGTGCTGTATAAACTTGACAGCAACATAACTCATATAAGTCTTGACCTCACGAGGTCGCGGAACGTGTAAAGACTATATTTTTGTATCACATCTGCCGGCGGAGAGTTGTCGTCGGCCTGATGGCAAAGCTTGAAGCGAGCTTGATAGCCCGGTTCTCCTGACCCGTGAGGTTGGAGGGCCGGGCATTTCATTATCGGAGGGAAAGACGCAAATTAGCTCAGGATGTAAATGTGGAGTTGGCCAACGAAAGATTAAGGCCAAATGAACCTAGCAGCGGACGCTTCCCAAGGGTTGACCAAGTGTCGCCTAGGCATTGACGTCGGCGGGACGTTCACCGACTTGGTTCTGATGGACGACGCCGGCAACGTGACCGTCGCCAAGACACCCTCCACACCAGGCAACCCGGCGCAGGCGGTGGAGCAAGGGCTGTCGCTGCTGACTGAGCGGTTAGGCGTGTCGGTCGCTGAGTTAATGGACAATTGTGCATCAGTGGCCCATGGCACGACTGTCGCCACCAATGCGCTCCTGGAGCGACGCGGCGCGCGGACGGCCCTGTTAACTACGGCGGGTTTCCGTGATTTGCTGGAGATGCGCGAGGGTAGTAAGACGACAGGCCGGTACGACTTGTTGTCGCCGCCGCCGGTCCCATTGGTGCCGCGTTACCTGCGCCTGCCAGTTCGAGAACGTGTCCGATACACCGGCGACATTGAAACACCCCTGGACCCAGCCAGCCTGACGCGATGCCTGGAGCAGCTTGATAGGGAGGACATCCAGGCCTTGGCCGTTTGTTTTCTACACAGCACGGCCAATCCCCATCACGAACAACTGGCTGGTCAGGCACTAATTGAACGTTTCCCAGGGCTCTACGTCTGCCTGTCCCACCAGGTCTTATCGCAGATCGGCGAATATGATCGTCTGAGCACAACAGTCGTGAACGCTTACGTGGGGCCTATCCTCAGCAACTATCTGCACGGATTGGGACAAAGCCTGCATCGGCTGGGGTATCAGCGTGACGTGTTGGTCATGCAATCCCACGGCGGGGTATTGCCTGCCCGAGCAGCCGCCAACCTAGCTGCTGGAGCTGTCCTGTCAGGGCCGGCCGGCGGCGTTTATGGCGCTGCCTTTTACGGCGAACTGCTAGGCCTGGAAGACCTGATCAGCTTGGACATGGGGGGGACCAGCACGGACATCGCGCTCGTTGAGGGAGGCAGGCCAGCCGTGGTATCCCAGCGGGAGGTGTGCGGGACACGAATTGCCCTGCCCAGCCTGGCCGTGCACACCTTGGGGGCCGGCGGCGGAAGCATCGCGGCCGTCGGGCCGGATAGATTGCTCGGCGTCGGGCCAGAAAGCGCGGGCGCTGAACCAGGGCCAGCCTGCTATGGTCAAGGTGGGGATTCGCCCACTGTGACAGACGCTAACCTGCTCCTGGGTTATCTGAACCTGAACAGATTCCTCGGCGGTAGCATAGCGCTGTACCGCGACGCAGCCGAGGCCGCCCTGGATCAGCACGTAGCTCGACCAATGGGTGAAGATACGATAAGGGCCGCCTTCGCCGTGCATCGTCTTGTCAACGTGCAGATGGCTGAAGGGATCCGAGTTGTCACCGTTCGCGAGGGGCACGACCCACGCCGTTTCACACTGCTGGCCGGTGGTGGCACGGCGGGGATGCACGCTGTCGCCCTGGCCCGCGAGTTAGGCATTCCCCGCGTGGTTGTCCCTCGGCTGGCGCCAGTCATCTCGGCGCTGGGTCTACTGGCCACCGATGTGCGCCACGAGCTGATAGGGGCCTGCGTCGGTGAGTTGGGGGCAATGTCAGTGGCTGACTTGCAACGCGCCATAGAGGGTCTGGCGGAAGAGGGGCAACGTCACCTGGCTGCAGGTGGCACACCGGAGCGGTATAGGGTTCTGAACTTTGGGGTGGACCTGTTCTACGCCAATCAGGTGCACGCACTGAGGGTGCCATTGGAGGACGAAGATTTGCTGCCTGATAACTGGCCCGGCCGCTTGCGTCGCCGTTTTGAAGCGAAATACCGCGCGCGCTATGGCTATCATCAACCCGACCAGCCAGTGCAGATGCGCGCCATACGCCTGACGGCCATCGGGCGGCTGCAGCGGCCGCAACTGGCGACGCCCACGCCCGGACCAACCCGATCGACCGAGCCGACCGGTGAGCGCCCGGTATACTTGGGTGAATGGGTGCCGGCCTCGGTTTATGTGTTTGAAGAGCTTGTGCCTGGCGAGAGGTTTTCCGGGCCGGCAGTCGTGGACGGTGATTACACCACGGTTCTGCTGCCGCCCGCGTGCTATGCCGAAGTGGACCCCTGGGGAGGCCTAATCATCCATGTATCTTGAAGATTCGTCCCTACCTGATCCAGCAACGGTATCAGTAATCCGCTACCGCTTGGAAGCGGTGGCCCGGCAGGTGGGCGTTGCCATGCAGCAAAGCGCCATCTCCCAATTGCTCAACCAAGCCTACGACTTTTCCACAGCCATCTTCGACGCCCAAGGACGCATGGTGGCCCAGGCAGAGCATATCCCTATCCACATCGGCGCTATGCCCCTGGCAGTGCGCGCGCTGCTATCTCGCTTCGAAGGGGCTATCTACGATGGCGATGTCCTGATGAGCAACGACCCATACCACGGCGGCAGCCATCTACCGGACGTGACGGTTGTGCGCCCTCTGTTCTATCAGAATTCTCTCGCCTTCCACGTGGCCGTCCGCGCCCACCACAACGACATTGGCGGCGCGGCCCACGGCGGCTACAACGCTGCTGCGCGTGAGATCTACCAGGAGGGGCTGCGCATCCCGCCCCTGAAGCTGGTGGAGAAAGGTCAGCCCCGCGAAGACGTGCTGGATCTACTGGCGCTCAACGTCCGCCACGCCAGCGACTTTCGGGGTGATTTACTAGCCCAGATGGGCGCCACGGTGCTAGGCTGTCGGAGGTTGGAGGACATGCTGGCACGATACGGCTCGGCTACGGTCTTTGGTGCGTTGGACATCCTCCTGGATGGTACTGAGCGGGCGATGAAGGCCGAGATAGCCTCGTGGCCTGCGGGTGTCTATGAGGGTGAGAGCCTGCTGGACGACGATGGGCGTGGGCGGCGGCGCATCCCCATCCACGCCCAGGTGAGCCTGGCGAATGGGGAGGCCACAGTAGATTTGAGCGGTTCAGCTAAGCAATTGGATAGTTTTCTTAACAGTTCCTGGGCCAATACATGCTCTGCGGTCTATGTGGCCTTCATGTATTTGACGGCAGGTCGGGTGGCGGTGAACGATGGCATTTTGCGCCCTATCCGGGTGATCGCACCGGAGGGTTCCATTGTCAACCCTCGACCACCCGCGCCGGTTGGGGCCTGCACCACCCACATCGGATCGGAAATCGTAGAGGCAGTCTTACTGGCGCTGGCACCGGCTGCTCCAGACCAGGCTGTGGCCGGCTTCGCCAGGCGCTTCCGCTACAGCATCAGCGGCCTTGATGGACGTACCGGACAGCGCTACGTCTGGCATCTTTTCTACGGGCGTGGCGGGGCCGGTGCATCGACCCATGCCGATGGCTGGTCCAACCTGGGGGTGATCATCAACCCTGGTGGCGTGCGCAGCCCAAGTATCGAGTTGACCGAACGCCAGTTTCCCTTCTTCATCCGGCGTTACGACTTTCGCCCTGATTCTGGCGGCCCCGGCAAGCATCGCGGCGGGCTTGGCTCTATCTTTGAAATGCGCCTGGAAGGTGACCAACCAGCGACGGTCAATACCTCTGGCGATGGGGTAGAAGTGCCACCGCCAGGGCTTTTCGGGGGGCAGCCGGGCCAACCCCACGATTTTCGGCTCATCGCCTGCGAGGAGGGGCGCCCTGTGCCAAGCAAGGGCCCTGTGCCAAGCAAGGGGACCGAAATCCCTTTGGAACCGGGCGACGTTCTGCGCAATGCCTCTGCTGGTGGCGGAGGCTGTGGGGATTCGCGCCAACGTGACCCAGCGTTGGTTACCACGGATTTGCGCGACGGCCTCGTCACGCCCGTCGCGGTGCGGGATATGTATCGCTTGACCGGTGGAGATGATTCGAAGTAGATAACATCGGTCACTATGAATGGATACGAGGGAACTCGGTTCATTGAAAGGAAACAGAATCATGGCCGGAATTGTCGGTATTGGTAACGATGGCAGAGAAGAGCAAGTTGCACGCATGCTCGAGACAATAGGACATCGAGGCGACGCCGGCTCAAAGATCCTCAAGGGCCAGGATGTGACGCTTGGCGCTGTCTGGTCTGAGGCCCAGGCTGTGCCGACATCGCTGACACTGCGAAAGCAGGCTGCCTGGGATGGGAACCATCCCCCACTGCCCGAGCCATCGGCTCTGGCGCAGAAGCGTGAGCCCTTTGCGCTAGCGGCAGCGACGCCGGACGGTGTGTTCTTGGCGCGGGACCGGCTGGGTGTCTCTCCCCTCTATTATGGCCGAGCCGATGATGGGGTGCTGTGCTTTGCTTCGGAAGTCAAGGCGTTACTGGTGGTGACGCAGGACGTGCGCGAATTTCCGCCCGGTGCATATTACAATGGTCAGGATGGCTTTGAGACCTTCTCCGAGATAGACCGGCGATCTGCTCTGCAGGGGGATGCCAGCCAAATCACATCCGGCCTGCGGCTGCGGCTGGAGCAGGCCGTGTGCAGACGAATTGACGCCAACGTGATGGGATGCTGGCTTTCCGGTGGCCTGGACTCGAGTACGATGGCTGCATTAGCCCGACCGCACCTGGATAGGCTCCATACTTTTGCAGCCGGCCTGCCCGGCGCGCCGGATCTAAGGTTTGCCCGGCAGGTGGCGAACTTCTTGGGTACTATTCATCACGAGGTCATCGTCAATCTGGATGACCTGCTGGCTGTGCTGCCAGAGGTGATCTATCATCTGGAATCATTCGACGCGCTTCTGGTGCGTTCGACCCTCACCAATTACCTGGTGACCAAATGTGCCGCTGATTATGTGGGGTCAGTATTCTCCGGCGAGGGTGCTGACGAGCTGTTTGGCGGCTATGCGTATTTGAAGGAGTTGGAACTCGATCAACTTCCCGATGAGTTATTAGACCTCATTCGAAGGTTACACAGCTTGGCACTTCAGCGCGTTGATCGCAGTGCCAGTGCTCACGGCCTGGTCGTCTATATCCCGTTCCTCGATCTCGACGTTGTTGATTATGCGATGCGCATCCCCCCACAATTTAAGGTGCGGCGCAAAGACGAGGTGATTGAGAAGTGGGTTCTGCGTCAGGCGCTGGCTGACGCGCTCCCCGACGAGGTGCTGTGGCGGCCCAAAGCAAAGTTCTGGCAAGGTGCTGGCGTGAGCGATGTACTGGCTCGGTTTGCCGAGTCGCGGATATCGGATGAAGAATTCAAGTACGAGTGCACTTTGCCCAACGGATGGATGCTCATCTCCAAAGAAGAGTTGATGTATTATCGGATCTTCAGACAGCACTTTGGAGAGTTGAGTGATCTAACCTGGATGGGGCGATGCACGAGCAAGTTGAGGTCATAGCTGTGAGATCAAAAACGCACCTGGCCCGGCGATGAGGCAGCAATTCCAAATATGAATGGGGCGAGAAGGTGCAACGCACTTGACCACATCAAAATCGGCAATCTATCGTGATTTCAGCCGCCTCATTGGCGAAAAGTGCGTTGCACCTGAGGCTAAACGG
>Ga0180437_10004221_pt1 | contig 20631 bp, 26 predicted proteins | sample SS_ome_4_FD_132410 | JGI IMG/M metagenome (GOLD analysis project Ga0180437, IMG submission 132410) | Hypersaline lake sediment archaeal communities from the Salton Sea, California, USA - SS_3_D_1 metaG | ecosystem: Environmental > Aquatic > Non-marine Saline and Alkaline > Hypersaline >... | reverse complement strand
GATCGAGGCCCAGAACCTGGCCTGGTATGTGTGCGACGTGTGCGGGGCCAAGTGGGATGATGATCTGCGGGATGAGGCGGTGCAGAATGGGGAATGGCGGGTGGGGAGTGTCAGGGATGGCGCCGTTTTGTATCAAAAAGATGAACGTCGAACATCGAACGTCCAACGTCCAACGTTGAATGAAGGGCAAAAAGAACAGGAGCACAAGGGCGCGGGCATGAAGTTGGAGGAATATCTTTATGCATACCGGCCCAAGAAGGTCGGGTTTCACATCCCGTCTTGGATTTCGCATTTTGTGGGGCTTTCCGAGGTCATGGCGCGGTTTTTGCGGGGGACCAAGGACAAGACGGCGCTCAAGGATTTTAAGAACAGTGACGAGGCGGTGCCGTGGATCCATTACGAGGTGCTGCGGCAGGAAGACGCGATCCTGGCCCTGTGCGATGACCGGCCCCGGGGGCGGGTGCCGGGCGGCGGGGTCGTGGCCGGCCTAGTGGCGGGCGTGGACACCCAGGATGACGGGTTCTGGTACCGGGTCCGTGCCTTCGGGTTCGGCGGTGCGGGCCTGGTCAAAGAGTCCTGGGGCGTGCGCGAGGGATTCGTGACCACGTTCGAGGCCCTGGAGCAGGTGTTGTGGGCGGACAAGTACATGGACGAGGACGGCAATGAATATATCATCCGAATGGTGATCCAGGACGCCCTTGGGCACCGCACGTCGGAAGTATATACGTTCTGCCTGAAGCACCGGGGCCGGATCATCCCCTCTTTCGGCCGCCAGAAAATGGCCCAGGCTCACACCTGGAACAACCTCCAGTATTTTCCGGGCGGAAAAAAGCCCATCCCCGGCGGCCTGCGCGGCGTGAACGTGAACACCAACTATTACAAGGACGAGCTGTCCACCCTGTTGGAGATCTCCCCGGCCGATCCTGGGGCGTGGCACGAAAACGCGGAGTTTTCCGAAGCCTACGCCCGGCACATGACGTCCGAGTTTATCAACGACAAAGGCGTCTGGGAGTGCCCGGCCGGAAAAGATAACCACCTGTGGGACTGCTCGGTCCTGTGCCTGTGCGCCCACGACATCCTGGGTATGATGTTCTGGCCGGCCCCGGACGGAAAAAGCCCCTCCCCTGCCCCGCAGCGGACCGGGCGCGGGGTGCGCAGCGCCGGGATTAACGGGGAGAAATGGCTGGAGAGAAGGAAGGGGTTTGTTAAGAGATGACAAAAAAAACTATTGTGTATTCTGCCGATTTTGGCAATGGAATAACCACAAGCGCTTTTGTTTATGATTTTGTATTGATAGCCGTAATTATTCATAAAATAAGTGATATATTAGAAAATTTATATTGCGATTTAGAAGATGGGCCTTTTGATAAAAATAAACTACTTAAAAATATAGAAAAGGCAATATCGGAAGCCCCGAGAGAGGTTTTTAATGGATAGATACACAATACCAAAAGCGGCGAAAATATGTAAAATGGAAAACGGTCGTTTAAGAGAATATATAGCAAGGGGGTTTATTAAACCGAAATGGCCGGCCAGTGGCCATGGTTCTAAAAACTATTTAAATAAAAACGATTTAATAAAAATCGAAATATTTAAAACTTTATTAAACATAGGTTTTAGTCGAAAATTATCAGCTAAAATAATATCAGAAATAAAAATTAATCAGAATGTTATTTTTTTAAAAATAAATTTAAAAGAAATAAAAAATCGAATTGGTGCAAATCGAGGAGTACAGCCATGAAAATATCAACCTATCCGGAGAAATGCCAGAAATGCGGTTATGCATTTCAGCCGGGAGACAAATTTTATTATGACATGCTCAATGATGACCCAGAGCTGGATGATTTATGTGAGAAGTGTGCGGAAAATATTTCAATGATGGCTTATGGAATAATTGAAGCGGTGAAATTATAGGTGAAAAACATCCCCACGAAAATTGAGTGTTTGAAGGGTGCGGAGGAGATCTGCGGGTTTATCCGGGAGGATCCCCGGCAGATTACGAATTTGATCGAGTTTGAGGGGCTGCCCGCCTGGAAGCGCAACGGGGAGCGCGTCTGGCGGGCACTCAATATTGACCTGTGGAACTGGATGGCGTTTCAGCGGACGAAATATTTGAAAAATACACCCAAGTACATCAAGGAAGGTTTATAGGTTTATAGGTTCAGGGTTCAGGGTTGAAGGATGGCAAGGTTCAAGGTTCTGGGTTCCGGGTTCAAGGTTGAAGGATAACAAGGTTCAAGGTTCTGGGTTCCGGGTTCAAGGTTGAAGGATGATTCCTTTTTTTTTAACCTTTAAACCTCTAAACCTTTGAACCTCTGAACGGGAAACCTTTGAACGGGGAACCTTTGAACCTCAAAAAACCCCTGTCAACATCTTTTTACCCTACATTAACCTCTTTTTAGCATACAACAAGTTCGGATAAGCGTTTTTAGTCAAAACCCCATGATATAGTGTTGCAAAACAAGCAACCACTATGCATAGGGGTTTTTTTTATGGCGATCCTTACCTATACCGAGCAGTTGGAACAGATCGACACGGCTATCACGGCCATCCTCACGGGCGCACAGTCCTATTCTATCGGCGGACGTTCCAAAACAAACGCGGATTTAAAAACCTTAATGGACGAGCGGAAACGCCTCCAGACCCTGGTCCAGCGGGAAACCGACGGCGGGATCCGGGTCCGGGGCGTGACGCCGGTTACGGATCCATGAAAAAGATGAACGTCCAACATCGAACATTCAACATCGAACGTCGAATGAAAGGCAAGGGCCTATGAGAGAAGTTCGACGAAAGAAAATCGAAGTTAAAGAAAATATTATCGACCGGGCCGTGAATTTCTTTTCACCGCAGCGGGGCGCCCAGCGCATGAGGGCGCGGTATGCCATGGCCCTGGCCGGGGCGTATCACGGGGCGTCCAAGAAACGGCGGTCTTTGTCCGAATGGTCCCCGCCCTCCGGAGACGCGGACACGGACATCATTGCCGAGCTTCCCGACCTTCGGGAGCGGTCCAGGGACCTTATCCGCAACAATCCTTTGGCCGGCGGCGCCATCCACACCAAGGTCACGTCCGTGGTGGGCACGGGCCTGAAACTCAAATCCCGGATTGACCGCAAGATTTTGAACATGGGAGAGGACCAGGCCCAGGAATGGGAGGCGCGAACCGAGGCGGAATGGCGGCTCTGGTCCGAGTCAAAAGATTGCGATGCGACCTCGGCCCAGAATTTTGCCGGACTCCAGGATCTATCCTTCCGGTCCACATTGGAAAACGGGGACGTGTTTGTTCTCACCCCGTCAAAGTCCAGCCCGTTTCGCCCCTATTCCCTGCAGCTGCAGCTCATCGAGGCGGACCGGGTCTGCAACAAAGACAGTAAGCAGGACACGGAAGCCCTGGCCGGCGGGATTTTAAAGGACTCTAACGGCCGCCCCAAAGAATACCATTTTTTAAAAGGCCATCCTGGCAACATCTATGCCAAAAAAAACGATTGGGTTGTAGTGCCCGCATTTGGCCCCAAAACCGGACGATCCAACGTTTTGCACCTGTTCCGAAAACTCCGGGTGGGTCAATCCAGGGGCGTGCCCGACTTGGCGCCGGTCATGGAAACCCTGAAACAGCTCGGCCGGTACACGGACGCGGAGGTGGATGCCTCGGTGATCAGTGCGTTTTTTACCGTGTTTATCAAATCCGAATATCATGCGGGCATGTATCCCATGCAGCCCACCAACGAAGTCGGGGGATCCGCCGCGGACAAAGACTATAAAATGGGCCCCGGCGCCATCCTGGATTTACTGCCCAACGAAAGCATTGAATCCGCAAACCCGGGCCGGCCCAACCAATCCTTTAACGATTTCGTGCTGGCTATCTCCCGGCAGATCGGCGTGGCCCTGGAACTACCCTTTGAAATCCTGATCAAGCATTTTACGGCCAGTTATTCCGCGGCCCGGGCCGCCCTGCTGGAGGCCTGGCGGTTTTACATGGGCCGGCGCAAATGGCTGGAGGACCACCTGTGCAAGCCGGTGTATGAACTGTGGATGACCGAGGCCGTGGCTCTGGGCCGGATCGCGGCGCCCGGATTTTTAAGCGGGGATCCGCTCATCCGCATGGCCTACCTGGGATCCGAATGGACCGGGCCGGCCAAGGGTCAGATCGACGAGTTCAAGGAAGTCCAGGCCGCTGAAAAACGCCTGGCGTTAACCCTGACCACCCACTCCGAGGAAACCGCATCATTGACCGGCGGGGACTGGGAACAGAAATTTCCCCAGCGGTCCCGGGAAGAACAGATGAAAAAGGACGCGGGGTTGACTGCGCCGGAAAAAGCCGCTGCCCAAGAAAACCAGCCGGGCCGGGAAAACAGAGGATTCGACAAAGAGGACGAAACCAATGAAGATAATTGACATTCTCACCAGCCCCTGGGCCATCATGCCGGAAAAGCTCTATGAGATTCAGGAAATCTATTCCACGCATCTGAGAGGGGAAAAAATCGACATTGCGGCCATCGAGGCCAAAATCGGCCGGCCTCTGGAAAACGAGACAAAAGAATATGACGTGGTCAATGACATGGCCGTGATTCCCATTCATGGGGTGACCGCCAAGCGGGCCAACCTGTTCACCAGAATATCCGGCGGCGTGTCCACGGAGTTGGCGGCCCGGGACATTGCCGATGCATTAAACAATCCTGACATTAATGGAATTTTGCTGGATATCGATTCTCCCGGCGGTACCGTGGACGGAACCCTGGAGCTGGCCAGCCTGATCTTTGAAGGGCGCGATCAAAAGCCCATTGTGGCATATTCGGACGGGCTCATGGCGTCGGCTGCCTACTGGATCGGGTCCGCCGCGGAAAAGCTGTATATTTCCGGGGACACCGTGCAGACCGGGTCCATCGGCGTGGTGGCCACCCATGTGGATTATTCCCAGTATGAAAAACGTGTGGGCATCAAAACCACGGAGATTTATGCGGGCAAATACAAGCGCATGGTGTCCCAGTATAAACCCCTGTCCAAAGACGGCAAACAGCTTCTCCAAGACCGGGTGGATTACATCTATACCGTGTTTGTTGACGCGGTGGCCCGGAACCGGGGCGTGTCTTCAGAAACTGTGCTCAAAAATATGGCCGACGGCCGGGTATTTATCGGAAACCAGGGCATCAGTGCCGGTCTGGTGGACGGTGTTTCCACATTAGACCGGCTTTTACATACCACCCTGCCGGTGATGCAGGAAGAAAAAACAGTGGGTAAACAATTAATACAATTAAACAAGGAGTTAAAAAATGACACTGGAAGAATTCAAATCCAAATATCCTGATATTGCCAGCGCCCTGATCGAGGAAGGGGATGCGGCCGGCTATAATCGAGGATTTACAGACGGAGAAAAGAAAGGCGCGGAAAAAGCAACCAAGGAAAGTCAGGACCAGGCAATGGCCCAGGGCGCCCAGCAGGAACGCGAGCGCATCAAGTCCGTTCAGGACCAGCTCATTTCCGGGCATGAAAAATTGATCCAGGAGCTCATGTTCGACGGGACAACCACCGGCCCGGAGGCCGCGGTCAAAATTCTGGCTGAGGAAAGAAAACTCCGGAAGAACGTCATAACAACCCATTGGGTTGAATCCCCGGAGGCCCTGCCGGATCCGTCCACGGATAAGGATGTAGACACCACGGAACAAGACAAAAATCTACCCGTGGAGGAGCGGGCCAAAAAGACATGGGACAAAGACGCCAAAGTTCGCAAGGAATTCGACGGGGATTATGAATCATACCTGGCGTGGTTCAAGGCCAATGCCAAGGGCCAGGTTAAAATCCTGCAGGGCAAAGTCGTAAAATAACGACCCAAACAAACAGCAAGAACAAGGAGATACATTATGACGACATTAGTAGCAGACACTCCGAGAGATTTTGAAATCGGGGATCGCAATGAATTTCCGATGATTGCATCGGATGTTATTTATGAAGGCGCCGCCGTTGGCTTGGTTATAGCCACCGGACATGCCCAGCCCCTGACATCTTCCGATCAGTTTGTCGGGTTTGCCGAGGACAGGGCCGATAATTCGACGGGCGCCGCCGCCGCCATCAATGTGCGGGTGGTTAAAAAAGGCAAGGCTAAGTTGGCTATTACCGGCGCGGTAATCACGGATGTGGGGTGCGCGGTGTACGCCCAGGATGACAACACCTTTTCGTTCGTGCCAACTTCCGGAGTATTTATCGGCTTTATGTGCCGATATGTTTCCGCCGGTTATGGAATAGTGGAATTTGACGCAGGCGTTCTTAAAGATCCCCATGAAGGATTTACTGCCGAGACCACTTCTGTGGATAAAACCCTGGACAATCAGGATACCGGAAAGTTGATTTGCGTGGATACGGATGACAAGACCATTACCCTGCCGGCGGTGGCCGCAATGGCATTCCGAATTATGAACGTGGGAGCTTTCGGCACCGTGGAATTGGATGTGGCGCCCAACGCCAGCGATCTCATTATTTATAAAGATTCCAGCGGCACGGATAACCATGGCCTGAAAAACACCAAGGCCACATCGCAAAGACACGATTATCTGGACATCGAGTATGGGGACGCCACCGGATGGATTGTTCGCAAGTCCAAAGGTGTCTGGGCGGATAAGGATAATTCATAAAAATGGGGCCGAGAGCTTAGGCAGTTCTGGGGGGTAAAAACTTTTCAGCCCTGGACATTGAATATAGAACTCGGAACCAAAAAAAAATAAGAAAGGAAATATAAAATGGATAGATTAACCGAACGTCAAGTCATCGGCGCATTTTATAAGACGTTGGCGCAGGATATCGGCGCCTCATGGGTGGATGCGTTATCCAATTATTTCACATCGGACCAGAAGTCCGAAGAGTATGCCTGGCTTGGCATGGCACCGGTGCTGCGCCAATGGATCGGCGGTCGCAATGCCAAGGCCCTGCGTGAGGCCGGACTGACCCTGACCAATATTCATTATGAGGCCACCATTGATATTCTGGTGCGCGATCTCAGGCGGGACCATTCAGGACAGGCCCTGATCAGGATTGCGGAATTGGCCCGCCGGGCCAACGCCCACTGGGCGAGCCTTTTGTCAACTCTTATCGCCGCCGGAGAATCCGCAACCTGCTATGACGGACAGTATTTTTTCGACACCGACCATAGCGAGGGCGATTCCGGAACTCAGGACAATGACATTAGCGTTGATATTTCCGCGGTGCCTGCAGTGAATCATGGAACCACCACGGCCCCGAGTGTTGAAGAAATGCAGTGGGCTATTTTCAAAGGCATTGAGGCCATTATCGGATTCAAGGATGACCGGGGCGAGCCCATGAACGAGGATGCCAGTCAGTTTCTGGCCATGGTTCCAATCACATTTATGCAGGTGGGACTCCAGGCTGTGGCCACGCCATTTCAGGCATCGGCCAGTCAATTGGCCCTTTCCGAGCTCCAGAAGGATTTTACCATCAAGGTCGTTCCCAACCCCCGGTTTACGTCATGGACGGACCGGTTTCCGGTGTTTCGCACCGACAGCAATGTCAAGGCGCTGATCCGCCAGGAGGAAACCGAGGTGGATATGAAGGTCAAGGGCTACGGCTCCGAGTATGAGTTCGACAACGATGCCCACCAATACGGCATCGATACCTGGAGAACCGTGGGTTATGGATACTGGCAAAATGCCTGTCTGGTAACCCTGACATAAGGAAAATCAAAGGCCGATATCAGTCGGCCTTATGAAAAGGGAGATATGTTTTGATGAAAGAACATATAACATTACAAACGGCGGACCTGTTTACCGGAAAAATCGGACTGACCAATAAACAGGCCGAACCTCGGATGGGCAGATTAAAAAAGCTCAAGACCGGAGCTGTGAAAGGCATCCCCTCTTATGAATTGTATGAGATTCAGGGCAGAATACAGTTAAAGCGCGGCGAAATTATCTGTCTGGACAATGTGCCCAAGGGTATGCGTAATTTTCTGGAGCCGGTTAAAAAATCTGACGATGCCGAGGAGTCCCGATAAATGACCCTGGCCGATCAGCTCTCCACGGATTTGTCCGTGTTTTTCAACACGGACGAGTTCGCGGCGCCTGTGACCTATAACACGTCGGATATTTCGGTGATCATTGTGGGACACGGCACGGATGCGGATGCCAATTCGGTGTTTGATTTTGTGGATGTCATTGCCAAGGCGTCGGATGTGCCAACCGTCACCTATCGAACCGACACCCTGGTATATGACGGCCTGACGTGGCGGTATCCCAAAGTTTTGGAGCAGGATGCCTATTGCAAGAAGATCCGGCTGATCCGGAACCAGCGGCCTAAAGTCCGCTGAGGTTCATAGGTTCACCGTTCAAAGGTTCAAAGGTTTAAAGGTTTAGAGGTTCAAAGGTTCAAAGGTTCAGAGGTTCAAAGGTTAAAAAAAGGAATCATCCTTCAACCTTGAACCCGGAACCCAGAACCTTGAACCTTGTTATCCTTCAACCCTGAACCCTGAACCCTGAACCCAAAGCGGGGAACCCACAAACATGGATGTTTATACTCTCACAAACAATCTGTTTACTGCCGTGGCCCAGGACGCGGAGTTGATCGCCTGGTGCCGGTTCCATTACGGACAAAAGCCCAATGTGTATCTGGATCAGGACGACCGGGAGCCTCCGGGCGAGTCGGATGCTCCGGACGTGCAGTTTCACTCCCCTTCAAAATCCGCGGACGAGGAAAACCGGATCGTGGAATATGGTGTGGGCCTGTTTATCGTGGTCAATGATTCATCCCTGGTGACCCGGGCCGAAAGCAATGCGGAGGAATTCACGGCCACGGGCAAGCTGGTGGAGTTCATCGGCCGGATCCTGGCGGTGATCCGCTCGGCCAAGCCCGCCGGGTTTGTGATGGGTTATGACTTTATCACGGATACCCTGACCAGTTTTCCGAATTTCGAGGCGGACGTGGCCGTTGGGTTCAGGGAGCGAATGTGCATCGGGAATGATCCGCTAATATAGGGTTTAAAGGTTCAGGGGTTTATAGGTTCAAAGGTTTAGAGGTTCAAAGGTTTTTAACCCTGAACCCCGGAACCCGGAACCTTAAATTTACGAAAGGAAATTTTATTATGACACAACAGCGCGGCGTAAATACAACGATTATTGTTGGGTTTGAGAATGTCGCATATGGCACCGTGGCAACGGCGGGATTTGTTCTACCCATGAACACCTGCGGTATTGTGGGCGCCAAAAACAGGAATTCGCCGGCCACCCTCACCGGATCCCGAAATACCGTAGCGCCCTTTGTCGGCAATCAGAATGTTTCCGGTCCCATTGTGGTGCCGGCGGATTCCGGCGCCATGCCTTACTGGCTTGCCGCCATGTTCGGCGATCCAACGACCACGGGAAGCGACCCATATACCCATGAGTTCAAGGTGGGATCTTCCATGCCCAGCTTTTCCTTGGAGGAAGCGTTTACGGATCTGGCATCCGCCGTGTACCAGCGGTTTGTGGGATGCAAGATTTCCACGTTTTCCATGACCGTGGGCGGTGATGGAGAGCTGATCTGCAATATGGAAGTGCTCGGCGCCCAAATGAGCCATGAAACCAGCGCATTTGACGGATCCCCGACAACGGTAAGTCTTGCCAGGGTCGAAAATTTTGATGCCGCGATTTTAGAGGGCGGCGGATCCCTGGCCAATGCCACCGAGCTTTCATTGAGTCTGGATTTCGGGCTGGATCCCAACTCTTTTGTCATCGGCGGCGGCGGAATCCGCGGGGATATCCCGGAGGGACTGGTGACGGTTACGGGAAACCTTAAAACCCTGTTCGAAAGCAAAACATTGCTGGACAAAGCCACCGGGGATACGGAAACCTCTTTAAAGGTCACAGTGACGGCCAGCGCCAGCTCGATCCTGGAATTCGAGATCCAGGAGCTGCTCTACTCGGTCAACGGCGTACCCGTGGAGGGACCCCAGGGCTTGATCGTGTCCCTTGATTTTGTGGGATACTATACGGACGGTTCAGAGGCCAGCAATATCGTGGCCAGGGTAACCAATAGCGTGGCCGCATATGATCTGATCATATAGGAAAGCGGAGGTTTTTAGTATGCGCGAAGTAAACGGCGTAAAGGTGCGGGGCCTTACCCGGAAAGAGCTCCGGGATCTTAAAGAATATGGATTTTATTTTTCATATTACAGCCCGCCGATTTTAAACATGAACCTGGTGGACGAGGGGATACAAAAGGTCATGGATCTTTGTGTGCAGGATCCGGACGCCTTGAAAGCCCTGGAAGAACAGCCCCATAAAAAAACCATGGAAGTATTCGGCGGGATCGTGAAGGAAACCTACGGGGCAAGGGATGAGGAAAAAAACTTGCCGACGTCTGGGGATGGATCTCAGACACAAAGCGAATAAACTACTGCAAAACATGCCTGGCCAGCAAAAAAAAGGCCAAAAAAATCCCGCCCTGTAAAACCTGCGATTATGGTTCTCACAAAAGGCCGGCGATTATGCCGGAAAACCTGGAGGTCCTGGATCTCTGGGAAGATGTAAGAACACAATGGCGGGGCGCGGGTCTTGGGGTTATCGGCCTGGATTACCGGGAAGTAAGGGCAAGGGCGGCGGAATTGGATATTGAGTTAAGCGAGTGTATGTGGAGAAAGATCAGAAAGCTGGAGCGGATCGAGCTGAAAAAACAAAATAAAGGTTCAGAGGTTCAGGGTTCCGGGGTTCAGGGTTAAAAACCTTTGAACCTTTGAACGGGGAACATTGAACCTGTTTATTAACCTTTGAACGGGGAACCTTGAACCCATAAAAACCGGGAGGTTTTTTGCTTCACGCAACCACAAAAGGATTCACAAATATTGAGCGTGCTCTGAAAACGGAGTCCATGCGCCAGGAAAAAGCCCTGAACACATCGGTCAAGGTGGAAGGGTTCCGGCTCATGCGGCTGCTCAAAAAGCAGATCCGGGAAGGCGCGCCGGGCGGGAGGAAATTTCACCCGTTGACGTTTCTGGCCAGGGCCTGGGGCGCCAAGGGCAAAGGGATTGCGGCAAACAAGCCGCTGCGCCGGCTGGCCATTGCGGTGCGGTATTTTGTCAAGGATCAGCGGCCTTTTGACATGCGCATCGGCTGGACCGGACCCAAAACATCGGCGTCCTGGAAGCGCATCGCCGAGAAACAGCAGCAAGGGTTCGTTGCCGATATGAGCCGGAGCCGCCGGGAATTTTTTATGAGAAAAGGCGCTCGCATGGGAAAAAGATCCGTGGCCCGGAAATATATGTTTGTCAGAAAATCCACCACCCGGTTCAAAACCCCGGCCCGGCCCATTCTGGATCCCTTCTGGCGGGCCGAGGAACACCGGGCCTCGCGCAACATTCAGCGAAATTTCAGGCTCAAAATGAAGGGGCAGAGGATATAAAAAAAGGACACATTGCATGAAAAAATACCTGTGCAATGCAAAGGCGAATAAACCGTTCCGGTGCCTGTTGGATCCGATCAAGGCCAATGTGCCGGGGTGTGATATCACATACCTTGACAATGAAACCCATGGAAAAGAGATCCGGGAGGCATGGGAGAAACTGGTGTCGTTGATGCCCGATTGGATGAGGAAAAAAGGGAACCTGTTATTGCTCGGCGATCAGGAATTATGGATACATCAGGCAAGAGGATGCGAGGTTCATATCAAAAAGGACCGGTGCACAAATTGCGGGGATTGCTGTCTGGAAACCCCGGACGGCCACACTCCGTTCGGGTCGGATGACGAAATGAAATGCAACGCCCTTTATGGGGTCGATGATTAATGTCAACATACTATCTCTCTGACGGACTGCATGGAAATTCGATATTGAGAAATGAGGCGGACTCCGCGGATCTGGCCTCTGAAAATACCGGGCTGTCTGATGTGGCGGTCGGCACCAAGCTGTGCGTTGTTTTACAGTTCTATCAAAGCGCGGTATGCAATAAGACCCTTGCATCCACCGGAGTAAGGATAGAGGTTAGAAAAGACTCAGGGTCATGGCTGACTCTGTCGGCAAGCGACCTTGCGGCTTATGCCTGCTCCGGGCTCTCTGACGAGGGGGCGAGCGCCAACCGGTGTTCTGATCCATCGGGTGGCGGATGCTCAAGCGGTTTTGCCGCGGGAAAGGAATGCACGGACGGAGAAACCACGCTGGGGATTTCGGCCTATAATTATTCCAATGTGATTTTCGGGATAGATACCACCGGGGCCGCAAACGGTTCTCTGTATGAGTTCAGGGGGTATGATACCACCAACAGCGCGGCCATACCTTTCTCGGCCGGTGATGCGGTGGGGGTATCCATTACCATGGAGACTCTCTCAGGGACGGAATATTACCGGGATATTACCGGGATATTGTCCTCGTCCGGGGATGTTGAGAGAATTCTTGACGCCAGGAGGGATATCATTAGCAACACCCTCAATATGGCAGGGGCATTGGAGAGGCTTGCGGAGTTCAAAAGATTAATCGGGGGGGATCTTGCCGAAAGTGGGGATCTCAAGAGAAAATCGGTTCTGCACCGATTGATCCAGGGAATTTTTTAATGGTCAGGCTGTTGCTGTCAATTTACAACCCGTTTCCGAAAAAATGGAAAGCAAGATGGAATGATGGAACCGAGGTTTTGGATTTGAGGTCGAGGTTTATCAATAAAAAAAGAACCCGGACGGAACTCAACCGCCGAAAACAAAACGGAGAGGAGACAACAAAATGTTTCAAGATTACTACAAAAAGCTCGTTAGATTTTTCCGGCAAAAGCAGATAGCCAAAAAAGTTCGCAAGGGAATTGTTCCCCGCGGAGTTCCCCAGGGGGAGATCATGGAGGCCCTGAAAGCCACAAAGCTCGCCGGCGTGGTCGAAATATTCGGCTTCCTGAGGATGAGGATAAAAAGATACCTGACCGGGGAGTGGGAGGATCTGGGAGTGGTATCGGTCAAGAAAGTGACCACGGCGTTTGCCAATTATGTGGTGGACTCTCTCCAGGATTCCACGACCTATCCCCTTGATGCGTTTACCTGGCATGACATGGGGGACGACGGTACTGCAGAGTCAAACGCCCATACCGCCCTGCAGAACAGCCGGGAAACCCGGATCAACGATACATCGCCCGGCGAGAACACGGCCAATATTTATCAGACCGTTGCCACCATTCAGGCAAGCGCGGCCTACACGGTGAATGAGCATGGCATATTCAATGCCGTTTCCGGCGGCACCATGATGGACCGGAACCTGGTGGACAATGCCCCGGCCGTGATCGCCAACGATACCGTGGAATTCACTTACGAATTGACAGTCAATGCAGAGGCTTAATCTGGGGTGCGGGCCTCATCCCATGAAGGGATTTGTCAATTATGACATCAACCCTCATGGTGAGGTCGTGGGGAATTGCGAGCAGGGGCTGCCGTTTTTGGGCGGTGTGTTTGATGACGTACTGGCTTCCCATATACTGGAGCATATCCATGATCTTGTGGCATTGAAAAAGGAACTGTTGAGGGTCATGAAACCGGGGGGCAACCTCAATGTGATCGTGCCCCATTATCTGAGTCCTGATGCCTGGGGAGATGACACCCATTGCCGGGCATTCTCTCGGCAGAGCTTTTTTGCTGATTTCTGGCCGGGATTCAGGCTGATAAAATTGGCCTCGCAGGATCGGAGAAAGGGCAATGGCGACCGGGTGACCTGGCTGATCGCCCATTTGAGAAAGGAGGGGCATGTCGGAAATTAAAAAGGTTTATGTGAATGTTACCAGTAGAAGATCCCCGGAGTGGGGGGCGATCTTGTCATTACAAAAGGCCATGCAGTATGCCGCTAAACATAAGATCACATCCAGTCTGGTGCCGAGGGTCGGGGAGAGTTTGATCTGCCGGGCCAGGCAGAACACCCTTGTGGATTATATGGGCAGGGAGTTTGATTATCTTTTCACGGTTGACGATGACATCGAGATTCCCATTGATTGCATTGTGAAGCTCGTGGAATCCGGCAAGGATATTATCGGGGGGTTTTACCGGCTGAAAAAAGATCATGAGGCGCATACCGCCATCCGGCCGCTTTACGGAAATAAAACGCCGTTGTCCGATGTGTTTAAAAACGGATCTATCCACCAGGTTCAATACATCAGCACCGGGTGCATGCTCGTGGCGTCAAGGGTCATCCATGAGATGGTCAAAAAATACCCGGAGCTTGAATATGACCAGAACATAACCTTTAAAAAAGCATATGCCTTTTATCAGCCGTTCATCCATACCCATCCGAGCGGTTTCAGGGAATACTTGAGCGAGGACTGGGCGTTCTGCCAGAGGGCCACGGATGCCGGATTCAAGGTGTGGGCAGACGGATCTGTCCGGTGCGGTCACTGGGGGTTGATAAAATACGATTTCGAGGAGTGACATGCCGTTATCCGGAGAGTTGACAAGAAAGGCTGCCTATAAAAGAGATACCGTGGGGGATCATGGTTTTTCCGGGGATGTTTCCGCCTTAAAAAAGATCATGAGAAATGTCGCAGGAATTATGGGAAATCTCTCCGGGTCGGTGTCAAGGCTTCCCCTGTTCAAGAGAAAACCGCAAGGGGACATATCACAGTCAGGCATTACAACCCGGCGAGCAAGCCTGCATCGATCCCCAGAGGGTGTTTTGTCAACATCCGGGATGGTTTACAGGATTGCCAACTATTTCAGGGCAACGGATGGCGAGTTTTCATGGTCGGGGCTTGTTGATTGGTCAATCGGTGCATTGAAAAGATCTGTTTCCGGGGTCATGGGATTTTCGGCAAGCCTTGCGAGAAAAGTGAACTTTAAGAGGGAGCCCGGAGGGGATCTGGATACGTCCGGGGGTCTTTCCCGAAAGTTTGCCGGGTCGAGAAAGCTGACCGGATCGATTTCATGGTCAGGAATTGTCAAACGGATCGCAAATCATTTCAGATCGGCTCAGGGATCGATTTCATGGTCCGGGCTTCTGGAGTGGGCGTCCGGGCCGTTCCAGAGATTTATTGCCGGGGCGGTTTCATTTTCATCGAGCCTGACCCGGCGGGTTAATTATAAGCGAAAGACGGATGGAGGGCTCTCGTCCTCCGGATATCTGAAAAGGGCTTTTTCGGGTTTCAGGAAACTTGTCGGCTCGATATCATTTGCCGGGAGTGTAATCGGAAGAATCCTCACGGGTGGCCTTTCTGAGATTATCGATCCGGCCATAAAATCCATCACCGCCGCAAAGGCCATAATGTCCCGCACCGTTTCCAGGGCCATACGCTCGATTACCACGGACCGGGATATTGAGGAGAAATAATAATGGATACCGAAACCCTATGGCTTGGGCATAATAACACCATTGACAAGATACTGGTGGCTTACGGCAGGGCAACCTCGGCAACCTTTACCAACGGAAGCGCCACGGTTGACAATGTCGTGGGGATCGCTCTTTCCGGGGCTTATCATTTGAATGAATATTTCATCGCACCGGACAGCCAGCGGTATCAAATCATCGCCTGTCCCATCCCGGGCAACCCCGACGCTTTCACCCTGGATAGAAACTATGAGGGATCCACCGTATCCGGCGCTGACGGGGCGTTTAGAATTGACGTTAAAGCCCCGGTGGATCTTTCCAGCGTGACCAAAATCACGGCCTCTTTTGGAACAAAACTCATTAGCTCCACGGATAAAGCCGCCGGTCTGATCACCTGGGACCAGGCCGGTTATGAGGTCGGAGAAATCCGTATCGATGCAGGGGGTCAAACCATTACGCCGGAAGGGCATGACGTGCCCATTATCACCTATGATCCCGACAATGAGGATGGTGTGGTCTGGGGAGAAATGGCCGTCCTGGTGAGGGGTGAAGTGGAAGCGTCTTAAAAAAAGGTTAAAAGGTTCAAGGTTCAGCGTTCAAAGGTTAATAAACAGGTTCAAGATTCCCCGTTCAAAGGTTCAAAGGTTTTTAATCCTAAACCTCTGAACCCTGAACCCTTGAACCCATAAACCTGAAATGTGGAGCATTTTAAATGGCTGATCATCGATTAGAAATCATCCTGGCGGCACGGGACGCCACCAAAACAGCCTTTCATAACGTGACCGGCCGGGTCAAGGCACTGACCGGGAGCGTGTTTTCGCTGCAGGGCGCCATCGCCACCCTGGGCGGGGCCACCATGCTGGGAATCGTGGGGCGGGATCTTCTGGCCACGGGCGCGGACTATGAAAAAACCATGTCCAAGGTCAAGGCCATTACCAAGGCCGGGGAGCAGGATTTCAAGGAATTGAGCGGTCTGGCCAAGGACCTGGGGGAGCGCACCGAGTACACGGCCACCCAGGTGGGCCAGCTTGAGATCGCCTATGCCAAGCTCGGGTTGACCAAAGACGAAATCATGGAAGTGACTGGGCTCACCCTGGACCTGGCCACGGCCCTGGACGCGGACCTGGCCGAGGCCGCCACCGTGGCCGCCGGAACCATGAACTCGTTCAACGCCCAGGCCATCGAACTTTCCCGGTACATGGATGTCATGGCCGCCGGCACCACGACCACGGCGCTTGACATGGAAAAATTCCAGGAGTCTATGGCCAACGTGGGGGCCGCGGCCCGGGCCTACGGCTGGGACATCGAGCAGACCACGGCCAAGGTGGGCGCCCTGGTGGACGCCAACATCGACGCGAGCAAGGCGGGCACGGACCTGCGAAAGATCATCACCGAGCTGGCAAAGACCGGCATGTCCTATGACCAGGCCATGGACAAAATCCGGAACTCCACGAACAAGGTCAAAACCGCCCAGGAACTGTTCGGTCAGCGCGCCTTTGTATCTGCCATTATCCTTTCAGATCAACGTAAAAAAGTGGAGGACCTGACCCGGCAGTATTACAACGCCACCGGATCCTTGAAAGAAATGGCCGGCACCATGCGGGACAACGTGCTCACCCGGTGGTATGAATTCAAGAGCGCCGTGGAGCGGGTGGAGATCGACACCTTTGAGCAGGAAGCCGGGATCCTCAATGAAACCCTCAAGGAAATGGCCCAGTATGTGCGGGAAAACCGGGAGGAGTTTGTTCGTTTTGCCAACGAGGGAGTGGGAGCGCTTTACGGGTCTTTGAAAAAAACCATCGCCCTGTATAACAGCCTGCCCGACGGCGTGGTGGGGGCCGCCGGCGCCGGGATCGCGGGCCGGATCCTGTTCGGGAGCTGGGGTCCGGCCAAGATCGCGGCCGGCCTGTATCTTCTCAATGAACAGCTCAAAAAATTTAACGCGGATATCGGCACGGCCATTGACCATTGGAAGGACTGGGAAGACGCCATTGGCAACATCATGGACGTGATTTCCGGCCGGCGGGACTGGCAGACCGGCGCGCAAAAAACGCAAACACAGCCCGTGCCCCAGACCCCGTCCACCTATTATGGCAAAATCGCCCCGGAAACGCCGGGCTGGGAAATTTACCAGCCGCCCGGAACCGGAGGGCCTGGCGGGGCCGGCGGTGGCGCCGGCGATGAAGATGCGGAAAAGGCCAAAAAAGAATATGAAGCTCTTATGAAAGAAGTTGAAAAGGCCCAGGAAGAATTCCAGCGGGCCATGATCATTCCCTCCGGCACCTTTGAAACCATGGAGCAGCAGCTCAGGGTTGATGTGGGTCAATACATTACCGGGTTTGACCAGACCCAGGCCGATGCGGAAAAAACCCGCGAGGCCTTCGAGTCCATGTATTCGGATTTAAAATTTGTTTCCGACGATTACTACAATTACCGCAAGGTCCAGCTTGAAAAACAGGCCGAAGATTACGAGAAATACACCGGAGATGAGGCCCTGGCACACCAATGGCTCATCGAGCAAATTAAGGCACTTGATGAGGAGCGTTTAGAGGCGGCCAAAAAAAATAACGTTTGGCTTGTGGAACTGTCCGAGCGCACGTCCGATGCCATCGAAGATAATTTCTCCAGCTTTTTCAAAGATGCATTCCGTGGAGAGTTGGATTCAGCCGCTGATTATTTTCGGGCGTTCTGTCATTCATTGTCCGACAGTTTTTCGGACATGCTCGGGCAGATGACCAAGGAATTATTATTCGGCGGCGGATCGTCCGGCGGGTCCGGATTATTCGGGTCTTTGTTTTCGGGAATCAGATCATTATTTGGCGGTGGGACCACTTTGGATGCCAGCGCCGGCCTGGGTGCGGATTGGTCGGCAACCCTCTGGCACAAAGGCGGAAGGCCGGGAAAGGATTCTGCACCCACAAGGGATGTGCCGGCATCTTTATTCGCCAATGCACCCCGTCTGCACAAAGGATATCCGGGTCTTTCCGACGATGAATTCCCGGCCATTCTAAAATATGATGAAACCGTGCTTCCGCCGGGGGTTAAACCGGTGACTAATGTCCAAAACGTAAAAAATACCAGCATCAGCGTGCCTGTGAGCATGGAGAGCATGCAGGATAAACGGATGAGCGCCAGGCTGCAAACAGAGGTCGAACAGCTTGTCATTAAAATTATGCGCGAGGAAATGCAATAAATGGCCATGATACTCGGATCATATACGTTTGCCATCAATCCCAACGAGCCCGTGCCCATTATCACCGAGGAGCGGCGCGGATCCTCACTAAAAACCATGGGCGGTGTGGCATTTTTTTCATGGGGCACCTTCATCGCTGGCCAGGAAGTCAAGCTGCCCTGGTCATTCATGTCCACCACTCAATATGGGGAACTCTTAACCCTCTTGACCGCAGATGCCCAGGTGGTTTGGAATCCTGAAAACGGGTCCACCTATAATGTGGAAATTTTAAGCCTGCACGGCGAATATCATTTGTCCGCTGGCGCGAGTGCTCCATATCGAAAAAATGTTGAGCTTAAATTATTGATCATGTCGGAGGTATAATGTCGCTCACTCTCGATTCTACATTGCAAGCCCGAATGGATACCTTGAATAGAAGGCCAATTGTTGAAATCATGAGCCTTGCGGCACAGGACGTGATCCCGTTTTTCCATACTTATTTCAATACCCAGCAATCAATATCTGAAAGAGATTCCGCTATTGTGGCCCATTCGTCTGGTCGCATGATTATGTATTATAATTATGGAGATGCGATTTATAGCTATTATACAGACACAGATCAAATGCAGTGGTTTCAAAAAGCAAACGCTGTTTCCGGAATGGGATATCGGGAAGTTGATGCCTGTGAAATGGATGACGGAAACATTGCCCTTATCACATGGGGGTGGGGACATATATATTCGCACAAAAGATCTGTCACAGGAACAAATCTTGGTGACTGGGCAGTTTCTGCATATACAGGCACATGGCAACAGGGGGCAAGCATCATTCAACTGGCCAATGGGACATACGTTGCTGCGTGGGCCGGGAGCACGGATCTTGTTCCAGATGGAAATATCGACTTTCTCGGTGACATTTCAGATACTTCAAAATCATATTACCTTTATTACAGCACTTGCACCAGCTTTGGATCATGGTCTGCGAAAACAGAGATTCCGCTGACAGGGCTGAATGTGAACCATGCCAAATCATGTACGGAGCTTGTCCAATCCGAAGAAGGTGATCTGTATCTATTCTTTCAATATCTTGACAGCAATATCGACAGTGGTGCCATCTATAACATTTATTATGTGGTTTCCCAGGACAATGGTGTCACATGGTCGGATCCGGTAAAAATAACTGACTATGATGAACCCGGAGAAATCGCGCAAAGACCAGCGGCAACGATGAAGCCAGATGGGAATATGTTACTTGCTTATACGAAGGTTGCGGCAGTCAAAAGTCTGGACAGTATTCAAGCCACTTATATCCATTTAAGGGAAGAATTAAGCCAGGTGTATTTTGCCTGCGGCGGCAGTTATCCGACAATCATAAAAGAGTATACCATCACTGATGGATTTTCTCTTACGAGAGAATACAACACCACCGGATCTTCACCGGCAATCTGCTCATCTTATACATGGTTCCGCGACTGCAACAAAGGAAAGTTTATCATACTCGGAGCGGTTGCAGGCATATCAATTTGCTTTCAGATTCTTGACGTTGAAGCTGAAAGCATTACTACATACCATCAGCAATATGACGCTGATGTAAGATGTGGCTTGAGCTGGAATGTTGATACAGAAGAACCTGTTTTGCCATGGAAGCAACATGCAATACGGATAAGCGATTCACCAAGCTATGACAGAGTTTATTGTCATGGCGGATGGGGACAGGGAAATCAGGAAATCGGATTTATAAATTTAAGGGATGAACCAGATCCGATAACAGGTCATTATGAATACCATACGGTAATAAGATGGAACTGGGGAACAACAACTGGAGGCCCACACACCATGAAGCTCGTTCATGAACTTGGGTGGGCCATACTGGGGTCAAATGAATATTGGGGACCGCACAATGATTTCGAAGGGATTCAGGTCATAAATATCGATGCGGCAACTCCCTATGTTGTTTATGACATCAGAAATAGAAACAATGCCGGAATGCATAGGAACGGCGTGAATGACTTCTGCTATTCTGACAATAAAATATATTTCTGTTTCGGCTATACGGCGTCTTATGGCATGCAGGATCGAAGGGGCCTCGGATGTATTGATTTATCTGATATGTCCGTCCGCTATTACAGGCCGAGTTATGCCACTGCTGATGAATATAATATTACATGTCTATCAACCATGGAAGATGGCCGAATCGGCATGAAAAGCTGGGT
>Ga0180437_10004217_pt1 | contig 20647 bp, 41 predicted proteins | sample SS_ome_4_FD_132410 | JGI IMG/M metagenome (GOLD analysis project Ga0180437, IMG submission 132410) | Hypersaline lake sediment archaeal communities from the Salton Sea, California, USA - SS_3_D_1 metaG | ecosystem: Environmental > Aquatic > Non-marine Saline and Alkaline > Hypersaline >... | reverse complement strand
CGTGTACCTTTTTGTCAACAAATTCATTAAATGTCTGCATATTAAAACTCTCCTTTTAGATGAGCATACTTGTCGTATGTGTTCGCCAAACGCTCTGCAACAGAACTCAAAAACCAATTCATGTGTTTAACATTGTCTACTATTTGGCCCCTATTTGCTGCCACGTCATGGACTACCTCTTCATCAGCCTCAATAGCTTGACGCGCACGGGCGTACAAATCTTCCATAGATGCCACTTCTTTTAACACCATCCATTCATTAAATGTCTGCATTAGCATCTCCTAGTTAAAATCTCTAACACGGAAGGAACACATCGTTGAATATCTTGCAATTCAGATGGGTTTCCGTTATAGGGCACGTCTTTTAATACAATTCCCTGCAATGATGTTGCTGCATCTTGCAGCACTTGCAGTGGAGCCACCAAGAACAGTTGTCCGTTCTTCCTATCAAGGAAATCTAACTCTTCAGTTTCCGGTTTCCCTTCAGGAGTTTGCTGTCCGGTTGGTTTAACATATTTAACTGTCAGATCGATATAGGGCAGAATCTTGCCATCATCATCAATCATTGCTTCAGAATCTTCAGCTTCAGAGGTTCTAACGACCAGCTTGCCTTCCTTGTAGGAAGATTTAAGCATATCGGCCATATCCAATCCCAAAGTATAAATTGTTCCTTCAGGATTAACGAAGTTTATAATAAACGCTCTGGTTTCATATTTTGTAGCGATAGATTCTAAAACAATTCTTTTACGAAGAACGTCTTTTTCTTCAGGGCTTCCCTCTTCTAATCTTTTTAACTCTGGCGGTTGGAGGTATCGTTCTGGGTCGTCTTCTCTAAGGGACCAGTTTCCGATAACCACATTACCGAAGTTGGCGTTATATCTTGTGGAGATAGGAATTGAGAATTCATTATCTTCTACAACGATATCTTCATTGTCCATTTGAGCGCCACCGACTTGAACGGCATTTAACAACGCAGCAAGAAACTTTCTATGTACATCGCCCTTTGCTCCCCATAGTCCATTAAGTTTTATAAACATGGGATACAAGTTTGGATTAGCCTCTAGGACCATGGACATGTGATTTACAAGTGAAACTCCTGGCTGGACTTTATTTAATTCATCCTTTGTCTTTTTAACGACTTCTTTAGAAGCCTTGAGAATATCGGCATATTGGCGTAGGAATTGAATTTGCAAGTTGTCTTCCACGAACTTACGTTGTGGTGGTTCCAATTCTCTATCGCGCACCTGATAGATCATATCGATTAATTCATTTGGGTCGCCTTTAATTGACTCCTTGAAATAATTAATCCTCCAAGTCTCAAACTCCACAGACTCCTTTTCCTCTGGCATATCTGGTGCTTGAGGATCACCTGTTACATCTGGTTCCTGGCCTTCTGGATTCGGATTTTGACCTTGTTGGTTAGGATCAGGATTTTCTGCACCTCCCGGTCCTGGCATATTGGTAGCACTTGGATCAAACCCTCCCGGCCCTGCGCCCATGGGCGAACCTGGGGCTTGCATGCCAGATGGATCGGGCTGCGCTGGTACACCGCCAGCAAATCCAGGCATGTCAAATTCTACTAGCCAATCATCAATATTTGGGTTTGACATTTATTTCCCCTTCTTCTTTTTTTCTCTATCTTCTTTTTGCATCTTTTCGATGAAATCCCGCTTATCCGTTTGTATGGTTAGGTGGTTGGTCTGGTTGTATTGAGACTTTTGCCAACCAGCCATTGTGTCACGTTCCTTCATTTTTAATCGAGTCATCAAATCAGCAACCTTAGACATTTTATCTGCTGTATCAGTTTTTAACTTCATTAAACTGACAACAGCCTCTTTGCTGGCGTTGGATGCATCGCCCTCGTTGAAGACCATATTGGAAAAGTTATTTAACAATTCATCTATCTCTTCACGATCTTTTCGTAGGCCATTCGTTATTTCGTCGTAAATACCTACAAGTTGATCGTCATCTACCAGAGTGGATATGTCACCAGCTTGCCTATTTGCAGGAACGGAAATGTTCATGGAAGGCATCATTTCGCTGGCTTGCTGTGTAGTGGTTTCCACTACTTCTGGCTCTTTAATTTGTTTTTTAGATTCCATATTAGTATATACGTTAAATAGCTGGAAAAGGGCGTTGAGCTATAATATATAAACTAGATACTCAAATAAAGTCGAAGGAAAACAGCAAATGGTAGAACGATCATTCAAGCAATTTTTGGCTCTCAAAGAGGGCAACACACCAAGAAAAGCAAGCGCTGACAGGAAGTTAGAAAAGGGCCGAGAGTTTCTGGTCGATAGACACAACAATCCACAACTCATTCCACTTATTAAAGCATTCAAGGATAGCAAGAGTGTCAGAATTGGTGACTTCATCCCTGGTGGCTTTACTACGGCAAAAACCGATGGTGGAGCAGAAGAACCCAAGCTAAAGAATAAAGGCTTGTATTTAACTGGTGGAGCAGTTCGTGACCACTTGGCTAACAAAAGACCCAGAGACTTAGACTTGGTAACAGATGCAACACCCAGCGAAATACGAATGATCCTCATTGCCAATGGGTTTACCGAAGACGCACCCAAAGCTAAAGGCAAAGGAAAAAGAGCAGAATTAAAAACGCCCCCAGGAGTATCTGAAGACCCACACAAAAGATTCTATGTTTCCAAGTATGACAAAAAGGGAAATGAATTAGCTTTTGGTATTAAAGTCAAAGGTAGCAAGGCTATGAAGCTGTCCACGATGAGAAAAGAACATAAGGGCGATGAAGAAGATATTCCAGAATTAACTGTTTCCGATTTGGACGGAGATGCTAATGGTAGAGACTTTACTATCAACTCCATGTATATCCAACTCGACAACCCAGACGGAGCAAATGCTAAATTAATCGACCCACATAATGGGTTAATTCATTTAGGCAATGGGTCTAATGGCGCAAAGGTAAGTTTCGTTGGCAAGGCGGCTGACAGATTGGGTGAAAGTCCATTGAGAGCATTCCGTTACATTCGCTTCCATACGAAGTACGGAAAAGGATCAGTCAACAGCATTCCAGACAAGTACATGCAAGAAATTAGAAACCTTGCCAAAAAGGGTTTTGGGTCTGTTTCTAAAGAAGCAGTAAGAGAAGAATTTTTAAAGGGTCTTAAAGATCGTGACGTTGATCCCAAGAAGTACATTAGGGTTTACCGAGATTTAGGGGCGTTAAATAAAATCTTCCCCCACATGAATTTCAAGCTAGATAACTCCGAAGACTTCTCCGATGAGCGAGATCATCTACTCGCTGTCGCATGGATTTTAAGAAAAAACGACCCCAAGGATATTTCAGAGATGCTTGAGGATGGTGGTTGGACTGCTGAAGAGATTAAGAAAATTACTTATCTAATTCGTTATTTGAAATTCAATCCAGACGTTGATCCAGAAGATTTAATTAGACTTCACACTGATAATCCTTGGCCGGGAGAGTACGCCAATGATGGTGGTCGTCTTGAGAAGTGGGCGCGCATGAATGGCAAGCCACTCAAGCACGTCAAAGGTTTCCATCAATATTTAAAATCCCCCGTACTCAAGATTTACGATGACAAAGGCGAGGTTGGACCAGAGTTCCAAGATTTAATCGACCCAATCACTCAACTGTTAGACATTCCAGGTGCTTCCTCTCGTAGAAATCAAATGGAACTGGGGCGATTGGGAAAAATTATGAAGACGCTTCAGAAATTGAACGATAACTAAGCCCTTTCATACCAATACTTTACGTCAAATCGAAAAAAAGTTGCGATAGGGGTTGCTTAATTCTGTCGGTAAGTTATAGTGGTCGCTTTGCTGAACCCTTGGAGGGTTTGGCTTTCACCTCATTGGTTTGCCGTGTCCTGTAAGGGAGTAAGCAACGTGGTCAAGGACGGAACGGAATCCAGCATTCTTTTTCATGTCGGGATGTTCGACCTGTTTAAATTGCTTGCATTCTTACAGGCTCGGCAGACCAAGAAGTTTTTTGGAAATTCCGAGTTGACAAAATCGGTTTCGTCCGTATACTAGGAGCATGTGACAAACGCAATCAAACGCAAAACTCACACAAGGCAGTGTAGTTCAACAACGAAGCGACTGTAACAGGGAGCAACGTAGAACACCAGATGGAGCGGTTAACCCCGTTTTTAATTTGGAGATGTTGGTGAGAGGCCAGCCATTGCCGCTTTGGACAGGTAGCTCAATACAGGTCAGAATTAAATAGATGCGAGTCTACGTCGTCCGATCCCACAAGATTGGAAACGGTTTGACACTGAGAGCAATACTTTCCGGTGAAGTAATTCATCGCCCAGGTATGTGTGTAGGTGAAAGCCCTACTCTGTCCACTTTTGGTTGGATAGTTTAATATTTGTTCGTATCATTCGCAATTGATGACCGTCAGGCCATTTTTATTGCGATTGTAGAACAAAAAAACGTCGGGCAACCGAAGATGAAGGTGAAAGTCCTTCTCCAACCACTTTTATGTTCTTTGACAATTTATGAGTTCCCGATTTGCATCGAAAGGTGTAGATTGAAGCTAGGTTTCGTAGGAAACTGTGGAATTAAAAACTCCATGGGTACGAAAGCTGAAAGGCTGGGAGTCGTGCAAGCGACTACGGGAAAGACGAAATAGAATAGCGATATTCTAAAGGAAATCTTTCTTGGAAACTACGAACGGGCTTCGGACTAGGTTTTCAACGGAAAGGGTAGTAAACGATAAATTGTTACCTTCCAATCGCCGTTGAGCCAACCCAGACCCCCATTATCGTGGCCGGTTTGGAATTGGCAGCAAAGCCGAAGGGGTGATTCGATCATAGTTCGCCAACGGAAACGGAAACGAATTAAAATCGAGTTTTAGCGTGATCGTGAAAGCCGGATACGAAATCAACGGCAGTTGATACGGTAATAGCGAGAAACACCGCCCCAGTGCAAGACGGGTTATGCGTGAGGAAACAGCTATCTTCACGTATTCCTTCCCGAATAGGGAGAATGGTGGTCGCACCAAATAGTCTTGTCGAGCCTAGAGGCTGATTGCCTCTCAGAAACGACCTGTGACCTTGCAGGATAAAATAAGGTAGGTTGTGGCAAACCGTGGATTTATAAACCATGCCAGCCAAAGTGTAGTCATTACAGTTACCGGAACGTGGTAATAGCGATCTCTGGCAGTTGTAATGAAGATAAAAAAAGCAGACATGGTAAGTAATAAACGGCCCATGATTGACGCCCAAGTGGTTTTTGGCAGACGTTCCCACTTGGTAGCTGGCAAATGTCGGAACTCAGATCGTCGTATTTAGCAACAAACATTGCTGATGCGTTAAACGGATGCTGGAAAAGGCCCAATCGGAGTCGGTAACGACCCTGGTTGGGTCTTTTTTTATTTTATGTTAGCCCCGATTGCTGAAAGCCTACTTGCATTGGTTTTGATACTGGGCTATACGGGTCTGTTTGGCCTCGATATTGTTGTGGGTCGATTTTAACAATGCCACCCAAGAAATCGTTCATCAAGTTGAGAAACTCTTCGCCCTTGCCCATCTTCTCTGCTTGTTGGTACATATAATAAAATATTGCTGCGTGTTTGTGTGGCCCTTCCATTGCTTGATCTATACCGCCATCTTTTTCAACCCGATTTTTAATTAATTCCATAACCTCTTTGGCCGAGTTAGCACCAGCTATTTTTCCGGTTTCTTTATGATACCATCGCTTTACTTGGCCAAGCCATGCCCCAAACTCTGTATCTTTAGACATATAATCATAAAGTTCCTCGGCCCCTGGATCGACGGTACTTAATGATTGGATGAGTTTTTGTCTAGCCTCCAACGCAGAACTAAACGGCCCTTCTTTTTCAGCTTGCTTTCTTTTCTCTTGTGCGGCGTGTGTAACTTCGTGTCCCATTAAATCGCCTAAAGGGTCATCCGGTAAAGTTCCCAATTTTGGAACCCAACAAAAAGTTATGGGCCTTCCGAAAGCGTCAGTTTGGGTATCGCATTGTCCCAATCCACCGTGAGCAGTTTTAACTTTCCCACCCGCATCAAGATATGTTGTTCTTGGTGGACTTTTTTGAATGACGGGAACGGGCTTATTTAAACTGTCCCAATTTATTGTTTGTTTTCCTTGGTGCGATTGGGCTTGTTCAAGGGCTTTCTGCCAATCTTGTCCGTAATATTTGGCCAAATATTGAGATGGCACAACCCACTTAATATCCCCAGGACTTAATCTGAATTTGTTCGTTAAAAATTTCTCCATATCTTCTTTGGTGAGGGGAATTTTTCTCTTCGCACGGTACGCTTTATCCTCTTCCATTTGCTTATTGGCCTCATCCATGAGTGATCGAAGCCATGATAAATCTTCCTTTTCTTGGGGGGCTTGCGCCGTTACCGCTTGTGGTTGTTGAGGAACCTGAGTAGGGTCTTGAGCCAGTGCTTTGCCGCCGCCAAATGTGGTCGCTGCTGCCAAGGTGGCAGGAGCCCATATATTTTGCCTTAGCCAGTCTTTCCCCTTCTGTAACATTCCGGCTTCAATTAACAGGTTGATATCAAAATCAACGGGGTCATAACCATTTTTCTCTAAAATGGCAATAATTGATTTGCGCTCTTCTTCATATAACCACTCTTTAAATTCCATATTTTATCTATAGATACTAGCATGAAAACCTTTGAAGAATGGCTGAAAATTAACCACCCAGAAAGTTTAGACGAAGGTTTAGGCAAATGGGTTTTGGGTCCAGCGCTAGCCGCTGCCACCGTTTTGAATCCTGTCCAACCTCCACCAATGCCAGAAACGCCCGAACAACAGAGGGTCGTAAATTTAAAACAGCATGTCATAGATTACATCCAAAACAATTATAAAATTAAAATACGACCCGATCAAATACGTATGATGAAGCCATCAGAGGCTTTGGGTCCACAATATGGTAAAGACTGGGAGATGGTGAAAAGCAGAGCTAAAAAGGCACAAGATAGTGGTATACCGTATTCATCAGCAACAAATGTGGATAAGTTGGAAACTCCCATCCCGATTGTCCTTGAAGACCCGAGAATATTTAAAGGGCAGGAAGACAGTCAAGGATTTTGTTTATCTGGTATAATTGATGGCAAGTTTCAAAAGTTCTGTGTTATCAAAGACCTCAAAGATTTAAACATCATTCGGCATGAACTTCGACATACCGCTCAAGGACAACTTTTTAGCGATGATCCAATGGACAAGAAAGAAATAGCTGTACGATTGGCCGAGATGAAATTAAACTATTTCCAATTGACAGGAAAGCATGTAACCAAGGCTACTTTTTTCGATATGATAGACCATTGCATGGAAAATCAAGAGAAATACAGCTATGATGTGCGGCAACTTTTGGGGATGATGGATTCATGGAGGGGAGAAGAATTTGAAAAGATGATGAAATTTATGATGAGCATCCTAGATCAACTTGTTAAAAATGATCCTCCAAAATCCGACGAATATGCGTAATATACGAGGTTAATATTGTTTTAATAACGCCCCAAATGGGGCGTTTTTTTTGTCACTATTAACTTTACAATTATTGCCTAAAATGCCCCTAAATAATTTCATGGATGGATTGAAATTTAAGGACTGGCTTAATTCTTATAAAGAGGGTGGAATAGGAGGTAATTCCATGGGTCACGGTGATGTGGCCAACTCTGGCTTACTTCGTCCTCAGACCTACAAGCCCCTTAAAAAACGCTCCAAAAAAGCCGAAAAGCTATTTGGCAAGGATAAAAAATAAATGGCCTTCAAAACCTATTACAAAGTAATCAGAATGCTTAGAAATAAAGTGCCTCCCAAGCTACCAGTGAGAGTGCGCCGTGTGAGCATTGATTCAGAAGGCTATTGTGAAAAAGACGAAGATAAATTCAGCATTCGTATCAAGAAGAATTTAAAGGAAGATGAGGCAATTGACGTTCTTCTTCACGAATGGGCTCATGCTCTTTCATGGAAAGCCTCTTTTGACAGGATGAGCTATGAGAGGTTCTGCGAAACCATCCACGGACCCGAATGGGGAGTTGCATATTCTAAAGTTTATCAGTTATTTGAAAAACACTTCACCTGAACTAAATAAATTAACTCACAATTTAAGATTAGAGCAGGGCTTATGAAACTTTTCAAAGAATGGCTTGAAACCCGTGAAGATGACCAATTACTTTTAGAAAGAATTGAATTTAACGACGAGGAAATACAAAAGTCCATGGAAGGTGATAGCGAATCACTTTCCGAACTTTCTGCTAAAACTGTTAGCTATGTAAAACGAATCCTTAGCGGCGAAATATACGATAAAGACACCAGAGATGATATCGCCCAAAATGTTATGCTTGCAATGTTTCAACGAATGGCCGATGAAGGTTTCTACGCGCCCGAAGGCGGATCGCTTTCTAAAGGATTTCAAGCGTGGATCAACAACGTAACCAGAAGATGGAAATTAAAAGAAATTGGTGCCCAAAGTAAAAGAATGCAGCCAGGATACGTTGAGCCCGGTACAGGTGGTGATGCCGATGATGAAGGACGCGCACCAACTGGAATGGAAGGAATACCACTCGGAGCATCCACCTTCTCTGTTGGACAAACATCACGTAACCCGCTAGATGATGATGACGACGACGATGAACAAATGGGTGACGCAAGAGAAAAAATCATGGGTGGCATCCAACAATTAAGCCAATCTCAAAACTTAACAGATCAACAAAGTGCAATCGTCCTAAGATGGCTGATGACAGTCAATGATAAAACGGGTGCGTTATATTCACCAGAGGAAGTTGCTAAAAAATTAAGCCACATGCCAAACATGGATCGAGATAGGGTCGATAGATTAAAATTCCACGCCCTAGAGAAACTAAGAGATATGGGATTGAAAGAACACGTTCTATTTGAATTCTTCATCGTTAGATGTAATTTAATTTAACGACCCACTCTTTTAAGGCATGAAATATCTAGCTAGTATCGAAGGATACCCCTACCATTTTTGGCAAATTGAAATTCTTATCGAGAGTTTTAAAATGCAAAATATGGAGGATGATCTTATCATCGCCGTTGCGGTTAAAGATAAAGAAATGACCGTAAGACGAAACTTCTCAAAGCATCCCCATATATTCTATCACGTCAACCAAAGAGAAGAAGTAGGGCCGTATTTTAACAAACCCTACGCTGCAATAGCTGCACTTGAAAATAAACTGTTAGTAGATGACTTCGTGCTTCTCGACCCAGACATGATTTTAATACAGCCAATGCAACCTATTAAAGATGCGAATATTGTATATTCAACAGATTCATTTTACACCGAAGAATTGCTTGACAAAGAAGGCTATTCCCCCAAAGAATTTGTTGATGAAATCATGCTTGAAAAGGCCATGGAGCTTAATTTTAATTGGCCATATCCAGGCGGGGTCTACCAGTTCCACCACGTAGATGAAGAGTTTTTTAAAAGAATCATCTATTGGGGTAACAAAATGAAAAATAAAAACGACCCCTTAGCCAACAGATATGCGTCTAAAGCCGCATGGATATTGACTTTGTGGGAGTTTTATGATAGTTATAATATTGTTCCGCAATCAAATGAATGCACCATGGTAGACTTTAATTTGTTTGGGAACTTTATCCACTACTATCATGGGTTACCACCCTTTTTTAACAAGAAAATGTTTCCCATGGACGACAGGGGCAGCTTGTTTGATAAAACGCCCTACGAAGTGATGGTAGAACACAATCCTAATTTGACAACGGATTATGTTCAAAAAGTTATTCATTCCATGAATAGATAAGACATGGATTTGGAATTTAAAGTTTGGTTAGAGGCAGATGAACGTGAGCCATGGAAATGGGGAACTGCTTTAAAAAACGTCGCTGGAACAGCCTTGCAAAAGGTACAGCCATTCCTCCAAAGATTTCAACATGGTCCCTACGGCTATAGCCCCGGTGAACGATTTATAGGAGCCGCTATTGATACTGCCAGGGGTGAAGACCCTCCTTTTATGGCTCAACAAAAGAACATTGAGCAACAAATGGCAAGGCATCATCAAAAGCAAGAATTTGCCAAGTTAATTAAAGATGTTTTCCCATCTTATACCAGCGAAGAAGAGATAAACAAGCTGAATAAAGAGGGTAAATTTGGTGAAGCCCTTGTTCGTACAATATTTGACTTTGATAGAAACGATTTTAACAATTGGGTTGAATTTAGAAAAGCGGATAGGATGAAGGACAGTCCCACGTTAAAAAGTGTTAATGACATGCTTAACAAGCGATTGCAAATGGTTCTAAACGACCCTGAAATACAAAAAATTATGAAGTTAATTGATAATTATTCTGTAAATCCAGATATGCAAAGATATGTTGGAGAACAAAAGCAAAAGCTGTACGCCGCATACTCCAAAGTGGCCGAAAGAGACAGAACAACCCCAGAGTACAGCATCTAACGTAATTTAAAAATTCCCCTTGCTTTTTCCCGTGTTGTCTGGTAATTTAAAGTTATTGAAGGAGGCAAATATGCCCAGATATGCGATATCCGACAACCAATACCCCATTGTTTTAAGGGATTTAACAACCCTGGAAGAATGGCCGCTAACTACTACCTTGGAGGTAATTTTAGTTCAAGAGGTTGTCAGTATGAATGCGCGTGTCGAACACTTAGAAAAGACTGTTAAATTCCTAAAACACAAAATTAAGCAAAACCATGAAAAGAATACTGACGATAGACCCGAGGATAAAGTCGAAAACAAAAGCTGAACTTTTAGACTTACCCACCATTGTATGGGTTAATGAATTTAACGAATCTGCCGCCAAAAAGTTTTCAGAAGATATGCAAAATGCCCATGAGCGAAAACAGCATATCATACCAGTTGTTATAGATTCTTATGGTGGTGCGGTAGATTCCTTGGTTACAATGATTTCGGAAATACAAAGCGCCGAAGTTCCTGTTGCTACCATTTGCCAAGGAAAGGCAATGAGTTGTGGGTCTGTTTTACTAAGTTGTGGCACAGAGGGGTATCGGTATATTGACCCCAATTCCAGAGTTATGATCCATGATGTAAGTAACTCGACATGGGGTAAAACAGAAGAAATAAAAGCCGATGCCGCCGAAACGGATAGGCTAAGCAAGTTAATCTTCCAAATGATGGCTAAAAATTGTGGCCACGAAAAAAATTACTTCCTAGAAGAAATTCATAAACGAGGACATGCCGAATGGTATTTAACACCCGCTCAAGCCAAGAGAATCAACTTGGTAAATCACGTCAAAGTCCCATCATTTAGAATTGATGTACGTGTCGAAGCGGAATTTGGTTAACTTACCGGGGCTTCTGTTGTACTGGTGGTACTCGTAGGCGCTTGTCCTACGCCAGTACCATTAGTTAAATGTGCTGGTGGAGTTACTCTTGTTGTATTTGATTCTACTTCATCTAACGGAAAGTTTGGACCTAAGTTCCTTGCCGTTACCAACGGAATCAACCCATCTTTAATGACATACGTTCTCATTTTTACCTCCTTCTCTATTTAGTATTGGAGTTGACAATCCGATATTTTAAATATACAATACACTTTGTTCCAAGTTTTTAATAAGCGAAGTTCCGAAATTTTTATGGAGTGGCTATGAGAAAAAAAGACATTAAGATAGGAGAAACCTACATTAGTTCTGGGGCACACTACCTTTTCCGAATCACTGAGGATTTAGGTAAAGGCAAATGGGAAATGGAAGTAATCTCCACTCTTCCTTATGTTGTTGGAAACAAGATTGTTGAGCGTCCATGGCACGAAGGTCGAACAAGAACAACTAGTAGAAATATATTACGACCCTTTACGGAAGAACAGTTTGAGCAATCGAGAAGAGAAAGAGTAGAAGATTTAAAAAAGCGAATCAACAGAAACATCGCTGCCCAAAGTCAAATGCTGTTTGAGTCTGAAATGGGCATCTACCGTAATAGCTGGGTACATTCCCCCATCATTTCTTGGAAGATTTATTCTGATTTTGATCGTATCGATAACGGAAACGCCGAAGAAAGCATCGACTCCCAGATGACCGAATTGAAGCGTATCAGAAGGTCAAGGGCTCAAAGACAATATCGCAATGTCGAAATCCGCCCCGCTTTCGAGCCATACATACGATTCTAAGTCCTTGTGTGGCAACGGGTTAAGTCGCCTTTACAAAGGGCGTTCGGATCAAGTATAATGTGTGATGCAATTGTCTACACATCCTCTAGCTAGTGGGAGTCCAGCATGTCTGATGAGTTTAAACCTTTTGACGAAGATGAAGAATTCAACGAAGAAGATTTTGGAGAAGGAGACTGCGGTAGCGGTGGAGAAGAGTTCGATGAATTCGCAGACTATTTAAAACCACCAGAAGACACGCCAGGACACACCAATGATGATGGCACTTCTTTTGAGCCAATAGACCCACTGGAAAATCTATGGGATTCTGAAATGGCCCCATGGAATAATAAGGGTCAGTGGCATCAAAGCAGCAATGGCACCGGCGCTTTTAAAAAGGAAGGCGAAGGTTGCTTTGCTATTGGTCTACCAAATACCGAAGGTCCAGGTCGTAATACTGGGTCTATGCTTGATTGTGTGCTTTCCGCACAACATAAATCCATTGCCCGATGGCCAGCTTTTGAAACATTCGTTGGCCAAACTATCGACCAGCTAAAGGAAGAGGGCACGGAAAAGAAACCAAAGGAAGAAGACGATGGCCAAAAGGGAAATGAAGATAAGAAAGATTGATTACCCAAACACAGGTGGGCCTCAAGGTGATGGAAAACCAAACCCAAGAGTCGAAACAGGTTCCGTCCAGTTTGGTGAAGACTGGCCTGGGTATTTTATTAGGGGTGACAATTGCCTTGCCCTTATTTTTGATATTGAAAGGGCTCTCAATCCTGATGATCCATTACATGATTTGGGTAAAAAGGAATTGCTGGATTTGATAGAAGATATAAAAGAGAATGTGCTTCTACAACCGGAAGATTAATGGATTGGCAAGATCAATATACGGATACAGAAGAGAACCGCCAGAAATTTAAAAAGATGGCAGATTCCTTCACTTGGACACATGGAAGGGGCTACTGTGTTGTCTGATAATACGCTGGGAGTATCTCTAAAATCCCAAGCCGACGCAGAAATCATTTATGAATCGGATTTGGCTAGATAGAGAAAAGAAAAGGTATAAAAATGTACAAAGAATTCTTAGCATATTTAGACGACCCAAATCAGCCGCTCCCCATGGCAAAGTCAATTGCCTTCCTCTTGTTCTCTGAGGTTATCAAACGTGACGGATTCTCTGAGGAAGACGCTACCGTTGAAGCAAGAGAAGAAATTTTAACTAAATGGGTCCAAATCGCACAAGATAAATTGACCGGCAACGGCGGGGTTGCCTTTTATCTTCCTACCGTGAAACAACCAAACGATATGACAGAAGTTGCAGAAGCACTTGAAAAATCGTCTGGACAAGAGTTTGTTCCCGATATACCAGAGAAATAATGTGGTATCTTCTACTTATATCCCTTACTTGCATGTTTTGGGCAGAGGCGTTCGATTACGCATTATGCCACAAATTAAAACACCAAGGCTGTAGGCGTCATAAACCGGGCGCATTGATGATAACAATGATTGTTTTATACGCTTGTCTTTTTTTGTCAGGCGTTATAACTGGAATCTACTTTCTCGTATTGCTTTTAGGTAAAATTGCTAGCCTTTAGGAGATTCACTATGAAACGGAAAAACTTTCAGCGGAAGAAGCCAGCAACGAAAGCCAAACCTTCCAGAAAGTTAATCCAAGACATAAAACGAAAAGAAAAACAAAGGGAATGATATGCTATACACGGTCAAATTAAAAGATAAAGATGATAAAATAACGACCCTAGACATAGGCTCGCCTTGTCTTGAGGAAGCCCAACGTGACGCCAATCAAACCGCCAAAAATCTAAAGAAAAAGGTGGTTTCGGTTGAGCGGAAGGGTTCTCCATGGGAAGAACAAGATAGTTGGGGCGATAGAACAAAGATGAAATTCTGATGAACGAAACAGTCATATCGCAAGCCGTTGCCGATCATGCTTGGTCTTTGTTTAGAGATTTATTTATTGAATGCCCCAAGTGTAATACAACCAACAAGAATAACGAAATTGAACTAAGGCAATTATACTATCAAGAACGGCCCGAGGCTCCAAGATTAAAATTCTCAGTAAAATGTAAGTGTCTTAATTGTCAAGAGGAATTTGAACTTGATGGCAATAAGGAAATGGCGTCCTGTGAAGCAGTTAAGAATTGGATTGTTTATACAGTCAGAAGCAAAAGAGAAGAAGAAGAAACCGCAAGGAAGATGATAGAGCATTTAAACCACTGGCGAAGATTGGATCAATCTAACTTTTGGGAAAAATTTGATGAGTAAGAAGAAAAAGTGGATTGTGTCTCTCGTAGAAGGTGAACCAATAATTAAAAAGAGAGGCAAATACAAATGGCACGTACAGAAATTCTATATCACAGTTGGACTATATAAACACCCAAAAGCTAGAGCCAGTCTAATAATTAACGCAATACAAGCGAGCGCCGCCGCTCGAAAATATATTAAATACAACCTTCCATCCACCCTGTTGGAAATGGAAGAACCAGGGCATTACGACGGAGAAGAAATAGGAAAAGAATTAAAGAAAGACAAGGGTTGGCTGGAAAGACACTACATGGAATTTGACTCCAAAGGACAGATTAGAGTGGAGAAACTTTCTAATGTCCCAGATTAACTTGGCCATAAGCGAATGGCTTTTATATAACCAAGAAGACTTAGCATCCCTTTTCGGGTTACCAGATGGGTTTAATGCCATTGTGATAAGGGACACCAGAATACAATGTAAAATTGCTATTGGCAATAATGTAAGGTATGCGGCTGTAGGTGACTTCGTAAATGTACTAAGGTGGACTCCAAGAAATTATGGAGGCGGAGATATACCGGCAGTTCCTATTATGTCTATAAAAGAAGACGGATGCACCATACACCAAAGTATAGAAATAGATTCTATAATTAGGTTGAAATAATGTCCCAGATTGAATTGGCACTAAGAGATTGGTTGTGCAACTTGCCAACTGAATCTGCGCCGAAAGGGTTCAATGCAGTAGTTATAAAAAAAACAACTATAGGTTGCCAAATTTGGATTGATGGGTTGAAGAGAAAGGTAGATGTTGGAGATTATGTAAAGGTGGTAGATTGGGAGAATACGGCTTATCCATATCTCAGAATTATATCAATAGACCCAAACGGTCAAACATTTCGACAAAATATAGAAAAAGATTCCATCATAAGACTAAAGTAACATGGGCAAAGTAGTACAAGTACCGTACACCAATGCAAAAGAAGTAGATGAAGGTCTGCTTATACGCATAAGTGCAAAGTTTTACCTACTTGTAGAAAATCCACCACCCACACCTACAATTTCCGACGAAGATTATAAATGTTCCCAGTGCGGTAATCCATTGCCGCCCGATAATGAAGAGTGTGAGCAATGTTCCTTCTGTTATGAAGAAAGGCAGAAAAATGCAACGCCGTAGTTTTGTTTTTGGAAGCGTTTTGGCAGCAATCCCCGCAGCATTTGGGTTTGCAAAAGTTAAAAATAACGGCCCCAAGGATAATCCGAAGGGTTTGCCGGTAATTAAACTTGATGGGGATACAGTGATTAGCCCAAACAAGGAAGTGACAAGAGCGTGGCTGAACAAAGAAGACGCTGTTATGTGCCAGGGTCTTACCCATGTAATTTGGGGAGAAGTAGAACTTCGATGGATTACCGCCCATGTTAATACACATCCATTTGGTGACCCCGAAGCGGCCATTCCCCATCCTTATGTTGTAATTGAAAAAACGGGTGATAGTCAAAGCAATTCGACAGCGAGTCGTTTTAAAAATGTCAAAGTATAAATTCCGTTGGTTCTTGGGACTGCTGCTTGATTTATCCTTTATTGCCTTCCTTTTAATTTTAGCTGTGAGAACGATATGGTAGCTCGATCAGGCTGGCAACAGTTGGTTGGTGATTGGTTAAATTATTGCGGCAGTTCCATTACGAACCTTTCCGAAATAGGAGCAATGATAAAAGATGTTCCTAACGCCAAGGTAATAAAGGAAAATAACAATGGTTGCCGCATTTATGATGGCGGTAACGCAAGACTGGTTAAGCCAGGAGATTTAATTCACGTATTCGATTGGAATCCCGATTTTGCAGGATGTGTGCGTATAAGGTCATTTTCAAATAACGGCAAAGTTATGACGCAGATCATCTCCTCAGATTCAATTAAAAGACTATGAGAACCAGAATACAAGACGCCATCAGAGATTGGGGTGACTACGATGGTGTAATATTGCCAGATAAAAGATATAACGCTGTGGTAACTGGGTATACCGAAATAGATTGTCATGTTATAGACCCCGAAACAGGCGAAGCCCGTATAGCCGAACCGGGGGATTTCGTTCTTGTTGAAAATTGGGCAATTTCTGGTGATGGAGACATAGGAATAAAAACCTTTGGTAATGGTAAGCATAAGTGCTTTGGACAATTGATTGAAGCAGACTTAATAAAGCCAATATGATGAATAAGCCTGTCAAACAAAGCAAAGAGGCATTCGACTTTCACGAATGCACCACATTTCTTGAACAGAAATATAATATGAATACAGAGGATTACGCTGGTCATTTCGGCAAACCAGCAATCCACTCCCCCACGGTACGTGACGCAAAACCAGAAGAAGATGGAAGGCCACCCTATTGGAACTTCTGGCATTTTATTTGTGACCATGCATCCCCAAGCAACGGAAGCTATTTTACCATGCACCAAGAGTGGGAAGATAGTATGCAATATGAGTGGCAAAAGGAAATATTAAAACTCTACCTGGATGAGTTTGGCGAAAACGATAAAATTGAATTTTACGTCTGGTGGTAAAAGGATAATAAAATGTGGTGGGTTCCATGGGCTTGTTACGTAGTCGCATGTTGGATTATTGGCATTATCGTTTGTTGCTTTTTACATGCGATAGCAAAAGAGAAAGGTGAAGATTTCATACCACCGCATGCCGACGCTGGACCACTTGTTGCGGGTGTGTTTTTTAGTCCAGTCTATATTCCGATTATTCTCGCACTTGTGTTAACATTAGGCCCAATAGTTTTAATTTCCATTGTTGCATACAACCAACTCAACAAACTGTTTAGACATTGCATAAGAAAATACGTAGAAAGACAGGAAAGACTAGAAGAAGCAAACGCTCCATGGGAAGCGTTTAGGAATGGACTCGCTACAGATACCGCAGTCCATCAGGCAATTCGTATTTGGTATGAATGTGGAATTGGGAATCGGTGAAAATGGCAAAAATTAGACGTGATGAACACGGTTTATATCTAGCAACAGATGGGTGCAAATGTAGGCCCGTTGGAGATACCCAATTTAAAGAGGGCGATAATGTGCCAGCTAGGCATCGCCCCCAAACAATCTGTGCAGGGGTTGGGAAAGATAAAACTTGCAAAAGAGGCCAGTATTTAGAAACATGGACCACTACGGGCTGTCTTTGGAATGAAAGTCCAGACGACGAAGCTGATATGATTGCATGGTATAAAGTGCAAATGTTCTCACGATACGGCCATGTGTATAATTTTAAACGACCCACAAAGGAAGAAGAGAAGATAGCGGCAGATTGGATGAAACGAAAGGTGAGGAAATTAAAATAACCAGGAGATTAAAATGGGCCATGATATCACGGCTTGGAATGGTAATGTAGATTTAGACAACTTACGAGAACAATACAAAATTGACGATTGGGGTGCCGAAGATTGGGGTAAGCGATATAAGGCTTATTGTGAACAGGCACAAATAGCGTATAATAGGAGGGCCGCTTGGAATCCTTTAAATAGAGCCCTCTATGACGCTCTAGGCGTCGTAGAAGAGGCGTATGGAGGCTGTTCTGGATTAGGGGTAGAATTAGACATTACTTTAGAGATGCTCCAAATCGGCCTCCAGAGGCTCCAGAATGAAGAATTTATAGGTATAACCCACGACGATAAAGAAGATAGGGATGTATCCCAAGAAATCACGTTTATAACCAACTGTATTAATTTCTTAGAAAAGAACGAATTACCATCACTGAAAGTTAGTTTTGGATAGGAAATAAGATGAAAGTTGTGGTTGGAGAAGCAGTTTCAACGGAATTGCGAACGGGTCAGCATGTCCATTTGGCAGAGTTTGATCCCGCTACTACACTTCCGCTTCTTTGTACTCATAATTATAGATTGCGTATCAAGAAGCGAAGAGAGTTTCAATTGCCCGATGGAACGAAATACCTTGTCAAAATCGACTCCCTTCGTTACCACACCTTTTTAAAATCAACAAATTGTGCTTGTTGTGGTATTGAGGGAACCAAGTTGATGTTGGATCGACAACCCCATGACCACGATGGAGGCAACACCGCACATTTTAATTTATATGCTGTTCTTCCTGATGGGTCGTTGCTGCTTATGACTAAAGATCATAAGGTTGCATCGGCAAAGGGCGGTAGAAATGGCTTGGGGAACCTCCAAACCATGTGTACGCTTTGCAATAACAAAAAAGGCGACAGAGATATAACCATACAAGAGTTGCGTAAGGAAATGGGATTTGAAGATTATCAACGTGGTGGCGATGATGGATTGATTGGGGGCCTTTCGTGTGAAAACACGAATGGATGGCATATTAAGGGAGGGTAATTAAATGAAAATTTATGAAGGATTTTCACTTACTAGGCCATTGGGGGTCACAACCACCCGATGGCTTTTGTTTGCATTTCAATATACCCAATGCCAAGGTGAAAATCTAACATGGAAACTTAAACGTCCGACACACTTATTAAAAAACCTCATGGAAGTATCCGAAATTTTGATAAAGCGCGAGAACTATTAAAATGGAGTTCTATTCCGATATTTTAGTAATATTCGCCCCACCCGCACACATTTGGGGTAGAAGAGGTAGGCTTACATCATTGCTAATGTCATACAGTATCGCCTATGTGGAAGAAGAAGAAGATAAACTATACGCAAATCTTTCATCTTTATACAATTACAATATCATAAATCAATTAATGGATACATGGGAGAAAAACTATGGGAATGTTTAAAGCCTGGGAAAGTTACACATGATAGACCCACTGCAAATCGTCTACGCAGAACCCGTCCACCTTTATAGCGATAATACCACTTTAAATAGATTACTCGTTTCCCATAGTGTCTTGCATATTGAGAAATGCATTGTAAGTGGTTGTTGGAAAAATACAGGTGAGTCTGAAACGGCAATGTACAATGCGTTGTTCGCATGGGGCTATTTAATGAACCCCAATGGAAGCATAACACCAGGAACCATCGAATTAGCAGGGCCGTAAATTTAATCTAATGGTACAGCTTTACCCTACAGACGAACCGTTGTTGGTATTGGAAATTCCCTCATATTATTGTATGTGGGGGCCAAAAAATACACTATACCAACTACTAACCTCATATAGTATTGCGTACATCGAACAAGGGGCGATAGAGGAATGGTCATGTTCAGACAACAAAACCCGAACCATTGACCAAATGATGACCGCATGGGGCAATTTAATGGAACCCGATGGGAATTTAAACGCCCCCAATTGGTTTGTCGGAGGCGGATATTAAGGGCCGTAAATTTAATCTAAGGCAAGCTAATGAAAGACGAACTGGCAGAAATCGCAAAAGACCTGATTATCGCAGATTATAAAGGCAACCTGTGGCCAAGCGTTGAATCCCTCATATTGGCATTTATTGGAAAAAAGAAGGAAAGCCTGTGGAACTTGGGAAATGGCGTCAATCACAACATAGTAACGGCGATGAATGCGTGGATTAATATAAATAGACGACCCCATACCTGTCCATCCAATGTCTGGGTATATCGCAACCCGTACACCCATACCTATTTTGACCAATACTTTCTACGAGAATCAGATACGGTGTCATAATGTCTCTTTATAGTCAATTTGGGAATTTATTTTCTCGCGCTGGGTATACATCCATAAGATACAACATGGTGGCCTTTGTATTTAACCTGTACACTCACCCGCAGAAGACAAGTTGGGTTTGGGCCGAGAGAGAAGGATTGGCCAGCATTGTGAATAGCTGGATAAAATATAACGACCCTTCTTGTGAATATGAGTGGGTAGATCAGATGGAATTTCACCATGCGATCTTTGAGGGTCAAATTAATGTTCCTATTTGACTATTGGACAGAATTAAAAATTCACCTGATTGGTTACTACATACGATCTACCATGGAGACATTTGTTGACGAATATATTTACAATGAAGGCGTGAGGCACTATTACACTAGCAGGAGAACGATAGGCAATTTGGTGAACAACTGGATAAAATATAACGACCCCGCCGCAGAGAGATTTATAATAGATGAGTTGGAGGAATAATGTTAGATTGGTTAAAATTACAGCCCACGGGTGCGTTTGATAACTTTTATATGGACCATGCAATGTACATGCAGCAACATGGATATCGCATAAGATGGCTTATGGTTGGATATGGATATGGGATGATTGATGGTACAAAGCCTTCGTGGGCATTGCCGACCTTTGGATTAAACGATATGTTACGCTCATGGGGCGATTATTTAAATGTCGATATGGAAAAAATCTTACCACCATGACTTG
>Ga0180437_10004215_pt1 | contig 20650 bp, 14 predicted proteins | sample SS_ome_4_FD_132410 | JGI IMG/M metagenome (GOLD analysis project Ga0180437, IMG submission 132410) | Hypersaline lake sediment archaeal communities from the Salton Sea, California, USA - SS_3_D_1 metaG | ecosystem: Environmental > Aquatic > Non-marine Saline and Alkaline > Hypersaline >... | reverse complement strand
CGAACCCGTTGGCCGCCGGTCGCTTCGCACTTGGGGTGTGACCGGTCGATGATCGGGATCCGAGGGCTGAACTCTACAAGTTCTCGAGCCAGGGATCGCCGGTGCGTTCAAGCCAGGGGATGAGCTCCTCGTCCTGAAGCCTGCGCACCACATCCGGCTCTTTTGCAGCCCGGTTCTCCAGTTGAAAGCGGTCATTCCGATTGTCGTGCAGGACGGCCTCGTCGGGCCCGTCGGGCAAGCGGCTGAGCATGAGGGTGTGCTGCAGGGTGCGTACACCCCTGCGGCCCCAGGCCGGCTGTCCATAGGGGATCCAAAGGTAGGGTTGTGAACGCGGCCGTTCACTCCGGCCAGTTGATGTGATGATTCCGGCGTGGCTGAGACCCTCCACGGTTGCCGGGATTTGACGGCCGAATCCCATGAGGTCCAATAGGGTGGGATAGATGTCCGGGCTGGAGAGCAGCAGGTCATCGCGGCGGGGCTTGATCTTCCCGGTCCAGCGCAGCATGAACGGGATGCGCATGGATTCTTCGTAGTGGTTGTTTTTGGAGATCTGGTCGTGGATGCCGAGGCAGTTGCCGTGGTCCGAGGTGAAGAGCACCAGGGTGTTTTCTTCCAATTCCTGCTCTTTGAGTGCGGCCAGGATGCGGCCGAACTGCTCGTCCACACCGGTGGTCATGGCCAGGTAATGGCGGATGTGCCGGCGATAATAGTCGCCCCACTTGGTGCCGGCCGGCGGGATGTTGTTCCGGTTGCACAGGTCCGCGAGGGTTTTCCCGGCATACAGCTCGACATAGCGTCCCGGAAGCTGGTCATACGGCATGTGGGGTGGGTTCATAGAGACCACCAGGGCAAATGGACGGGCGGGATCGCGGTATCGGCCGGCTTCGTTTCTGATGTAGCGGATGGCCTGGTCGGCCTCATGCTCCGGGCCCCACTGCTCCACCCAGTGGGCGCTGTGGCGGCCGGCGTCTGAGTCCCAGTACATGGGATTCATGTGGCGGTCATAAGTGCCGTAGGCATACCAGAAGCCGAAGCCGTGCCGTCGGTCGGGCGGGCACCACTCGTTCCAGGCGAAATCCTCGCCGTTGTTGTAACACTCGACATAAGGCTTATACGGACCGTCCAGATGCCATTTCCCGATGTACCCCAGGTCGTATCCCTGGTCTTTGAGGATGTCGGACCAGCACCGTTCGTCCTTTTTCAATTCATAGCCGTGCTCGGTGCCGTTGGTGTTGCAGTTGGCGAGGACGCCGTTGGCATGGGGGTATTTGCCGGTCATCAGCATGGCCCGGAAGGGGCTGCATACCGGATAGTTGCTGACCGCCTCGGTGAACACGAGACTCTCCTCCGCGAAGCGGTCAAGCGTAGGGGTGAGCACCGGGTCTTCCCGCATGAAGCCTTGGGCATGGGCACGCATCTGATCCGGGAACACGATCAGGAGATTGGGTGGTTTGGGGATCACGGTTCGGGAGCAGCCGTGAAACAGCGGAGGCGCCAATGCCGTGCTGGCAAGATAAGCTCCGCTTTTTCTAATAAACTCTCGTCGGTCCAAGGTCTTGGGATCGCTCATAACGGTAAGATTATCTCTCGTTGTGTCGGGAGATACAACGATTAATTGAGGTCAAGAAATGGGGACAGTCCCCATTTATTCATAAAACTCGATACGGCAGGCTATTTTTCGGATTTCTTTTTCAATTTGATGTAGGAGGGGAGGTTGAATTTCCCCTGGTAAGAGCGCGCGGCCGCATCTCCCACTAGAGTATCCCCCAGACGCTTTAAAGAAAGCCGGATATGGTGATGGTCGCGGGCCATATCTTCGGGCGGAAGCGCGATGCCGAAGCCTGCGAAAAACATGTCTTTTTCGAATGAATATCGTCCTAATGGGATCCTGGGCTTCATATCTGCGTATTTCTTGCCGACCAAACGACACCGGACCTTCGCTTGGGGCGCGAAGACCAATTGGATCGGAAACTTCCCGGCATGGGTTGTGATCTCACCCTCCCAGGTACCGAGGAATTCTCGCGGCGTTTCTTTAGGGTTTGTAGTCCGTCGGGGAGGAGATTTGTGGGAGAGCACCTTTTCAGCATAGTCCGGAAGCATGGCGCCGACCATGTTTTTGGCGATGAGATCGATGTTCAGACCCGTCCCGTTCGTCAGGACAACAACGGCAAGGTTCTCCGCTGGAATGAGCCGCAATAAGGTGGAAACCCCGGGCATACCGCCGCCGTGGGCGACGAAGCGGTAGCCGAACTCCTCATACGTGGCCCATCCCAGCTTATAGTTGCTGTCCGGGACCTTGGGATCGACGGCCGTCTGCATTTGTTCGATGGTGCTGTCTTTCAGGATCGGCTTTTGATCGCGTAGGTGATTCTTGAGGTGGAACATTCCGAATCGAATCAGGTCGTGAGCCGAGCAGTAGACCGCGGAAGCGCCTCGGTGATCGAAATCGTAGAAGGGAAGCCGCTTCTTCCCGGTATAGCGCTGCGCCACCCTGTTTTCGGGTCCGGGCTCGGTATAAACGGCAGAGTCATGCATGCCCAGGGGATGGAAGACTTCTCGTGCCATGAATTCGGGATAGCTGAGCCCGCTTTTCCTTTCAATGATATAGTCCAGGATGCCGTATCCCAGGTTGGAATAGTTATAAACCAATCCGGGTGGAGCGGTAAGGATGGCGTAGCGGCGGATGGTTTCGTCCATGGTGGGGCGCAGGTAAGGATCGTCCTGGTAGAAAAAATGCCAATGCGTGGGAAGCCCGGCGGTGTGATGCAGGAGGCGTTGGACCGTGGCATCCGCAGCCTGCCCGTGGTAGGCGGTCAGTTTGGCATCACCCAGGTAGTCATCGGCCGGCCGGTCGAGGTCGATCAGGCCTTTTTCCACTAGGATCATCAAACCGGTCGCTGTTATGGGCTTGGATATCGATGCCAAGGAATAGGCGGTGTGGGGAGTGGCCTCGATCTTTTGTTCAACCTCCGCCCAGCCGAAGGATTCTTCCCATATGATTTCGCTGTCTCGGGCCGCAGCTACGGATACCGAGGGAGCCGGGGATTTGTCCAGCAGGCGCAGGATCAGGCTGCGGACATCTTTGAAGTGTTCCTCAGGGGTGGGGGCGTTCTGCGGGAACATGGTCCCGAATGTGATGCCGGCAGGCAAGATCAGCGTAAAGCATAGCAACCAGCGCAATCTCTTCATCGGCATATTTCCCTCTCAAAGAATTCGATCCTCTATTTTACAAAAATAATCGAGATGGCGAAATGGGGACTGTCCCCATTTTTACAGGGGCTGTCCCCATTTTTACACTTTTTTACCTTTTTCTATTTTTTAGAAAAATTTGCTTGACAAATTTAACAGGTATTTCTATTTTATAGAAAAACATGGAAAACGAGTGATCGGGAGTTGCCATGAAATTACTGTCACGTCAGGAAGAGATCGTCCTGCTATCGATCTGGCGCCTGGGGGATGACGCCTATGGGGTCACCATCCGGGAGTTCATATCCAAGATCACGGGGAAATACTGGTCCATCGGATCCATCTATGTCCCCCTCGACAGGCTGATCGAGAAAGGCCACATCGAATACTATTTCAAGGATCTCTACAGCCGCAAAGGCGGGCGGCGAAAGCGATTCTACAAGTTGTCGTCCCTGGGAATGGAAGCCCTTGAGGAGGCACTGGAGCTTCAGAGATCGCTGTGGCGGGGATTTCCCAATTTCGCTCCCGAGGAATAGGATCATGACCGGAAAGAATCGGTTTCTCCGCATCTTGGAAAAAATGCTGTCCAGACTCATCAAAGCCCGCGACCGTGAGTCCTTACTCTCGGATTTGGAAGAGATATATCTCGGCATCGTCGAGGATCGAGGTCGAGCCGCCGCCAATGTCTGGTATTTGAAGCAGATCCTGGTTTCGATACCCCCCGTCGCAGGCAACAAATTCTATTGGTTCGGGCTGATGTTCAAAAATTACTGCGTTTTGGCTTTCCGCAAATACGCCCGCCAAAAGACCATGACCCTCATCCTCGTCGCAGGCTTGGCCATAGGACTCGCCGCCTTCGTAATCATCGAGCTTTACATCAGCTACGAAACCAGCTTCGATACCTTCCATACCCACAGCCGTAGTATCTACCGCATTCAACACAATACCTACCGCCAAGGCGAGCTGCAGACTGAGTCGGCCAAGACCGTTCCTGCGGTGGCCGTCGCTTTGAAACACAATTTTTCGGAAGTCGAAGATTATGTGCAGGTCAGCCGTTCATTTCTCGAATATGCCGCGTTTGCATGCGGAGACGATATCGCGTTCAGGGCCCAGCGCATCTTCATCGTGACTCCTTCGTTTCTGCGGCTGTTCGATTTTCATATTCTCAAAGGCGATCCTAAGACGGCTCTTTCAGAACCCCTCCAGGCCGTGTTAACCGCCTCGACGGCCCGAAGCCACTTCGGTGAAGAAGATCCTCTGGGAAAGACCATCATCTACAATAATAAACATCCTTTCAAAATCAGCGGAGTCTGTGAGGACACACCCTCCAATTCTCACATCCAGTTCGATGTCCTGTTGTCATTCGCATCGATTCCTTACGCCGCCCCGCGTGTCAACAGTGCCTTGGAAGCCCCGGAAACCGACTGGCACACGAGTTCCTTTTACACCTATATCCGCTTGCGTAAGGATACGGATCCCCGGAAATTCGAGGCCAAGGTTAATCGGTGGCTGGGGGAAACCTTGGCCGATAATTGGAGTGCGACCGGCTCCCGCATGGAGCTTCGGCTCCAGCCGCTGGAGGACATCCATCTCTATTCACGCCTGCCGCACGAACTGGAGCCCGATTCTCAGGGAAACGGGGAGGCGATCCGAGTGCTCAAGCTCATCGCCGTCTTCATCCTGATTCTGGCCTTGGTCAACACCATCAATATGTCCACGGCCCGGTCCCTGGAACGGGCCAGAGAAGTGGGCATCCGCAAGGTGGCGGGAGCGTATCGTCAGCAGATCATCAAGCAATTTCTTTTCGAGTATCTGGGGCTTAATCTCATGGCCGCCGTGTTGGCCGTCCTCCTGGTCTCCACCTTTCTTCCCTATTTCAGTCGGGTGACCTACTCCGACCTGTCCTTTCGCTTCCTCTTCCAGTCCGAAAACCTGCCGACCGTCCTCTGGCTTCTGCTCGGCGGAGCGCTCCTGACCGGAATGTATCCGGCCGTGTTGCTTTCGGCGTTTCAGCCGGCGAATGTCATGAAAGGGAATCTCGCGCGCAGTGCGGGCGGAATCCGTGTCCGCAGGTTCCTGGTCACCCTGCAGTTGACGGTTTCCGTGGCCTTGATCGCCGGCACCTTGATCGTCTACCGCCAGATCGACTTCATGTTGAGCAGGGATCCGGGTATTGATATCGAGCAGTCATTGGTCATTCATGCTCCGGGGACCAATGAACCTCCGCCGGAGGCTTTTTCCAGCCATTTCCAAGCGTTTCGCGTGGACGTGAGCGATCACCCCGATGTGTTGAGCTTTGCCACGACCACCGCTGTCCCCGGGGAGGAAGTTCTTTGGGGCCACGTCTTCCGCAGGTTGGAGGACCACCCGCAGGATACACATAATATCAATCTGGTGGGCATCGACCATAGTTTCATCCCCTCTTTCGGCATCCGCCTGTTGGTCGGAAGGAATTTTTCCGAGACCGTCTCCGGCGATGACGAAACCGTGATCTTGAACCGGGCCGCGGTCCGGATTTTGGGTTTTAAGGATCCTGAGGCCGCTGTCAAAGGGCGCATCGTCTGGCGCGGCAGAGTGATGCCGGTCGTCGGCGTCATTGAAAACTACAACCAGCTTTCCCCCAAGGAATCGCCCATACCTCTGGTCTATCTGTACTCTCCCGACCGAGGTTTTGTGTCCCTGAAGATCCGGTCCCAGGAGCTTACTCGAACCGTTGCCTGGCTCAAAGACCGCTGGCAGCACCATTTTCCCGGAATCCCGTTCGACTATTTTTTCCTGGACCAATTCTTTCACCGCCACTTCAGCAACGACCACAGATTCGGGAGGGTCTTCGCCCTGTTCTCGGCCTTGACGATCGTGATCGCCTGTCTCGGCCTGTTCGCCCTGGCCTCATACAATGCTGTACAGAGGACCAAGGAAATCGGGATTCGGAAGGCGATGGGGGCATCCATCCGGGATGTCTATTTGCTCCTCTCCAAGGAGTTCTTGAGGCTGGCCGCGGCGGCCGGCATCCTCGCCCTTCCCTTTACTTATTTCCAGATGCAGCGCTGGCTGGAAGACTATGTCTTCCATATCTCCCTGCAGTGGTGGTTTTTTGCAGCCTCCTGGGGAGGCGTAGTCCTGGTTGTGTTGCTGACCATCAGCTATCAGAGCCTGCGGGCAGCCGCCGCCGATCCGGTGGATGCCTTGTGGCATGAATGATCGAACGGGGATGACAAGGACACGGAGATGATTGCCAACCGCTGGCGCCTGAAACGGATGCTGATGGTTCCGTTCGCGCTGACCCGATTCGGTGAGGATGCCTATGAATGGCTGACGGCCGTCCTCCTGGGAACCCAGAAGGGAATGAGCCTTAAATGGTGCTACTGGTTTCGGGAACATGTCGTGCTCTGCCGTCGCTACGGTCGCATCGATTTCTCAGAAAAACGGCTATGGCTCTTCGAGCCGGGCTGGTCCTTGGCGCCGGTCATCCTCAGCCGTTTGATCACGACGCAGGATCTCCTGGTCACCGAAGACTTTTCCCGTTTGGCCGGACGATATGTGGAATCAGCCTTACATGAAGTCGGGCGGGTCGCCGAGACCACCCGCCGATCCGCCGGAGCCGGGAATTCGACTCCTTCCTTGCCCGACACGCTGAAAGAGGCCGCGTCCCCCCAGAAGATCCTGGAACTCTGCCAAGCTCGTTACCACCTGGGCGACCTGCTCAGTCTGGACCGAATCGAAGCCGCCTCGTCCGATGTGTGTTTTTCGATGGGCAGGCTCGAGCATTTCGACCGCGACCATCTCTCGTATCTGCTAACGCAGATGCACCGAATCCTCGCCCCCGGCGCTATCTCCTCCCACATCGTGGATCACCGCGATCATTTCTGGCATTTCGACAAGTCCATCCACTGCTTCCATCACCTGACGTTTTCAGATTCGGCTTGGGACTCCATCGCCCGAGGCAGACACCTGTACCGCAATCGGCTTCTGGAGAGGGACTACATCCGATTATTCGAGGAGCAGGGCTTTGAGGTTCTGGCCGCCCTGCATCATCTGCACCGGCATGACGCCGACGGCCTAGAACCGCAGTCGCTGTGGGGCCGATTTGCCGAGCTGTCCCCGGAGGACCTCGAGGCCGCCGTCTCGCATTTCGTAGTGAGGCGCGCATGAGGCGGATGGTCCGGGATGCTATCCCGCATGCCTGGCGCGCCGAGCTGCGCCGCACCCTGCGTCGCCTGCAGGATTGGCCATCCCGTCCCAAACCGGCCCGCTCCTTCGCCGTCGACCCGGAAAGGTTTCCCATCCGTGTTTTCGAACACGCCTCCCGGCTCTTGAAGGAGGTTCCCGAGGACCTGATGGGCCTGCAGCGCAGTAAGGTGCGCAATCTCGAGATCGGCTGCACCAGCATGGACAGGCTGCTGCTGCGATCCGGGGATGTCTTTTCTTTTTGCAGCCTGGTGGGGCGATCATCCTATCGCCGGGGATTCGTCGATGGGCTCGAGATGCGCGACGGGATTTTGCTGGGCGCTCCCGGCGGAGGGCTGTGCCAGCTGGCAAATCTGCTCTTCTGGATGGCGGTCCATCTGGATCTCGAGGTCCTGGAACGCCACCGGCACGGCCTCGACCTCTTTCCCGACGACGGGCGCACCGTTCCCTTCGGAATGGGAGCCACGGTCTTCTACAATTACAAAGACCTGCGTTTCCGCAACTCACTCACCCAACCGCTGCTCCTGAGGGTCTCTGTCGATCCTCCGCTTCTACGCGGGGCTTTCTTTTCCGATCGGACACTGCCGTTTCGGATCGAGGTGTTTGAAAAGGAACATCGGTTTTTCCGCGATGATCGGGGTGTCGTCTGGCGTGAAAATCGGGTGGCAAAGAGGATTGCTTACTCTTGCGGCCGAACTCCGCAGGTGAAAGAGATCGCCCACCACCTGGGAAAAGTCTGTTATGCGGTCGATGAGAACCAATTGGATCGATCGGCCTAGAAGGAGGTTGGAATTGACCAAGATAGCCAAAGCCCGGCTGATTTTTCCGGGAGCGGCCGTCATGTTGGCCTTAGCCCCGGGGCTTATTCAACCGGAGGGATCGTTTCCGGAAGATCTGATGTTGAATTCAACATCCCGCCAGGAAACAAAGATGCCCGTCCAATCTGCGGGGAAGATTCCCGATCTCTATCCCTTGACCCTGGATCAAAGGCCCGAATTTCCTTCCCCCTCGGTCCTGGACAACGGTACCGAGGTCGTGACGGCTTTAACCAAAGATGGGCGGTTTGCCCTGGTTCCGGTCACAGTGGAGAACGGGGAACCCTATGTGTATGCCCGGCATGGGAAGGGCAAACAACTGGTTGTGGATGCGGCGGATTTTCCCACCCTGGCATTGATCGGTCTCCATTCCGAGCAGGAGTTGGATCAAACCTCGACCATAACCGGACGACCGGTGTCCGAGATCACCAGGCAAGGCCGGCCGGGACAGGCCTCGGGAGTGGGCTTCATGGCTCCCGATGAGGACATCATCTCCGTACTCAAAGCGGACAACCGGATCGTGAAGGCCCTGGGACTGACCCATAAAACCCTCGCCCGGGCCTTGTTTCACATGTGGAATCTCATCCTGAAAAACACCGTCGCTTATCAAGAGAAAATCCGATCTTGGGGAGATGTGGTGGCGTTTCTCTACCATGGGAAGAAGATCCTCTTCCAAGAGTGGCATGCCACCAGGGGATGGCAGGAATCGATCTTCGATGATGAAATCTACGGTGGGTATCACATCCGTGTCTACCGGGATTTGAGCGAGCCGGAAAAGTCGTTTCTGAAGAAGAAGTACCCGCATCTTACTCTCGACCAGCGGGGCGATTTGGAAAAAAGACTCACCCGATTCCACACCAGCGAGATGGAGCCGTATTATGTGATGCGCTACGGATTTTACGAAGGACACACCGACTACCGCGTGGACCCCATCGCGCTGGCGTATATTTTCGGGCTAAGGAGCCTGGAGGAGATCGAGGCCGCTTTTCCCGGGAAGCTCTACGAGGTCTTGACCACCCATTTCACCCGGGAATAGGCTTCCGATTCACTGCCCCGAGATCCGAGATCTTTTCCATCCGGGGCCGACCCAGGCCTGAATTCTTAAGGATCTCAGCGTCAATTTTTCTGAATCGCTTTCTGTGCCTTCCTCGGATTCGAACCGATTGACTTCTGCTCTGTCATCTGCGTCATCTTAAAGCTGTAGCTCCGCGGCTTGCTTCGCGACGATAGACATGATGCGGCGTCAAATATACACCTCGCGCGGCCTATGAGAAGTTGATGGGAGGATCGGATCTCGATAGTCCGAGATCAGGTCGCCGATCGTCAAAATTTAAAATCTAAACATCAGCTGAAACTGTAGCCATCGGGGCAGCTGCCTTCCCCAGATATCCCCGAACAGTTTTGTGTCGGCTTTGACATAAGAAATGGGTTTCTGGCTGTCCAGCAGGTTATGGACATTAATCCGCATACCGACTGCATATCGGTCCCCGACCTGAAAATCCTTCTCTACGGCGATATCCACATACATATGTCCCGGTGTGGTCCGGCCTCCGCGGCCTTCGGGAAAGAGGTAAAAATCTCCATAGCCTTCCGAATATCCCTTTTTCTCCCAGTGATAGCCGGATAGGTATTCGATGATTCCCGAAATGACGAAGCCTCGCGGCGCAAAATAAGTTCCCAATATCTTCACCTGATGGTCCACGCTGTAGGGCAGGAAGCCGTACCAGCCCTCGTCTCCTATCCCCCTCCCGCCGAGTCCGTCAAAGATCCAGTCCAATAGACTTTTATACGGATGTCCCTCTGGGGCGTTCACGTGATCGCCAAACACTCCCGCCTCGTAGGCATTACCGGAGATGCCCGACCAGAAACCCAATTCGAACTGCCCCGGATTGGTTCCCTTGGCCTCCGACCACGTGTAGGCCGCATTGAGAGTGAACTTATCGGTGATCCTGCCGTTTATCTCCACCTCGACGGCCTTGTAATCTCGTTTCTTGAGTTCGAAGTTGGTCAGGTAAAAATACCAAATCGTATCCGGATCGAAGACTCCTATCAGTTCGCTGATGTCTTTGGAATAGGAATAGACGCCCCTGAGCTTAAGAGCCCAGTTGGCTGCCAGCATGCGGTCGAATTCCAGCAGGAATTTCGTTGTCTTGTTCGGCTTCAATTCCGGATCCACATCATAAGGGGTTTGTGCGGCGCTCTGCTCAAATGCAAACTCCCAGCTCGAGGGATCGCGCAATTGCGAGTCCGATGGATCTGTTCCTCCCATCCAATTGTATCTCCGGTAGTTGAAACCTCCGGTCTGGGTGTTGAAAAACTGTAAGGCCCTGGTGGTGAAGGTGTCTTTGAACTGTGCGAAGCTGAACTTCAGGACGTTCTTCCCGTCGGCCAGGAGATCCACGGCGATCGAAGCTCGGGGAGAGAGGAAGTCTCCCAATCCCCAATTCCAGATCTCGTTGCCGGCATCATCGAGTATTTTCTGCGTTTCCGTCCTCAAACCCAACATGACGGAAAAGCGATCGATCGTGAAAACATCTTTAATGTAAAATCCGAATCCTCGAGTCGAGTTGTCGATGCTGTAGGGCCCATATTCCGTCAGGCTCAAAGGAATTCCTGGAGATTTCCAATTGATTTGCACTCCGTTCTCGAATCCGTTTCCCGGCCAGAGGTCATAGTTGAGGCCGGTCCAGCTTCTCCCTTCCGCCGCAAGATTCTTGAAATAATTGAAGCCGACACCGATTTCGTGCCGGCCGAAGCTGCCTGCGTTCGCATACTGTGTGATCCGAGCCGTAAAATCGGTCCTGCGTTCGATCAGGAATGATTCTCCTTCCGCATTGCCGGTATACTGTCCGATGTCCTGCCATAAGTATCTGGCCGGGCCGTAATTTCCCTCCAGCGGCTTCAAGCTGAAATCCTGGTCATACTGGCCGAATGCCGCCTCAATCAGGGTGTTTTGTGAGATGATTCCTCGATAGTTAGTCCGGTAGGAATAATCGGTATAATCGTTCTTGGTATAGGTCTCGACGAGTCCGGTGCCCCCGGATTGACTGATAAAGGCATCCAGGGTTCCGCTCAATGAAAAGGTATGATTGACATGGGGAGAGAAGGTGGTCTTTGCAAAGATGTTGTTGGCGTTGTATCTCAGCTCCCCAGCCGGAAAATTCAACCAAACGATCGCACCTCCTTCGCTGTTCTCCGCCGTCCGGTGGAAGTTGTCGGAAAGGAAGAACCAGAGTTGGTCCTTAATTATAGGGCCCCCGACATTGGCGAAGTACTGGTGGATGGACGTCTCGGGCTCCGTGACCACGGACAGCTGTTCTTCCCTGCCGGCCCTGAGATGCCAGTCGCGGATCAGGATCCCCGCTTCGCCGTGGAACTCGTTCCCTCCTGACTTGGTCACAATGTTGATGATTCCCCCTAAAGACTGGCCCAAATCCGGCACAAATCCGTCGGATATGATCTGTATCTCTTCCCAGGCGTCGAAATTGATGGCCACTCCCGTATCATTGGTCCTGACCCCTCTCTGCGAGAGGCCGTCGACCAGCCAGTTGTTGCCCTCTTCTCCTGCGCCTCTGAAACTGGGCAGCCCCGTACCCGTCCCTCTGATGGTGTCGGCTCTCACCCCGGTCACGCCCGGAGCATAGGCGACGATTTCCTCGATCGTCCTTGCCTGGACAGGTGCATAGGCCAAATCATCCGCATTCAGCCGGTAGCTGTTATCCGTGTTGGTCTTATCGATCAACGGCGTTTCCGCCGTCACGATGACCTCCTCGGATAGGGTTTCCACCTTCAGCACAATTTCGACACTGACGGTGAAACCCAAGCGTACGTCATAGCCTGTGTAGGTAACATTCTCGAAGCCGTCCAGTTCTAAGGTGAGTGAATACTGCCCGATGGGAAGAAGCGGGAATTTGAACAAGCCGTCCCCGTCGGTGACGGCGCCCCTGACGCCCTGGAGTTTCGGGCCCTGTGCGCTGACGGATACACCGGGCAGGGCCGTGCCTTCCTCGTCAGTGACTCTCCCTTTTATTTCTCCCGTTTCCGAAGCGAAAAGGACTCCCGCAAGAAAAAGACACAAGAATAAGGCCGCGCCTCGACTCATGAATTCCCTCATCGTCTCCTCCCATTCTCCAGGGTGCAGATTTCGAAGTCAGCTCAAGAGCATGTCTTTGTGTTCCAATTATGCTCTCTGACAATCCCCGACGGCCTTATTCTATCAAAATTAAAAAAAAAAAAGCAAAGCCAATTGAGTCCCTAGAGATCAGGTGTTGAAGATGATCGACAAAAACATTCTCCCAAGCAGATGCCTCCGCATCCGTTAGTCCGGAAAGGGGACAAAGCCTACACGTGTTTGATGCCGGAAAAATCGGATATCTCGGAATTGGTGGTGCAGAGGTCATCGATGCCGAGCTTGTGCAGGGCGTCGTTTCCGGTGAGCCGGGCGAAGTCCTTGAGTTCCTCGGAGGAGACACGCAGGAAATTTTCGAGGCCTCGGGCAGAGCTCTGGATGTCGAATCTGGCTCTCAGTTCCGGATCATGGGTCGTGATCCCCATGGGGCATTTTCCGGTGTTGCATATGCGGTACTGCTGGCAGCCGCTGGCCATCAGGGCCGCCGTGCCGATGGCCACGGCATCCGCCCCCAGGGCCAGGGCCTTGACGAAGTCCGCCGAGGTCCTCAATCCTCCGGTTATGAGCAGGGACACCTCGTCCGCGCCCCGCTCATCGAGGAACCTGCGCGCGCGGTACAGGGCGAACAGGGTGGGTACCGAGGTGGCGGCCTTGACGAGCTTGGGTGAGGCGCCGGTGCCGCCGGCCCGCCCGTCGATGGTGATAAAATCCGGCCGGGCGTGGAGGGCAAATTCCAGGTCCGCCTCGATGTGTCCTGCGGCGAATTTGATCCCGATCGGTTTTCCCTCCGAGATTTCACGCAGCTTCTGGACTTCCCCCTTCAGGTCTTCCCTGGTTTTAATCTCCGGGAAGGACGCCGGGCTGATGATATCCTCGCCGGCTTCGAAGCCTCTTATGGAGGCGATTTCCTCGGTCACTTTGGTCCCCGGCAGATGGCCTCCCATGCCGGGCTTGGCGGATTGCCCGATTTTGATCTCGATCGCATCTGCATTCTTGAGATTTTCCTCGGTGGCGCTGTACCGGTTGGGCACGAATTCAAAGATGTACTTATAGGAATTCTCCTTCTCTTCCGGAAGGATTCCCCCTTCGCCCGAGCACATCGCGGTCTTTACGGCCGCACTCCCTTTCGCCAGGGCGATCTTGGCTTCCCTGGAAAGGGCGCCGAAAGACATGTGGGTGACATAGATGGGGATTTCGATGACCAGCGGAACCCGGGCCTTGAGCCCGATGACCGTACGGAGGTTCACGTCCCAATCGCGATCGAGCGGCTTCTTGGCGAGCTGGGCACCCAAGATGAGGACATCGTCCCAACTGGGGACCGGTTTTTTAGTCCGCATGGGCTCGATGATCGATTCCCCGGTGGCGGCCATGGCATGGATGTCGGCCATATGGGTTTCCAGGTCGTCGAAGGGACGCTTGAATTCATCCGGAGACCCGGATGTATCCTCGGGTTTACCCGCGGATACATCCGGCTCCGCAGCTCCATCCGGCATCTTTTGCCAATAGCTCTTGCCCGATTCACAGACATGACACCGCCATTCATCCGTGAGGTCCTGCCATGCTCTACCTTCTTTTTCTTCGTCGAAAACGGTATCACAGACGGAGCATTTGTAGACAGCCATTTTTTACTCAGAAATCGAGGCTGGCCGGCTCGTAGAACTCACGCGGATTCTTGCAGGCTGGGCACTTGGGAGGCGGCTCGGTGCCTTCTACCGTATAGCCACAGACGCTGCACTTCCATTTTATGGGCTCCTCGCGCTTGAAGACGGTCCCGTTCTGGACCATTTCCAGCAGCTTTTGGTAGCGCTCTCTGTGATGGGCCTCGATCTTGCCGATCATTTTGAACAGGATCGCCGCTTCCATATTGCCCTCTTCTTCGGCCTCCTTTGCGAACTGGGGATACATCTCGACCGTCTCGTAGTGCTCGCCGCCGATGGCGGCCTTCAGGTTCTCTTCCGTTGTCCCGACGCCGTCCAGGAGCTTGAAGTGGTCGTAGGCATGCTTCATTTCGTTGAAGGCCGTCTCTTCGAAAATCCTGGCGATGTAGTGATAGCCTTCTTTCCTCGCCGCCTGGGCAAAGTAGGTGTACTTGTTCCTGGCCTGCGATTCTCCGGCGAAGGCCGCCTTGATGTTTTCAGTGGTTTTGCTCATGTTTGAATCTCCTTTCCTATATGTTTGAATTTTTGCTTGTAGCCGCCTGTTTCAGCCTCACGGCGTCCGCTTTTTCTTCCGGCACCGCGGGCACAAACCATTGAGTACGACTCTTTGGGTGAATACGGTGCATTCGGCCCTGATCCGATCGGGAATCTTGAGGTCTTCGTAATGCTGGCTGGTAAAGTCTATAATTTTTCCGCAGTCGACACAATAGAAATGATGGTGATTGTCCATGACCGGGTCGAAGCGCCGGGGTCCTCCCTTGGTCTGCAGGATATCCACCAGGCCGATCTCGGCGAAGGTGAGCAGGGTGCGGTTCACCGTGTCGTAGGAGATATTGGGAAACCTGCCCCTGACTGTTCGATAAACTTCCACGGCCGTGGGGTGATTCCTGGAGGTCATGAGGTGCCCGTAGACCGCACAGCGCTGGGGCGTTATCTTGAGCCCTGATTTTTTGCACAGCTCGGAAAATTGGTCTGTGAGCGCCTGATTTTGCATAAAGTTATTAAATAGTAATTATTATTATTTGTCAAGAGAAATGTGCATAAATGGAGAGAACCGATGCTTCATCCGCCGGAATTTGTGAAGAATATTCAATTTTGCCGAAGGTGGAAAAATCAATGCATTCTTTAATATATCGACACTGTCGATTGAAGATTGACCTCGATTTCATCGGTATGATAAGTTGGAGGCGGGATGCCCAGTGGGCGGCTGACAACACCCTTTCAGGAAGGAGGAATTCCTATGCCTTTGAAGCGAACCTTAACCATCATTCTGATTCTGGGACTGGCCTCGATGACCGGAACAGCTCTGGCGGAGACGGCGGACCGGCCGCTTCTCATCCAAGCCGAGAGGGTCTATACGGCTTCACAGGGGGTGATCGAAAACGGAATGATTCTTATCGAACAAGGGCGCATCTCACGCATCGGGAGGGATCTGAAGGCGCCGCCCGATGCCCTGGTTCTCAAAGCTGTCTCGGCCATACCCGGGTTGGTCGACATCCATACCCATCTCGGGGTGTACAGCCTTCCTCAGGTGGAAGAAAACAGCGACGGCAACGAGATGACCGATCCGGTTACCCCCCAGGTGCGGGCCCTTGACTCGTTCAACTTCGATGATCCCGCCCTGGCGGTGGGCCGGGCCGGCGGCGTGACGACCATCATCTCCCGACCCGGCAGCGGCAATGTGATCGGAGGCACCAGCGTGGCCGTGAAGCTCAAGGACGCCGCACCCGAAGAGATGGTTATCCAAGAGATCTGTGACTTGAAAATGGCGATCGAAGGCAATCCGGTGGGGGTATACGGGCAGCGAAACCAAATGCCCTCCACCCTGATGGGGGTCTATCACCTGGCCCGCAAGGCGTTTCTGGAGGCGCAGGAGTATCAGGAAAGCTGGGAGAAGTACGAACAGGAAATGGCGAAAACAAAGGATGCGGCCCCACCCAAAAAAGACCTGGGAAAGGATATCCTGGTCAAGGCACTCAAGCGCGAGATCCCGGTCCACATCCACTGCGCCACCGCATCGGAGATCATGAGCTGCATCCGCTTGGGGCGGGAGTTCAATCTCCAGCTCAGCCTGGGGCACTGCTATTGGGCGTATCTAGTGGTCGAGGAACTGAAAAACCACCGCGACGTGCACTTCAATGTGGGCCCTCCCATGTTCTTCAACTATTACCAGAATGCGCTGGAATTCAAGAACACCCCCGCCATCCTCAGCAACGCCGGGCTCGAGGTGTCGCTGCAGACCGACGCCCTGGGTGGGGGACAGCAGAACCTGCTCCATCTGGCGGCCATGTGTGTCCGCTACGGGATGCGGGAGGCCGATGCTCTGAAGTCCGTCACCCTTAATGCGGCCAAGGCGGTGAACCTGGACGCACGCATCGGCAGCCTCGAGGAAGGAAAAGACGCCGATATCGTCCTGCTGGACGGTGAACCCTTCGAGCTTTTGACCCATGTCGTCCGTGTGGTGATAGATGGACATTTGGAATATACGCGCCCCGGTTCCGAAGCCCCCGGCCTGAAGGTCTCTCCGGCCCGGGCATCGACCGGGCTGTCTCTCCCGGCCGCTTGGGAGAACGACGGGACCTTCGCGTTAAAGGCCGGGACCGTCCTCACCATGGCCGGTGAGCCCATCACCGACGGGGCCATCCTGGTCAAGAAAGGCAAGATCGAAACCATCGGAAGGGATGTCTCGATCCCCTCCGGCGTACCGGTGATCGATGCCGGCGAATTCGTGGTGATGCCGGGCCTGATCAATCCCCGGTCCTATGTCGGTATTTCCTCCAACTGGAGGCGTCAGAGCTCCACCGACGAGACGTCCAAGCCTGTGGTCCCCGAAATGGAGGTCTTCCACGCCATCGAACCCCAGGCCCCCCAGTTCAGCTTCGCTCGGGAGCTGGGAATCACGACGGCCTGTGTGACCCCCGGCGACCGCAACGTCATCGGCGGACAGGGAGCCGTCATAAAGACCGCCGGTCATGTGGTCGACCGGATGGTCCGCAAGAACCGGGCCGTCATGGTCTTCGGCCTGGGCGTATCCGCCAAGCGTTCCGACCAGATGCCTTCCACCCGCATGGGCATTGCGGCCCTGCTGCGGGAGACCTTGACCAAAGCCGAGGAATACAAGGCCAAAAAAGCCCGGAACAACGGGGAAGGAAAGAAGGACGCATTCAAGCCCGATCTTGCCATGGAAGCCCTCCTGCCGGTCCTGGAGGGAAAACTCCCCGTTCTGGTGCACTGTGAACGTCAAGACGACATCCTCACCGCCCTACGCATCACCGACGAGTACAACCTGAAAGTGATCCTGGACGGCGCCACCGACGCGCACAAGGTGGTCGGCCAGCTCAAGCAGCGCGGCATTCCCGTCATAATCGAAGACCTCTTCCGGGGCGCCGGTAACATCGAGGATCGGGACTTCAATCCGCGGACGCCGGCCATCCTGGCCGAGTCGGGCATCCGGATAGCCTTCCGGGCCCGAGACGGAGGCTGGACGGTTCCCGGGGCTGGCAATCCCGGCGGAGATTTATTGGAGATCGCCGCCTTCGCCGTAAAAAACGGCCTGCCGATCGAAAAAGCCCTGCAGGCGGTGACCATCGATGCCGCCCGCATTCTCGGCATGGAAGATCGCATAGGCAGCCTGGAGGCCGGAAAAGATGCCGATATCCTGATACTGCCCGGCCATCCCTTCGGCGTCTCTTCGATTCCGGAAGCGGTTTTCATCGAGGGCAAACTGGTCCACCTGCGGAAGAAAGGAGACCACCTGTGATCAAGCGAATTATTATGGGCTGGGGCTTGTGCGCCCTCTTGGTCCAGGCACCGGCTTGGGGGGTGGGGGAGGCGGTCGAGAAGGGCGGTTCGGCCGATACGCTGGTCATACGGAACGGAAGGCTGCATACCATGACCCGGGGAGTGATCGAAGGGGGCGCCCTGCTCATCCGCAATGACCGAATCGCGGCGGTCGGGAATACGGTCGATGTTCCCGAAAAAGCCGCCGTGATCGATGCCTCCGGACTCGACGTCTTCCCGGGCCCGATCGACGGATTCACCAATCTGGGTGCGGCCGACATCGAGCCGGAGAACCGCGATCACGATGAGGCGTCCTCCCCGGTCACTCCTCATCTGAGGATCACCGATGCCATGAATCCAACGAACAGACTCATCGCCCTGGCCCGAAAACGTGGGATCACAAACGTCCTGTGCGCCCCGGGAGAGAGCAACCTGCTGGCGGGTCAGAGCGCATTTGTCCACCTAGCGGGGCACAGTATGAAGGACATGGTGGTCAAGTTCCCGGCGGCCCAACACGGCAATATGGGTGAGATCCCCAAGATGCATTATGGGGCGAAGAACCGCTATCCCTCCACCCGAATGGGAGAGGCCGCCTTGCTGCGCCAGACCCTCCTGGACGCCCGGGCTTATATGGAAAAGCTGAAGCAGCCCGAGCCTCCGGACAGGGATCTCAAGCTCGAATCTCTGATCCCGGTCCTCAAAGGCGAGCTTCCCCTTATGGTCCGGGCCAACCGGATGGATGACATCCTCACCATCCTCCGCATCACGGACGAATACGGGATCAAGCTCATCCTCAATCACGGCAGCGACGCCCACCGGGTCGCCGATCGTTTGGCCGCCCGCAGCATACCCGTGATCGTGGGTCCCTTCGAAGCCTATCAGATGCGGGAAGAGACGGCCCGAGCCACCCTCGAAGCCCCGGCCAAGCTTATCGCATCCGGTGTCAAATTCGCCTTTCAGACCGGGGATTTTCATAATTACGGGGATCTGATCTACCAGGCGGAAACGGCCGTGAAACACGGCCTCGACTCTGAAGAGGCGTGGAAGGCCCTGACCATCTATCCGGCCCAGATCTTCGGAGTGGATGCCGTACTCGGGTCGTTGGAAGAGGGCAAGCTGGCCAATCTGGTGATCTTCCGGGGAGACCCCCTCAAAAGCGTAGCCACTCTGAAACTCGTCATTATCCGGGGGGAGATCCTATAATAAAGCCTGTACATGATGCCTAAGCCCTGTCACTCGATCCGGGCTGCGATCAAGCGATCGATGATGCCCTCATACTGGCTGCGATTCACCTGCCGGTTGCGGGGAGGAACCGCCGTCTTGTGGGCGATGACCATGTCCAGGGCCGGCAGGACGGTGATATACTGGCCGTAGGCGCCGCGGGCGGTATAGGCGCCCTCATAGGGACCTACGGCCTCCGGGCCGTCCCAGATCCACCACATATAGCCATATCCGAAATGGCCCTTCCGAAAGGGCTCCGGATTCGTCTCCTCCACCGGCGTCTTGATGCGGCTGATCTTCCGGACCCAACCGGAGGGAACCACCTGCCGCCCGTTCCATTCCCCGCCCCTCAGCATCAGGTATCCGATGCGCGCCATGTCGCGGGTGGAGAGCCAGATATGGTAGGCGGGATACTTGGAGCGCAGGAGGTTTCCCGATTTGCGCTGGCTCAGCCGGTCGAAATCCTGCATGCCCAGAGGATTGGCCAGGTCCCGCTCCAGGGCATCGTATATGGTCTGGTGGGTCGATTGTTCGAAGATAAAGCCGGCGCAGTTGAAATCCCAGTTGTTATACAGGAAGTAGTCACCCGGCTGCTGGGAACCCCGCGGCGGCGCTGAAGCCGTGCTGTCCCCGCTGTTGGAAGCAGGATGGTAGATGCCGGAGCGGGCCGTGATCAGATGATCGACGGAGGCGTTTTTCTCCACCGGAAGCAGTCCATCGATATCCGTGATGCCCAGTTCCTCCAAGGTCGCCGTGAGACGAATGGTTCCGTCCGTCACGTATTTCCCATATAGGAGGGAGAGGACACTCTTGCGGACCGACGCCAGATAGCTCAGCTGTTCGAGATCGCCGTATTCGAACAGGACCTTTCCCCCGACCACGACCATGAGGCCGGTGGTATCGATGGTCTGAACATATTTACGGACCTTATCCAAGCCCTGCGCGGAATAGCGGACCGAGGAAGGATCCGCAATCCTATCCCATCGTTCACCCGGAAAGATCTGTGCGGGCCCAGACGCCGCTGGTTTTTCCTGCCATGGGATCGAAACACCCATCCCGACGGCAAAGAATAGGAATCCAGCCGTAAAGATCGCAGCACAGGCCGTTATGGGTTGGCTTCGACGCAAGAGAACTCGATATCTGTTGGGTTTCATTTCCAAACTTCCTCCTTCGTGTCGGGCATTCCGATGGAAGAAAATGAGTTTACGTGTTCATGCTCGAAAAGACAAGGGCCTTTCCATGTGGCGGATTGGTGTTTAGGGCGTGCGATGGATTCGCAGCAATATTGCGTTCGGGTTTAAAATATCGACAACCTTTTAGTCTTCTCAATCGTATATAAGATAGATGTTCGAATTTCTAGAAGTTATTTTATTTCAACAGTTCTAGAATTTAGAAATGCCTAGAGGAGTGATCGTTGACGACCTTCACCAAGAAAGAAGAGCTTGTCTTCCTGGCGGTGTGTCACCTGGGTGAAGACGCCTGTCTCATCACCATCCGGGATGAGATCAAGCGTTTCACGGGAAGAACCTATTCCGTGGGCACGATCTATGCTCCGCTCAGCCGGCTCGAAGCCTACGGCTACCTGGAGATCCGCAAGGCCCGTCCCCATGCCGGGCCCAGCAGCAAATCCATCCAATATTATCGGCTCACCTCTCGAGGCCGTAAAGCCCTGG
>Ga0180437_10004214_pt1 | contig 20652 bp, 12 predicted proteins | sample SS_ome_4_FD_132410 | JGI IMG/M metagenome (GOLD analysis project Ga0180437, IMG submission 132410) | Hypersaline lake sediment archaeal communities from the Salton Sea, California, USA - SS_3_D_1 metaG | ecosystem: Environmental > Aquatic > Non-marine Saline and Alkaline > Hypersaline >... | reverse complement strand
GTCGCCGTAGCATCCACTCACCCAGAAGACCGCCTTGTTCTTGGGGTCGAACACGATCCGGCCGGGACGGAACCTCATCTGATTTCCTCCCAGCTTCCGCCAGGTGTTTCCACGATCGTCGGTGACCCACAGGCCTCGCTCGCTCACGCCCGCGATCACCTCGTGGCTGCCGGGCACGGCCTGCATGTAGGTGACGCCGTAGGCGCCCCATGTCTCACCGCCGACGTTGCTGGTGACATTGACCCAGCCGGCCTTGGGCGCGTCGCTCGGCTGAGCGGCTGCCAGGTCCGCCAGCGACAACAGCATGATCGGAAGACCCGAGAGACACGCAACTCGTTTGACTGCCAACATGTGTCTGTGCTCCTTTCGAAGTGTGACTGTTTTGAGACGATGGTCCGTTTCGGCCGAGAGAACGACAGTATCGGCGGGCTATCGCATCGTCGGCGGAAGGTGAATGACCTATTTCGCCGGCGGATTGGATCTCTTCACGCGCACTTCTTTCACGAGAAACTCGTTGGGCGAGCTGATTGCATCGAAGCGGAAGTTCCACCCCCATTGGCCGACGAAGTTGGCGTCGCTCACCTTCCACGTGTTCTGTTGCCATTGGTCGCCCTCCGGAATCGTCCACCATCCCGGCGCTCCCCGGTAGCCGTCCGCCGATTCGTAGCAGAGATTCATTCCCGCGTTCTTGTCCGGCGCTAAGCGCTTGGCCACGATCGTGATTTCCAACTCTTTGGTCCCGTACGGCACGAACAGTGGATCGACGCGGAAGTAGACGTAATGGCCCTCGCCGCCGACGGCGAAGTCCGTGCGACGACAACTGTCGGTCAGGCCGTTGGCAACGGCGGTCGTCTTCGGATTGACCTGTTTCAGGCCGTCTTCGATATTGGCGGCGCCCAGGCGGCAGGAGACGATCCGGGCGTGGGCATAGTCGCCGCCCCACGGATAGGGTTTGCCCAGGTTCGCCCGGGCCTGTTGGGCCAAATCGTCCGGCAGTTGGGAGACGAATACGGGCGTCTGGGTTAAGACCAACTCCCGGCCGGCCTCCAGCGACGATTGCTTGCCCGCCAGATCGGTCACGGACACGTCCGCGGCAAACTTGGCTTGGCGCTGCCGTCCGGCGGGCGACCAGGCCGCCAAGACACTCCCATGCTGGCCCTGGAACAGAAAGCCGTATCCTCCCTCGTCCAGATCCAGCCAACCCAGGTAGCGCGGTTGCTGGCCTAGCAACGTGGTCATCGTTCTTAGCGCGTCATACGCGGGTCGCGGCGTCCAGTCGGGGCGGATGATGCCATGGTCCGTGCCTTGCCCATACGCCGGGCCGCGGGCCTCGAACCAGCAGATGCGATCAAACCCCTGCGCAATCGAGAGCAAGTAGGCCTTGACCAACATGTCGGCCTGCTGTGCGTCGGCCCTGGCATCGGGCCTGATCGGGGCCTGGAAACCGATTTCCGTGATCCAGAGCGGGAGGTCCGGCCGCTGCTTGTTGGCGGCGAGCATCTGGCGGAGATTGTCGGCGAGACTCAGGTAGCCCACTTCCCCGCCCTCGGCCACCGCGCCCAGGTTCTCATAGGGGTGCACGCAGAGGTAATCGAAGTGATCGGCGGCGCCGGCCTTGATCGCCGCATCCAGGAATCCGACGTCGAAGTTGGCCACGCTCATGCCGACCTTGACGCTCGGGGCCACCCGCTTGGCCGCGTCGTACGCCGCCACCACCAGGTGGGCGTAGTCCTTCACCTTGTTCTGCCCTTCGTAGAAACTGCCGTTGAACTCGTTCCAAACCTCCCAGTACTTGATGTCTTTCTGATAGCGCTCGACGGTTCCGCTGACGTAGTCGCGCCAATATTGGATATCCTTGATCGGGCCTTTGCGGGTTCCGCCGTCGGCCGACGCCCAGGGGGCGAAGTAGCACCAGACGCCGACCAAATGGATGTTGTTGGCTCGGGCGTCGGCCACCATGCGATCGGCGCCCTGCCAATTCCACTGCCCCTGCCGCGGCTGGATGGATTGCCATTCCGGGAAGAGCCGCAACCACCTGACGCCGGCCTCGCGGAGCATCGGGTTGAACTTCGGGTAGTCGCCCGACCATTCGGCGCCCGAAGCAATCGCCCACGGGCTGGCGTCGTCGCGGGGATCCGTCTCAGGGGCGGATGGCGCAGTGCGATCCCTCGGCGGTGTCTTGCTCGTGTGGGTATCGGCGGGCCGTGTGAGTGTCTCGCCGGCCGCGCCTTCCAACGGGGTCACCCATACTTGCATCTGGCAATTGAAGAACGTCGTGGCCGCATCGCCCCAGGCCGGATCGCCGGCCATGCGGAACTTCATCCAGCGGCCCGGGCCGAAATCGTTGCCGGGATGGTTCTTGTCTCGGCTGTAGCAGCGGATGTAAAGGTCCTGGGTCTTCAGGCCCGTCACCTTGGACTTGCCGGCGTCGACAAAGGGCTCGACGATTCCACCCTGACTGACCTCGTGCAGGGTGCTCCATTTCCGGCCGTCCGTGCTGTACTCGACGCCGCCGACCGTGCCGTTGCCGACACCCCATTCGCTCCAACCGGCCGCGAAACGAAAGGCGGAGACCGGCCGGTCGAAGTGCAGCTTGAAAACCAGCCGGCCACTGGTGTTGCCATCGGTGGTCACCACCAAGGGCGTGCCCGTTCCATCGGGGCCGGGGTCGGTCAGTTTCACGCCGGCAGTTTCGAAGTATACACCGCGACTTCCGTAGGGCAGCCAGATGTGGGTCTCTTTGGTGTCGGAATCGACTTCCTGCTTGGGACCATAAGCGTAATCGGCCTTCTTCACGTCGTCCCAGGTTCGCTCGATGGTTTGCCCAATCTTGATGTCCAGTGTGCCGTCGCCCGGCGCCGCGAAGATAGCGGCGGGAAGCGTCGCCATCCCCATGACCATCGCCATCGCCATCGCCAGAACGCAACAACCCGGTCTCCGTGCTTTGTCTGACTGCCCTCTCATCATGACCCGCCTCCTTTCTTCCTGTAGAACTCGTTGAACACGACCGCCGTCACTCTCAATGAGCGAACGAGAACTGCCTACCGAGGGCCAGATCTTCCTTTTCGCGAGTTCAATCTGCATAAGAACCAGGGAAACCTCGCCGCATCTAAGTCCTTAGCATAGCAAAGGGCTTCCCGCAATTCCACAGTGCGCCGCTAGTACCGGATCGAGTCTGATCCGCTGGTAGACACGCGCATTCCGGCCACGTATACTCAAGGCATCCAGCAGGCACCTGTCCGGCCGGCAACTTCGGTCTGGGCATCGGCCACCGACAAGCTTTCGCTAGCCAACACTCCCGAGGAGGTGTGAGATGAACTACCGCGGCGCCGTGACACGATCCAGCGTGATGTGGAAATCGCTCTTCTCAGTTGTGACGACGTTGATCGTCGCCGGCCCGGCCGTGGCGGCCGGGGAGGCAAATAGTCACTACGCGGCCTGGGAGAACGGCCCGCAGAAGAGCGAAGACTTCTTCCCCATCGCCGTCTGGCTGCAGTCGCCGGGCAATGCTCCGCGTTACAAGGCGATTGGCATCAATCTCTACGTCGGACTCTGGTCCGGTCCCACGCAGGCGCAGATCGACGAGTTGAAGAAGTACCATATGCCGGTCATCTGTGGTTTCAACCGTTATGCCCGGCAGCACTTGGACGAGAAGATCATCGTCGGCTGGATGCACGGCGACGAGCCCGACAACGCCCAGTCGTTGGGCCGGGGCAAGGGCTACGGCCCGCCCATCGCCCCGGAGAAGATCGTCGAGGACTACAAGAAGATCCGGTCCCAGGATCCGACCCGGCCTGTGCTGCTAAATCTGGGCCAGGGGGTCGCCTGGGACGGTTGGCACGGACGCGGCGTGCGGACCAATCACTCGGAAGACTACCGGCAATATGTCCAGGGCGGCGACATCGTCTCGTTCGACATCTATCCGGCCGTGCATGACAAGCCTGCCGTGGCGGGCAAGCTCTGGTACGTGCCGCAGGGAGTGGACCGTCTGCGGCAATGGACCGAGGGCAAGCGGACTATCTGGAACTGTATTGAGTGTACGCACATCGGCAATGCGCAAGTCAAGCCCACGCCGCGGCAGGTGAAAGCCGAGGTCTGGATGTCACTGATCCACGGTTCGACGGGCTTGATCTACTTCAGCCATCAGTTCCAGCCGCGGTTCATCGAGGCCGGCCTGCTGGCCGACAAAGAGATGGCTGCCGCCGTCGGCCGCATCAATCGCCAGATCCACGAGTTGGCACCCGTGCTGAACAGCCCGGCGGTCGAGCAGGCGGTCGCGGTCGAAACCGATCCGGCAGAAGTCACCGCGGATTCCACGCGGTCGCTGCCGATGGCGCCGGTGGCAACCATGGTCAAGCGGCACGGGAGTGCGACCTATCTGTTCGCCGTGCGGATGGAAGACAAACCGGCAAAGGCTACGTTTCGGTTGACCGACCTTTCGGGGGCCGCCGCGATCGAGGTTCTGGGCGAGCAGCGGACCTTAAGCGCAGAGAAAGGATGTTTCACCGACAACTTCGCGCCTTATGAGGTGCATCTTTACAGGCTCGGCCATGATCAGGCCGCCGTAGTCGTTCAGCAGGATCAGCTTCCCGCCGGCGATTAGCAGCTTGCCACCTTTGGTCAGCGTGGGTCGACTGTCTCCACCGATATCGTAGGCCGACCATTTCAACTCACCGGTGGCAATGTGGTAGCAAAACAGCGCACCGGCCGGACTGCCGATTGCCGCCGGTGCCTGGTCGACGGCGTAGACGTGTCGTCTCCAGAGCACCGGGCTGTGCCACCAGTGGGCCAGCAGAAGCACGGTCATCGCCTGGGCCGTCGCCTCGGCCGGAGCGGCGATTTCTGATGCGGCCGACTGTCCCCAGTGGCGTGGGCCAAACCGCGACGGCTTATCGGCGCATCGTGGTGACGGCGCGTTGAGGCATGGCAGCATCGACGGCACCGGAGCCTTGGAGTTACCGCACGACGTGCGAAGGGGCTTTGTGCTGGATTCGCTGGGCCGCGCTGCCCAGAGTAAGCACGGCCTTCACGATGTTGAACTGGTCGCCGCGGTCGCAGAAGTGCCAAAGCGTGGTTCCGTCCGCGATCATCCATTTCTGGGGGAAACTATGCATGTACGCGGGTCGGCCCTTGCTGGGGCCGTTGGGATCCTGTGACCCCACCCATTTCGGGAAGTCGCTGCCGTAACCCACGGTAGTCCAGGGACCCCAAGGCTCGGGCGCGTCGAAGAGTCCCCAGTCGCCGCTGTCGCCGTGGTGGCGCACGGCAAGGAGATAGCGTCGCAGGTGAGGATGATACGTGCACGTGACGCCCCACTCCGTTCCATTGGGATCGACGAAGACCCGGCGTTTGCGGTCGATATCTGCGCTCCAAAGGGGACGGCCGCCTGCGTCGAAGCCGGCGAAGAACTCATAATCGGCCCGGTTCTCCAGCTCGGACTTGTCTACCCGGAACAGCGCGAGCCCGTCGGCAAAGAAGTGTTCATCATAGCCGTAGACATACTGGTCTCTGGCGCCCTGGTAGTTGGGTCCGAACTGAATGATGCCCGGGTCGGCGAAAGCACTGCCGGGCTCCTTGAACATCTGTCCCACCTTCTGCCAGGTCATGCCGAGATCGGTGGATTTCCAGAGCGTGTTGTTAGTCCACACGCCCTGCTGGCAAACATAGAGATAGATGGCGCCATCGACAGCGATAGCGCCGTTGCTGGTCTTTCCCAGTGTGGGCGGCTGGCTGGACAGGGGCTTAACACCGCCCCAGACATTGATGCCCTGCCACGACGGGGGCGTGCCCTGCAGGCGGGCGACACCCAGGCTTGCCCGGCCACGGGAGTTCGTGCCCCCGAAGCCGCCGCCATCTCCCCAGGCAACATAGATATTGCCGTCCGCAGCCGTGGTGTAGCCGAATTGGTCGCTTCCAGGTGCAGCCTTGGTCCAGGTAGATTGATCGAAGCGGACGCCGGTGATGACTGAGCTGCGCGGATACGGGGCAGCGTTGATCTCCGCGATCCCGCAGCTCGCAAAGCAGAAAAGGAACAGCAAGGCTCTCTTCGTCGACTTCATGCGTACTCTCCTCCGTTACGCGCCGCCGTGGATTCGTACCCGTCTGGGCCCTGCTCCCCGACTCGCCGCCGAAGGCAATCTCGTTCACCTACTTCGTCCCAAACGCTTGTTTCACGAAGTCGATCGTGGTCACCCTCTCACCCCCGCCCAGCACTTCGCCGCCGACGTAAACGTCACAGCGAATGCCCAGGGCGTCCATCTTCTCCTTGAGGGCCTTGCCGAAGCGGGGGCTGTGAATGTCGGCGGCGTCCATACTCATGCCATAGCTCAATTGGGCTGGAGGATCGTCCTTCGTCAGATGGTTGATCGGCGAGCATTCCTCGAACAGCTTGTACTTGTCTTCGGGCAACTCGTCCAGCTTATTCGGGTCCATATCAAACAGTTGGGCCAACGCACCGATCTTGTAGACGTTGGTCCCCGGAAACAGATCACGAATGAATCGAGGATCATAGGATGTCTGTCCGCTGAACACGGTCATGCAGGTCAACCTGGTGGACTCTCGCAGCACGGGATCTTCGCTATCAGGATCGGCTAGGTCATCATGGAACCCGAGCCACAAGGAAAGCCCGGCACCGGCCGACCCGCCCGTGGCAGCGATCCGTGTCGGGTCCAGGTTCCACTCCTTGGCCTTGCAGCGAATGAACTGGATGGCTCGGGCGGCATCGTGAAATTGAGCCGGGGCCTTGGCTTCGCCCGAGAGCCGGTAGGTGATCGCCACGGCGGAAATGCCGGATTCGAGGCACTGCCGCAATAGGTTGCCGTTGATGCTCTTGTTGCCGCCGCTGAATCCGCCACCGTGGATCGAGACCAGCACGGGCGTCGGTTCGTCCGACTCGGCCAGCCAAACGTCCATCACGTTCCGGTCGTGAGGGCCGTACTTCACGTCCCGGTGAGTTGGTGGCTGTGCCGGTTGGCGACTGGCGCCCTGTGGACGAAGCTGCTTCCGCTGCTCGTCGGTAAGCAGCGCCCTGAGTTCCTTCTGGATTTCGGCGAGAAGGCCGGCACGTTCCTTCTGCAGCTTTGCCAGCGTGGCCTTCTGTTCGTCGGTCAGCTTGACCGCTGCGTCGACGGCCGACCGCAATGCCGCACCTTGCTTCCCGGCTTCTCGTGCCACACGAAAAGCCTCCCGCTGGGCTTGCCGCTGCTCATCGGTGAGTATCCCGTCGCGTTTACCCTGGATCTCGCTCATTTGTGGTGAGTACTTCTTGCGGAGCTCCTCGATCCGCGCTTGCTGTTCCGGGGTGAACTCAACTCCCCGTAGCGTGAAGACCTGCCGGAATGCGGCCGGTTGTCTTTGCTGAGTTCGCCTTGCAGCCTGTCTGCTCGTCTCTTGTGACAAGACGGTGCTTGCGATGACCAACGGCAGCACCGCCGAAAGTGCGACGACTCGTCTCATGACTCTTCTCCTTCATGCTTGTCTACAGGAAGTGGTTTCTTGTGAGGGCCTATCACGGAACCGGCGGGTCGAGAGGGCGAAGCTCCCGCTGAGCCGCGTTTGCACGTCGTTCTCGCTCGGCAGGAGGCCAACGTCAACGGCACGCCTATGAGTCTAGCAACCGCCCGGGCGATTACAAACATATTCGCCGGGACGCTCCCAAATCCGTGGCGGTCATCCCAAGAGCACCCCTCCCGACGGGGGATTGCAGCGGTTTCAGGCCTCGGCACTTCTCATAACCGAATACCACCCGCGTTGCCCGGTAAGCAGTTACATCACTTGGGAAGACGGGCGCCTTCGGTCAGGACAACGGATGCTTCAATCAAGGGAAGATCCCAAGCTCGATGTTCTCTGGCGAGCGGGAAGAGATTGCCCTGCAAACTGTTTGCCATCCTGGTGCATCCCAGGAGGATTGCCGATAACGGTGACTGCTTGACACCAAGGAAGGATTCCGCATAAGCTTGCATTGTCGAGGGTGGCAGTGAAGTCGAAAGGTCTACATGCAACGGGTCGAATTCCATGTCAAAGCGAAGCAACGTTAGGGACGACTCAGCAGTAACTTCCGCATTCGGGAAGGGGACAGTCCCATTTTCGCCGCACGAAAATCGGGACAGTCCCCAAGTTGTTCTTGAGTCATCCCTTAGAAGGCGACTCAACAGAATTGCGCGCAGCACGGCGTACGGCGTGGCAGCCCTCCTGTCGACGGTGATTTTCACGGTAGGTACGCGTGCCGACGAATGGCCGCAATGGGGAAGAAACAGCAGCAGGAACATGGTATCCGAGGAAAAGGGGCTTCCCGAGTCATTTGTCCCCGGCAAGAAGGATCCCCAGGGCAGTGGAATCATCCCAGGCACAACCGAGAACGTTAAATGGGGCGTGAAGGTCGGTATGGCTACCTATTCGACGCCGGCGGTAGCCGGCGGGAAGGTGTTCATCGGCACGTGTGTTGACGGCTTGGGGGTGCTCAAATGCCTGGACTCTCGCAACGGCGACCTCTTGTGGCGATGGGCGGCCCCTGCCAGGGAAGTGCCTGAGATTCTTGCCGGCGGCAGGTTCTGTTTCCGCAATCACCCCCGCAGGCTGGGGCTCACTTCGACGCCGACCGTGGAAGGAGAGCGGGTCTACTTCGTTACGCACCGCTGTGAGGTGGTTTGCCTGGATGCCGACGACGGGACCCCGTTGTGGTCCTACGACATGTACGAGGAGGTTGGCACGCGCCCCTCCGATGCGTGCCATAGCAATGTCCTGCTGGACGGCGACATTCTGTACGTCTGCACGTGTAATGGAGTGGACCGGTATGCGCAGGCCCGCGAGCACGGTGAGTTGCGGAAGCCGCCGGCCCCTCTGGCGCCAAGCCTGATTGCGCTGGAAAAGGAGACTGGACGCCTGGTCGCTGCCGACGATGAGCGAATCGGGATGCGCGTGCTGCATGGGCAATGGTCGTCGCCTTCATCGGGCATGATCAATGGGAGGACGCTGGTCTTCTTTGGCGGTGGCGACGGCATCTGCTATGCTTTCGAGGCGCTGTCGTCGGTGCCGGAGCAACCGGTGAAGCTCGAGACGGTCTGGACCTTTGACTGCAATCCATCTGAGTACAAGGAGTATAATGGCCTGGACCCGATCGCGCATTTTGCGCGGGGCGACAAACGCCGTTCCGATACGCTCAACGGCAACGATGGCACGTTCCTCGGCCTGAATGCTTTCATTGCCTCGCCCGTCTTTTACAGGAATCGCGTCTATATTGCTATCGGGCAGGATCCGGAGCACGGACGAGGCCGCGGCGCACTCTGGTGTATCGACGCATCGAAAACGGGGGACGTTACCAGCACGGGAAGGATTTGGTGCTACCAGGGACTGGACCGCAGTCTGTCAACAGTCTCGATCGCGGACGGATTGCTGTACGTGGCCGACGTTGCCGGCCGGGTGCATTGCGTCGACGCTGAAACGGGACAGTGCTATTGGGTACACGAGACCAATGCGGAGGTCTGGGCCTCCACGTTGGTGGCCGATGGAAAAGTCTATTTGCCTACGCTGAGAGCCTTCTGGGTGCTGGCGGCTGGAAGGGAAAAGAAGGCGCTTGACCACGTCAGTCTGGGCGCGCCGAGCTGGGCCTCATCGGTAGCCGCCAACGGCACGCTCTATGTGATATCAAGAAACTATCTGTGGGCCGTACATAAGTAGTTCACGGGGACCAAACCCGGGTCTGCACGGCCCAGCTTTTCGGGGACTTCATCCATCGGTCCCATCCACCGCAACTGGCGCTGGATGGAGTCGCTCATTTTATACTTCCGGGCAACTTCCGCGATCCTTGGACCGCGGATGTCGATCTTCGCCAGATCGTCCTGGCCGAGGCCGGCCTGAGCGCAGAAACCCAGATACCCCACCCACGATGCGTCAATGCCCATGGCCTCGACCCCCACGCGGTCGGCGGCCACGTAGTCTGTCGAGGCGATGGCAAGACGCGACGGTACCAGCGTGCCGCCGCTGGGCCCATTGCCCTCCATCCCCTCGAAGCCGTCGATCACCGCCACGCTCCACGACGGCTGGAGCTTCTGCGCAGTCAGGGCAATATCGATGTGAGTCTGGCGCACGCCGCCGTGGAAGATACGTTTGTCGCTCCACCGAGACTTTTCCGCCCGGGGGCTGTGCAGCGGCGCGCCGAGGGCCATGTTCTTGATCGACAGCGTGGCAACCACCGTATTGTGCGTCTTCAGCATCGCCGAGCAGATGATAAAGGCGTCCGGGTCGACCAGACGAGCCGCCAGCCGCGCCGGAACGAAGTGCAGATCGCCGTTGAGGATCGGGTGGGTCACGTACTTCGCTTCTTCGTTGAGGTCCACCAGGCTGACCTGCAGCGGCTTGTGTTCCCCAATGACTTCGTGGTAGCGAAAGTTGTCGTATCCCTCGGTGGTAAAGCCCGCCGACGACTCGGCGATGACCACGGGCCCTTGGAAGCGTGGCCCCAGGAAATCCAACACCCCGTGCAGGGCGTCGACGTGGGTTGAAGCGAGCTGCTTCCGCGTGTTGACGATGTTGGGCTTGATCACCACGTACTTCTTCCTCGCAAGCAACGGCAGGATCCGGTCCTCGATCGCCAAGAGCGACTCAGTAATGTTCTTGCGCCGGCTTTCGCCGCTGGCCAGCCCGACCACAGACCGCTGATCGGCTGAACCGACAGTGGGCGCTGTGGTGATCGGCGGCGGAGTGGCGCTCGGCTGTTGGCCATACAGGAGCCTGCCCGAAACGGTAATCGCGGCGGTGGTCCCGAGAAAGCGCCTTCGCGAGATCGTGCGTTCCATAGTATTTGCCTTTCCGTACGAAAGTCACGGCCCTTCGGGCCAGGCCCGCATTGGCCGGCCACCCGCCGACCCTGTAACGATTTTGACGTAGTGGCGAAAAGAAGTCAAACCCGTATGGTCGCCAAAAAAGTATCGGCGTCTCGAGAAGGCTTGGTGGCGGCGGCTGGTTTCGGGCGACCGGACCGGCGTTTCGAGCGGCAGCTCAAACTTGTTTGGCGGCCCTGCCGGCCTTGTTGCGATAGCATGCCGTTTCTTTCGCAAACAACCACATTGCCGTCGTTGCCTATGATCATTCCCGAGTCATTGACGTCGAGATCCGCCTCACTTCGCTCTCACGAGAAAGACCCAATCCTGCGCGTCGGGAGCTGCCAGTCGGGTCGGCCCTCCGACCGAGATGGCCAGCTGCGTTGACCGAGCTGAGCGGGGGTCGAAGCGGGAAAGACGGTACTTCCCATTCGCGAGCTTCAACTCGGCGCCTTTGGACCCGACGACGTAGATCACGTAGGTCTTGCCCGGATCGGCCAGACAGTAGGCATAGCCGCCATCGGCCCTGACCAGCTCGTCGCGCGGCTGAAGCAGCCACCATTGAAGGGCCATAAAGAAGCGGTGCAAGCGGTCCAGGTCGGCAATGGCCTCCGTGTGCCGGGGGTTGTTTACCAGAAACGGCCCGACCTCGCGCCGGCCGCCGAAGTAGGTCGTCCCGAACCCGGTGACGAAGTATCCGCCGCCCATGGGTATCACCCAGGAGGCGCGGCGGAAGGAATCGCGCGTGTGCGAGTTGGGCTTGTCGACGATGCCGTCATAGTTCTGGTCACGCAGATAGTAGGCGTATTCGGCGTCAACGACGGGCTTCCCGTATTTCCTCGCGGCCAGGATGAACTTCCGCAGGTCGTCGCGGTTCGCGTCCGTAGCTTCCTTTCGGCTGGGGGCGAAGTACGCCTGCGCGTAATCGCCGAAGCTCATCCAATCCTCGGGGGCAAACTGCTGGGACGAGATGTACGGCCCCGGACCCGGGTGGATCCCGATCATCCGGCCATGCGGGTCGGTGTTGCGGATCTCCAGGCCGACGGCGCGGAACAGATCTGCTTCGTCGGCCATGTACTGCCACTCTCCGGCTACCAGGAAAACGACGTGGAAGGCGCCGTATCGCGCGACCACGTACCGCGCGAATCGCAGACGAGCCTCATCGTTTGGCAGCGACTTCCAGTAGGGATCGCCTTTGGCATACAGGACCACCATGCCACAGATTATGCCCTTCTCGTTGATGTGGCGCAGGCGGCCGTCGACTTCTTGGAAGAACGCGGGGTTGATGATCTCCTTGCCCGGGTCCACGAACATCTCGCCGCCCTCGTTACCGCCCGAGGTCAAACCGCCCGTGCCGGCCAGTTCCGTGTGCATGTAGTTGAATCCCTGCTCGGCACGAACATCGACATGACGCATCGCGCTGTCGTGGTCAAGCTTCTCGGCGCGGTCGGTCTGGAAGACGCGCCAGGCCTTCTCACCGAAGAACCGGAACGGCGTGCCGTCCTGGCATTGGAAGTGCCGCGGGTGGCCTTGCATGGCCTGGATGCTGCCGCGCAGCTTCGACTCCACGCAGCGGAAAGAGCCGCTCCGTCCGTTGAGGCCCGGGTCGATGGAACGCACGGAATAAAACCATTCGCCCACTACGTCGGGCGAAACGCGGAGCGTCCAGGCCGTCTTGCCGTCCCAGAAGAGCGGCATGACCCAGTCCTTGCCATCGGGGCGGCGGAGCGTGGCGGTGGCGCTCAGTTCCTTGTACGGGTTGTCATACGCATCCCTCTGGCGAAAGCTCTTCTGGAACACGTCGAAACGAGGGACCTCATCTGCATAGGCCAACGAGGCCAGCATGGACGTGGCGGTCAGAACCATCGCAGCTCGCTTCATCGCTTTCCTCCACCACAGGTTGGCTGAGTAAACCCACCGTAAGCATTCTATCTCTTGCCGATACGTGCGTCGAGGAACTTGTAGAGTTCCTGCGTCGCCGGATCGTCGGGTTTGCCGAGATCGTTATTCAGGCGGCTGTGGTTGCTGTCCCGTTTGCCGTATGCCCGGGCCGGAATGCCAGCTTCCTGCAGCACGGCTTCCAGTCGGCGCGCTTGCGCTCTCGTGTCGGGGTTGCCGGAAAAGTAGAGGATGAGGAACGGCGGGATGCCTTTGTCCTTCGCAACGTGCGTCACCGCCGAAAAGTCGACGTGTTTTTCCGGGTCGTTCCCAAACTTCTGTCGATGACCGAACGTGAACATCTTGCCGCCGTAGATAGCCTGCCGATGCTCTGCGGTCATGATGATCTTGGGAATGTCGTACGTATCGCCGTCTACCGGAACGCATCCCTCGAGGACATCGAACGAGACGCCTTCTTCCTTCAGGTAGCGATCGTCGATGCAGATCAACGCCGCGAGTTGGGCGCCGGCGGAATGTCCGCCGACAAAGACTCGCTTCGGATCGCCGCCATACGTGGCGATGTTCCTATGGACCCAACCGAGTGATTTGGCGACGTCGCGGATCAGCACGTCCATCTTCACGTCAGGCAAGAGACAGTAGTTCGTTGATACGAAGACGAATCCTCGCTCGGTCAATACTCTCGGCTTCAGCGCCACGTCACTCTTGTCGCCGGTCTGCCATCCGCCGCCATGGATCCAAAACATGACCGGAAGGCTCCCCTCGACCACTCTTTCGGGTGTGTAGATGTCGAGAACCTGCCGCTGGTGGCCGTTCTCGACGTAGGGAACGTCGGACGTCAGCTTCTGCGCACGGCCGGTTTTGCCGAGAAGCAGAAGTGGGAGCACGAAAGCGGCGATGAGCTTACAGTTCATGGCAAGAACCTCCTGAGTGTAAGAGTTGAACCAGGCATTCCTGTTTGACGGAGGGAACCCAGTTTCCCAGCACGCATTGGTGTCGCTGGAAGCTGGCCGATCCGACCATAGATTCTCGCATCATCGGGCAAGCTTCGCCAGTGGGAGCGCTGGCCAACGGTGAACGCCGCCCCTAGCGGGCCGCCGTCGTGTACGCAATGGGCATCCCGTACTTTCATCGCAAGCCGCCCGACTTCACGATCGGCGACAACCTCCTTCGTTTCTCGACCGGTCCCGGCGGCGGTAGGGCCGGATGCGGCTCGGCACTGGTCATCTACGTTTGGGAAGAGGGCGGCGCTGAAAAGAGCCACATCCACGTGGCCTGCGAGCCGAACCAAACGTACGAGATTCTCTGCGAGCAACTGCCGTTGATGAGGTCTTTGATCCTGGAATTTGCGGATGAAAGCAATGGACCATAGGTACTTTCGGTACGGCCCGATTGAGATATTCACTTTCACGAGCGGCACCGACCGTTCGCGGGAACAAGACAGTACAGCGGTTTCGCTGAAGACGCTAATTGAAATTTCATAAATCGCATACGCGTCATCATCGAGCTGCGTGCTGTAGATCCCTCCGCCTGCTTCCGTCCACTCGGTCAGTACTCGGCCGCCGATCAAATGGGCGCTGCCTTTCGCACTCCAATTCTTGTAGATGACCGGGTGGTCGTCCGTGCCCGAGTCTTCTTTCCCAAAGTGAACCGTCTTGTCGATGAAGTAGTCGCCGGCCTTGAACAGGATCAGGAGATTCTGGGCACGGCCCCTGTCCATATTACGAACTCGGTCCCGCGCGCCCTGTAGAGTTTGCAATGGCTGGTCACGAGTGCCGGGATAGCAGTCACGGCCCTGAGGAGAAACATACAGCTCGGCGCAGGCACCCGTTGCGGCTAAGATCAGCAATACCGCGGCGGAGACGGCCCCTATCAAGGACCTTCGAATCCACACGTGAAGTGTCCACGGGAGTAATCGACCTCCCGCTACGCGGGAGGTCGATTACCAATAGCCGTTGGGTCCGGTAGTCAGGGTTCGTTGGTCGTTTTCGTTGTGGAAGGGGCGAGTCGGCCGTAATTCTCTGCGCCCCTGGCATGTCCAAAAGAGACCTTGAATTCCGGGCGCAAGATGTTATGATAAGGGACGTTACGTCTACCGACGCGGCTTTGTTCCACACCTGGCGGCCGGCCCACGAAAGCACGAACCAGGATTCGTAAGGTCTCGTCCCAAAACAAGTTACGCCCCATCCTGTTTTTCCCGGGTGCCGAAATCGGCCCGTCTTTTCGCCGAAGTAGTTGTCTGACAACGACTTGCGCACTTCAACCGACCGCCCGGCAGCGTTTTTCGGCCGAAACCGACAGGGGACGTGGCCGCTGACCACGAGGGAAATACCTCATAACCCCATGAGGTAATCCCCTAACGGGATCGGGTAATGAGTCCCCATCGGGCTCCCATGGCATTGCCGTCGATTCGCAGGGCCATGCCTACCCGAGAGGGTTCACGCGCTCGACGGATTTCCCCACAACTCCCGGGGCCTTTCGCACGACCTCCGGACCGCCCGATGGGTTTGTCTCGAGACTCTCCCCGGACGGCACGCCGTAGCCACAGAGAAAGGAGGCCGACAGGGGCCAGCAGACGCTCTTGCCCTCGTGCCACAGTCATTCATCCTCCTCAATAAGAACTACACTTTTCTCGACTTGGGCATTCGGTGAAATACGGGGCCTCTTCCCGCTGGCAGTCGTAAGCCCCCGGACCTTCACCTTCTGGCACCGCGTGTACGGGAAGGAAGAATCCGCCGGGTCGCTGCCGCCGGGATCGCAGAAGAGGTACATGCCTTGGTAGTCTTTAGGGTGATTCGAGTCGTCAACATACAGTCCGTCGATTGTTATCTCCCGAGGCATGAAGCAGTCGTAGCCAAAGTCGTGCTTGCCGTCGTTGCGTACGCTGAACATCTGCGGAGTGCACGTTCTCCCACAAGCCGGAATCCAGCGGCAATTGCGGATGACGACATCGCCCTGCCATGTGCTTCCGTAGTCGCTGCGGAAATTGATCAGTGAGCCGCCGTACAGGGTGGAATCCTCGACCGTGAGGACGCCGCGACCGATGGCGTTCAGCCCCGCATGCCCGAGGGTACAGCGGCGAATCACATAGGTGCCGGAGACGCCCATATGCGTGTCCATCCTGTTGAGCGTGCAATCTTCGAGCTGGATGTCTTTACAGAAGTTCGTCCCGATGACGCCCCATCGGCTACGGTCGGTGATTTGGTCCATCCGACACTTGATCATCGTGAAATTCACCACACTGTTCGCGGTATAGTCGTACGACCCCATGCTGACCGGCTTTCCCGCCGACCCGATCGTAGAATAGGTCTTGTGGGCGGTGGCAAAGCAGTTGCGCAGCGTGACGTTGGCGCAATGGCTGACGCTGAGGAAGCCGGAGTAGGGGTGACCAACCGTGGTCTCTCCGACGACGAGGTGGCTCAGGCCGTTGACTTCCGTATTGGAGCGAGAGATCCTGATATTCCTGGCCCAGTAGTTGTAGCCGACCTTCTGCTCCATCCGATTCGCAAAGGTCGTGAAGACCCCGCCACACAGGACAAGCGGCTTTTCATCAATCGGACGGGCTTCAACACGAGTAACGTGGTCGTAGTCCCAGTCGATGTCGCCCTCGATCGAGCCGTCCCGACGAAGGATGAAGCAATCGCGCTGGGAAGTCCCGGAGTTCTGGTTGCTCCCTCGCCGGATGAAGCGCTTTATCTTGTTGTTCGTCACGACGACGTGACAATCGTGCTCGGGCCGCATATCCAATCGCTTCTGGTCCCGCGTGAGCCGATCGATCTTCAATGTCTCCGGCTTGAGCAGGCTGCGCACTTCGAACAGCGACTTTCTGTGGTTTTTCACCTCGGTGTCGTCGATCGTAAAACGCGACGTGTTCCAGTTGGTGTCGGTGGCGATGATCGCGGTCAGCGCCCTGCTCCCGAGATGGTACACTGCGGTGGACTTTGTCTTGACGGGTAATCCACGGGCATTGGCGTACTCGTGCGCTTCGCAAATCGCCGGCAGATCATCATGCACACCATCGCCAACTGCGCCGAATGCCTCGTACGTGACAACGTCTTCAGCCTCAACCGAGGAGGCCGAAGAAAAGACGGTCAGCAGCGACACAAACAAGATCGCGTTTTGCTTGGAACTCATAGACCCACCTGTCTTCTACACGTTGTTATTCGGCGCCCGTGTCCGGTGTCCGGTATACGCCAGGCAGCCGAGATCCGCGGTCTCTTCGCTTCGCCCGATTTCCTCTCGCTATCGTTTCTCGGGTGAGCGACTTCATACACGGCATGCCCGGTCGGCGGCAATAAAGTGATTTTCGCCGATGGCACCGCCCCATGCAACACTCGTCCCTTAGCGGCGTTACATAGACTCCTCTCAATTCGATTCGCTCCGGCGTACTATCGGGAAACTTCGTCAGCCAGATCCTGTAGTTGCCTGGGATGAGCGGCCGTTGGAAGCGGGGGGTGAGTTCAGAGGTCCGACGCGCCGAGTCTTGATTAGCCAACGGCACGAGCCTACATTGGACGATGTGACCGACGCTCGCTGGTGGGAGACCAGCCTGAATCGGAAGAGCCGGAGAGCTTGCCCCGCGGCCCTTGTGAGGCAGGGGACAACTCCTGACAATTGACATCTGGCCAAGTGTCGAGAGTCTACGCCGGCCCCGCCTCCACCCAGAGCCCGGAACGGTGGTCTACGTTGATGGGAACTGCGGGCCGATGAGAAGAACCGGCGGGCTGTCGCACGATTACGCGAAGAAGAGCCGAGACAGGAAGCGAGACTATGACGTGCAGAAGAATGAGTGTCCTATGTGCCGGCGTCTTTCTTACCGTTGGAGCAGGTGCGGCGGGCGCCAAGGATTGGCCGGAGTGGTGTGGGCAAACCTCGCGCAACATGGCTGCCAAGAGCGAACTGAGCTTGCCCGATTCGGCGGATTGCGGGGTGGAGAACAATGCCGGTGAGGTGGATCTGCAATCGACGAAGAACGTCAAGTGGGTGGCCCGGCTTGGCCATCGTACCACCGGCAGCCCGGTGGTAAGCCAGGGCAGAGTGTTCATTGGGACAACGTGGAAGAATGGAAAGGACGCTTGTTTCTTGTGTCTTGACGAGGAGACCGGCAGCCTGCTCGGGACCTTCATTTGCCCCAAACCTCCCAGGGACAAACTGGAGAATTGGGCCATCAGCTCAACCCCTACGGTTGAAGATGATCGGTTGTACTTCGTGAGCCCCTATCAGGAAGCTATGTGCATTGACCTGAAGACGCTTCTCGGCAACCGCAGTCCTCGTCAGCGCGAAAAGAAGCCGACCTCTGCAACAGAAGACAAGACGATCGTCGAACAGAGATCTCTGAAGAGCATTGTCTGGCGATATGACATGTGGGAACGCCTGAAGGCGTATTATCACCATACCGCAAGCGCCTCCGTTCTCCTGCACGGAGACTACGTCTACGTCTGCACAGGCAATGGACGTTCTTGGGTCCCGGGGCGGATACCATACAATCCGGTGAGCCCCAGCCTGGTCGTGTTCCACAAGATTACGGGACAGTTGGTTGCGCGCGACGACGAGCAGATCGGAGAGCAGCTCTATCGCGGACAGTACTCATCTCCATCCCTGGGTGTCGTGAACGGGAAGGCGCAAATACTCTTTGCCACGGGAAACGGCATCTGTTACGCCTTTGAGCCGGTCGATCCAGCAGTGCACGTCGTGCCAGACCGTTGGACGACCACGAGCCTACGCGGCCCGATCACGTATTTCATGGACGTCGAAGGAAAGGACACCCGCGGGTTGTCGCCGGCGGAGTATGCTTGTTCCGTTAATCTCCTTGCGAACCTGCCCAAGCCCGCCCTTCCGCTGGAGTTTCGCTTCTCGCGGCGACTGCCGGCCACGACGCCCGTCGACACCATTCCGACGGCCACCGTCCCCGACGTGCCTACTCTCAAGAAGATATGGTGGTTCGACTGCATTCCGCCGGCTTACAAGAAGGCCCCTTTCTACCCGCATCAAATCAAGGGAGATGGCCGCGGGCATCCCTGCGACATCTTTGGCACTCCCGTCTTCCATGACAATCGCGTATATGTAGCGATCGGCGGCGATCCGAACCACGGCGGAAGAGATTGCAGGGGAAGTCTTGTCTGCATCGATGCGACCGAGACGGGCGAGCTGACGGAGAAGGGCAAGATCTGGTCGTATGATGCGCTGAATCAGAGTGTCTCCACCGTGGCGGTGACGGACGGTTTGGTATTCGTAGCGGATAATGCGTACACGATACACTGTTTGGATGCAGACAGCGGCCGTTGTTACTGGACGTATTCTGCTCGAAAGGGTGCAACGTGCTTCGGTTCGCCGCTCGTGGCGGATGGGAAGGTGTATCTTGGGAAGACCATTCTGTCGGCAAGCAAGCGATTCGAATTGCACGACGGCATCAAGAACGAACAAAACACCGTTTACAGCAGCCATTGCGTTGCCAACGGCGTGGTGTTTGCCGTTCTCGGCGACCGTCTGTGGGCGATATGCAACGAGGCCGGTCGGAAGAAGGAAAGCACGGTCGCGCCGGCTCCGCCAACCGGTCCGACTCCGCCTCTGGAGCCCGCAGGTCACGTTCGCACCGCGCAGCCGGCGGCCGTCATGTCCCCGGCGTCGAGAGACGCGATCAAGAGAAACTGGCCGAATCTGCGCGGGCCGTTCGGCCAGGGCATCGCATACCACGTCACGCCGCCGACGGACTTTGACGCCACGACCGGGAAGAACGTGCGGTGGAAGACGCCCATACCGAAACCGGGCGCAAGCTCACCGGTCGTATGGGAAGGGCGAGTGTTCTTGACCGGCGCCGATGAGAACGCCCGCGAAATATACTGCTTCGACGCAGCAAGCGGGAAAACGCTCTGGCGGCGGACGGCCGAACAGCCGGCTGAACTGCCCGAGGTATCCGAGGAAATCGTCCATGCGGCTTCGACGGGGGCAACGGACGGGAAGCTCTTCTTCGCGATATTCTCGACGGGCGATCTGGTGGCGGTCGACATGAAGGGGACGATCGCCTGGACGCGCACGTTCGGCGTCCCCAAGAGCGACTACGGCTATGCTTCATCGCTCATCGTATATAGGCACCTGTTCGTGCAGATGGACGACAAGAATAACGCGACCCTGTTCGCGCTCGATCCCGCCACCGGCAAGACGGTCTGGCAGAAGAAGCGAACGGTGAGGCAATCATGGGCGTCACCCATCATCGCCATCTCCGGCGATCGCGAGATGGTCGTGCTTGCCGAGAATCCGACGGCTGCCGCATACGATGTGAATACCGGCGAGGTGATTGTCTCCAGAAACTGCCTCTCAGGCGAAGTGACACCGTCGCCAGCCTACGCCAGGGGCGTCATTATCGTAGCCAATGAATCGGCAAAACTGTCGGCGATATCGCTGGCCTCGGGCAGGGTCGCATGGAACAACGAGGAGTACCTTCCGGACGTGGCAAGTCCGCTGGCGACGGAGGACTTCGTTTTCACCGCAGACGCGTCCGGAATGGTGAACTGCTATGACATTGACACGGGAGGAAGACTATGGGCCCATGAGTTTGACGAGTCGTTCTATCCTTCCCCGATATTCGCGGCAGGCCGCATCTACGCAACGGACAACGGCGGCACGATGCACGTGTTTCGCGCATCCAGGGAGTTCGTCCGCGTCGGCGATGCAAGACTGGGCGAAGAATCGTTGGCGACACCGGCATTCACCGGCGGCACCATGTTCATCCGCGGCAAGGGAAACCTGTACTGCGTAGGGTTGAAAGAGCCATGACTGGCAGGGGATCTGCTCGGAAGCCGGCCGTCTGACGGACATCCAACTCCTGGAGGATGTTCCACCCAACTCATTCCTGGTAAACTGGGGTGGCGAACTCTCGGGTGTCACCTTTCAGAATGTGCGACAAGGTGATCGGGTGCTGAACAGCGGTGAGGGTCTCGGC
>Ga0180437_10004212_pt1 | contig 20655 bp, 14 predicted proteins | sample SS_ome_4_FD_132410 | JGI IMG/M metagenome (GOLD analysis project Ga0180437, IMG submission 132410) | Hypersaline lake sediment archaeal communities from the Salton Sea, California, USA - SS_3_D_1 metaG | ecosystem: Environmental > Aquatic > Non-marine Saline and Alkaline > Hypersaline >... | reverse complement strand
CCGCACGCCCACAGAGAGTCCTCCAGAGGCTGGTGTCCTGCCCCCTCGGCTGTGGGACCATATGCAGTGGGGCCGTGGTGCAGTGATCGATGATCACAAAGTCAGCATGTTTGACAGCAGTGGGCTTTTGCCGATAATTACACAATATGGGCCCTTTGCCACGCAGGGCCTGAGCCGTTTCTCACACCTGCTGCGTCTGACGCACACCGACCGGTGCCGAGATAGGGCGAGTTCCACTAGATAGGAGATCGGCAAGTGCAAGAAGTTACCGTGACAGTCCGGCACAAGGTGGGGCTGCACGCGCGACCGGCAGCGCTTTTTGTCCAGACTGCCAAGCGCTTTAGCTCCAACGTGCTGTGCACCAAGGACGGGCGCCAGGCAGATGCCAAGAGCATCCTTGGCATTCTTACGCTGGGAGCCAATAAGGGTGCCATAGTGACCATCAGAGCGGAGGGTGAGGACGAGGCTGAGGCCATCGCAGCCCTCAAGCAGCTGATCGAGGACAACTTTGGCGAAGAGGAGTAATGGGGCCAGCGCGCCCTGCGCTGCCACAGCGACGTCGGTGCAAGTGCCCGCTCTGCGCTGACGTCGTGCTGAAGGTCCTCGGCAAGGGCAGGGTTGTACCTCTGGCAACCTGCCTTGCCACCCCGTAGGAGGGTCATGAGAGAGTATCGCGGTCTGCCTGCCTCGGATGGCATAGCTGTTGGACCCGCTCTGCTATACGTGCCTGACGACACGCTGGGTGGGTCTTCCGAAGCCCCCTCTGGGCCGGTGGATGTGGCCTACGAAACGGCGCGCCTGGAGGAAGCGCTGGCGGAGGCCGAGCGCCAGCTGGCCAACATCTACGAGCAGGCGCTTGGCGAGGTGGGTGAGGATACGGCGGCAGTGTTCCTGGCCCACCAGGAATTCCTTGCCGATCCAGCTCTGTTGGGCGAGGTCAACCGGCAGATCACGGCTGAACAGGCGACGGCCGACGTGGCCGTGGAGGTGGCCTTTGAGCAGTTCGCGCAGCAGTTGGAGATGCTGGAGGACGACTATTACCGTGAGCGGGCACTGGACCTGCGCGATGTGAGCCGCCGGGTGCGGCGCATCCTGGCCGGCGTGCAGGACCAGCAGATGCTAGCTGAACTGGCTCATCCGGTGATCGTTGTGGCCCGTGAGCTGACACCTTCCGACACGGCACAGATGAACAAGAAGATGGTGTTGGGCTTTTGCACCGCGACTGGCGGGCTAACCTCGCACACAGCGATCATTGCCCGCATTCTGGGCATCCCGGCGGTGGTAGGCATCGGCGCAGACATCCTCGAACTGCAAAACGGTGAGACCCTGATTGTCGACGGGCACGCGGGCACGGTGATGGCCGGCGTGGACACGGATACCGCGCAGGCCTACATCCGGCAGCGCGATGCGCAGCTCGAAGCCTTGGCGCAAGACAAGGCTGCGGCGCAGCAAAAGGCCGCTACCGCTGACGGGCACGAGGTGGAGGTGGTGGCCAACATCGCAGACGCCCAGTCGGCTGAGCTGGCGCTGGAGTTTGGTGCCGAGGGGGTGGGGCTGTTCCGCACCGAGTACCTCTTCCTGAACCGGCAAAGCCTGCCCTCGGAGGATGAGCAGTATGGTGAGTACCGGGCTGTGGCTGATGTGCTGGGGGACCGGCCGCTGATCATCCGCACGCTGGACATTGGCGGTGACAAGCAGTTGCCCTATTTGGGCATGGGCCAGGAGATGAACCCCTTCCTGGGCTGGCGGGCCATTCGCCTGTGTCTGGACAGCCCCGAGTTGTTCGGCCCGCAGCTGCGGGCGCTCCTGCGGGCCAGCGTGGACCGCAACGTGCAGATCATGTTCCCCATGATCGCAACGGTGGAGGAAGTGCGCCGCGCACGGCAGGCGCTGCGATCGGCACAGGATGAGCTTGCGGCGCAGGGCGTGCCCTTTGACGCGCAGACGGAAGTGGGCATCATGATCGAGGTGCCTTCTGCCGCGCTGATGGCGGACGTGCTGGCGCCGGAGGTCGACTTTTTCAGCATCGGCACCAACGATCTGATTCAGTACACCATGGCTTGCGACCGCGTCAACGAGAGGGTGGCTTACCTGTACGATCCCTTGCATCCCGCCATACTGCGGCTGATCAAAGGCGTGATAAACGCCGCCCACGCGCACGGCAAATGGGTGGGGATGTGCGGCGAGATGGCAGGAGATCTGGAGGCGATCCCGTTGCTCCTGGGCCTGGGGCTCGACGAGTTCAGCATGAACCCGCCGTCCATCCCAGCGGCCAAGCGCCTCATCGGCGCATTGACGCTGCCTCAAGCACAGGCCATTGCTAAAGAGGCGCTGCAAAAGGGAACTGCAGAACAGGTGCGCAGCTACCTGGGCAGTCTGGATCTGCCCCGCTCGTAGATAGCCCACCGCTGTGGGCGTGAGTTCTTTAAAGTCAACTGCATCTAGCTGAGCATGGCAGGCGGCTAGTGCTCGTTGTGCAGCACCAGCCGCCTGCTTCTTGCATTGTGAAGAAGGAGGTATTGCTTTGAGCAGAGAAGGAACTGTCAGGCTCGCCGTCCTGGTGATGGCATGCGCACTTGCCCTGGCCGCGTGCTCGGGTGGTGCGACGCCGCAGGCGACGCCCAGCGCAGAGCCAACGGCGACCCTTGCGCCGCCCGCCGAGGCCACGCCCACCGAAGGAGAGCCGCTGCGGGGCGGGGTAGAAGTGGCGCTGGAGTATGTGGTCGAGCCGGCGGAGCCGGTGGTAGCGCGCGTCAATGGCGTGGAGATCAGCAGCGAGACCTATATGGCTGAACTGCGCCAGCAACTGCAGATCGTGACCCTTCAGTTTGGCGTCGACTGGTATGACGAGGAGATGCGGAGCTTTCTGCCCGACTTTCAGAATGATGTGCTGACGCAGCTGGTGCAGCAGGAGCTGGGATACCAACTGGCGGCGGTAGAGGGCATCCGCGTCGACGAAGCTGAGCTCGCCGCTGAGGTTGAAGAGGCGAAGGCGGATGTCGAGCAGGGCGGCCAGTACGAGAGCTGGGAGGCCTACCTGGAGGCCGTAGGGTCTACGGAAGCGGATTTCGCTGACCAGCTGCGAACGTACTTGCTCTTCCAGCAACTGATCGAGGCCCATGGAGGTCCTGCCGAGGCCGAACACGTCAATGCGGCCCACATCCTGGTCGAGACTGAGGAGACCGCACAGGAGGTGCTCGACAGGCTGGAGGCCGGGGAGAGCTTTGCGGACCTGGCGGCTGAATACTCCACCGACACCAGCAACAAAGACAATGGTGGCGAGCTAGGGTGGTTCGCGCGCGGGGTGATGGTGACAGAGTTCGAGGAAGCCGCCTTTGCGCTCAGCCCGGGCGAAGTCAGTGGCATCGTGTCCACCAGTTTCGGGTTTCACATCATACAGCTCAATGGCAAAGAGGTGCGCCCGCTGAGCGAGGAGCTGTACCAGCAGCAACAGCAGGGCGAGTTCCTGGCTTGGTTTGAAGCGGAGACGGAAAAGGCAGACATCGAGAGGCTTGTGGAGTTCTCGGAGCCGGCTTCGTAGACGGCGCTGCCGTCCATCAGCGGATTCCCGCGCAGAGCGGACCGCTGGGACTGCAGAGCGAAGGAACGGCGCAGAGACGCCCAGTCTCTTGGCCGTTCCTTGGTGTGCCAGGCATGTCGTGTATCCAGGAGGTGAGAGTCCTCTGTGGGCCGTGATGGCCGGAACCACTAGCCGAAGCAAGGGCGTCCGCCGTGAGGCGGAGTCTGAACGCTTCGCAGAGCATAAGGCAAGACTCGGACTCGACGAACAGAAACCAGATAGAAGGCTGCCACAGCGGGTAACCCAGCCATGGATGGGGAGGCCCAGTAGCCACCCGGAACGCTGCGGGAGAAAATCTGGCGGGTGCCGAGAGAAAGAGACACGACTTACCCTGGGAGATCTCTGCATCTGTCTGGAGGAGCCAGACTACTGCAAACGGCAACGGTGCGGGAAGGGTGTAGAGAAGTCAGCAGAGGCCATAGTAGTCAGTGGGAACTGACGAAGGGCCGAATCCTCTGCGGCAAGGAGCAGACGGAGAGACTCGATGGATGTGGAGCAACAGCAAGGCACGTGGCCCAACTGAGCCTCTTTGAGGTGGAAGAAGGCAGCGTGCGCCGCGGCGCGAGGGGAGAAGGCGGAACCGGACCTGCTGCGTGCGAGGAGTGGCAAGCATCTACGGCGTCGAACCGGGAGCGAGCCTTGACCGGCGTTCTGAAAGGTACGCTGTGTTACAACCGTAGAGGAAACCGCCGGATACGATGAGTACGTCCGGTGGTGTGGGAGGACGGGGGCCGTGAGGCCCCCTCCTACCCGATTGTCTGTGCAATTGCAGTTGAATCTTAATTCTCTCTTGACAACTCGATTGGGCAAGGCAGGTGCTGCCGCCTCACCGCCCATTCATCGGCAGCGAGAAAGGGCTCTGAGCTCTGGCACAGCCCTTTCATATTGGGCGAGAGTCTCAAGTGAGGCTATAATACACGTGAGAGACCTTTCGCCGCGACGGTTGTCGGGCCGCGGTGGGCTTGATCCTGCAGCCGCTCTAGGGAGTCCTAAAGATGATCTGTCCCAAGTGCGGGTTTGACTGCCCAGCGGAGTTTGGCTTCTGCCCCAGGTGCGGGACGCTGCTGCAACAGGCCTGTCCCAAATGCGGTTTCCAGGTGCCTGCCGAGTTCGCCTTCTGCCCCAAGTGTGGCACTGCGGTTGCAGCCCCTACTGTTGCTGCTGAGCGCAACACGCAGGCGATGCTGAGCCATGCCGTGCAGCGGCTGATCCCCAAGGAGTGGGCCGATCGCTTGCTGGCCACGCGCGGACAGGTCAGCCAGGAGCGGCGCGTGGTGACCATCCTCTTCTCGGATGTGAGAGGCTCGACGGCCATGGCGGAGCGGCTGGACCCCGAAGACTGGGCGGAGATCATGAACGGCGCCTTCGAGTTCCTCATTCCGCCCATCTACCATCATGAAGGCACGGTGGCGCAGCTGCTTGGTGATGGCTTGCTGGCCTTCTTCGGTGCCCCTATCTCCCACGAGGACGATCCGGAGCGGGCCATCCGTGCGGGCCTGGAAATCGCGGCGGGGGTGCTGACTTACGCTGAGAAGCTACAGGAGGAGCGCGGCGTTTCGGGCTTTGACGTGCGGGTGGGGATCAACACGGGGCTGGTGGTGATCGGCGAGATGGGCTCGGACCTGCGGGTGGCGTACACGGCGATGGGCGATGCCATCAACCTGGCGGCGCGCATGGAGCAGAACGCCCCGCCGGGCGGCGTGCTCATCACCCACGACACCTATCGCCACGTGCGGGGGGTGTTCGACGTGTTGCCGCAGGAGCCCCTGCTGCTCAAGGGCAAGGCCGAGCCGGTGCAAACCTATCTTGTGCAGGCAGCCAAGCCGCGCGCGTTCCGCCTGGAGACGCGCGGCGTGGAGGGTGTGGAGACGCGCACCATCGGCCGCGAAGCTGAACTGCAGGTTCTGCAGGATGCCTACTTTGACGCTGTGGAGGGCTACGAGACCCGTGTGGCCATGGTTTCGGGCGATGCAGGAGTGGGCAAGTCCCGCCTGCTGTACGAATTCCTCAACTGGGCTGAGCTGCGCCCCGAACACTTCTGGATCTTCAAGGGCCGCGCCAGCGCCGAGACTCGGGTGGTGTCGTATGCGGTGCTAAGGGACCTGTTCAGCAACCGCTTTGAGATCCTGGAGAGCGATAGCCCGGCCACGGCCCTGGCGAAGTTCCGCGCCGGCATGAAAGATTTCCTGGAGCCGGACAGAGCGGACCTGGTTGGACAGTTGGTTGGCTTTGACTTCTCGGCCAGCGAAGCTGTTTCCAAGCTGCTGGGCAGCGATTCCTTCGCCCAGCTGGCGAATGCCTACCTGCAACAATACGTACGCAGCCTGGTGGCGCAGCAGCCGATGGTGGTTCTGCTGGAGGACATGCACTGGGCGGATGACAGTTCGTTGGATTGGATCGACCAACTGGTCGCTCACCTGCCTGAGGTGAGGCTGCTGGTGGTGTGCCTGGCGCGACCGGCGCTGTTTGAGCGGCGTCCGAACTGGGGCGAGGGGCGAGAAGCTTACGTTCACCTCGCGATGAAGCCCCTCTCGCGGCGTCACAGCCGCGCGCTGGTGGCCGAAGTGCTGAAAAAGGCCGAGGCGATCCCCGACGATCTGTGCGACCTGATCGTGGACTCTGCGGAAGGGAACCCCTTCTACGTCGAAGAGCTGATAAAGATGCTGCTCGAGGAAGGGGTGATTGTGCGTGGGGAGGAACACTGGCAGGTCGAGCTGCCGCGTCTGAAGGAGCTGCATGTGCCACCCACGCTGACCGGAGTGCTGCAAGCGCGGCTGGATAGCCTGCCGCGCGAAGCGAAAGAAGTGTTGCAGCGCGCCTCGGTCGTGGGGCGCGTCTTCTGGGATGGCGCGGTGTCAGCCCTGGCTGCCGACCAGGCGGCGCCCGAGCGAACCTCAATCGCGCCGCTTCTCGACGCGGTGCGCGAGCGGGAGTTTGTCTTTCGGCGCGAGCGCTCTTCATTTGCGGGCAGCGAAGAGTACATCTTCAAGCACCTGATCCTGCACGATGTGACCTACCAGACGGTGCTGTTACGACTGCGGCGCTCGTACCACAAGCAGGTAGCGGTGTGGCTGGAGGCCAACGCTGGCGAGCGGGTGAGTGAGTATGCCGGGCTGATCGCCGAGCACTACGAGCGTGCTGGCGAGGCCAGACTGGCGGCCGAGTGGCTGGAGCGTGTGGTGCAGGCTGCTGGCCGGGGTGGTGCCTTTCGGGAGGTCCTGGCCGCGGGCGAGAAAGCGCTGGCCTTGCTGCCGGAGGATAGGAAGGCCGCACGCGGTGCGCTGCTTGCCGAAATGGGCGAGGCTGAGGGCAGGCTGGGCAATTTCCCCGGCGCGCGCGATAGGTTGACTGCTGGGCTCGAGCTCGCGCGTGAGGCGGGGGACCACAGCACCGCGGCAAAGGCCCTTAGCCTGCTGGCTTACCTGTGCTACATGGAAGGCAACCTCGCCGAAATATCTGGCTTTGGCAGCGAGGCACTGGCGCTGGCGCGCGCGGCGGGTGACCTGGGAGAAGAGGCACGCGCACTGAGCATGCTGGGCATCGGCGCTGACGCTCAACCTCACCAACCGGATTCAAACCTGGCGCGTTCCTACTACGAACAGAGCCTCGCCGTCAGCCGGCAGGAGGGCGACCGGAGGCGGGCGGGTGCGTGCCTCACCAACCTCGGGGAGCTGTGGCGCGCTCGAGGCGAGTGGTCCAGAGCAGCACGCTACTACGAAGAAAGCCTGGCGGAATTCGCGGAGATGGGCAACCGCCACTTGATGCCCATCACCCTGTTCGATCTGGGAGAAGTGGCGGCAGCCCAGAACGATCCGGCGAAGGCGACGAGGTATTTCCAGGAGAGCCTGGACATCTCTCAGGAATTCGGCATGCGGGTCTCGGTGGCCCTTGCCCTTGGAGGTCTGGGGCACGTGGCTGTCGTGGCCGGCGATGTCGCCTCCGCGCGGTCTTTCCTCAGGCAGGCACTATCCGAAGGACGCGCCATTGGCAATCCGAACGCCCTGCTCTACTCATTGGTCGGCTTTGCCAGGCTCAAAGCGCAGGCAGGGGAGCACGTCCAGGCCGCGCAATGGCTGGGCCTGGTGTTAGGCCACCCGTCTCGGGAAACCGACGCGCTCATGAGGGCCGAGATGCTGTTGTCTGAGCTGCGCGGCACGTTGCCTGCCGATCAACTGGAGGCGGCGCTGGCTCGGGGAGCGACGTTGGAGCTGGAGGAGGTGGTGGAGGAGATCATGGCGGAGTGACGCATGGGGCACCTGTCGCGGCGGACGACGTATTCGTGATATAGTCTGGGTCCAACAGACATGGGGCCGATTCGTGGCCTAGTGAGGGAGCGAGCGACATGGTAGACATGAACGACGTGCTGGGCTTGATCCTTGGTGGGGGCAGGGGCTCGCGGCTGTACCCGCTGACCAAGAAGCGGGCCAAGCCGGCGGTGCCGTTGGCCGGCAAGTACCGCCTGATTGACATCCCGGTCAGTAACTGCCTGCACTCGGGGATAAACAAGATCGCCATCCTGACGCAGTTCTTGTCGGCCTCGCTGCACCGCCATATCCTGCGCGCCTACCGGCGGGACGTCTTCTCCGGAGGCTGGGTAGAGATCCTGGCCGCCCAGGAGACTTTGGACGGCTCAACCTGGTACCAGGGCACGGCCGATGCCGTGCGCCAGCAGTGGGTCGAGATCAAGAACGCCCGCACCCAGTACGTGCTGATCCTGGCCGGCGACCACCTGTACCGTATGGACTATCGCAAGTTCGTGCAGTACCACGTGGACAGCGGCGCGGACATCACCCTGGCCGTGCAGCCTGTGGGGGCTCAGGATGCCCCCGGGCTGGGGATTCTGAAGCGCAGCCCGGATGGCGAGATCGTCAGTTTCACCGAAAAGCCGCGGCCCGAGGAACTGGCGGGGCTGGAGAGCCTGGGCGACTCAGACAAGCCCTTCCTGGCGTCGATGGGCATATACGTGTTCTCGACGCAGCTGCTGCGACAGCTGTTGATGGAGCCCGGTGACGACTTTGGCAAGAACCTCATCCCCGGTGCCCTGCCCAAGCGCCGCGAGATGGCGTATGTCTTCGATGGCTACTGGGCCGACATCGGCACCATCCGCCGCTTCTATGAGGTCAACCTGGAGCTGGCGTCGCCGCAGCGTCCGCTCGACCTGTTTGGGCCGGACTGGCCGATCTACACGCACGCGCGCTTCCTGCCGCCCAGCGAGGTGCGGGACTCGTGCCTGGACGACGTGCTGCTGGCGGATGGATGCCACGTGCTGCAGTGTGATATCCGCAAGGCGGTGATTGGGCTGCGCAGCGTGATCGGTCCCGGCGTAACCATCCGTTCGTCGGTGGTGATGGGCGCCGACTTTTACGAGAGCGAAAGCGAGTGCACGGCGGACGATAGCGAGGGACGGCCGCACCTGGGCATTGGCCCGGGCTCGGTCATCGAGTGTGCCATCATTGACAAGAACGTGCGCATCGGCAGAAACGTCCACATACGCGACATACCGGGTCGGCCCGATGAAGACCACGAAGACTGGGTGGCACGGGAGGGCCTAGTCATTGTGCCCAAGAGCGCGGTGATCCCCGATAATACCGTCATCTAGTCTGCACTCTGTTGCGTCAAGGTTTGGAGGTTGTGATGGAAATACATGAGCTGGCGGGCAGGATCGCGCCGCCAGAGCTGCTGGTCGACGTGCCACGCCTGGTCTCGGCCTACTACACGCTCAGGCCTGATCCTGAGAACCGCGCGCACCGTGTGGCTTTTGGCACCTCAGGACACCGCGGCTCATCGCTAGAGCACAGGTTCAACGAGGATCACATCCTGGCCACCAGCCAGGCGATCTGCGAACTGCGGCGTTTGCGGGGGGTGACTGGCCCTCTGTACGTCGGGATCGACACGCACGCGCTCTCTGAGCCCGCGCTGCGGACAGCGGTGGAGGTGTTTGCGGCCAACGGCATCGAGATCATGCTCCAGGCGGGCGGGGGCTATACACCCACACCGGTGATCTCGCACGCCATCCTGACCTACAATCGCGGGCGCAGGTCGGGGTTGGCGGACGGGGTGGTGATCACACCGTCGCACAACCCGCCTGAGGACGGTGGCTACAAGTACAATCCGCCCGAAGCGGGCCCTGCAGACACCGAAACCACCAAGCTCATCCAGGACCGCGCCAACGAGATCATGCAGGGTGGCCTGAAAGCGGTCAAACGTATGCCCTGGGAGCGGGCGCGCCGGGCCGAGACCAGCCACGAATACGACTATGTGGCGCCCTACGTGGCAGATCTGGACAACGCTCTCGACATGGCGGCCATGGCTTCTGCTGGGCTGAAGCTGGGCGTGGACCCCATGGGTGGGGCCAGCGTGGGCTACTGGGATCCCATCGCCGAGCGCTATGGCCTCGATCTGGAGGTGGTGAACCGCCGCGTGGATCCCACTTTTGGCTTTATGACTGTGGATCACGACGGCGCGATCCGCATGGACTGTTCGTCGCGCTATGCCATGGCCAACCTGATTGCGCTGCGGGAGCGGTTCGACATCGCCTTTGGCAACGACCCCGACTGTGACCGCCACGGCATTGTGACGCGCAGTGCCGGGCTGATGAACCCTAACCACTACCTGGCCAGTGCGGTGTGGTACCTGTTCCAGAACCGTCCACAGTGGGATGAGGCTGTGGCGGTGGGCAAAACGCTGGTTTCGAGCTCGATCATCGACCGGGTAGCGGCGGCACTGGGGCGCAGGCTGGTCGAGGTGCCGGTGGGGTTCAAGTGGTTCGTCGGCGGGCTGTTGGACGGGTCGCTTGGTTTTGGCGGGGAAGAGAGCGCCGGTGCATCCTTCCTGCGCAAGGACGGCACGGTGTGGACGACCGACAAGGATGGGCTGCTGCTGGACCTGTTAGCGGCCGAGATGCTGGCCAAGACGGGCCAGGATCCGGCGCAGCACTATCAGACCCTGGAAGAAAGGTTCGGCACAGCGGCCTACCAGCGCATTGATGCGCCGGCGACGGCGGCGCAGAAGGCGGCGCTGCGGGCGCTCTCCCCTGAGATGGTCGAGGCCCATGAACTGGCCGGGGAGCCCATTGTGGCCAAACTGACCCGCGCACCGGGCAACAACGCGCCGATCGGCGGCTTGAAGGTGATGACCGAGAATGGCTGGTTCGCGGCGCGGCCGTCGGGCACAGAAGATGTGTACAAGGTCTATGCCGAGAGCCTCAAGGGAGCAGATCACCTGAGCCGCGTACAGGAGGAGGCGCAAGCGATCGTGCAGGCGGCCTTCAAGGCCGCGGGCGTTGAGTCGGCCTAGACTGCTGCCCCGGTTGGCGGTACCAGCAGCGGAGTCTTTAGAGCAGCAGCGAAGCCGCCACGCTTGTGCGTTGGCCGGCATGGCTGCAGAGAGGGGTGCGAGAAGCGCATGCAACACGTAACGTCCAAGATCGGCGAGATCAAGAGGATTGCCCTCGTGGCCCACGACAGCAAGAAGCAGGACCTGGCAGAGTGGGCCGAGTTCAACCGTGACCTCCTAGCGCAGCACGAGCTGTACGCCACGGGGACGACGGGGAAGATCCTGGAGCAGGCGCTGGGCCTGAAGATCACCCGGCTGCAGAGCGGGCCTCTCGGTGGCGACCAGCAGGTGGGGGCCAAGATCGCCACAGGTGAGATCGATTTCGTGGTCTTTTTCTGGGACCCGCTGCAGACGCAGCCGCACGACGTCGATGTCAAGGCGGTGCTGCGCTTGGCTGCAGTGTGGAACATTCCCATCGCCTGCAATCGCGCTTCGGCCGACTTTATGTTCTCATCACCGCTCATGACCTCGGAGTACGCCCGCCTGCTGCCCGACTATGCGGCGTACGAAGAGCGGCCGATCGTTGTCGACCGTCAACAGGAGTGCGAAACAAGCTGACCCAGGTGCAGGGAGACCTGCCTGCACCATAAGAAGCCTCTCTTGGAGGTGCACATTGTCGTTGCCGAGCCCATACTATCGCTGGCGGCCGCATCCCTGGCACGGCCTGGACGTGGGCCCTGACCCGCCGCGCGTGGTTCATGCCTATATCGAGATCACGCCCTTTGATGTGGTCAAATACGAGATCGACAAGGTCACCGGCTACATTGAGGTAGACCGGCCGCAGCGCACCTCGTCGCTGCCGCCGACGCTGTATGGCTTCATCCCCCGCACCTACTGCGGCGAAAGGGTCAAGGCGCTCTCGCCGTCTGCCCTGCGCGGCGACGCCGATCCACTGGACATCTGCGTGATCAGCGAGCGCCCGCTGACGCGGTCCGAAGTGCTGTTGAGCGCCCGGGTGGTCGGCGGGCTGCAGGCCATTGACGGCGGCGAAGCCGACGACAAGATCTTTGCTGTGCTGGAGAATGACGAGTTCTGGCGGCACGCCAACGACGTGTCCGATCTGCCCAGCATCCTGGTGGAGCGGCTGCGGCACTACTTTGCCACTTACAAGATGGAGCCGGGCGGCAACTCGCTGATGGAGATCAAAGGTGTCCTTAGCCGCGATCAGGCTCTGCGGGTGGTGGCCGCCGCTATGGCGGACTATGAGGAGGCTTACGGCGGCCAAGACCGTGGAACGGCAGGCGAATCCTAGGGGCAGGGCCGTGCTGACTAGCGGACCGCCCCGAGGGGGAGAAACGGGACGCCGAATCACCCTTGCCGGGCGCTGCCGCGCCGTCCGATCTGAGTTCCTGCTACGCTGAAGCCCCTGCATACCTCACCTGGAGACTGAAGCTGCGCCGTGCCAGGCTGGATTGGCGCTGTTGCTGGCCTCGCGATAGGTCCCGAGCCAGACCAGCTTGCCTTCTTCAGCCCAATCCGCGACCACTGCGGGCGTCCTCTGCGGCTTGACCCTGACGTAGCGTCATGGTGTACGATGCTGCCCCGGAGGTGAGTGTGAAAGCCTATACCATTGGACGGCTGGCGCGCATGGCGGGTGTCAGTGTGCGCACGCTGCACCACTATGACCACACAGGCCTGCTGAAGCCGTCGGCTCGAACCGAAGCGGGCTATCGTCTGTATGGTGAGCCGGAGTTGCTGCGCTTGCAGCAGATCCTGTTCTTCAGGGAACTGGACATGCCACTGGATGCAGTGCGCCAGGTTCTGGACGATCCCGCCTTTGACGAGGTGACAGCCCTACAGCAGCACCGTGAGCAGCTGCAAAGACGCGTGACAAGGCTGGCGCGGCTGATGAACACCATTGACAGGACGATCAACCGCATCGCGGAGGATGACATGACACTGACGGATGAGGAGTTGTACGAGGGCTTTACAAACGAGCAGATCGAGCGCTACAAGCGCGAGGTGCGAGAGATGTACGACCCGGCGCTGGTGGCCGAATCGGAGCGCCGGCTCAAGAAGATGAGCCGGGCAGAGTGGAAGTCGGTGCAGGCTGAAGGCCAGGCGGTCACCACCGCCATCGCTGCCCTGATCGATCGGGAGCCAGCAGATCCCGCCGTGCAGGCGCTGGTTGCCCAACACCACGCCTGGATTGAGCATTTCTACCCCTGTTCAGCCGAGGTGTACCGAGGTCTGAGCCGGGGGTATGTCGAACACGCGGAGTTTCGGGCATTCTACGAGAAGGTCAGGCCAGGTTTGGCCGAGTTCTTGTCGGCGGCGATGAAGGTGTATGCCGACGAGGTCTTGGAGAAGAGTCAGCCGTAGGATGGGCGCCCGGTTGCAAGAAGTCGCGGCCGGGCGCTTGCTTCTGGCGCGGCGTCCACGAGGAGGAAGGGCCCAGGAAGCTCGAGGGGCTGCCAAGAGCGCTGTCCCCCCCAATTGTGGTCCCCTATAGGCGAGTGTTAACAGAGCCATAATGGACATTTAACAATGCTGTGGTATAATCCAGAACCGAGCTGCGGGGACAGGGCTTGACGCTCTGCGGGCGCCTGTCCACCATTGAGCGACTCAAGAGAAACAGCCGGACCAACTACAGTGCCAACTGCGAAACACCAACCGCACATCGTCTTCATCGTCCTGGACACACACCGCGTCGACCGCCTGGGCTGTTATGGCTATGGACGGAACACGTCAGCGAACCTGGATGCCTTTGCCCAGACAGCGACGCTGTTTCAGAACGCTGTCGCTCCTGCGCAGTGGACCATCCCGTCCCACGCCTCGATGTTCACCGGGCATCCTCCTTCGGCGCATCTTACACTGCAGGCGGATGATGCGCTGGACCCTCAATTCGAGACTCTGGCCGAGCGGCTGGGCAAGCTGGGCTATGACACGGTGGGCTTTTGCAACAACCCACTGGTCGGCGTGGTGAGCAACGGGCTGAAGCGTGGCTTCGAGACCTTTTACAACTATGGCGGCGCCATCCCCTACGGGCCGCGGGTCAAGCGCTTTCTGCCGGAACCGCTCAGCCAGGCCTGGGAAACTGCCCAACGCACGCTGCGCGGCATCTCCTACCCCATTCAGGACGCCTTTGCCCACTCACACGGCTTGTTCCAAGCGGCGCTGATCCCCTTGGTGGTGCCGCTGTGGACGCGGTTTGCGCACTCCAAGGGGCTGACGGCGCGCTCTATTGGCGATGTGACGCGCTTTGTGGGCCAGGCGCTGGGCGCGAACGGTGGTGCGCCGCAATGTGTGTTCCTCAACCTGATGGAGACCCACCTGCCCTACAGGCCACCGCAGCGCTTTGTGGACGCGCTGGCACCGCAGGTGCGGGAGGATCGCGCCGCGCGCGACTTTCTCCAAGAGCACAACCGCCACGCCGTCGACTGGGTGACGCCGCTGGAGCGGCCGCTCTCGGATTGGCAGCGCGGCGTGCTGAGCGACATGTACGACGCCGAGGTCGCCTATCAGGATCACCTGCTGGCCAGGCTGCTGGAGACGTTGGACCGGCAACAGCACCGCGAAGACACGATGGTGGTGATCGTGGCTGATCACGGTGAGATGCTGGGCGAGCACCAGTTGATGGGCCACGGCTTTGGCGTCTACCAGGAGCTGGTGCACGTGCCGCTGCTGATCCGCTTCCCCGGGCAGACCGCGGGCTCGCGTGTGGCGGGACCGGTTTCGGCGACCCGCCTGTTTCACACCATGCTCGAAGCGGCGGCGGTGAATGGACATGCCCTAAGCGACGATGAGGCGGAGCAGTTGCAGCGTTACAGCCTGCGCCGAGAGGCGTCGGGTGTGCGGGACATGGAGCCGGTGGTGAGCGAGGCCTATGCGCCGGAGTTCGCGCTGCAGGTGATGGAGAGGCACAAGCCAGCGCTGCTGCGGAGGGCTGACTATCGCGCCACGCACCGCGCGGTCTATGAGGACGGCTACAAGCTGATCAGCATCGAGAACGTGGATGACAGGCTGTACGCGCTGCGCCACGACCCGCAGGAAGCGTGTGGCGTGACATCGGGCGCGCAGCCAGAACGGGTGCGGCGGCTGATGGGGCGCCTGCACGCCTTCCTGGACCGCGCCCGGCAGCACCAGCGCAGCCGCTCCGGGCGTGCGCAGGTCGACCTGGATGACGAGATCGTGCGGCAGCGACTGCGAGATCTGGGCTACATTGAGTAGCCTCCTCGACACTGATCGGCCTGCGCCCCGCGGGCAACGACACCTTGGCCCCTAGGAGAGAGCGATGATTAACCCCAACGTCTTCACCATCCGCTTTGGCGGCTTTGAGTGGAGCCTGCGCTGGTACGCTGTGCTGATCATCTCGGCGATCCTGTTCGGCATGTGGATCGCGACGCGCGAACTGCGGCGCCGCGGCGGCGACCCGGACTGGCTGTGGGACGGCCTGTCGTGGGCGATGCTGGCGGCTCTGATCGGCTCCAGGCTGTGGTATGTGGCGGTCGCCGTCTTGGCCGGCGACAGGCGCTACTTGGATGATCCGCTGAACGTTCTGCGTTTCCGTGAGGGCGGGCTGCACTTTTTTGGGGCGATGCTGTTCGGGGCTTTGGCCACCTATATGTTCGCGCGGCAACGGGGGCTGGACCTGCGGCTGATACTGGACTCGGTGGCGCCAGCGCTGCTGTTTGGGCAGGCTGCGGCGCGGCCAGCCAACCTGATCAACCAGGAGCTGTACGGGCCGCCTACGGAACTCCCGTGGGGGATTGGCATCGACGCGCCTTTTCGCATCCCGCCGTGGACCGATCTGAGCCGCTATCCGGTGGAGACGACGCGTTTCCACCCCACCTTTGCCTACGAGATGCTGTGGAATGTGCTGGCCGGCGGGCTGCTGCTGTGGCTGGGGCGACGCTACCCCGAGCGGCTGCGGCCTGGGGCGCTTTTTGCGGGCTGGATGATCCTGGCCGGTGTGGGGCGCTTTGTGGTGGAAGGCTTTCGTCCGGACCAGCCGGTGGTGCCAGGGACGGCGATCAGCTTCAGTCGCATCGCCGCGGCGCTGATGGCGCTGTTGGGAGTGCTGGGGCTGGCGGTGGTGTACCGTGTGATTCGCCTGCCGTTCTTCTCGCCCGGGCCAGCCGAGTACGTGCTGCCGCAGCCAGAGGCCGGGTCAAACGCGGAGCATTAGCCTTGCGGCGCCTAGAGAAGGCGCCCTACGAGGATCACACTGTTCTGCTACAGTCCAAGCGGCTCAGCACATCCAGTTGCCGATCTCTGTCGGCCCGTCAGGCGGCTCGGCATAGGCCTCGAAGTAGCCAAAGTGGTGGCAGGGCAGGTTGGCCTTGTTGACGGCGGCATAGTCTTTCTTGCGCAGCCTGCGCATGCTCTTGAGCGGGATGACGCCGTCGTTGGGCCCGCCGTAGAAGGCATTCAGCCCCTTCTTCAACTCGAGCATGATCTTCTGCCACAGGCGACCGATGATGCCCTGCTGCGGCTGCAACTGGTTCTGCCCGGCCAGGCTCAGATAGCGAACCCCTAGCTTCTTCTTCTTGGGCTTGTTCAGATGCTTCATCAGTTTCGAGTCCGGCTCGAGGTCCTTGAGGCCGACGCCTTCCTCGAAAAAGCGCTTGACCAGCGCGGTGGCCAGGGGCCCTAACGGTGGCCAGGGCGATGGCAGGTTGACGAGCAGGCCGAGCAGGAAGATTAGCCCCTCGGGCAGCTCCACGAGGGGCGTGCCGTCGTTGGGGGCGCCGCTCTGCACCAGGTGGTCGATCAGTTTGTCCCCGCCCAGCAGTTCGATCAGAGAGCGGGAGACGACCGAGCCCATGCTGTGGGTGAAGAGGTCGACCTGGATGCCGTCCTTGCTGCCAAAGCCGCAGCCGTTTCGGAGCCCCGACAGCAGGTACTCGCCGTTCTTGAGCACTGAGGTGCCAAAGCCCTCATAGTCAAAGGCCAGCAGGTGGTCGTAGGCCAGGCACTTTGTGTTCGGCACCTGCTGGAAGAGCTTGACCTTCTTGTTGCCAAAGCGGGCGCACTGCAGGATGGCCCCCTCTGTGCTTGAGCCAAAGCCGTGCACGAAGAGGCCCACGGTGTCGCCCTTGGCGAACTGCTTGGCGCCCACCGGCCCATAATTCACCTTCTTGCCGTCAATGCCCTCGGCCCTGCGCAGGTGCGGTATCAAGTGCTCCAGCCCCATCTTCTTGTAGATGAAGAGCCGCAGGGCGTGCACCAGCCTGACGCCGGGCTCGGCTTCGGCGGCGGCCTGGCGCGGCAGCCAGGTCAGGTTGAGCGTGGTAGGCTCAGCCCTGGTGCCCACCCACTGGTAGTGCAGGGGGTAGCCCACGGGCAGGTGATCCTGCCCGTCGTGGGCCAAGGGCAGCAGGTCGCTGGCGCCACTGATCGCGTGCGGGGGCAGGATCAGCCTGAGCGGCGCGTCGGCAGAAACCTTGGCGCGCTGGTCTTCGCTGATCTGCAGATCGATGGTGTACAGCACGTCGCGTGCGTCGGGCGGACCGAGCGGGGCGAATAGCTCCGGGTGCCCGACGAGGCCGGCCGGCAGCTCCACGCCTCGATCGCGGCGCTCTTCTTCGCTCCATATGTGGGTCGTGTACTCCACTTGGAGGCCTTTGGGCGGTACGAGGGCAAAGCCGTGTTCATCTTGGGTGTTGTCTTGTGCTTGGGTCATCGGGTGGCCTCCTGGGTTTCAGAGCCATGGAACGGCGGGATGCAGGGCGCGGCCGCCTGCATTCGAGGTCGCCCGGCTTCGGCAGAACCCCCTACTGCTCTTCGGGTTCCTCGACGTCCAGCTTCAGCACGTGGATGCGGACGCTCTCGCTCGCAAGCAGGGCGGCAAAGCCCTTGGCTGGCTCTGCATCATCGGCCTTGAGCGGCAAGCTTATGCTAAGCACGCCTGGTATGGTTGGTGATGGCTCCTTCACAGTTGCCTCGAATTGGTGCGCAACGTGCTTGAGGACCTTGCCCTCAAGGTCTTTCTCTTGCACAACTACAAGGAGCACCACTCTGTCTCCGACGCTGAGCCCATCTATCTCGGAGTGAATCGTGATGGTCGTCGGAACGCCAAAGACGAACTCAGGAACCGCTGTCGGTGTGGCAGTCGCCTCTGGTAAGGTGGTCGCTGCGGTGGGCTCTGGTTGCGCGAGCAAGTAGACGGCCTTCTTGTTCACCAGGCGCTTTGCCAGTGCGTCGAAGCGGATCTCGGGCACCGAGAGCAGAACAGTCTGTGGAACAGCCACATTGCTGCCGATAGGGGTGCCATTGGCATCTAGCAGGTCCAGCACGAGCACGTTCGTGTAGGTTTCGGTGTTCTGGATCTTGTTTGGATCGGTCCCGGTCTCGTGGATGGTGACTAGCTGAACGCGCTTGTCCGGCGCGCCCACGTAGTTTCTTAGTGAGGCTACCGGTAGGCCAGCGCTGAGCTCCGTGACCGCGATAGCCACAGGTCGATAGCCATCATCAGGCAGCGTTGTGGGCGTCGCCGCTTCTGGCCGCGCTACCTGGCCGGCCAGTGTGCCAGTCGGGGGTGGCAGTAGACGATAGCTGAGCTTGACCGTTTCGGACATGAGCATGTCCTCCAGGAGCCGTGCGTCCTCTGCTGGGAGCGCTAGGAGGACCGTCTGTCGACTATCCAGGAGCCCCGCTACTTGGACCTGAGTAAAGTCCTGTTGCAGCAGCGAGCCGTCCGTCGCGTAGGCTAGAACCTCAATGCTCATGCCCTGCGCTAGGGCGGCCACGCCGGGGCTGAACTTTGCGGCCGGAATGGGAAGCTGGTGGTACTGCGCCTGGGCGTCGGTGGACGAGGTCTTGAGGAAGGGGAATAGATCGCGAAACCAGGGCTGAAACCTGTCGCTGACGTATCCTTGGGGCTGTTGGCTCCTCCAAAGGCTGCAACTCGCCAGTACGAAGAGCAGAATCAAGAGCACTGCCCTGAGCGCCTGGGTCGAGCTGACCTCAACTGAATTGTTCATCTCTAACACCTGTGCCTTTCTCACGGCGCTGCGCCGCCGGTTGGCTAGGCCTCAAAGCGCAGGCCGGGGATGTTGCCGGCTTCGAGATCGTCCTTCAAATCCGCCGCCAGCTTGCCATAGGTTTCTGCCGAGAGCATTCTCAGCCACGTGGGTGGGGTGTCGCTCTTGGCCAGCTCGAGGTTGCTCTTGATTGTCGCCTGCTCGTCCTCGCTCAGAGTGCCAAAGTCCTCGTGGTCGGCGGCGGCCTGCAGACGAGCTTTGGCATCCTCCCTCCAGTTGTCAGCACCGTTCCAGGCGCACGATACACCGGCGTTGTTGTGGTCCTGCGGAGCGAGCTTCAAGCACAAGTCCTTGGCTGCCAACCAGGCGTCGCAGTGCGCCGTTTCTGTTGGGCAGTTGGTCTGATGCAGCGGGAACAGGTCGGACTTGAGGGCAACAAAGTGGCATCCCGGCTTGACCTCCAAAAGCAGGGCACCTCCCTTGAGCCGAAAGCTGACCATCGATTCGGTCAGCTGCGAGATGCTGTCCTCACCCAGCCCGATTTCGCGCAGAACCGTCATCTTGTCTTCGAACCCACGGTCTGGCATCGTTCACCTCCCCTTTGTGGCGTTACTTTGGCTTGATAACAAAGCTCACCATGCCGCCAGGCGGCACGCCCTCGGCAGTCCAGGAACCCTGTTCTGCGCTGGGATACTCTGTCCTGACAGACTTGGATGGGGGAAAGCGGGTCGCACTGGCCGGCAGTTGATGCTTCTTGAACCCATCTGCCCGCAGACGGCAGTTCTTGGGCTGCTCAGTGGAGTTCTTGACGTGTACAATCAGATTCTTCCCGTCAAAGCTGACCTTCTGAATATCTCCACTGAGGTAGCCGGTCTTGGGCCATAGTCGGACCGTCTGTTCAAGTTTGACGCTGTAGTGGAGGGTGCGGGTTGTGCCGGGTGGCAGGTAGCCGATGTGCCACAGCAAGGCATCCCGCCCTTTGGGCCCCCCGGGCTGGCGGTGGCCGGTGATCTCCTGCACTTGGTTCGGACCCGAAGAGAGCTCTCCCTTGACCTTTTCAGGTAGGACCAGCAGCCGCGGGTCGCTCACCAGGAGTGACACGCCTCTGGCAGTCCTGGGGTTCTCGCCGCTTTGCTCGTTGGTGACCATGAAGACATAGTCTACGGTCAGCCCTCCCACGCGCCGCTCCTTGGCGCCAGTTTGGGCTAGCGCGAATTCTTCCAGCACGCGGTGGTGCTTCTGGACCGTAACCGTTGCGGGCGCCACTACTGATGGTTCTTGGGCTTCCTGGGCCTTGGGCGCTTCATACCAGGCCTTGTCCTGCTGCGGCTGCTCAGGAAAGTTCAGGCTTTTCAGATCGACAGCGCCGTAGAGGAGCCACCTGGACGCTGCTTCCCACTGTACCTTCTTCAAGCGGCTCTTCAGCTGTGGCATGTCAAGGCTGTCGGCCAGTTCGTCCAGGTGCTGGTCAAAGGCCGCGCGTGCGTCACGGCCCCAGTCCATGGCCTTGCGCACACAGGCGCGGTAGCAGAGGTACGCGGCGCCTAGCAGGCAGGCCGTGCCGATCCAGGCCCAGCGTGGCTGACCGGCGAACAGCGGCAAGAAGAGCAACTCCGCGGCAACCAGGGCCACCATCCAGGCCAGGCTGGCCAGGAATTCCAGCGCCGTGCGGCTGTTCGCAAGACGCGTGCCAAGATCGGCATCCTTGGCCTTGAGCGTGGCAGTCATCACTGGCCAAACGGTGTCCAGGTGGATGCCGTACTGGTGCCACGTGTAGCTGCTGACGTTGGCGAGGGCATTGCCCAGCGCGGTGGG
>Ga0180437_10004211_pt1 | contig 20657 bp, 24 predicted proteins | sample SS_ome_4_FD_132410 | JGI IMG/M metagenome (GOLD analysis project Ga0180437, IMG submission 132410) | Hypersaline lake sediment archaeal communities from the Salton Sea, California, USA - SS_3_D_1 metaG | ecosystem: Environmental > Aquatic > Non-marine Saline and Alkaline > Hypersaline >... | reverse complement strand
GGTACAAATATTCCTTATAATACATTATCGGATATCACCATAACCAATCCTTATGGTGTGTCAATAACATATAAAATCTATAGAACAGTAAATCAGATTCTGGGTTCTCAGAATGTGTGGTTGTGTTCTTAAAAAAACTAAAGAATGGCAGATTTTGGACCTTTAGGCGGTGTTAAAGTAACAGGTTTTATATCCCCAACGGATACACTCGATACGTATGCGGTTATTGACCCATGGTATGGGATTGATGGTTTAAGAAACTATAGTGGTGGCACATCTAATTTACATACTATACCTGACTTAAGAAGACGTTCAGGTATGATTGTAGGTATCAGTGGTGGTACTGATTACTATAAATTGAATCCTAGTCCGTGGAATTATGATATGACGGATTGGACTCTGTTAAACTTCGGTGCTGGTGGAAGTATGACATTATCGGGTCTTACTGACACTACGATAACATCACCAATAAGTAGTGGTGATACGTTAACACATGTTGGTGGTAGTTGGGTTAATCTTTCTAAGGTTAACATGTATTTTACAGCATCATCCGATGGTCAAACATATTTCCCACTACAATTACCATCCCAACCATTATTACCCACTAAATCAGAGATGTGGGTTAACGGTCAAAAACAAAGGTATGGTATATCACATGACTATGTATTATCAGGTGGCACAAACCAAGATTTTATATGGTTAAACAATAACTTTGAGTTGAGTACGACAGATGAGTTAAATATTAAGTACGAATAAATTATTTACGTAAAGTAAAGACTATTTATAATAAAAATAAGAAACTAAAAAACAAAAAACAAAATGCCTCTTATTCACGGAAAACAATTAAGATTAAATACTCTCAAAGCAGAGTTGTTGTTGGTTACGGGCGCAACCGAAACCAATGGTCAGTTATTATCTTATGACGCCGGTTCGGGTGGATTCGCATGGGTTGACAACACAGGTGGTGTCGGTTCTGTGACTGCCGGGCCAGGTCTTAGTGGTAACACTACGACAGGTGACATTACGTTAACAGCGGATGTCGATAATAATTCCATCTTTATTGATGGTTCTAACCAAATTACTTTAGGTAACCCATCTACAGGTGATATTGGTTTCCCAGCCGGTGGTACTTATAGGTTCACAGGTTTAGGTAACCACGTTATCTTTGAAGGTGACTTCACTGTTAACGGTACAACAACGTTTATTAATTCTACAAACTTAGCAGTATCTGATAATATCATCATGATTAACTCAGGTTCTACAGTAGGATTCGGTACGGCTGGTATCTCTGTTGATTTAGGTAACGGTTCATTCTCAGACATTTTATGGCATGAGTCAAATGGTGGTTATTGGGGTATCGACAACCCTGATGGTTCAGGTGCGACTCAGACATATCCAATTATGACAACTGCGTCATTTGGTTCGGCTGACAACACAATCGTTATTACACAGGGTACTGGAACTGACTTTGATAAACTAGATTTAGTTGTTGATGAGTCTAATTTCAGTAACATTCCAAATTCAGCTCTTACAAATGATAGCATTACTATCAACGCTGGACTCAATATGGGTGGTGGTGGAACTGTCGCGTTAGGTGGTTCAATCACACTTTCAGCAGATACAGTTAACGAAACTTGGGCAGAAGTATTATCTAATGGTAACACATCAGGTGGTAGTGACGCGGTAATGTCGAATGGTGATGTTCTTAGAGCAGCATCAGGTGACGCTAGATTAGATTTAAGATATTCCGCTGATGATTACATTTATTTAGGGAATAATGCAGGTTCATTCAGTGGACAAACATTGTACTTAGCACCTGACCAATCTAGTTTAAATTGGTCTGATGACGCGTCAACATACTCTACTGTTTTAGCTACAGCTGATTACGCTAGTATTTGGAACTATAGAAATGGTAAGAGTAACGCGGTAACAGCATGGTCTAAGGCAGGTTCAGGTGTACTAGATAATAGAATTGAGATTGCTTCTGTAACAGGTTCAATCACAATGTCAGCTGGTACAGGTAACATCTATATTCAGAATCCTGTAGCGACTGACAACGCACTTACAAGTGTATTAGCAAGAGACCCAGCTGATGGTAAACTTAGACAAGTTGATGTTTCTACATTAACAGGTGATAATTACGTATCAGGTGGTTCCGTAACTTATACAGGTCCAGCACATGATAATAACTCACTTACTCTTACAAGAACTGGTGGTTTAATTGATGTAGTAATCCCTAATTTAGAAGATACTTACGTAACAGGTGGTACACACTCAAACGGTACTCTAACATTCAGTAGAAATGATGGTGGAACATTCCAAATCACAGGTCTAGATTCTACAGACACATTCTCTACAGGTGGTACAATGACTACCACACCTAGTGATGGTAGTGAAGATGGTGTTATTACAATCATAGGTAATGATGGATTCACACCTTATACTATAACAGGTGTTAATGATACTTTCTTAACGGGTGGTACTTTAACAGGTTCTAACCTAGTATTAGACCAAAATAGTGGTAACCAAATAACTGTTGATTTATCCGCACTAGACGTTAATGATACATTCTCAACGGGTGTAACTACTAACGGTGGTCAAATCATTATTAGTGGTAATGACGGGTTCACAACATTCTCAGGTGGTACCGTTGTAGAAACAGTTAGTACATCAGGTCCTGGTTTAACAGCTGATACTTCTAACGGTGATGTGACAATTGGAATTGATTATAGTAAATTACAGATATCACGCCCAAGTAAAGAGAACAAGTGTCAAAATGGTCCATTAACAGGTACAACAGGAAACTTTGCACCAACTTATATCACACTATTAGAACAACCAATTGACGCTTACGTAGGTGTATCGGTTAACGGTGTTTGGTACTGTGTAGGTGATAAATCTAATGACCCTGATACGGTTGATTGTTACTTCTCAACAGATGGTGGTGGTACCCCACAAGGATTCGATGAGTTAACAACAAGTTCAATGTTATATTGGAACGGTGATGGTGTCGGATTCGATGTTGATTCTGGTGACTCTATATCAATCTATTACAACATACTTTCGTAAATAAGTAATTACATATAATTTAAAGGTGGAAAGCTCGTCAATGACGGGCTTTTCGCATATTTATATGTAACTAAGTAAACTTAATATGCCTAAAATTCAAATAAAACAGATACAACCAGGTAATAATGGTTATGTTCTAACATCAACAGGGACAACTACTAGTTGGTTACCCCTATCGGCTTTAACAACAACAGTAAACGTACTTAACGACCTTAATGACGTTACAACAGGGTTACCCGTATCACCTACACAGACTGATGACGGTAAAATGTTATTTTATGAGGTTGATACGAACCAATGGATTACCGATGATACTGTAACACACGGAACTTCAGTTATTAATTGTAAGAAGGCTAGTGCCGGTACCGTAAGTATTGGTACACCAGTTTATTTAGTTGGTTATGACAATGATTTACACACAGTTGAGGCGGCTAACGCTACATCGTCAACTACAATGCCTTGTATTGGTTTAGTTGCTGAAACACTTGATGATACGAACTCTAAGCACGTAATGACTTTCGGTAAACTCCAAGGAGTAGATACCACATCGGCTAGTACAATAAACCCTAATAACGAAGTTTGGTCAATTAATGATTCACTATTCGTTGATACGTCAACAGGTGGGTTAAGTCTTGTTAGACCCATTGGGGCTAACGCTAGGGTACAAAGAATTGCTAAAGTACTCAGGGTCAGTGATACCGATGGTCAGTTATTAATATTTAACACAGCTAGGGACGCTGGATTACCTAATTTAACAGAAGACTATGTGTGGGTTGGTAATTCTAATAACCAACCTACAGAAATATTAGCAAGTTCATTAGGTCCAACAGTAAGTGGTACACCTAACACTTTATCAATGTTTAACGTTACGGGCGATGGTGTCGTAGATTCTATTGCTACACAACAGGCTACAACAGGTCTCACTATTACAACTGATTCGGGAGTTGGTTCTTATTTCAGTGTTTTTGGTACGGGTAAAATTTATCAACAAAGGGATTCGAATCACTGGATTTCGTATGACCCAACAGCTGATGAAACTGTTGATAATAGAGCAGTCTTTAGATTAAATAATGAAAGTGCTCTATCACCAGGTTTTCAAGTAACTAGGAGTGGACATTGGATTAAATTGGGGACACATGTTGTTAACAGAGGTACGATTAGTGTTAGTTCATTATTAAACTTTTCTGTGGGTACATCAGCACCACACACAAGGGTAAATCAAGATGGTGAATGGGGGTTCGGCCTTACAGCACCTGACGCTAGAGTACATATTGAAGGTTTAGGTTCTACTGACGCGACAAAATCATTGTTGGTTGAAAACTCTTCGGGTACCGACGCTCTTGAGGTTACTGATGATGGTAACGTTGGTATTGGACCTGGTAGCCCATCACAAACTTATAGTAGATTAAATATTAAAGGTCTAGGTACGGATAATAGTACTAGAGCTGTTAACATACAAACAAGTGGTGGAGTGACTAAAGCTATTATTTGGGATGGTGGTCTTATAGGGTCTAATACAACATCAACATCGGTTAATAGTTATGAGTCATATAATTTTGCCGGAAGTGCGAGTATAACAGAATCTACAGGATTTAGGGCGGGTACATCCACAAACTTTACTGTGAATCCAGCTTCTAATGGTACTATGAGGGCTATAGGTAACTATAGTAGATTGACTAAGAGTGGTAACAATAATATGACCACTTTAGCGGGTACATTATCAAACACACTTATCCAAGGTAGTGGTAATATATCATTAAGGAGTTCAGGTTTAGAAGCATCTATGCAGAATAATAGTAGTGGGACCCTTTCAAACGTTTTCGCTATATCAGCAAACGCTCAGGTTAATGGAAACTCTACGATGTCTAATTTTGGTGTTGTAGATGTTAGGATGGAACAAGTGGCGGGTGCAGCAATTACGGACCTGTACGGTATTAGGATTAACACGCCTAGTAACGTTAGTACTACAGCAATCACCAACACATATGGCATAAAAATAAACCCTAATACAATAGGTACTAATAATTTCGGTATATACCAACAGGGTAGTGGTAGTGTGAATGTCTTTGAAGGTAATGTAGGTATTGGTTCAACAAACCCTTCAGCGACATTAGATGTTGTTGGAACATTCCAATACGTAGATGGAAACGAATCTAATGGTTATGTTCTTACTTCAGATGCAAGTGGTAACGCAACATGGCAAGCTTCATCAGGAGGTGGTTCATTCACAGGAAATACTTCAGGAGATTGTATCACAGATTTGTGGGTGACAAATATTCATTCCTGTTCACCACTTAATATTAACCCTAATGAAGAGGGTAATGTTATTATTGGGTCTACTAGTAATAATATTACCATAAAACCTACTAGTAGGGGTATAAGTATTGGGGACAACTCAAATTATGTCGAACTTATTGTTGGTTCTGATGGTGGATGGAGTCTCGGTGGTAACGGTACAGGTGGCCAAAATAGAGTCCTTATAGGTAAAGGTGTTAATGGAGGTTCAACAGTAAGTGCACAAAACGTCGCTATTGGACTTAACGCTGATGCGTCAGGTGCTGGTCATCCTGTCGCGATTGGAGGTACTTCTCAAGCACTAACAAGTAGTTCTGTCGCTATCGGTTATAACTCAAGAGGTAACGCAAACGGGGCTGTCGCTATTGGTAACGGTGCCTCAGTAACAAACTCAGGATTCCCACTAGGGAATGGTTGGGGTGTTGCTATAGGTCAATCAGCGTCAGTAACAAACTTTGATGGTATTGCGATTGGTAGAAGTACACAGGCAACACAAAATGGTTCATACGCTTTAGGTCATCTAGTACAAAATAATGTTGGTAACAGTTTCGCCGTTGGTTGGGACACAACAACACCGTACTTCTTATTCTCTAAAACAACTGACTCATACCTTAATGGTGATGGACAGGTTGGTGTTGGTATGACATCTCCGACAGCCAAATTCCATATACAGGGTGATGGGTCAACAAGTACAACTGACGCGTTCATAGTACAAAATTCGTCAGCAACGGATATGTTCCACATTGAGGATAATGGTAGGATAGGTATGAACAATAACTCACCATTAGAACTATTACACACAAAAGGTGGGGCAGTTAAAATTGAGAAGGGTCAAACATTTAACCCTAATAACGGTTTAATACTATATCAATCAACACCTACCGCAGGAAACGATTTCAATATACAATTCACCACTATAGATGGTACTAGTACTGAGAGGGAAGTAGCATTTATTAGAGGAACTAATTACGCTCACGGACCTTCAGCCGTGGTTAGTGGTGATTTAGCCTTTGGTACAACATATAGTGGTACATCAGCAACAGAGGGTATGAGATTAAATCAAAGAAGTACTCTTGAAACGGCTGGTGTGTCTGTCGATACTAGATATGATAATCTATTAACCTCGACAACTATTGATTTAACTTGTAGTGAACATGTGGTATTCACTAATGTTACGGGTACCGACTCAAGAGCCGGCCTTACTGTAGCGACTTATAATTTACCAGACACATCTGTAGATGGTGTGGTTGATGGTCAGGAATTTATATTTAGACCACTAACCTCCGTATTCGGTAATGTTGTCGTAGCGTCAACAGATGGTATTAGAATTGTTGGTAGTACTGGTACTGTAACATCGTTAACTATACACGCCAACGCTGGTGCTGACCCTGTAGACGGTAACACTGTAAGGAAGTTTGTATATAACACTACCTTAGGGTATTGGTTAGAATTAAATTCATTATAATTATGGGACAAGGTATACAACACACGGGTGACGAATTTAAAAATTCCACACTAACATTTCACACTAATAAAATAACTTCCGATTTCTTATCTTATGAAGTAATGATGGATTGGGAGGACCCATTGATGTCTCACCACGCTGATATAGTGTGTCATAATCAGGGTGATATTTTAGAGATTGGTTTTGGTATGGGTATTGCATCAGATTATATACAATCACTAAACCCAACATCACATACTATTGTGGAAATACACCCACAAATATTCACTAATTTAGAGGCTTGGGCTAGTGGTAAAACGGGTGTGACAATACATAATTCTGATTGGTTTGATATAAAAGACACTCTTGGTCAGTATGATGGTATTATTTATGATGGTGTTTATGATATTAATATAGCTCACTTCTTTTCAACATTTGTACCGTCACACATAAAATCTAATGGTAAGTTTACTTACTTTAACACTTACGGTAGTCAACAAATTTATGGCTTAACGGGTACCACATTTAGTGGTGTTACTATAAATCCACCGTCTAATAGTTACTTTACAGATACCACATATTATATTCCAACAGTACAATACTAATAATCAATAAAAAATTAATAAAAAGATGACACATCAAGAAGCATTAGACATTTTGGTACAATCAGTTAGAGTAGCTAACAAACGTGGGGCTTTTGAGTTAGAGGAATCCTCTATAATCGCTGAAGCTATTAAAGTTTTCACACCACAACAAGGTGATGTACCACAAGAAGATGAAACTATTACCACAGAAAGTGTTGATAACCAAGAATAAGGACATATTTATAAAATAAAAAGAAATGGCTTTAAGAATTAACGATACAATCACAACTAGGGAAGGATTCACAGTACCATCGGGTACTATAGTGATGTTTAATACTATTTTCCCTAAAGGTAGTACTGAGGTACACTATAATATGGAATTTTATCGTAATCAACAGTCTGTTGATGATGGTGAATCTAATTATTTCCCTGTAACACCACAAACTATGGGATATGTTGAGACTGTAGAGATGAATGTGTACACAGGATTAACACCAACGATAGTACACCAAAAACTTAAAGATTATTTAGGTGGTATTTTCACAGGTGGTACTATAGATATTATAATCTAAGCAGGTAAAGTATGGGTCAGTTCTATGATTTTCATGAACTGACTTTTTTCTGCCTCATAGTTTAGTTTCTCTAGGTATTCTTTTTCCTCCTGCACCTTACACCATTCTAAGTATTCTCGATACATTTCTAACTGTTCTTGTGTTATGTGTTCATCCATACTACAAATATATGTTTTTTAATTCACTTTATCACATAAAATAGTAAACTTATTTTATTATGAGTAATGAACAAGTTGAACACCCAACACACTATAATCAAGGTAAGGTTGAGATGTGGGATTACGCCCACGACCATAACTTAGATTTCTTCGAAGGTAACATTGTGAAGTACGTTACTAGATGGAGACATAAGAATGGCTTACAAGATTTAAAGAAGGCAAAACAATATTTAGACAAATTGATTGAATTGAATGAGAATTCATGATATTTATCTAAAAAGTATTATTAATGTCTAGAAGAAATACAAAAAGAATCTTAGTTGAAACGGGTATTAGAAATATTCGTGAATTATCTAAGAGATACGATAAGGCGAAAATTTATTTCCACCAAGACTTAGATGGTGTTACTACAGCACTAGCTATGAAGAAGTATCTTGAGGACAACGGTATACACGTTGTTGATGCTGAAATCATTCAATATGGTGATAAAGAGTTCGCAGTTAAAAAACCAATGGCACGTGGTGATATCATGCCAGTCCTAGTTGACTTCGCACATGGTAAACCAATGTTCGTTATTCATACGGACCACCACGACAAACAAGTAGGTGCAGAGAAAGACGCATCAAAATCATTTAGACACGCACGTTCGAACGTTGAAACAATCTCTCAAATAGTCGCACCAAGTGATATATTCCCTGCTGATGATATTAGAATGATATCTACAGTAGATAGTGCTGACTTCGTTAGACAAGGTGTTACACCTGAAGATATTATGAGATATATCTTCGTATTAAACAAAGAGAGGGGTTTTAAGGCTAACAAACAGATTATGGCTTTAGTAACCAATAAATTATTGTTGGCTTACAAGAACAAACCTAATTTCCTAGAGAGGTTGGTATTAGAATCAACACCGTCATTGGTGAACATTTACCTTAACATTGTTAGGATAGCTAAAGAAGAAGGTTATGCAACACCTGACCTTATGACGGCTAACCTAGAGAAGTATATTAAATCACAAAAAGGTAGTGATAAGGTAAAATATCTTGAGGACCACGGAATCATTGCCCAATATGGTGGTGGAGCTTTATTTAAACCTGGTTCTTATGATAGATATGTACCATTCAAAAATTACCCTGACGCAAACTTCTTAGTTATTGTATGGCCACTTGGTCTAATGCAATCTAGTTGTAACCCATTTAAGAAGGATAGGTCACTTAAGGGTGTTAACCTAGGTGAGATAGCACAAGAGATGTTATTATCTTTTAAGGATGAATTAAAAAATTATTTGATTACCGTTGATACGGTAAAATATTTTGCTGAGAAACACAAGAGTTTTAACCCTGATAGTGTTGGTTTCGGTTATTCTGATTTAATAGCCCTTTATGAGGATACTGATGAGGGTATTATCGGACTAGAACACCCACCAAAGGGAGCACCAGCAGATTATACTACAGAGAGATGGCAAAACGCCATAAAGACAATTATGGATAAACCATATAAGATGTTGTCTGATAGAGAAAGAAAGGCCCTTAAAAAGTTAAAACTAACGGGTTGGGATATGATTCAGGCTAATTCAGGGGGACATAAATGTATTACCAACGTAAGTGGTTTAATGTATTTCGGTAAGGATGGTGTTCCATTCTTAAAGAGGATGGCTAAAGAATTCATTGGTATACTGAAATCCAAGATTGATGAAAATACAGATATTTATAATCAGATATGAAAAGAAGTTTAATCAGACAAATATTAAGAGAAGAGTTTCTAATGGAAACCGATGCTTCGGAAGCGTTGGTTGATTTCCAAACTATCTACAGTAAAATGTGGGATAAGATGGTTCGTAGTGTTTGTTTAAAATACACTAACGATATTAATAAAGCTGAAGACTTCTGTCAAAATGGTTTCATGAAGGTTTATAAGAACCTACATAAGTACGATGGTGGTGGTTCACTAGAAGGTTGGGTTAGACGTGTAATCCAAAACAACGTACTAGACGAACTAAGAAAGAAAAAAATCGAATATACAAGTGATGAACCTGATTGGGGTAGAGTTGATACTGATGACGAACCTTATGAAGAGAAGTACTCTGTAGAAATGATTGAGAGTGTTTTAACGGATTTGAGTCCGGCATACAAAACTGTATTCGAGATGTACTACTTTAGAGGTATGACTCACAGACAAATAGCCAAAAAGTTGGGTATTAGTGAGGGGACATCTAAATCCAACTTATCAAAGGCTAAAATTAAAGTAAGAAAACTTATCAAGGATAAGTTTAATGTTTAGGGTATGTAACAAATAGTTGTGGATACTTATCTTGAGTCTCCAACATTATTTGACGTATCGACTGATAGGTACCTTCAGCGTAGTTATCCTTCAAATATTGCATATACTCTTCCCTATTATCTATCTTCCTAGTGTAAGCGTTCTGATATAAAGCGTAATCCATCACACTTTCCCTCCAACTTCTATAGTAGGCGTGACCATGTTGTTCACCAAGACTAGTTGTTGCTCTAACATTGGCGACCTTCATACCGAATAGGTTGTTATTATCTTTGAATATGGTACTCTTAAAGTTACCACTCTCATATCTAGCTTGGGAAAACACGATATCAGGGAATTTAACATTTATCTCAATTAAATAATCGACTAGTTTTTGTTCAGTAAATGAATCCTTCTCTGTGACAATAACCAAAGCCTCTTCATAATCTATATTATCTTTAACTTCCACGATTTGGGTTTTATAAAAGGTGTTACTACCGACTAATAACCCTATTAAGGTGGAACCTATAATACACGCTAATAAAATTAATATGATTTTGTGGTTGGGGATTTTCTTATATGTTAAGTCTTCCCTATTAAATTTCTCTAGATGTAATTTTGCCATAAAATTAATTAAAAGATAAAACCCCCTCTGTTATAATAACAAAAGGGGTCTTATGTTTATATGTAGGTGATTTACTTTGCTTTGATTACTTCAACAAAAACGTTTTCTTTCTTGTATCCTACCTTGATGGTGTCACCTTCCTCAAGACCACCCTCCAACATCTTCTCAGCGATTGGGTCCTCGATGTACTTTTGGATAGCTCTGTTCAATGGACGAGCCCCATATCTTTCATCGTAACCAACATCTGCCAAGTAGTTCTTCATGTTAGATGTAATCTTGACAGTGTACCCCAAGTCTTTCATTCGGTCAATTAAGTCCTTAAGTGGTAGGTTAACAATCTTCTTGATGTCCTCTCTCCCAAGAGACTCAAAGATGATAATATCGTCAAGACGATTCAAGAATTCAGGTGAGAATGCCTTCTTCACTGACTCTTGGATAACGTTTGCTCTAATTTCCTCTAGGTTCTCTACTTTAGCTCTAGTACCGAAACCAACTCCCGTACCAAAGTCTTGTAGTTTTCTAGCCCCTACGTTAGAGGTCATGATAATCAAGGTGTTCTTGAAATTAATCTTTCTACCCAAACTATCTGTTAGGTGACCCTCATCCAACACCTGTAATAGGATGTTAAATACGTCAGGGTGTGCCTTTTCAATCTCATCCAAAAGAACTACAGAATATGGTTTTCTTCTAATTCTTTCAGTCAACTGACCACCTTCTTCATGTCCCACGTAACCAGGAGGTGAACCAATCAACTTAGAGATTGCGTGTTTCTCCATGTATTCTGACATGTCCACACGAATCATTGATTCTTCTGAACCAAATACTTCCTCTGCTAATTTCTTAGCCAAGTGGGTCTTACCAACACCTGTTGGTCCAAGGAAGATGAATGAACCAATTGGTTTGTTCTCATCCTTAATACCCATTCTATTTCTCTTGATAGCCTTGGTGATTTGTTCGATGGCGTTATCTTGACCAATAACCTTCTTCATCAATTCAATCTCCATACCAAGAAGTTTCTCAATCTCGGTAGTGGTAACCTTACTAACAGGGATTCCTGTCACCATTGCCACAACTTTAGCCACCTCTTCTTCAGTAATTGACCTACGAGTTTCATCCAACTCTTTTCTCCAATTCTCATTAGCGACCTCCAAGTCTTCTTTTAATTGTCTTTCTTCGTCACGAAGTCTAGCGGCGTCCTCGAATTGTTGTGCTCTCACAACTTCATGTTTCTTGGTATCGATTTCCGCTATCTTACCTTCCAATTCAACAATATGTGCTGGTGGTTCGATGTGAACTTGTGCTCTCGCCCCAACCTCATCCATAATATCAATGGATTTATCAGGTTGTTCTCTATCGGTGATATATCTATCAGCCATTTTCACACACGCCTCGATAGCCTCTTGACTATAAGACACCTTGTGATGGTCCTCATACTTTGGTTTGATATTTTCCAAGATAACCAACGTATCCTCAGTAGATGGTGGTTCAACCATTACAGTTTGGAATCTACGAGTTAATGCCCCATCTTTTTCGAAATTCTCACGGAACTCGTCTAAGGTTGTTGCTCCAATACATTGGATTTCACCTCTTGCTAACGCCGGTTTAAGGATGTTTGATGCGTCTAGAGAACCTGACGCGTTACCAGCACCTACCATGGTGTGGATTTCGTCGATGAATAGAATCACATCATCAGTCTTTTCCAATTCCTGCATGATTCCCTTCAATCTTTCCTCGAATTGTCCTCTATACTTGGTACCTGCTACCAATAGAGCCATATCCAAGGCTACAATTCTTTTGTCGAATAAGATACGTGGACATTTTCTCTCCACAATCTTTAGAGCCAAACCTTCGACGATAGCTGTCTTACCGACACCTGGCTCACCAATTAGGATAGGGTTGTTCTTCTTACGTCTACTCAATACCTGAGAAACACGTTCGATTTCATCACTCCTACCGATGATAGGGTCAATCACACCTTCTTCAGCCAACTTAGTGATATCTCTACCAAAGTTGTCTAATACAGGGGTACTTGATTTACCCTTAGTTTTTGAGGACTTAGCTCCTCCCATTTCATCATAATCACCTGTAATACTCATATTTATTTCGTTTTTAATTTGAGATAATGTTCTCTTAAATGTTTTATAAGTTATTCCTTGTTGTCCTAACAATCTAGTCCCATCTAAAGTTCTATTCTTTAAAATGGCTAACATTATATGTTCGACTCCAACGTATTCGTCACCCAATTTATCGGACTCTAATTCTGCCGTACTTACAACACTCTTTGAAACATCACTTAGTGGTATAAGTTTTTTCTTCATCTGAGGATTCTGTTCCGTTATCCGTATCTTACCCTCAACCCTTGAGATTAAGTCTTCGACATCAGACCCCATAACCCCCAAAACGTCGACAACATCATTTTCATCGTCTAGTATGGCGAGAAGAATGTGGTCGGGTTGTATTTTGTTAGCTCCTAATCGTAGGGACTCTTTGAACGAGTTCTTTAAAATTGTTCTAACCTTTGGTACAACTGGTTTCATTCAACACTTCAATATTAGTAATAATTTATTTACCGAACAAGCGGTTTCTTTTAAAAAGAAATATATTTACATTTGGTAAATAATTAAAGTGAACGATATGATGTTATTAACGAACATACTTAAACAAGGTAGAATCTGTCTACTAAAAAGTCAAATACGTAAGGAGAAACGTGGTATTAATAGTATGCGTTCACATATTATATACCGTAACAATAAATTCCACGGTGGTAGATTAGAGGTTGATGAGATTTTAGAGAACTCTACTGAGAAAGAAAGACTTAAAATCTACGGCCTAAAAAGGAAGATTGTTAGTAATAGGTAACGTTTACCTTATTCCATGAAATATCTATCTTTTAATAAAAAAAGATGGTATACGAAAAAATCACATTAATCATTAAGAATAAACCAGATTCCTACGAGGAGTTTGATGGTACGTATTCAGTAGAATATCTGAACTGTTCATATAAGTTAACAAATGAACATATGGTTGTATTGGCTGAACACAAGGATAATGTGATAGGTGAGATTATACCAATAAAAGCTATTAAAAATTTTAAGTTAGATGGGGGTAATCCAAAAAACGGAGAAGGGTGATGTTATTGAGTGTTTGATAGATTCATCAAACATTATTATGTCTGAGTATAACCAAAAGAATAAGTCTTTGGTCATCACCTTCAAAGCAGGGACACAATACAAATACTTTGATGTCCTACACAGAGACTACATGAGGTTTGAAATCTCGGAAAGTCAAGGTTCGGTTTTCAACAAAACCATGAGAAAATATAAATACGAGAAATTAGATGCTATCGATGTAGCACCATTAAAAGAACAAATAGAAAATATTAAGAATGGAACAGTACAAAGACTTAGTGAAGAAAATACAGGAGGAGGGAGTACAGAAGGGTGATAGAACAGGTACAGGTACCAAATCTATCTTTGGACATCAAATGAGATTCAATCTTAATGATGGTTTCCCTTTGGTCACTCTGAAGAACACCTATTGGAAGGGTGTTGTACACGAACTCCTATGGTTTCTAAACGGTGACACTAACACCAAGTACCTAGTAGACAACAAAGTACATATTTGGGACGAATGGGCTGACGAGAATGGAGACCTAGGTCCTGTATATGGTAAACAATGGGTTGATTGGGGTGGTTATTACTCTAGCGGTCATTGGAATTCTGAAACCAACGAAACAGGCAAACATTGGGATGGTATTAATCAGGTCCAAAATGTTATCGACACATTGAAGACTAACCCTGACTCACGTAGAATGATTGTCTCAGCTTGGAACGTGGGTGAGTTAGACCAAATGGCTTTAATGCCTTGTCACGCTTTCTTCCAATTCTATACAAGGGAATTAACACCATGGGAGAGAATGAAAATTTCTAAAGATTATGGTAATACTAACAATATTGAAGCTAACTGGGATGTTAGTGAGGGGTTGATTGATTATATGTGTGATAAATGGGGTGTCCCTAAAAGAGCTGTATCACTACAACTATATCAAAGAAGTTGTGACACGTTTCTAGGATTACCGTTTAATATTGCATCATACTCATTGTTACTAATGATGGTTGCACAAACTGTTAACATGATTCCTGAGGATTTTGTATGGACAGGTGGTGATGTACATTTATACTCAAACCACATGGAACAAGTAGAACTTATGTTAGAAAGACAACCAAAGGTATTACCTTCCGTTAAATTAAACCCTGATATTGATAATGTGTTTGATTTTACGTATGATGATATTGAATTGGTGGGGTATGACCCACACCCAACGATAAAAGCCCCTGTAGCAGTATAATGGAAATATTACAAGACGGACATCCGATATTAAGAGAGATAGCTAAACCACTAGAATCCAATCTATATATTGACCTTTTAGTTGAACAAATGACTGAGGCAATGAGAGAGGCTGATGGAGTTGGTTTAGCTGCACCACAAGTTGGTCACTCTATTCGTTTGTTCCTTGTATTGGATACTGAAACAGATAAAGTGAAAACATTCATTAATCCTGAAATTATAAGGAAGAGTGAACAAACAGTTACGTTTGAAGAGGGGTGTCTAAGTGTGGCTGATGTGACAGGTGAAGTGAGTAGACCTGAAAGAATAATGGTAAGATATAAAGATTTAGACTTTATTGAACACACCGAAGTATTCGATGGTTATTTAGCTCGTATCATATTACATGAGTACGACCACTTAGAAGGAAAATTATTTACTGATTATTTAGTGTAGGCTTGAACGTCATAGATGTTTAGACAAGGAATGTCACCTGACTCACTTCTAGCCTTAGCAACGAATATAGGACCTTCTGTATAAATTAGATACATTAGGTCTTTTTCTTGCTCTGTATATCCTAAGAATTTAAGTCTAACGTCTTCGAAACCGAAAGAAGATATCTCTTTAGTCATTAAGGATTTCATATCCTCTCCTGTACATTCAATAGATTCTAGTTTAGATGCCATATCTTGAGCACTAACCTCATGGATTCTATTCTCTAATAATCTCTGTAATTGAGATTCGTTCACTATTATTGTCTTCTTACTCATATTATTAAATATCTAGTTCTGCGTCGTGTCTATTACCTGACTCATCATAATATATAATCTCTAAACTTTCGATATCACCATCGATACCCCAATCCCACTCATGTTCGATTAATCCCATATCTCTCGCTCTTTCACAATCTTGTTCACTTAATTCTAGTTCACCACAATAATCTTCATAACCATATCTTGGGTCGACTTTCTTCAATAAGTTTATTGCGAACTCTAAATCATCCATGGTGTAAGTACGATAAGCGTGTACTCCGTATTGGTGTTTATTTTTAGAGTCCTCAGGGTTGATGAAGAACCATATATCGTTGTTTCTATACATGTCACCATCACCAAACATGAACTCTATCTTTATATTAACAGCGTTTTTAGGTGAATTCAACTGTTTTTTCAATCTTAATCCAGGGATTCCTTGAATACCTTGAATCCAATCAAAATCGTTCTCTTTTAATATTTTACGAATAATGTCTTTCATACGTTATTTAATAAATATCCACAATATTTATAGATATGAACCTAAATGAAAAAGAAATAGCAAAATCAGACCGTTCGATAGACCTTAGTGGTTTTAAAATGAGAGATGAACTGAATCCTAAGATTTGGGATAAGGGTCAAAAGATGAAACCTGAGGTTAGAAAAAGACTACTTAAAGTTGCTGATGATTACTTTGAGGGACTTGAGTTGCCGGGGGTTGATATTGAGGATGTAACAATGACAGGGTCCTTAGCTAACTACAATTGGTCCAAGTATTCTGATGTGGATTTACACATTATTATAGATTATAAGGATTTACCAATGAAGGAAGATATGGTTCAAGACTTCCTTAAATCAAAAAGTACATTATGGAACGATGCCCATGATATTAAGGTATATGGGTTCGAAATAGAGATTTATGTTCAAGATGTTAACGAAGAACATGTCTCATCAGGGGTGTACTCTATACTAAACAACGAATGGGTTGTTGAACCTGAAAAGAAGAGAATCAGTTTTAATGATAAAAGTGTTAAGAATAAGGCTAATCGTCTTATGGATATGATTGAGGACTTATATGATGTTTTTGAAGAGACTAATAGAAAGGGTAACGCTCTAGATTCTGACGAAGAAGACATATCAAATCAACACATAGTAGATAAGGCTGATAAGATTAAACAGAAGATAAAGAAAATGAGACAATGTGGTCTCGATAAGGGAGGTGAATGGTCTGTCGAGAATATCGTGTTCAAAGTATTAAGACGTAACGGTATGATGGAAAGACTTTCAGATATAAAAACCGTTGCCTACGATAAATCGGTAACTCTCGAAAATAACTGATATTTATTAATAAACTAGAAAAATGAACGATAGTTACGATGCAATACACGCTCCTGGTAATGAGGACTTCACTAGATACCTATATTTCGGTGTCTTAGTAGATGGGACAGCAACAATTAAAGGTAATACTATCACTACTACAGGACCAATTATTGTACCTGTTAGTATTGGTAAAGCTGGACTAGTGAGTGGTGGTGGTGTTTTAGGTCTTTTGGGTAGGTTAAATCCTGACGCAACTAGGACATTAAATACTGACGGAAGTTGGAATATTAAACATTAATATATTATGAGCAATAAGAAATTACAAAAGATGTTAAGATTGGCCGATATTAAGCCAATTACAGAAAGTACAGAGAAAAACTTGTCGTCAGTAGAAACCCTTAAAAAGGCTGCTAACGGTAAGACTTACGCTATTGTACGTGAAAACAGAAAATATTATATCAAGGTTACAGATAAGACTGAGAATCTTACTGAATCTGATTTTGACTACATTGGAGGAGTTAAGAATAAACCAAAGTATTCTTACAATTCTTTTAGTGAAGCTTCAAGAAACATGAACTATGTTTTTGAAGAGGTCAACAGAGCTCACGGTGGTGACATGGTGAACATCTTGGAATCTGACAATGATTTGTTAGGTGAAAAGAAGTACGTGCTGAAACAAAAATCAGCACCAGCTCCGAAACCAGAACCCGAACTAGATTTTGGTTCTGATGAGAAAGGAGGTGGTGACGAGTTCGACTTCGGTAGTGACGAAGACGGTGGATTTGACTTTGGTGATTCAGAAGGTGGAGAAGAAGATTTAGATTTCGGAGGAGACGACGAGGATTTAGATATGGATGATGAAGATTTTGATGATGAGGACGACCCAATCAAAAGTATTCAACAAACAACAGGTGAACTAGGGCAACAGTTGAGAGATACTGAGGACAAGTCATCTGACCTACAGAAATGGGTTGCTAAATCTGTTTTAGCAGCACTTGATTTAGATGATATGGAGAAGGCTGATAAAAAAGACCTTATCAAAACAATCAAAAAAGGAAACGAAGACGAAGAGGAAGATGATGACTTCGGAGGTGGTGACATGGACTTCGGTGGAGAAGACATGGAAGAAAACTACGACAACTATATGGATGACGAAGAGATGCCACTTTCAGATGTAGACATGCCAATTCAAGATAAAGCATATTTGAATATCGACCCTGACGTATTAACATCAGATGATTTATACGGAGCGAGTGGTGAGTATGACAACTACATGGACGACGAAGAAGATACTGAAGGAATGTGTACACATTGTTCAGGTACAGGTTGTTCACATTGTGCGGGACTTGGTTACCACGATGTACCAATGTCTGACGTAGACATGTCAATCCAAGATAAAGGTTATTTAAACCTTGAACCAGGTGTAGCATCAGGTATGGATGTTGATTATGATTCATACATGAATGATGAAGAGGATTACGCTAAGTCATACGCTGATAAAGATATTCGTTCACATTATAACAAACCTTCTTTCGATGAAATGGAAAGAGGTCACGCATTACCATATGATACTGAATTTGATTGTATCCACTGTGATAACGCGGGATGTGAAGAATGTGATGGAACATTGTATCCTAACCAAGATATGATGGATGACATTAGATTCGAAGACGAATTAGACGTAGCTAGAGGTGGAGAAAGGTTTGACACAGATGATATTCTTTACGATAGTTACATGGAAGAAGATGATACCGAATCTTTTGCTACAATAGAAGACGAATTAGGTTTACCACCAGCAACCCCTGAGGTGGATGAGACTGATTACGCTCACACTGAAATGATGGGAGAATCCATTGATGATGTTGACAGTTTAATGGAATTTATCGATATTGATGAAGAATTAAATGATGATGAAGATATGGAAATGAACAACCCAGCACCAGCAAAAGAACCAAAAACTAAACCGGCTCCAACAAAGCCTGATACAGATAGACCGGCTCGTCCATCAAGAAGACCGTTTACCCCACCACCACATATTAGACCAGGTGAAGAACCTAGACCTAAGGCGGATTGGGATGATGACTCTGACGTAGAATTCGAGTAAGATGAATAGAAAAGATTTATTCTTAAAGGCTATCAGTACTATGTTACACTCATGGGGTGGTGATACACCTCCTGAAGCTTATTGGACTCTAACTGAGTTAATTGAGTGGTATGAAGCTGAGTACGGTGTACAATTAGATATACCCGAAATAGAAGAAAACTATGAATGGGCTGAAGCTGTGGTTAACGCTATCAGGAATGATGGAAATATGAATGAAGATTTAAATAGATTTAATCAACTTATATAATGTATTTAATTTACATAAATAAAGTTGGTACAACATTTAAAGGGGAACACATGTTTGAGTTCCTCTTTTCGGCTTCTACCGATTGGGAATGGGATGATGAATGGTATGAATCCTCAGTGATTACAGATACCACAGATTTATCACCCGATGAAAACTTTGTCAAAATCATTGGTTCTCTTAAGACAGATGAAATTGACTTTGAATTGGTACAAGAGTCAGGGGTATTCGATGTTTATAATGCTGTAGAAGGTATTATAGCTTTAGGATGGGAGAAATTAGAAGACGATGACGATTATCAACACGATGACAGAATGGTCTTTAAGTTTGGTGATTCGAAAGAGTCTGTCGACATAAAGTTGTTAGAGTATGATTTAGCTCTAACCTACAAAGAGAACAAAGTAAAACACTGATGGCTGACAAAGATAAAAAGTATCTGATTCAGGATGATGAATTAGGTGAAGAGGAAACTAAAAAGGTTACTCAATACGACTTCTCCAAATCAGGAGATGTTGAGAAGTTCAATGATGATTTAAGAAGAAAGAAACCTGACGCAGAAGAAATTACTGTCGGTGGTGAAGGTGCTCAAATAGAAGAGGAAGATAATATTGAAGAGGTTGAACAAACTAGAGTTATGAAGTTTGACCTTAAGAAAAGTGCTGATATTAAACAATTACAACAAATGTTTGATAAAGGTGTTGATTCTTCAAAAATCACTGTTGGTACTGACGGTACTATCCAAGTGGCTGAGAACCAAGAGGATGTAATAGGTACTAGATTACCTGATAACGTTAGGTTAACAATGGAGGATTTTAAGAAGTTAATTGATGATAAATCAAAGATTAACTTGTCGGAAAGTGAAATAATGAGTATATTGTTTGAGTCTGAGAATCCTAGGATGTCGAAGGCTG
>Ga0180437_10004210_pt1 | contig 20662 bp, 13 predicted proteins | sample SS_ome_4_FD_132410 | JGI IMG/M metagenome (GOLD analysis project Ga0180437, IMG submission 132410) | Hypersaline lake sediment archaeal communities from the Salton Sea, California, USA - SS_3_D_1 metaG | ecosystem: Environmental > Aquatic > Non-marine Saline and Alkaline > Hypersaline >... | reverse complement strand
GCGTGTAGCCCAGCAGGACGACCAGCGCCGCGTAGACGTTCTCGACCGAGCCAGTCACCGTATACGAGACGCCGTCTTCCAGTTCCACGTCGCTTTCGAGCTGCGGTCGCTTGCGGTTGATCAGCTCGGGAAAGATCAGAAACGTGGTTGGCCCCAGCGACTCGCGGAAGCAGACGTTGTGCTCCACGAACAGCACCGCGGCGGCGTCCAGCAAGATGCCCTGCTGATCGGCCGGCAGGCCCTCCAACTCCTCGAAGGCGTACTCGCCGTCCAGCAGCCGGGCCTCTTCCAAGGCCCCCAGCCCCTTGGGGTTCCGCCGGGCCTGCAAGACGATCGACGCCGCCAGGTTGTTTAGAAGCTCGGGCCTCAGCAGAATGCTCTCGTCTCCGGAGGCCGTTCGCAGCACCTGCACGTAGCCGTGCTTGGAGAGGTGCCCCACGGCCGTCATCACCTCGGCGTCGCTGAACCGCCAGTCGGCGTCCGTCTCCTGCAGCCGCTCGCGGAGCGCGGGCGCTGCCGTCAGCGTAGGGTGCGTGAAACGCACCGTTGGCCGCCCAAAACCTTCTTCGGACCCTTCGTCGTCACGAGTGGCTGGCCCTTCGCCGGGTTCCTGGTGCGTTTCACGCACCCTACTCTTCAACTCCAGCACGTACTCTTTGATTCGCTTGAACGTGGTAGTCGTGGTGGTCACGGTCATCTCATCCCAGCCGATCTGCTGCTGCATCCGGGCGATCAGCTCGTCCAGTCCCGTGCTTTCCTTGGCACTGGTGGCGACGTAGCCGCCGCGGATGCCGCGATCGCGGCAGAAGGCTTCGAGCTGCTCGGGCGTCAACGTCGGCTCGCCTCGGTCGGTGCGGGCGCCGACCAGGATCGTCTCACACGAGTCCTGGCGATAGGAAAGGGCCTTGAGCCAGAAGTCGACCCCGTGCAGCGGGTCCTGGCGATCGATCGCATCGAACAGCACCAAGGCCAGGTCGGCGTCGTCGAGGAACAGGGCATGGATCAGCCGATAGTCCGGCTGCCCGGCCAGGTCCCAGAGCACGGCCTCGCACTCGGTCCCGTCGCGGCGCTTCGTGCCCAGCTCGTCCAGCACCCAGAACTGTTGCCCGTGCGTCGAACTGTGTTCCTTGAAATCGCCATGCGCCAGCCGCCACCCCAGCCCGGTCTTGCCCACGCCCGAGTCGCCCACCAGGACGATCTTGGCGGCGGCATAGTGTACCGCCGGCACCGCCACCGGGCGGCCCAGCAGGACCTCCATGTCGAGGTCCCAGATGCGGATTTCGTTCTCGCTTTTCTCGCCCAACGTGGCCAACACCGGCAAACTGGGGTGGAAGGCGGCCGTCGTAGTGACGCGACGGTCCCCGCGCTCAGAGAGGATCGCCAGCGTTTGCCAGTCTTTGCACCGCCAAAGACGGATAGTGTTGTCCCTGGATTTGGAGGCCAGCACGCTCCCGTCGGACGAAAAGGACACGCAGGATACGCCCTTCGTATGGCCTTCGAGAACGTTCTGCTGCCGGCCCGTCGCAGCGCTCCAAATCCGAACCGTGTTGTCGTCAGATGCCGAGGCGATCGTCCGCCCGTCTGGGGACCAGGCAACACTGATCACCGCTCCGGAATGCCCTTCGAGCTTCCCAATCGACTCCCCTGTTTGAGCATCCCAGGTTCGGATAGTCTCGTCGTTGGATCCCGAGGCAAGGATGCTTCCGTCAGGAGACCATGCCACACTGTAGACTACGCCGGTGTGGCCTGAGAACGTTCGAATCAGCTTCCCGGACTGCGCGTCCGAGATTCGGACCGTCGACGAGTGACATACGAGCGCGCATTCCCGACCCTCCGGCGCCCACGCAACGCTCCAGACGACCTTCTCGTGTTCCTCCAGCTTCCGAATCTCCTTGCCACTCTGCACGTCCCACAGCCTGCCCCTCTCGCTCGCATATCCCGAGGCGAGCCTCTGCCCGTCCGGCGACCAACCCACACTCGTGGCAGCGTATTCGCACGCGGGGCATGTTCGCACCAGTTTGCCGGTTTCGGCGTTCCAGAGTCGGATGGTCCCGTCCTCAGACGGTGAAGCGATCATTCGCCCGTCGCGCGACCAGGCGAACCGGCAGATGCTGTTCTTATGTCCCCGCAGCGTGTGGCGGAGCCTCATGCCGGGGAAGATTTCGGCGGGCTGGACGGTCGGCTCGGTCATGGGGCCACTGGGAATGTGGGGTTGGTGGTTCAGCACGATCCTCCGGCAACGCGTAGGGTGGGTCGAGGTACGAGACCCACGCGAAGGGCTGTGTCGATATTGGACGCGTGGGCCTCGTGCCTCGCCGGACCCTGTAGGTTGTTAGCGTGGGTCTCGTACCTCGACCCACCCTACACTCTCCTCCAACATTGGGGCTAACTCCCGACGGAACTCGCGTAGCTGCTGCTCCTGCTCGTCGCTGAAGTGGCCGATGCGATGGGCGTAGGTGTCCATCCAGGTGACCAGCCGATCGAACTCCTCCGCACTGAGCCGGACGCCCTCGTGGCCGCCGGCGGCCGTCAACAGGGCCAGCAGCTTGCTCTTGCGGGCCGGCATGTCGCCGACCACCGACCGGTCGCGCTCGAAGGCCAGGTTGCGCAGATCCTTGTCGCCGAACGACATCAGGCTGTCGTACGACTTCGGCGGCGTGAGGTCCAGCTCGTGGGCCCGTTGCTCCCGGTTGCCGGGACTGTGGCAGCGGACGCAGTGCCGCTGCAGGACCGGCTGAACCAACTCGTCGAACCGCAGCGGCCGCGAGCCGGGTGGGCCGGGCGTCAGCTTCGACGGCTCGCGGGCGGCCGCCAGCGGCAATCGGTTCGGCAGCGGCGCCGAGTCGCGATGCTCGTGGCAGCCCACGCAGCCGAGCGTCTGGTTCGGTTGCACATAGGTCAACGACCGCATCGTCTGGACCGCCAGACCGTTGCGATCGATCGCTTGGAAAAAGACCGATACCCCGCTGGGAAGGCGGAAGTAGGCCGACCCGTCTTTCTCCACCGGCACGGTGCCCAGCACGAACTTCCCGGGATCCTCCGCCGAGACGCCCAGCACGGGCGAGTTCATCTGCGGTTGGACCTTCGGCGGCACGCCGATGATGCGCAACCGGGCGATCGACCCCGGCTCCACGTCGCCCATCCCCCGATATACGTCCTGCAACAGGAAACGGCCTTCCTGGGGGCCGTCCCAGTCGACGGTCTCGGGCAGGACCGGCGGCCGCTTTCGCGGGCGCACCGGCAACGGGTTCATCGAGGAGATGTCCGGATCGCGGTAGAGCGGCTCGAGGTTGCCGAAGGCGTCGTAGAGATAGACGCCCATTGAGTTGGGCGGGTTTCGCGGATCGTCGATTGCAAACCGGCTGTGGCCCGGCAAACGACGATCGCTCCACGCCACCAGGAAATACTCCTCCGAAAGCGGCCACGGGTTGGCATAGTACATGTCAGCCCAGGCCTCGGTTTCCGGGAAGGGCACCTCGGGCGTGAGCCGCTGAAGGGGCCGCTCGTACTCGGTGCCGAACGTCCGATCCAGCAGCGCCAGCGACCCGCCCGTATTCGAGTGATGAGCCGAGGCCGTGAAGATCAGCTTCTGCGAATTGGGGATGGACCGGGCCTCGAAGACGCACTGCGGGGCTTTGGTGTAGTTGCCGTAGACCAGTTGCGGATTCGTGCCGTCCGGGTTGGTCGACCAGAGGCTGATGAACGGTCCGTTGAACCGATCGATGTAGTCCCACCGCGCGTAGAGGACGCGTCCGTCGGCGGCGACCGAGGGCGTCCACTCGAAATTCTCGAACGCGGAGATCGCGTGCAGGTTCGTGCCGTCGCCGCGCATACGGTGCAGCGTGAACACGGCCACGGGGCGCGAGTTGCCGCCGCCGCAACGCACGTAGCTGTCCGGCTGCGTCGCCTCGCAGGTGGCCGCCGCACTGGCTTTGCCCGCCTGCAGCGCGATCCCCTTGCGAGTGGAAAGGAAGACAATATCGCCGTTCGGCAGATACCGGGCGTCGAAATCGTCGTAATAGCCGCGGGTTAACTGCCGCACGCCGCTACCGTCGACGTTCATCTCGAACAAGTGGTAGAAGGCGTCCTCGGGTAGATCCTGCTTGATTACTTTGTTGCCTATTTGGGCCACGTGCGGATAGAACCTGCAAAAGGCGAAGAGCACCTTCTTGCCGTCGTAGGAGAGATCGGGACGCATGAACGTGCCGTCTTCCCATCCGTCGGTAAGGCATCGCACCCGCGGCGAGTCGCCCTTGAAGCCCTCCAGCAGGCAGATGCTGCCGCCGGGTCGCGACCACCAGCCGTAGAACTGGTCGGACATGTGCGGAAACATGGGCGGGGCGCGTTTCACAAACAGGATCGTATCGAAATCCAGCAGCGGATTCTTCAGCGCCATTTGCCGCACGGCCCAACGAGCCTGGAGATAGAGTTCGCGTTTTGAGACGGCTTGCGGTTTGGCATCCTCCACTTGCTCCAAGACCTTCGCCTCAGCCGCCGTGTCTACTCCCCTCCGGCGCAGACTTTCCGCCAATTTCAGTCCCCGCTGAATGACCTGAGCGGTCGCGTACTGGTTCGGCTCTTCGCCCTGTGTTGCGACCGCGACCTTGTCGTGCCGCGCCGACCACTGGCTGGTGCTGCTTTGCGTGGCCGGCTTGCCCAGAGCGATGTTCCGCCCGCCGGCGGAGTAGATCTCCACTTCGTCGAGATGGAACCAGTTCTTGCCGGGCTGAAGCAGGCGAACGTATCGGGCCTTGACACCGCCGAGTTGCACCACCAGCGGCTTCTTGTCCGTCTGGCCGTAGAAGGTCGTGCCATCGTGCTGGTAGGCCTGGCGAAAGCTCTTGCCGTCGTCGGAGAGCAGCACTTTCAACCTGGCGGCCCTGGGGGCGCATCCGTCGCAGCGGTTGAACAGCAGCATGTGCTGCAGCACGGTCGGCTCGCCCAGGTCGACTTGCCACCAGGGATCGTTTTCGTTTTCCGTATGGAAACCCCAAGCACCGGTCTTCACGCCGTCCACGCCCCCGGCCGCATCCTGCTCAACCGTCACATTCCTGCCGCCGGACTGCGTCGCCGGGCCTTTCGCGTTGCGCATTTCGTCCTGATGGAGCCAATCGGCCTCGATTTGCGCAGGCGTCATTGCGGGAGGATCCGCGAGGGTCGCTGCGGGCGGCATCATGGAGAGGGCCAGAAGCCAGATCGCGGCAGTGTGTTTCATCGAACGTTCTCCTTGGTCATTTTCCATGGACCGCGTTTGCGGTATCGGCGCGACTTGCGTCTTCTCGGATGATCGCGAGACAAAGATCGCGGACCGTCGTGAGCTTTCCGAGTCTTGCCTCTCCAGGTGGCAGCGAGCTGGTAGCATACGAGCCCATCGCACCGAAAAGAACCAGAACCGCGCCCGCCAGGCCGAACGTCAGCACGGTGCCCGACGGGATGAGAACGGGGGCCAGCACGGGAAGGAATCCCGCCGCCAGCCAGAAGACCAGTCCGATGGGCACGACCAGCAACATCAACCATCCCAGGGCCATCATGCCGCGAAAGATCCTCGCCAACACATGATCGTTGGTCGCCACCGGTGGCAAGCGGCCCGGCGCGAGTTTGTGCATCTCCTTTTCGAGCACGTCGCCGTGGCGTTTCAACAGCGGCTCCAAAGGCGACGAAGGCCGCAAATCGGCGACCTCCACGCCCGCTTTTGACAACACATCGCGAACGGCCAAAAACGCGCCGGCCGGAAGACACGACCTGCCAAGAACCGTAACGGGGGCGATTTCGGTTACCTCCGCCCGAGACGCGATCAACTCGCAGACTTGCCGCAGCGTGCTGGAGCCGGCCGGCTTCAGGACCGGCTTCCACTCCCGGTCGGGGATCGAGATTCGGAAGTAATCGTTGAGCACCCGGCCCAGCCATTTCCATTCGCTCCAGACCGCATCGTTGTAGAGATAGAACGCCTCTTGCCACTGTTCTACGGTCGTGTCGAAGTCAATCGGTGGTTCAGGCCCGGCCTCATCTTCGCTCGTGGTGTCGAGGAACGGGTTTGCCAGAACGGCCAACACGTCTTCAGGGGTCATCCGCCGAGAAGGCGGGAGAGTTTGAGATCTCATGATCTACGACTCCTGTGTTGGAGGTGAGCAAGCCACGTCCACATCCGAATCTCAGTTTACCCCAACTCGCCCCCCAGGAAAAGGGAGACCGGCGCGGAAAACGCCTCGGCAGACGTACCAAGCTCGCTCAGGATGTCGCTCACGCTCTCGCCAGGCAGGTCTCCAGGTACTTGCGCGAACGATTGATCTCGGCCGTGACTGCCGACGTTGAGTCCAGGATCGGCACGCCGCGCGGAACCGGGTGCATAAAGATTTCCGTCCATCCCTGATAGTCGACGTCTCGCAAGGTCGCCAGCAACGGCGTGAAGTCCAGGCTGCCGCGACCGGGCATCTGCAAGAGTTCCTGCTGCTTGGGCAGTTTCTCCCGGCAGCCCATGCCGTGTTGCCACGCATAGAACATCGCGACGCTCTCGCCCAGCGCATGAATCAAATCTGCCAGGACCTTCTCGTCCTGCGGCAAGTGATATGGGGCAAAGGCGATGCCCAGATGTTCCGACGGTCGCATTTCGGCGAGCCATTTCATCGAGTCGGGCGAGTCGACGAGACTGTGGCCGTGGTTTTCGATCGCGACGGTGACGCCCGTCGCCTCGGCCCGTTCGAGATGAGGCTTCATCTTCTCGATGAATTCCTGCACGGCTTTCTTCAACTCGCCCCCTTTAAGCCCTTGAGGGCCTCGGCTGCCCGTCACGATGGTCCGGCACCCCATCCGTTGGGCCAGCTGCATTTCCTGCTGCAATCCGAACGGGCCAAGTTGGTACTGCGTCAGGCAGCCGAGCGAAACGCCGTAGTTGCCAAGCAATTCCAGGAACTTCGCTTCACCCATTTCGTCGAGTTGCTCACGCTGGTTGCCGTGAACTCGCGGCCACACGTCAATGGCGGTTGCGCCTGTCTTTCGAACTTCCGGGACGATTTCGGCCAACTCGGTGTAGCCGTACATGCAAGAGGCCAGAATGTAGCGTGGCCGGAACTTCCGCCGCAGCGAATCGGCACGCACCGATATCAGCAACGCCGCCGCGCCGGCCGTCCCGAGAAGGCCGGCTACCAATTGACGTCGGTTGAAACGTGCCGCAGAAAGCATCGGTCCGTCCCCTGGGTGGTGGATATCACTTCGAACCTAATCTTCAGTATGGTCTCTTGCAGCAGTGCGGGTCAAATTGTACCACACAGAGAGGTTGCACGAATTGCCGTCAGTGCTTCACCGGCACTTCCAACAGGGGCGTAGGCAGCTTCTCGCTGGTCAGGTAGAGCGTCTTGCCGTCGGGGCCAAAGCAAACAGATTCGCCCTGCAAACGCTCCGGCACGACGATTTCACATGGGCGACGCGAGAACGCCGCAGCCCAGTCTTCGTTTTCTCTCCGCGTGTACTCGTAGGCGTTGCCATACGTCAACACAACCGCCCGGCGACCGTCGGGTGAGATGTCCATGGCCGTGGTCGGGGGAATCTTGAGGGTGGCGATCTTCCGGGCCGTGAGGACCCTCTGGGGTTCGTTCTTGGGCCATGGCAAGGCATACACGAAGCACGGCGACTTCTTCTCCTTGGTCACCAGCAAGATCATCTTCCTGACGGGATCCACGGCCAGCCCTTCGCAATTGCGGTGATCGTCCTCATAGGCAAAGTTAATGGTTTGGACTATCGGCACCTGTTTGACCGCAGATGTCGCCTCTCGCGTGATGGCCGGTTCTTCGATCAAATAGAGGATCTGCACGGTGACGGCCAGGCCATTGTTGCCGACGTCACCCACAAGCAAGTAGTCCTTTCCTGCCAGTCGAAGCGAGGCGATGTCTTCAAAGTCCCAGGCCTGGATGTCGGCCAACTGACACGAACCCAGGTCCCGACCTTTCGTGTCGAAAGCGTAGAGTCGTGCCGCATCGCCCGAGTCGTTGTGCGTCCAAAACACTCCCGGCCTGCGCCGCGAACATGCCAGCCCGCTGCTCTCGTCGATCATGGGCGAGGCCAACTTGCACAATTCCCGGCCGGGACCGTAAAGGACCGTCCCGGGTTGGTCGGATGTTTCAGCCTTCTGTTCGGCTCGGCGCCGTTTCAACTCCCGGCGAACGTAGTCCTGATCTGCCTGGCTGAATTGCTCAAGGTTGACAGCGAAGATTTGTCCGTCTGCCTGGGTGAGCAGGACTTTGCCGTCGTTGAAGTCGACGAAATCGGCTTCGAGTTGGTGCTTTCCCGCGCTGTCGGTCCAGACCCTCGCTTCGGTCGGCGATGGTCCCAGCAGGCAGGCGATACCCAGAAACTGTGCGAAATACCGTCCCATACACCTTAATCTTGTCCGGATGATCATGGAAAGACAAGGAACCCCCTGGACAAGTTGGCAGAAAAATGCCACGGTATTAACGGTTGCCCGGAAATGGGGCAACGTTTCCCCGGGGAGGGATCCCTCCGAGACGTTGGTTGCCGTGGAAACGTTTGCGTGCCGCTGGTGTTTGACCAAGACTGAGGCAGACCGCCGATTTCGGTCGTTCAGCCGCCGCATTCTCAAAAGGTAGCTTCTATGCCAACTGAGCGGTTTTCGCAGGTGCTCGTCGTTGAAGACAGTGAGCCTGAGTTGAGATTGCTGTGCGACATCCTGCAAGAAGAGGGGTTTGCCGTGACCGGCTGCACCTCAGCCTCGGAGGGAATCGAATATATACGCACGAGGGGATTCGGTGTGGGCATCATCGATCTCCGACTCCCAGACTCCAGCGGGAATCAGTTGCTCGAGCGGATTCGTGATTTCGACCCGGACGTACGCGTGATCATCTACACCGGTGCCGCATCCTACGACTCGATCAAGGAGGCGATGAATCTCGGCGCATTCGCCTATGTAGAGAAGTTGAGTGATCCGAGCGAGTTGCTGCGTCACGTTCATCGGGCGTTTCGGGAGCGGGTCGATCGGTATGCGGCTGACCTCGAAGATGCCGTGGCCGAACGAACCGAGGAACTTGCCCGTTCGAACCGAGAACTCGAGGATTTCGCCTCCGTCGTGGCCCACGACCTGCGCTCGCCGTTGCTGACCATCTCGGGTTATTGCCAGATCCTTCAGGAAAAATGCGAGCAACGGTTCGGCGATGAGGCCAACGAATATCTCGATCATATTGTTTCGGCGGTTGGCCGCATGAACCGGCTGATCGAGGACCTGCTGGACTACTCGCGGGTGGGGCGCTCCCAGGAACCATTCCAACCGATCGATTTGGGCTCGGTGTTGGTGCAAGCGAAAGCGAACCTCGAGGCGGCCATCCAAGAGAGCCGGGCCCAGTTCGACGTGGCTCCCCTGCCCATGATAGCCGGCAACCAGATCCAGTTGGTCCAGTTGTTCCAGAATCTGATCGGCAACGCGATCAAGTTTCGCCGGGAGGTCGACCCGGTGATTCGTATCTCGGCCAGTTGCGACGGCGAGTTGTGGCGGTTTGCCGTCGAGGACAACGGCATCGGCATCGAGCCGCAGTACTTGGACCGAGTCTTCCAAGTCTTTCAGCGCCTCCATGGCAAGGCCTATTCGGGAACTGGCATCGGACTGGCCGTGTGCAAGAGGATCGTAGAACGGCACGGAGGCACGATCTGGGTGGAGTCGGAGCCAGGACAAAGGACGACCTTCTTCTTCACCCTTCGCGCCCACCAGGACGCGCACTCCCCCTAGGTTGCCATGTCAACGCACGTTACCGAGCACTGCACAGAACCCGTATGCTGTTGATTGGAGCAACCGTGGTTTCTTACATTCCCCCTTGCGATAACTGAAGCTGAATGGTACAACTACGGTTAGTGGGGTGGGTGCCTGCGGTAAATACGGTCCGCCTGCATCGAGCATGGGCTCGCGCCGTAGGTTGGTGCATAAACGGTCCAGACTCATGACGGTCGGCCGCAAGTTCAGATCAGCGAGTGGTAACTCTGCGAATGTCGAGGCCCCGAACCAGGGAGGGCAGGCATGCTGGTTCTTTCACGCGATCGTGATACGGTAGTCCGCATCGGGCCGGACATCAAGGTTAAGGTACTGTCGATCCGCAAACAGCGGGTCAAGTTGGGGATCGACGCACCGAGCAGCGTTCGCGTCTGGCGAGAGGAAGCCTCCCCAAAGCCGCTTCCCCCGGAGGCAACCACAAGCCGCAACGGCAATGGACGAGCCAACGGTCGCCTCTTTCCAGTGCTGGTCGTGGAAGATGATCCCGACCACGCTCTGCTGATCAGCAAGATCCTTCGGGAGTGCCATCTGCCTAATGTCACGATTGCCCGAACGGGTGCCGCCGCGATCGAGGCACTGGGCACCAACTACCCGCCCTGCCGTAGGGCCGCCCAACCTCACCTCGTCCTGCTCGACTTACACTTGCCGGACATCCCCGGTCTGGAAGTCTTGCGGCGAATCCGATCCAACGAACGTTTGCAGACCACGCCGGTGGTTGTGCTGAGCAGCCTCCAGGAAGAATCGCTTGTGGCAGATTGTCTGCAGGCCGGCGCCAACGCGTTTGTCAGCAAGTCGCCACACTACGGAGAATTCTGCGAATCGGTTTCCCGGATTGCCACCTTCTGGAAGAGCGACTGTCGGATACCGAAGTTGGGCATCGAGTTGCCCGTCTGAAGTCGAGCTGCGGGTCTCGACGTCGCGCAGTGACGTCGTTTCACCAACTCTGGTGCAAGGAGGAGAGCGAATGGGGCAGAAAGCGATCCTTTTGGCGGAGGACGATCCGGCGCACGCGGAGTTGATACGGCGGGCATTCACCGAGACGCGACAGGACTGCCGGTTGGAGGTGGTTCGCAGCGGCACGGAGATGATAGAGTACTTGTTTGCCACCGGCGCCTACGCAGAACGCGACTCCACTCAAATGCCGCACCTCATCCTCCTGGACCTGAAAATGCCGAAGATGGGCGGCCTGCAAGTCCTGCAAGTGTTGCGTCGGGTCCGCAGCGACGGTCGTCCTCCCTTCCCGCCGGTGGTGATCTTCACGTCGTCAAGCACCGAGGTCGACGTGACCGAGGCCTACCGGCTGGGGGCGCACAGTTATGTGCAAAAACCGGTCGAGTTTCAGAAGTTCGTCGCGGCGGTTTGCCAGATCGTGGCGTACTGGCTGGAATTGAACGAGCCGCTGCCGACCGGGAGGGCCGGCCTTCCCGGCGACGCCGCTCGTCTGGCCCCGTCGATCGCGCTTGGCGAAGCGTGATCGGCAACTCGAGTCGTGCCGTCTAACAATTCACCACGTTTTTCGGGCCGCCGGCCAAGAACGCCTCAATGTTATCCACGACGGTTTCCAGCAGCCGTTGCCTGGCCGCCCTGGTGGCCCAGGCGATGTGCGGCGTGATGAAACAGTTCTTGGCCGAGAGCAAGGGGTTGTCGGCCGGGGGAGGTTCGACCGAGAGCACGTCCAAGGCGGCGCCGGCCAGGCGATCGGAATTCAGCGCCTCGGCCAGGGCCTGCTCGTCGACCAACGGGCCGCGGCTGGTGTTGATCAGAAACGCCGACGGTTTCATGCGTGCCAGGCGCTCCGCATTGATCAGGTGTTTTGTTTCCGGGGTGAGCGGACAGTGGAGGCTGACCACGTCGCTTCGGCGAAGCAGTGTGTCGAGGTCGGTCATCTTCACGTCACGCGGCGCCGGCGATGGAAGAACCGCGTCGTAAGCCGTCAGTTCCATGCCGAACGCGAGGGCCAACTGCCCGGTCGCCCGGCCGATGCGCCCAAAGCCGACGATGCCCATGGTCTGCCCAGCCAGTTCGACCAGCGGATGGTCCCAATAGCACCAATCTTCACAGTGCGTCCAGCGACCGTCGGCGACGGTTTGTGCGTGATGCCCCACGCGTTGAGTGAAATTCAGCAGGTGAGCAAGAACCATCTGGGCCACGGACTGCGTGCCATAAGTCGGCACGTTGGTTACGGGAATGTCTCTTTCTCTTGCGGTTTGACCGTCTACGATGTTGTGTCCCGTCGCCAGAACGCCGACATATTTCAGGTGCGGAAGCTGCCGGAGGATCTCCTCCGACAAAACCGCTTTGTTGGTCAACACGATTTCGGCATCCTTCGCCCGAGCGATGACTTGTTCCGGCGGCGTGCGCTCATAAATCTCACAAGTCCCCAAGGCCCGCAAGCCCTCCCAACTCAAATCGCCCGGATTGAGCGTATAGCCGTCGAGCACGACGATTCGCATTTCCTTGTACTCCTCCGCATTTGTGATTTACGAACGCATATGATAGCCTGCTGAGCGCCGTTTGGGCATATGCCTCTCCGGGATTTTCACGAAGTTCGAGCTGGAGCCAAGCACGAAGTGCTTCGCTGCGCCATTACTCCGGCCATCACGACTTCCAGCGTCGACTCTCCAGCCATCCAAGACCAGAGTATCAGCCCTCACGAATCTGCCGCTTCTGGGCGTCGTAAACCTGCCGCCGGCCGGTGTCATACGCCCGCATGGCCATGATCACCGCCACGGCATGTTGATAGCCGGCCTCGATCGGCGCGTTGGGCGTTTTGCGGCTGCGGAGACACTGCAGCCAGTCGAGGAAATGGTCGGGCGTTTCGATCGGTTCGACCGGCGTTTCGGCCCCGAGCTTGCCGCGGCGGCCCGCTCCCGTGCCGGAAACGACCGGAGCGGTCCAGTCGGTCAGGTCCATCACGCCCTGGTCGCCGTAGATCCGCAGGCTGCGGCCGCTGGAGTTTCCGAAGTTGGTCGAGTAGCTCACCATGAACCCTTCCGGATAGATCCAGGTGGCCTGGACGTGATCGGGGCAGGTGAAGGCGTGCTCGTCCCGATGCGTGAACGTGCCGCCCTGGCAAACGGCGCTGGTGGGCAGCTTCGAGCCGGTGATATAGTTGATCAGATCGATGAAATGGCTGCCCAGCCCGGGCACGGGACCGGCGGAAAAATCGCGGTAGCCGTACCAGCCGGTGTACTGATCGGCGCGGAAGGGACGTTTCGGCCGATCCATCAGGAACTCGTTCCAGTCGACGTCCTGGGGCCTCACGTCGGCCAGCCGCGAGTACCAGTAGGGCTTGGTGCCGTTGCGGCATTGCTCGATGCGCCCCACGGTGCCCAACACGCCCGTCTTATAAAGCTCGCGACAGCCGGTGCTGGTCGGAAAACTGCGGACCTGGGTGCCGATCTGGCAGACGATGCCCGCGGCCTTGACCGCGTCGCAGGCCGACTTGAGCTTCTCGAAGTCCATCGCCAGCGGCTTCTCGCAGTAGACGTCCTTCTTGGCCGCGGCGACCGCTTCCAGATGGGCCGTGTGCTGGTGGTCGCAGGAGGCGATCATCACCGCGTCGACGTCTTTCAGGCCGACCACGTCGCGATACGAGACGAACCGGCGCGCCGGCCGGCCGTACCACTGCTGGACCTGTGCGGCCGCCGCTTCGCGTGGAATCCGCCACGGATCGCAAACGGCGGTGATCTCGATGTTCTGCTCTTGGGCGTACTTGTGCACGCCCGGCATATGGGCCTTCAGCCCCCGGACGCCGCAGCCGATCACGCCGATCGAGATGCGATCGTTGGCCCCGACGACGCGGGCGTAGCTGGCGGCCCCGACCGATAGCGCGGCGGCGCCGGCCGATGCCGTTTTGAGAAATTGCCGGCGGGAAGAGGGAAGCGACATGAGAGGTCCTCCGGTGTGAAAAAGGAAGATGATTACAGGGCTTGATCGCTCGGCAGCGCCATCAGCCGGGGGATCACTACGTGGTCGGGCTGCTCAAGCACGAACCGGACGCAGCGGGCGATGTCGATCGCCTGCAACGGGCGGGGGATGTTCATCGATTGCGACGGGTGAACGTCCCAGCGGGCGTGCAGTTCGGTCATCACCAGTCCCGGCTCGATGCAGCAGACCCTTACGCCGCTGCCGGCCAGTTCCAGCCGCAACGCTTCGCTGAGGGCCTCGATCGCGTACTTGGTGCCGGAGTAGGCCCCGGCCGTGGGGCGAACCTTGGTGCCCACGACGCTGGAGGTGTTGATCAAGTATCCGGCGCCGGTTTGCTTGAAATGGCGCAGGGCGACGTAGGCCATGCGGAAGGCCGCCTCGACGTTCACCCGCACCATGTGGCAGACCCGCTCCAGGTCGATCGCTTCGACGGTGCCGGCCTCGATCAGTCCGGCGTTGTTGACCACCACGTCGCAGCGGCCGAACGAGGCGACGGCCTGGTCGATCAGCCGTTGGGGCATATCGGGATCGAGGATATCGCCGGCCACGACCGCGGCGTTTTCACAGCGCCCGGCCAGTTCCCGCAGCCGGTCTTCACGCCGGGCGGTCAACACCAGGCCGAACCCCATGGCCGAAAGTTCCTCGGCCACCGCCACGCCGATGCCGCTGCTGGCGCCGGTGACAACGGCCGCTTGTTGCACAGCACTCATTGCTTAACTCCAAGAAGAACCTCACGAGGCACGGGCAGCCCAAGCGGCCGCCCGACGGCCGAGCCGCCATTCTACCGCCCGGCGCCCGTGGTCGCAATCGTCCCGAATGGTTGCGTCGCTGGGAAGGGGACCTGTTGTATCCGGCGCCCGCCGTTTATAATCAGAGGCCGCCTTGCCGCCGGCAGCCCGGACGCCGGCGCTGTTGGCAACAGACTTTTGCGGAGCAGGGAACGCAAATGACGGTCGATAGTCCCGAAAACGGCCGGACAACCGGGCAGCGCTTACAATACGGGCTGCGTGGCCTGATGGTGCTGGCGTTTGCGGCGGCCGTCGGGTTTTCTACTATCGGCACCGAGAATGCACGCTGGTTCCACGTGTTGATGGCCGCCGCGCTGGCCCTGGTGATCCTCGGTCTGATTCATCAAGTCTGCGACCTGTGGCGAACGTTTCGCGGCCGCGACGATCTGTCGGCCAATCAGCGCTGGGGTTGGCGATTCGCTGTTTTCTGGCGGATCGCGGTGGGACTGTTGATGGCTGGGTACTATTCGGTCACGATTCTGCTCGAGCGGGAAGTCATCGCGCTGCCGGATGGCGACAGTGACTTATTCTATGCAGGGTCCACCTTGCGCGACGCGGTGGCCATGCTGGCTGCGCTGATCGTGCTGGGCAGCATCCCCCGGCCGGCCCCGAAGCGGCTGCGGTGGTGGTGGCGATCTCGCTGGATAGGCACCCTGGGAATCCTCGGCGGCGCCTGTTGGTGTTGGCTTGTCTGGTGGGACCAACTTCTAATCCACTTCCTGGTGAATGAGGCGGTGCAGGGCATGGGACGGTCGGCGCCGCTATGGCTTTCCACGGAGGGATTCGGATACGTTCCGGCCGCCCGCGTCCATGCGTTTCTCTGCTATTCATTGCTGGGCGCCGCCGGAATGCTAGTGAGTCTCTGCTCGATCTACCGATTGGCTCGGCCGCGACGGCAAGGTTTCCGGCCAAGGTGGGTCACGGTTGGCTTCCTCTTGTGCGGCCTCTTGGCCGTGGGATCCTATGTGATCTGGTTGGGTACGTCCGGGTTGCGCCGGATCTCCATGATGTCTGCCCAGCTGTGGGGCTCCTCGGAGCCTTTGCATGTCTGGATCTCCGCCCTGCTGATGGTGACCGTCTTTGTCACTGCGGCAACCTACCGAATGTCTGCCATCGGCGATGGAGACGGGCACGGTTTACAGGCCAACTGGCGGCGCCGCCCGAAGGCATACTACCATGAGCGCCACAGTGTTGTGCTGTTGGTTGGGACGGGTTTCGTCGGGCTGCTGATGCCGAGATTCTCCTGGACATGGCAAGACTTCTTCTACGCAACCGTGGGCAGTCCTCAGAGTATGCTGCCCGTGGCCGTGTTCCTGGTCGCGATGCAGAAGCTGCTCACCGGCTGGTCGCGGTCGGCCGAACCGGCGCCGGCGGCCGTGCCTGAACTGCCTCTGGCGCGGTTTTGCACGGTCTGGATCGCCCTGCTGCTGACCGTGATCTTGGCCGTTCCCACGATCGCAGGACTGGCCTTTGCCGTCTGGCTCAGCCCGTGGTATCGCCTCCCGTTGCCGTAGGCCACGATACATAAAGCCGCGACCGGTGGTCGCGACCGGCGTACGGGCGAAATTGGTTTCATCCTGGCTTCCTTGCGTTCCTTGGGAACGAGATTACGATTCACGGGCGCGACCACCGGTCGCGGCTTTATACTCCGCAGTGAAAAACGCGCCTCGCAGCGCTTGACGGGCCCCTTTTTCGGAGAATCGAACGACGTCCAACGGCACAATCCGCATGCGTAAGCTATAGTTTTAGTATGAGGACTCCTGCGCGAACTACCGGCGGCGAACGCTTCTCGGCCAACCACTCGGTCATGATCCTATGCGCCCATTGCTCGACCCACCACCGACCGCGGCCCGAACGAGACCGCCGTTGTGCTCCAGCCGGCAGTTTTCGTGGCTGCGGGCCGCGGCGGTGGGATTTGCCGGGCTGTGGGTGGTGGCGTTGAGTTCCTGGATCACCTTCAGCTCCCCGTACACCTGGTCCGACTGGATGTCGAGCATGGACTTTCTCAGCCGCTCGCAAGGCACGAAGCTCGGTGGGTCCCATAAGGGCGAGCTTCCCGCATATCTCCGTGACGGCAGCGCCTCGTTGGGCTGCTACGCGGTGAAGATCTACGATCCCGTAACCCGAACCATGTTGCAGGCCGAGTTCCGGCTGCAAGGGCGGACGACCTGCAAAAACGGGCAGGAATTCGAAGAATTCTTCCGCTGCAACCACCACCTGTTCCGCGAGCAAGTGATGATCACCTTGAGAACGTGCGATTTCCAGGAAGCGGCCGATCGGGACCTGGAACTGTTGGGCAAGAAAATCGTCTCGCGAGTCAATCGGACCTTGGGCCGGCCGTTCCTGGAATCGGTCGAACTGCAGGATTTCGTGCTCTACGAGTCGATCGGCGCCATTTCGACCATGCAATGGAATCCGCCAGAGGAAACGCCGGCAACGCGGCACCTTCAGCTATCGTTGCCGTAGTCCGGTGGTGTGTGTGAAGCGCATCGGGGGCGGGGCCGGAACGAGGCAGCCAAGCATGCTCGGTGCGTTTCACACACCCCACCTGGCCGGTGCGTTTCACGCTGCCCGGCCGGTGCGTTTCACACACCCTACCTGCCCGAAATCTGCCGGGCACGGCGGACCAGGTCGACGAACTCGGCACGGTAGCCTTTCGGGTCTTCGCCGGTCGCGCCGGCGGCGAATTCTTCGACCGCCGAGAGGGTCAAGTCGCCGGCGTGCTGCGAGCCCCGCAACACCATGCCGAACGCGGCCACCGCCGAGGCAAATCGCGTATCGGCCGACGCTTCGCCAAACCGTTTCTCGCCGTCGGTGACGATGAACTCCAACTCCTCGGCCTTTTCGCCGTCCGGCTCCTTGTAGCGGAGCCACAAGGTCAACAGCTCGCCGCTGCCGGCCCGCTTGCTCAGCGGCGGCTTCGGCGTCCGCTGATACTTGAGCCCCTCGTCGCCCTTGCCGGTCTCGGCGGTGGACGTTCCGCCGGCGGGCACGATCTCGTAGAGCGCGGTGACGGTATGGCCGGCCCCGATCTCGCCGGCGTCCTTCTTGTCGTTGCGGAAATCCTTGGCGGCCATCAGGCGGTTCTCGTAGCCGATCAACCGATAGCTTTGCACCTCGGCCGGGTTGAACTCGATCTGGATCTTCACGTCCTTGGCGATGGTGATCAGGCTGCCGGAAAGCTGCTCGACCAGGACCTTGTTGGCCTCGCGCTCGCCGTCGATGTAGGCGTAGGCGCCGTTGCCCTTGTCGGCCAGCTTTTCCATCTTGGCGTCTTTGAGGTTGCCCGTGCCGAAGCCCAGCACCGTGAGAAACACGCCGCTTTGGGCCTTCTCTTGGATCAGCTTGACCAGCTCATCGTCGTCGGTGATGCCGACGTTCAGGTCGCCGTCGGTGGCCAGGATCACGCGGTTGGTGCCCCCTTCGACGAAATGGCTGGTGGCCCGCTCGTAGGCCAGCTGGATGCCCGCGCTGCCGTGGGTCGAGCCGCCGGCGCTGAGCGACTCGATCGCCCCGCGAATCTCCTCGCGCTCGGAGCCGCAGGTCGATTCGAGCTTCACTTCGGTGCCGCTGGCGTAGGTCACGATCGCCACGCGATCGTCCTCGGTCAACTGGTCGACCAGCATGGTCATCGCCCGTTTGACCAGCGGGAGCTTGTTCTGGTCGCGCATCGATCCGGAGACGTCCAGCAGGAAGACCAGATTGCTGGGCCCCCGCTCTTCGCGTTCGATTTCCTTACCCTTGATGCCGACCCGCAACAGCCGATGCTCTCCATTCCAGGGACACTGCGCCACTTCCATGTCGACCGAGAAGGGGGCGTTGCCCTGGGGCTGCGGATAGTCATACTTGAAGTAGTTGACCATCTCCTCGATCCGCACGGCGTCGGGCGGCGGCAGGCGGCCCTCGTTGAGGAATCGGCGGACGTTGGCGTAGGAGGCCGTGTCGACGTCGATCGCGAAGGTCGACTTGGCCTGCTTCCCGGTGCAGGGAACAAACGGATTCTCGACGATCGGGTCGTATTGCTCGGTGCCGGGGGCTTCGCCGGCCAGAGCCTCGTGGCGGCGGACGTCCCCGTCGTCATCACCGCGACCGCGCGGGTTGTAAGGGTAGTAGTGACGCTCGCGGCCGTCCCCGTGATAGACAACCCGACCGGATCCGCTGACGACGGCATACTCCGTGCTGGGAGCCGGTGATCGCCATCCGCGCAGCGCGGCTGCGCCCGGTCCCGACACCGGGAGAGCCCCGCCGTTTCCTGCCCCCGCATGGTAGGTCACCGTCGGACGCATCCCCGGCCCCTGTCCTAGACCTGCTCCCGAAGCTCCTCCCGGGGCAATCCCCGAGTTTGTCACGACCGTCAACCCCGACGGCCCAACGACCTTCACTGCTTCGGCCGGACCTGGCCCCGCACCTGGACCCAAACCTGTACCCGGACCTAGACCTTGAACCAGTACTGGGCCTGGATCAGGTTGCGAGGATGGATCGGTGGCGAACCCGAGAAGACGCCCTCCGCCACGCGTCTGGACCTCTTGCGCAAGCTGCATCGATCCAGCGAGTTGTTGGCCGACCCCTTGTTGCACTTGCCCATGAGCCACGGTAGTTGGCCCCGGTGCCTGATTGTCTTTTCCGTACGCTCCGGCAAGCACCTCGACGGGCGGCACTTTTGTCCAGCCATAGTTGGGCGCTGTCTGGGGCGTGGCGGAGGAGGGTACGGACGGGTCGAAAACCGCCTCGAACGACGAGAGGGCCGCATCGTCGGGCGTGGCCCCCGCTGCTGCAGACTTGGCTTCATGGTTCGCTGCGGTCTTCTCGCTCTCGCTGGCATCTCGCAGCGATTTCCGCTCCAGTTCCTCGCGTCGTTGGGTAGCTGAGCGGCCGGCGTGATCCACCCGTGCCAATTCCACCGCGTCGCGATGTCTGGCGCGGTTGGCCGAGCCGGCGATTACCAAATAGAGCGGAATCGCCACGATGAACAAGCAGACGGCCAGGGCGACAACCCTCGCATGTCGCCCGGCGCGTCGCGGTTGACTCGCGGGCCACGTCTCATGCTCCGTTTTCATTTGAGAATCCTCCAACTCGGCCAGGGTTCGCTGGACGGCGTCGCGCAACGCCGGGGATTTCTGCAACGGCGGACCGGCACGCCAGGCCTCGCCCACGTGCTGCGCCAAAACGGCCGTTTCTTCAACGAATTGCCGGGCGCGTTGCGAAGCGGCCAGTTTCGCTTCGACCGCCGCCCGCTCCCCCTCGCCGAGTTGGCCCAGCGCGTATGCGGTCAGCAGGGCCTCGTCGAGGTCGCCGCCGTTGGGCTCGCGATGGTTGGTGTTCATGGCCGTGTCTCACAAAGTTTTATGAACGCAAGATCCGGGGACCGTGGGAAAGCGGCAAGCAAAGCCCGCCTGTGAGAAGCGGACGTGATGGTCGCCTGCAACGCCCAAACTGACGCTTGCCGCTTTCCCGCGGCACCCGGGTAGCCCGGGGACTGTCCCGATTTTCGCGAAGCGAAAATGGGACTGTCCCCCTTTGCATACGGGAGACTACTACAACACGAGTCGCCACGCGGCTGGTGGCCGCAGCCAAAGGAGGGTTCAGGGTTCGGGGTTCAGAACTTCGGGGTAACGTTTGACACCGGAGTGCTGAACCCCGAACCCTGACCACTGAACCCCCACCCTTTCCCATACTCGTAAGAGAATCTTCAAACACACGCGCACCTTGCGTCAAAGCTGTGGCGTAGGACTCTAAACAAACTCCGAAGTCTCTCGATCAGCCAACCGGCTGGGTTGCGCCGGCCGGCCGAACAACTCGCGTACGACCGGATGCCCTCGCAATTGCTTCAGCGCCCGATGGACCAGCACGCGGACGCTGCCCTCGCTGCGCTCGGTAATCTGGGCGATCTCGCGATGGCTGAATCCCTCCGACCAGAGTCCCAGGGTCTCCCGTTGGCTCGACGGCAGACCGTCGATCAGTCCACTCAGCCGCCGATGCAGTTCTCGCATTTCCACGGCCTCGGCCGGATCGGGCTCGGGGCCCACGCAGTCGGGTGTCTCCATCTGTTCCAACGACGCCGTCCGCCGGCGGCCGCGGAGCACGTCGACGGCCTTGTTCCGGCAGACCGTAAACAGCCACGGGGCCACCCGGTCGTGCAACTCCTCCGCCGACCGGCCGCACAATCGCAGGAAAG